>Ga0179593_1417141_pt1 | contig 20419 bp, 23 predicted proteins | sample CZODoug2_1_08_16_FD_185931 | JGI IMG/M metagenome (GOLD analysis project Ga0179593, IMG submission 185931) | Vadose zone soil fungal communities from Angelo Coast Range Reserve, California, USA - CZODoug2_1_08_16fungal (PacBio error correction) | ecosystem: Environmental > Terrestrial > Soil >...
AAGGTCTTGTATAGGGTGACAACACGTTGCTCGCAGAAAGAAGGTAGGGCTGATAAGGAAAGGGAGCACGAGGCGGATCAGTAGGTCCAATCACTAGGAGTGAACCAAAATAATGAATTAGGGTGATGTGAAGAGGGAAGAAAGGGGGGGGCACAAAATCTTGCCCGTATTAAGCTGCACATGGATCAGCATTAAAAATTTTCGTGCTGGCGAAGGTGATAAACAGAATGTTGCGGGGCGCAGGGTCAAACAAAAACAAGGGTTATCGGCATAAGTCAACATGCTTGCGAGACAATGCACTCCGTGGTCTGGTCAGCAGCAGACGGGGGGACGGGTACCGTGTCGTGCCGGGGGGGGAAAGCCCAGTTAGTATGAGTGCCAAGGGAAAAAGATACCTGAAAAGAAGAGGCGCCGACGGGGGGAGGCTGGATGTGCAAAGGGAAGGATCGACTGGTTTGGTACAGGCAGGGGTATCAGCTGCAAGAAAGCCGCAAGGGAAGGGGGGGGGAAACGAAAGATAGGGGTGAAAGGCGGCGAGCATCCTGTAAAAGCGGATAGGCTGAAACAACCGCCGAACGTCCCACAGTTAATATGTCCCACCGGAACAAAGGAAGCCGTCGTTAAGAATCTGGTCCTCGAGGGGGCAGACTTCGTCAAGGGGAAGGGTGGGTCGGGGAAATGGAGGTAGCCTTCGCTTCAGAGGAAGTTGGGGGAAAAACGGTTCACATCGAAAAAAAAATGACCGGAACTGCACATGAGGAAAGACCGAAGAAGGGCCTACACGTAAAAAATCAATTGGACTCTAATCTATGGGATTCTAACCTGGGAGGAAGAATACGGAGCTGTCTTGGGGGTAGCAAAAACCAGTATAGTCTGAAAAAGGCACGTTCGCCGTAGAGCCCAACGTTAAACATCGTACATGAACCGCTTCCCCAAACAAAAGGGAAGCACCCGTGACCGGAAGGAAGAGGTTAATATCCTTATGGCGATCCGTATGGTTAAAGTCCAACGGCCCCTGGCGCTGGGGACTGGTCGTAGAGAAACTTATGATGAGAGGAAAGAAAAAAGGAATCACAAGGCGTCACGAAATTGATAAGGCCGGTGGAACCTCTCCAGAAGGCAGGCCACAAAGAGGGGGCGTCGGGAACCACGAACTGCGTTGCACGGCAAGCATGGCCACGCCCGCTCAAATGTCACTATCTGGACACCGATCTCTCGGCGATGCCAGGGGAAACAAACCCAAAATTAAATCATTGATTCATAGGAAGGGAAAATGTCAGGGGGCGCCTGTTAAACTAGAATCAGGCATCCCAATTGAGACAACAAAGGGGGATCTGGGGGGTAGTAAACCGGCCACCAACAAAAAGTCAGAAAGGGATCCCATAGCCCGTGGTCGAGACAAAGTTCTAATAGGCAAGGGGGAAAGGGTTCCATGGAAGAGTTAAGATCAGGGCCAGTGCGATAACCCCAGGGAAGAGTCGGTTCTGGACGCCGAAAAGGGGGAACGGGGGAACAGAGCACAGTGGCGGACATGAAAAATGGTAGGGGGGCCATTGATAAAAAAAATTGCCGGTGGAAAAAAGAGTTGTACGAAAAGCAAGCAAGATCAATTGGAAGGAAAGGGGAATAAGTGAATCGACACAGGTTGTCACGAGGGGTGAAAGGTCAGGGCCCTAAAGGGGAGGGGGGCTTGGAAGGGACAAGGAACATGGGGGCACGAAAAAAAGCTCAACGAAACTAAGTACTGCTTTCTCAAAAAGATGTCACAGGTGGCGCGTGGCAGTGGAACGGGTATGAGTTGGGGTGGAAATTCGAACGAAGAAAAGGGTGGAGGGCCTTGGTTGGGAAGACTGGGGATGAGCTGTTAAGGGGAAGTCTTGAAACGGAGAAACAAAAGGAGAAGAGGATGGACAGGACAACTCCCAGAAAGAGGGCCCGCAAGAAACACTGGGACATGAAAAAAACCGGAAATACAAAGGGCAGAAGAAGTGGACAAAAAGGCGTGGAGGGAGCGGGGCGGAAGGGAGGGGACAGCGGGGATCGGGTCGGACATAGTTGGAATGGCAACGAGTCTACCGGTCAACTCAAGACATGGGGGGGGGGGGGCGGGTACGGCAGGGGTGGGGCAAAGTAATAAAATCTAATTACCCATGGCTGGGCCGATAAATCTAACCAACTAGAGGGCATGAATGTTGAAGGTTGCGAACGTGGGGTGAGAAAAATAAAAGAAAATTTGAAATCTAGAAGCGAAAGACGGGGGGACCTTGTAAGACTAACAATTGGGATACTTGGGGGGGGCCAACAATCGGGAATGTCAGTATAGAGTAAAATTCGACCGAAAACCGAAGTATGACAAACGGAGAACTGTTTGGTGCATCGGGCAGGGGCACAACCTGCAGGTAGTTCATTAAAAAAACGTCAGGGTCGAAAACGCTCTAAAGTCAATAGGGGGAGCCCGCAATTGGTCTCATCAAAAAAAAACGGGGGGCAGATGGGTAAACGACGGAATAAAAGGGGGAATGAAAGCAGGAGGAACTCAGGCGTCCCGATATGGGATCAGGAGATACAAGAAAGGGCACATGAAACAGTAGAACATGATGGGGCGTGTCGAGTCCGATGAACTGCGAATGTGGCTCAGGAACAGGTACGTCCGGGAGCAAGAATACTATTCGGGGGTCCTGAAAAAAGGGGTCCCGCCAAAAGGTGGGACTTATGCGCATTTAAAGGGTAGGCTAGAAAAAGGGGGGGTAACACGCGAGAATTATTGCAAATAATGGGGGGACGCACCAGAGGTGTTTTCCAACAGTACATACCACAGAAGAGAGAAAGAACTATAAGAACGACAAAAAGCGACCCCACCGACACCCGCACGACCCGACAGCTTTCAATTACGCGACAAGTCTCGCGTGAGAAGTTGAGGGTGGAAAAAGGATCTAAAGCCCGGGAAAGGAGATCCAGAAGTCCTCCATTGCAGGAAGGGAAAAAGCAATGGGCGCAGGAAGGCGTGATGCGGTTGGGGGGGGGCGGGAGGGCGGGCCAAAATGGCATGTGAATTGCGGCCACGATAACTTAGACTACAACAATTCGCGAAAACGGAATGCACGGCCGGTGGTCGCACTATAAAAAAGGGTAGAAATGGCACAAAACATGGACCAGGCAAAGGTGGGATGGGTCCAGCCCGGCCGGCAGAAAACGCAAAGAGGGATGGTTAGAAAGAAAAACGCACTTCCGCACAAACCTAAGTGATAGAAAAACATGAATTGTGGAAAGCGCCGAAAGCGAGATTGAGAACGTCCATTCATGAAAAACAACAATAACATCGGAAAAAAGGACCAAGGAAGTGCTTTAAATGCCGGGGCCGACTGGTGTAGGATAGAGCACCATCGGGGTCGTCGAAAGGGTGGCGCATTCTCACAAGCACTCAGTCGTGTGATGGGTTTGGGGACAAGCAGGTGGGAGGGTGATACGGCCAGTCGTGAAAAACTGGAATGTGGGGGGCAGTTTCTTTAAATTAAGTACAAAATGAGGGCCAAAGGAGAAAAGAGAAGTTTTGAATGAAAAGCGTCAAATCAGTACGAGGGTAAAGAGTGAGAATATAACCAAGTCCCCAGACCAGTTCATAAGAGCTTGATAGGGCGACCGGGGAAGAGCGAACATGGCTCAAGCTACACACCGGGCAGGGGCATTAGGTCTACAAAGTCCGCAAAAGGAGGGCTGGACAACAACTGGAACTTCTGGGCCGGTCGCCAGATTATGGGGGAGCGGGCACTGGTGATGCAGGTGATAATACAGAGCGAATGTAATGCGTGGGAGGGAAATACGAATGCGATCTTCAGTGGAGGAGCTCGGGATGTACCCAATGGCGTCGGTTGCGATTATGTTTTGGACCGAACGGGGAATTTGTGAGAATCTACCAAAATGGAGTGTGTGAAGGCACGTTGGACACAAACAACAGTGGGAAAAATTCGCAAGTCGTACGCTTCGAAGCGAAAACGGTAAGATCGCCATAAAGAATGCGTTCGGGGACTCGTGGGGTGAGGGGCCGACCGTGTGGCCGCGCTGTGGAAAATCGACCCGTAAGCTCAATCTGCACTAAAAAGTATCATGTCGAGGTGAAGAGTAATCAAGGAGCTGCCGTAATAGGCCGCGGGTCCAAAATGCACGAAAAGATCTGCTGTATGCGATTCCCACGGGAAGGTAAGAGAATATTAAAAGCAAGTCAAAGGTCGACGGGCGAGAAAAGGTCGCACCAAAATTTTGACGGAAAAATGAAAGATGAGAGCTGCGGGAACGGAAGAAAGGTCCAAAACGAAAATTCTTGCAGGCAGGGAGGGCAAAAGGAGGAGACGGAACTATAGGGTTTATGCTTCCGGACTCCCTCTATCTCGAGAAAAAAAGACAAAAGATGTCAAAACCCTCTCAGCCAAGGGGCTGACCGGAGAACAAAAGAGACGATCTGCCACAATTCGCGGAATGGGTCCGAAGGTGCAAAAAGCCGATCGCGCAGTGTGCGTCCTGGGAAATGACCACCGCAAGCCACAGAGCTCAGGGTAGTCTTTGGAACACACGACACACTGCAGCTGCCGACAGAAGGCAAGGTGGAATTGGCTACCTGAAGTCAGGGGAAGGAGACATTTTCGGGGGGGGCTCGGACACGGGGCCGATGAGGCAGGAACGAATCGGCAGAGAACGCGAGTTAGAAAAAGAAAAAAACTTTCTACAGGGGTCTCTGCGAGCCTCGGAACTCTCTACGAAAATTTAAGGGGTTCACCGAAAGGAAGAAGCAAGTACGTGAGTAAGTTAGATTTCGCCGACCGAGCCGTAAAGAAATATCACCGTGGATCGCTAGTACAAGCTTTTAAGGAAATCGGGAACATTTCCGCCAGAGACAAAAAAAATAAGTCTGACCGGGATCATGCCTCGATGCGCGAATTGACATCCCGCATACGCATCACGGGACAGTACTACAAAAAAAAACCCCCAAAGCCAATCTCGAATCCCCCTCTTTCGAAAGTCCGTGGGGGGGAAGGGGAAGACGGCTAGAACGAAAAAACAAAACGGGGAGGAGGTGTGGGCACGGCAAGGCCAAAGAAGGGAAAAGCTCTACTTGGGCCGAAAATGGTAGATCCAGTGAACCAGGAAAACGAGAGTGCATAGTAAGGGCAGAGCTCTACATGGTCAAGAGGATTTGGCCGTATATCGGATAAAATGAGAAAGTCTAGGGTTGCTGCAAGAAAATTACAAAAGGAATACCGATGAACAGAGATCTCAGGAAATCTTCTAAATCTAGGAGGGGGACGTGGGTAGGAGATAAGGTGTACAAAAAAGCTGGCGAGAAAAAAGGATAGATGGGGGGGGAACGGTATAGATAGCCTCCACCACACAGATTCCAAACGTTGATGGGAATACAGAGAGTCAGGAAGAAAACAAATTCCTGGAAACCGGGGGAGTAAAGGACCGGGAAACCGAAACGCTTTGACCCCCAACGGAAAGTTCGGGAGAGTACCCACTGCCCAGGGGGGCACCAGTGGCGAACTTCAGCGGGGCGCTGCTAAAATAACGCAAGGTGGGAAGATGTTTTCAGGGGGATAGCCGTTTAAAGGAGTATTGCTTGAAAAAAAGGCCGTTGGGGGTGGTCAAGTGGGATACCTACGAAAAGAATGTACGAGGGCCCGTTGTGGGTCATGACAAAATAGTGGTAAGCAGCTCCGATATGCTGGTTATTACTGCATGGAAAATGGGGTGCGGAAAACATGGGAGAGATGGGGGGGTGGAAGGGTCGAGGGGTATTGCGGCCGATGAGTAAAAGGCGGCAAAAGGTTCCTTCATGACCATGCTTCCACTAATTCGTCTAGGGGGGTTCCTTCCCACAGCACACGTCCGACGGTCAGAAGCGGCAAGGCAATAAAACGCAAAAGGCAGGCCAAATTCGCGGCAGTCTTCAAGGGGGGGCACTTCAACACGCAAGGATCAAAGTCTTGACAAAGGTCTGGGGAACAATCGCTGCAGTGAAGCATAAAATGGGGAAAAACGCTCAGGAAACTGCAAGCGATCAGAGGCAATGAGAATGTCCGCACCGGCCCGGTTCGCGGAAACTGAAGGGGGGGAAAGCACGACGCGTTGGGGGGGGGACCGGTCCAAGGCACCGGCCAGCGCAAATAAAAAACGTTGAGGGACTAAAAATTCGGGAAAAAAGACACCACATACTTTTTCGCTGGGGCAATAGGGCCTGTTCGGCGTAATATTTAGTGATTCGGTGTCAGTTTAGTCACAAATTGCTTTAAGGCCGAACCCTATTATATCTTATTCTGGGCGAAGGCAAGTTAAGGGGGAGGGCGCAGCCGTCCACATGTTGTCGCACATACAGAAACCCCGGAGGGGGGCCCGTCTTGAACGACGGCGACTGGGGTGCCCATTCTTCAACAGCAGTGAGAAGGAAAGTGGCAGGTGGGTATGGAAAAAGCAAACAAGTTATCGCTAAAAAAACTCGCTGACACGTAAACATATAAGGTCAGGAAGAAAACAATGTGTGGGGGGCGTCATATACGTGGAAGGGGCAGGTCGTCCGATAAGACGAAAAGAAGGCACAGGCCGAAATGATTGGGGACGCGCCGGGCGGGGGGGGGGGGGACCAAGAGAGTATTGAGGCAATAAAGTGGGCAAACGATCAACATGTCAGAAGCGGAGGACCCTAGGTGTTGGACAGCGACAACGAATCATTCCATGGTGCTTAAAAGCAAAGAGTAAGTGTGGCAAACGAGAGGAGTGTGATGCTCATCCCATCAGAATAGGCACGGTCTATGCCGATTCCGAAGCATTCAGAAAAACAAAACATGAACGGTCGCAAGGCGCATCAGTACTGTGCAAACAACAGACCAAAGGGGTAGGAACCGCCGAGGGGAGTCGAGCTACGTCCTAAGCTGGGGTCTGCGTGCAGGAAAAAAAAGCACAGTGGAAAGAACTAGCAGGTCGCCAAAAAAACAAAAAAAAAAGGGGGAAGGTATGCATACGTCCCTTGATCGGAAGGCCATCGACGTTAAAAATTATATATTGGGAGTGTGAAGTGTGTTCCAGGCACCTTCAAGGCAAAGGGACGGGGTATCGCTTGGAGAACCAGCGTTACATCGAAAGAAAGAGCAGCATAAAAAAAAAAAAATGAAGGCGGGGTTTCTCGGGACACGCTTGATACTAAGGCTGAAGGGGAAGTTGCTTAGCCGAGGGCCTCTTTCTCCAAGAGCATCGCCTAGAGCGGCCGAGCACAATAGGACGACTCTGCCGGCAGAGGGAACTTTTCAGGTAGGGTCAAAGAGACTCCTAAAAATTACAAGCCGCATTTATCCGCATCGTCACACTGAACACCAAAGATAGTGGGGGTGACGGCACTTCGGGGGCGTAAACGGACCCCGCCAGGGGGGTACCATGACGGTCGTCAAAACTCACTAGGGAAGACCCCCACGGGTACGTTTGCTGAGGGAGCCGAAAAGGGGGGGCTCTGCTAATGGTGAATGACCAACGTGGCATATCAGAGATGTCGCACCTGACAACCTGAAATGAAGATCACAGGGTGTCTGCTGCTGAAGTAGAATCCGACCAACAACATGAGGAAAGAACGGACACATTTAACCTGTGAAAAACCGGGGAGATAATCAGCGGACCAGATTGTCCAAGCAACGGTCATTCACGGCTAAGGAGTGCTAATCGAGCTATTCTGTTAGCCAGCAGATTAAACTGGACATTGTACCCTGGCTACAGTGGCTGGGTAAAAGCAGTGAAGTTCACTCAACTAACGAGTCAGGCATCAGAAGAACTCGTGGGGTGGTTACAACAGTGAGTCGGTTGATAAACCGGAAGTGATTCCAAAGTCGGAAAAATAACAAAACGAGGTACTGGGAAGGATGACCCAGTAAGAGGGCACCGGGTTAACAAAGACGAAGGAAGGGGGCACCCACTGGAAAGGGAAAGAAATTGGCGGAGTGCCTAATGTACTACGATAGGATGGGAGAGATCCGACAAATGAGATAATACGGGGGTGGGTGGGGGTAGGAGAGAGTGGGGTAGACGGTCCGGGTGGGCGGGGGTGGGGGGGGAAAAGTTGGGACTTACGGTGAAAAGGTTCGCGGAAACGAGTTTACAGAATGAGTTAGGCTCGGATCGAACGGGGGACACGGGGGGGATCCCTTTAGTGACAAGGTGGGACAGAAAACTCTTTGTAACCTGGGGTAAAGTGCGCAAAACTGTGAAAATTAGCCCGAGGGAGCAGAATACAGGGGCACGGGCAGAAACGAGACGGGGAACGGGTACCGTCAGGAGACAAGAAGAAATGCGGATTGAACGACTGGTAGCCCGAGGAGTGAGGAGCAGCCGGTTGGAAAGTCGAATGCCGCGTGATCGTTGCAAATGAAAACTGATGAAAGGAGCAAGTGAGCAGTGCAAAATGTATATCAGGGAAATAAACTCGCGGCTGGGGTGGTCAGGTGGGAATCAGGAATCATGGGGGGGTCGTAACTCTTGGGTAGAGGAACTTTGTGGGAAGATAAACGTGGTGGGCTAGTATGGCTCAAAAGGCCGTGAGAAAAAGGACTCGTTCGGCGAAGGGGAAGGCGAAACTAAAAAAGGACTGGTTAATCTCTTGTCCTGGGGTAAGGCCACAGGCGGTACACATGTCTGGGATGCGGTCTGGGACTCAAAAAGGTTCTAGTAAGTCAAAACCTGTGAAGGAACAACCGGTAATCACAAGGTCTCTGGGCCGCGACGGTATACCAACACAAAACCACCAATAAACGCGACAACAATCAAAAACAACCTAAAGACTCCCCATTCCACATGGGGCAGACAATAGGGGGGTGTTCAAAGGAGAGACACCCGCGGAGGAGAGCGCCTGCAGTCAAGAGGGTTTGGGATCACGTGAAGCACACCCGATACCCTGCGAGTGGGGGGGAGAACATGGGCGGGGAGTGGTAAAAGGACGGGGGTGTGTGGAAACTTATCGAGCATTTTGGGAAATGGGTACTAACGGTTCACAGTCGATGCAAAAACCAAAAATACTGGTAAGAAGCGAACTATACAGATAAACAGAACTGTAGTTGTCATGGAAGTATGGAGAAACACACAGGTGGAAAAAAGAGAATAACGAGCGGGAAAACGAGCCGGGGAGGTTTTGAGAAATCGGGGGCGCACCTAAGTCGATGTCGGGAGACGCCACACAAAGTAAGCAGAGAGCCGGGGGAGCAGCATCCCCATAGAAGACGTGAACAAAGCAGTTCATGTCATCAAACAGGGTGTAAAGATACAGGGAGAGAATAATTTAAACAATGGTTGAGGGCGGTGGGAATGTTGCGCAAAAGGGGGGACGACGGTGGATGGTAATTCTGGTGTCGGGACGGGGATTACTTGAAATTGGCGAAAAAAGCAGTCGAGCACGGTCTCGACTCCAGACGGGGCAAAATTCAATGTGCTGAAAGTAAAATGATAACCCATGGGGAAAAAATGGGGAACAATGGGACAAAAAAGATGTAAAAACAAGTGACTCGACAAAACGGGTGAGGAAGTTCAAAGGGCGACCCTAAAATCAAAAGGGAAGCCAACTAAAAAAAGCCAGTCGAACAAAATCTAGAAGGTGACTAAAAGTCAGACACGACAAGTGGGGGAGCAAAGGTGGGAATAGCATAGGGTGATATGGCGCCTCAACAGTGCTTAGTTGGCCAGGGTCTCACGGAAGAGGGAAGCCGCGGAAGCGAGAAAGGGGGACAGTTAAAAGGCACAGAAACGCGTCGTATTAACAGTCCTGTTGTGTGGAAAAAATTTACGTAGCAATTAGAGTGAAGGCAATCACAAGACGGAAAATGCAGGGAGTTGTTGACGCAACTGGTCACGGTGCAAACTGAACCTGGCATCTAAAAAAAAAAGGTCAGGGGGCAAGCCGGGCAGTTCTAGTTGTCACAACTCAAACAGTGCTCGTACATCCTTGCACGGCTCGAGATGGCCCCCAGAAATCATCGACGCGGTGAAAATTTTGCATGACCATCAGCGGACGAGAGGGTTGTAAGTTCGAGGAGCCATCCTGCCGGGGTAAGAAGTGCTGTCCCGAGAACCACCCGGGGTGTTTGTAAGGGCGCACAATACAATGTGTAAGAATCGGGTGTGTCATTTAGAATGGAAAAAAAAACAAAATTGTCACGCAGGGCACGTCTTCCGATCACACACTGCCTCAGTGCCTGACATGGGGCGCGCACAGTGATGGGGGGGGTGGGATAGAGAATCGGAGAACTGAACCAAAGAGTCAGAAAACGCCTTAAGAGGAGTCAGTGTGGATTCCCGTATGATTTAGAGTGGTGCTCATGCGAAGGGCCGCCAAGATTAGGGTAAAAATGGACGCAGTCGTGGTGGATCTGGCGATCAACGGGGAACCAGCTGTCGAATTCTAACAGCCCGCAAGGGGGGGCTACCCGGGGGGGACCCACAGTCAAAAAGGACGGGAAAATCGGGGGGGGAACAGACAGGCGGGCGGAAGGAATAGGCTCACTCCCAAATAGGGAAAAGGCGTTAGCAACGGGAGAAGGGCAGATCCGGAGGATCAGTTGGGGCTGTGGTGCCAAAAAAAGGGGAGAGGAAAGGAGCAGTAACATGCATTTCACAATTCAGCCTAGAAAGTAAGGTCAATCGATGCAGTGTGACAAGAGAGATCGTTAAGCAGAACGGTGGCATAAGCGTCATGAACACTGACAGACGGAGGCTCGAATTTACTGCGTGGCGGAGGAAGAGGCTACACTGGTGTGGTCGCCGTGAAGGTCGGAAAAGCTGGAAAAGAACAAACGGCTACGGAAAGACTTGCTCGTAAGGGGAAGAAAGATACGAGGTCAGAGGCCGACCATTGCGAAGAAACGTGAGGCCTGAAGAAGGGACTTGCACAAAAAAGAGGAGTACGGCAAAAGACAAGAGGAGAGAACGTCCGCCGCATTAAACAGCATGCAGAATAAAGAAAGAACGAAGGGGTCGGGAATCAGTATGTGTAGAAGGCGCCAGACAGGATCAACCAACGGGAAATCAGCGTCATACAGTGAACAGGTCGTCAGGCAGAAAAGTAAAGGAGACGTGGCTCGAGCACGGAAGAACGAGTTTGTAGATCAATAAGCGAAATACGGTGGTGTAAAGGGGGAGGTTCTCAAACAGGGGTACTCCCAAGACAGTACGGGACGCTGGTGTCGTCGGCAAAGCGGAATACCAACGGACGTGGAAAAGGGGAAAGGGGTCATGTGAGCATATGGAAGTGCGTCCACATCGGAACATTCGGTAAAAAAGGAAAAACAGGCCTAATTGCAATCGGGACTGTGCACTCGCACTCATTAAAACCACACAAGGCAAGCAGAATGAGGGGGAAAACCAAAACAGAGCTCATTGAGGAGAGGACTCGGAGAACACAAGGTTTAGTCGTGAAAGGAAGGCATCCGAGGTAGGACGTTGGGGCCACTCGTCGCCTCTCGCGTGGAAGACTGCACGTCTGCGGCTACCCTTCAAGATCCATTTCAGGGATTGGGGAAGAATGCTGAAGGGTACGGCTAAGATGGTACCGGAAAGCCTATTGAAAGGGGGAAGGGACGAGCGTTGGAGTAATATTTATCCTAAACGTGGTAACCGCGTAACAAGTTACCTTTCGGGAGGATGGTGGGTCAGATTGCCAAGTGAGCTAAATTCATATAGATGCTGGAAGGAGGACACACCAGCGTGGGTCCGTCATAATAAAAGTCGGGGGTAGTAGATAACAAACGATGCGATGAGACACTCATGGGACCCGCATCAAAGCCTAAATAGCTCCAACAAAAAGGGGGAAGGGCTGAATACACAGCAGTAAAATAATTCTGGCAAGGGACAAAATAAAAACGGCGCCGAAAAGTACACAACATGCCCCCTTTGTACACGACGTCTAGGGCCTGGAGCAGACAGTCCGCAACGAAGGCAGGTCAGGGTAGGCTTAAGCTTCCCTGGGATGTGCAAAATTGAGGTACAAGGCCCACAACAGACGAAAACGACGAAAGGTCCAGTTTTCCTCATGGGGGGGCTGCGAAACGGAAACTACTTATCTGACACATGCAAGATACTGGAAAACGGCAAAGCGTAAAGATTTGTTTCCCCTGCAAAGAACGGCAAAACGATAGTCAAAAAGGTGTCAAGAGCCAAACGACTGAGAGATCATCCGAGGGAACAAAATCGGTCAATGTCCTGCTACGTATCAATAAACTCCTGGCACGGGGTCTTCGCTGTGACGGAGTTTCTGACGGTGGCTGATGAGAGGAAGGACAAAAAATATTCAGCAAGCTGGACCAGATAAAAAGCGTTCGTGATGTGCGGGGTTGTCGGCCACAATTTGGCGGGAAGTCGGGAGAGGTGTGGGGGAACGCGTGCGTGCTCCGATAGTGAGTTTGGAGAAGGCCTGCTATATGGAAACAAGGGAGACAGAAAGGGAAGTATGTTAGAGGTGAAAGGGATAAAGGACATCCTGCATAATCGAGAGAAAGAATCCGGACTAGATCAGGGAAGTTGGGTGGGGGAACCGCGCCAAAACGCAAACATCAATTCTAAATAAATGGAAATGAGGGAAGCGGAGGTACGGACAAAAGGGGAGTAGGATTTCACCCGTCTAACTAAAAAAAGTTCACCTGATCTGATAACGTGAATGGGGTTGTGGGTAGTATTCATAAGTTCAAATTATGGCGGGGCACATGTATCGAACTTCTCTAACTAGACATGCAAATGAAAGAAAGCTTAACCTGTACTAAAAGAGTAACAACAGCTGGGGTCCAATCTACCAGGGGGGTCAAGTAAAATTAGGGGAGTGTGCGATTGGGATTCCACAGGCGGCTGGCGTGGAAGAGAAATGGTCCGGGGAGTCAGAGAGGAGAAGGGGGAACGTACGAGCACCACGACACTGTCAGGCCTGGGGGGGATCATCGGGAAAGGAAAAAAGGCCGAACGAGGGGAGGCACGGTAACAATTGGCGACGGAAAAAAAAACTAAAGGAAGGACCGCAAAAATAACGGGAAAAACGAACCGACAAGGACGCTTAGGTGGGTTGGACCGACAAGTGCCTTCTAGTAAGACAGATTCCAGGCACGGAGCAGATTGAGTGTGCAGAGGGGGGGGCCGAAACAGTTAATGCCATTATGTATGGAGGGAGGGGACACAATGACGCCTGTACGGGGCCAGGGAAAAAACGCACATAAGTGCTTTTGGTGTATATGGAAGGCCCTGGGCAAGGTACCGAACAGGCAGAAACGGGCATCCAAAATGCCACCGAATGAAAATGGGATGAGTGACTGGGAATGGGGGGAGAATTCCATGGCAAGAACGGGGGACCCTGTTCACATGGGGGTGAACACAGGGGGGTCGGGGTCGCCGCTATCAAAACATACAAGTCCGGCAGGCAGGAGGGAAGCAGCACTCCAAGGAGTTGGTGAATGGGCCCGAGGTAGGGAGGGTAGTCAGACAGAAGTATGAGGTATGTCAAACAAGGAACACATGGGGGGAAGACTACGAAGCGGAGAGCAGAAGAAAAACAAGAGAAGGTCGTCAAAGTGGCGCCACGGTGACGGAAGAGGTTCTCCCGGACTCGTAGATTCTGCCACAGAAATACGCATGTCGACCGAAAAGGATAGGGAAAAAGATAAAAGTAGTAACCAAAGTAACAAGGTACCTTTTGCTAGCCCGGGACACAAGAGAAAAAGTGGAATAACCGTCATTCATAGAACGGGCGCAGGGGAGGGGCTAGCGATCCAGTTACCGGATTGTAACCGATATTGACTCGGAAAGTGCCAATCTAGAAAGTAGGGGTGTGCCGATTCCCATAAATATCTGGAAAGCTAGAGAAACTCTAAAGAAGATGCAAACAACTGCACGGGCTGGGAACTGTAAGAAAGGGGATGAAGTAAAAAATGGGGGAGAAGGTGGGGAAAATATCACCTGCTCGTGGGGGGGGCGTGTAGTGTGGAAGGCCGGGAGAGTGTCAACAGTAGATTTCGGCCATGGGAAGGTGTAGAAAGGGCCTGATTTTGGCCGAACTGAGATATTGAAGGAGATGGCAGGGGTTCATAAGGGTCCCTTTGTCGGAGAGGTACCGGACATTACCGGTCCGAAGGAGAGGTTCAAGACACACAAACTGTCCGACGGTGCAACGTCTGTAATCGAACTTGAATTCGAGGGGGCAATGGTCTCCACGGGAGGGGGAGTCTGACTTCGGAATTACCATTGCATCCCTGACTAGATACAAGGCCACTTCACGATGGAGAGGTATCTCCACAGGAAACTGAAAACCCGGCCTGGGGAGATCCCTTGTTAAGAGGGGTGACCAAATCATGAGGAAATGCCTAAAGGGGGATGTGTCTTACGCATTCCGGAGCAAAGAAAACGGGGTGAATGGGCAACTTGTCGGGGGTGGCTCGGCTACGGACGGTGTACACATAGGGGATGCACGCAATCAAAAAGGAAATAGACAAGAAATGGCAAGGATGGGTCTTGATGAAAGGTACCGGTGAAACCACAAATAAAAAAGGAAGAATTCCGGTGATGCAACGGGCAACACCTTGTCGATCACACTAGACCCGAATCATAAGGACGCCCAAGACAAAGTCGGGAACAAAAGAGTCTATAAGTACGGGGGTAGCGGGCAAACAGGGGGACTGTGGGCGCCTAAAATCTCGGATCTCGGACAAGCTTTCTGTGTAGACTCAGTCGTACAGGGACAGCTTCTGGCGAACGACCATGCAACAGGAGGCCAGCAGACCGGGGGACCTGTATCTTGTCACAGGGGGCCCGATCCCACTACCCAAAAGAGGCGAGCATAAATTCCCATACAGGGGGCAAGGGGTCCTACACTTGAACGTGCTCATTGGGGGATCAGCGGTTTTTATCAAAGCGGTGTGGAAATGAAACGGTCAAGTAAGAGGGAGTCAGAACAGTCTGCACCCAAACAGGTATGGCATAGCCTCGAAAAAACGCCACTAAGAGAGCTATGAGTTGGGACTCTACCCTCTACAAGACCAGGGTAATGAAACGGCAAAATAAAAAACGTCCGGCGCCCCGGGGGGGTTCCACTCAGCGTGGGTGCTGCACAGGGGAGCAGGTACCAGGTACTGTGTGCACAGCAAGTTAAGGGGGGGGTCTTCAAAGGTAGGTGTATATTGGTAATTGCGACAGGTCACGTTTTTGGAATGGGGGTAGGCGGAGTGTAAATCTGATCACAAACAAATATAAATGTGTATCGGGGGGACAAACGGCCATACGATCACTGTGAAATCGGGGGTCAGAAAACAGTAAAAAAGAAAGAGCAGGGTCTTTGCCAAAAGACAGATAAAAAGCATGATTCACCAGGAAAAAAAAAGTCGGCGCGAACACTAAAAATAAAAGAAATATTTTGTGAACCGCCCAATAATGGCGGCGGCGTAAAAAGGAGAGTAATCTGGGATTGACATTTTCAACACCGGGGCTCTTACGACTCATGTACTCAAATTCCAAAAATTTAAGTGGGTAGGCGAAGGAATTGACGGGACCAAAGATAGGGGTCGGAGGGGAACCGGATAAATCGGCGAAGGAATAAAGCGGAACTATGCGCCGGGCGGATAGTAGTGGACAGAGAAGCACCATCCATAAAGTGGCTGGGGGTGTGGCGGGACAGAAGGGGGGAAGTAGAATATATATTGTGCAGCTGGAACAACGGGTCGACACAAGTCAATGGTTCGGACGAGAAGGCCGGCGTTTGCTGCACCGGCCGTCACGGAGGCAATCGTGAAAGGTGGAAAGACTGTTGGGACCGTTGGCGACTGTGGAAATGTAATTTCCGCAACAAGTTGTGAGATCCTAATAGTCGAAGGGAAAAAGTAAGGCGACGTCGCAAAGCGTGACGGGTGGCACTAAGGAAAAACTGCTCGATGGTAAACATTAGCGATAGTAAGAGACTCGCGGATAAAAGACAGCGTCACCCCTTTGGTGCCAGAGGAAAACAGTGGAGGACCGTCCAGAGAAATTAGGTGGGGTCAGGAATGGAAAGGAGAGGGATGTAACATGAGTCGACTGCTATCTGCCGGGCAAATGCGCATGACTTTCAGGGGGGCAGTCGTGCTATTGAAGCGTAGCGCGAAAATAGTCCGATTTGAGTGACCTGCCGTGGACTTACCCGAGTTGGAAGAGCGTCGTCTCGGCTAAAATCGACTGGAGCATCCAAAGATCGGAGTCCGGTCGACTCAATGCGGGACTCCAGTAGAGACGTGATAGTACGTCGGGGACTAAAGAGGCAGGTGTAAAATAACGCGTACCAATCGGCACAAAAAGATAACTCGGGGTGATGAAGGGGCAAACCTGTCGATTGCGTGGGGTTGAGTATCTAGCAAATCTAGTCATTAGCTTCCAAAAAGTGTGATGAAGGATGTGACCAGGGACTGATTTCCAGAGGTCTGACACGGTACAACACACACTATAGAAAAAAGAGGAAAAGGAGATAGTGATAGGTCGTGTAGCGCGCGTGGAGGGCGAACTGGCTGAGAGTGACAAAAACGATCGCCCGGTATCTTAAGCCGGGGTGCTGGGCCGTCTTGATACCAACGGGTGTGGCCGGACGTAGTACAGACGATGAAATAAAAGCAGAAAGTAGGAGGTCCCATGAAAAAGGAAAAAAGATTTCGTTCCAAACATCTCGAAAAGGGTTGCGGATTAAAATACCGCGCACGCTGCTAGGGCCAAAAGTGCGAGCAGCCGACATTCATGAACCATTCGCGATAGTAGGTAAGGTGTCTGCTCAGGATAGAAAACTTGTCCAGGGGCTGGAACGGGATCGTATTTGGGGATAGCAGTAGGACGGAGGAGAACTTGGGAATGCGTGACGAGGCCTTAAGTAGGCCAATAAAGTGAAAGAGAGCAGGGCCTAGCTTGGGTCTCCCGTACGCAGCGAAAACACGCAGGGCTTGGCGGTATAGACAAGACGCGGGACGTCGGAGGACCTGAAAAGGAGGAAGATTAATACAAGGGAATGCCGGTCAAAGAGAAAAGTAACGCGTGGAAGATCGCGTGGCGGGCGATAGGGACCGTCACACCCGTCCAGCTGCGAAATTACGTGCGAAGTAAAGGGTATGAAGTAAGCAGCGCAAAGGGAGAAGTGGCTACAACAGGCTGAAGATTAAACACAAACACATTCGCTGCAGTCCCGTCGCTTAAACGAAAAAATCAAAACGCCTGCGTTAGGGACGCCAAAATGCAGGACCTGCGACGGTACAAGGGGCGGTCAGAGTTCCAAGCTAAGAGGTGAAGTGATGCAGAACGGCCAAAAAAGGTCCCGGGCAGAGCTTGAGTGCAGATCAACTCTTCGACGTGGCTAAAGATAGCTTAATGGGCAAGCACCGCCGCGGTGGGTGCGGGCGTCGCACTGAAGAAAATGGAAAACAAGGACAGCACACGCGTTTCAGATGGAATAACCACATGCTCCATCCACCAGGGCGTACGAAACAAGCCGTGAGCGAACAAAAAGCGGCGGTCCAATACCACAATGGCAGGGTGAGGTTGACGGGGGGCGCTGAGGGGGGGGGGGCGTAGTATGGATCTTAGAGGCTAGGAATGGGCGAAGCCTTGGATACAGGGAGGGTTGTTAAAGTGCTGTTGCCAAAACAAGGTGATTGTAGGCGCCACGGTCCCCTGCGGAGGCACGAAAGGTGCTTCCGGCTTGAAAGAATTATCTGAATGAGTCTGGACAAAGTTATGGCTGGTGTCCATCATGTCGACATTGTGGGGGGCAATGAGAGGCACGTCACACAGGGCTTACTAAAATTCTCCTAAAATATCAGAGTTGCGGCCCTCCTCGGAGGAAGGAACTTGCCGCCGGGGGGTTACTAAAAAAATAGATAGAAAAAGCCTTAGTGCCCTCGGAGAATCTTGACCGAACACCCCCCGTGTGCAATTGGGCTCGGAGGGGTAGTGCGTGGGTGAAAAAAAACCAACCACCGACGTGCGTGGGGCTGCGAAACAAGAAACGGGTCGAGCCTAAAAGAAAAACGCACCGGGGTGCCAGAAGCCGGGGCGAAGGTGCCGTCGATGGGGGGTGGCCGCATAATGACCATCCAAATGTTAGAGAAAAAAGAAATAAAGAGGGGTCGAAAACACCCGGGTAACTTCTGACACGCGAATGGGAGCTTTTGGTTGCGGCATCACATTAAGGGGGGGCTGGGCATAGACGTTAAACCACACCGGCGTGCCTGCCTTCAACGGACAAATCTGCGCCTAGGAGTCTGCAGAGAAGTCAGTGACTCGTTAAAAAATCCAAAATCGCCATTCGGAGTGTGGTGGGTCGGCAGATCAGCGGCCTAAAGATCTGGGGTGAGGAATGGCTCGGGCACGAGAGTGGGTGGCAAAACAGTGAGGCGGGTCCTGAGGCCAAAAGGAACTACCAGGACGGGGGGAGTGTTTGGGCAATAGAAAGCCCAAAGGGGTGCTACGGGAGTAAGGGGGCGGGGGGGGGGTAGTGCCTCGAAAGACTAAAGTTGAACGGGGCACCACAATTTGAGCTCCGGGAAAGGGCCGGCGCAGCAATTCACCGTCTGGGGGCGCGAGGAGCTGGTCCTGTGAAAGAAGGTAGCTTGGCGCGAAAAAACAAGAGGCAGAGCAGCAGTGGCCAAGGACCGAAGGGGGTGACTGTCGGGGGTGAGACGGCCCGGAGTGGGAGTCAAAGACGCCGAGCGAGAATGATGGGGGGGACCGTGTGTGGGCCGTCCAGGGGGGGGGGGGTGGGGCAGGAACGCACACTGGTAAGCCGGAGGGCAAAAATGCTTAGTAAACAAGAAAAATGCCTGGGGCGTTGCAAAGTTTTGCTAGTCAGCTGTCGAATATGTTGGAAAGCTTTTCGCAATACTCGAGGGGGAGTCAGATCTCCGATCGGAGTGAGGTGCTGCCCGGCGGTAAGAAGCCGAAAGGCCGGGAGTGAAAGGGGGGCGTCCGGTGCACAGAGCTCCCGAAATCTCCGACAGGAGCGGCGGCTAATGAGCGCAACAGGCACAGGAACCTTACGGGTGCGCTGATGCTCAGAATTGCTCGATCAGAACCTTACGCTCGAGGACAGACGTTGTACGACCGAGTGAGGGACGATGCTGGTAGCTGGTAAGCGGGAATGGAAGCGTGGAGCTCGAAGCAAGGTACTACAGGTGGGTTCTCCGCGCCATCGGCGAGAGAAGTCTGGGGGTCTACTGTGTCGCCGTGCGGGGAGGAGGGAGCGCAGGAGGGGAGCGTGTGAAATGAGACTTGGGGGAATTCAAGCGGAAGAAGCCAAGGAAACGGAGAGTCGGCGGTCGTTGGGGGTTGGGAGGGGGGAGAGGGACTGCGGGGGGGGGAGGTGGGGAAGTCCCGGACGGAACAGGTCTCCGCCGAACGACTTGGGTAATTGGAGAGGGGAAGTGGGGGACAAAAATCAAAATGTCACGAAGGGCCGAAACAGTGACGATCTCAGTGCGCATACTTCTAGCACCGACTTTGGGTAATTTCGGGGACTATCAACGCACCGTAATCATCTGAGAAAAGGTCCCAAAGGGCTGGTCGCAAAATTGTTGGTGCATCATGAGAAGGAGAGGGTATATGACCAAGGAGGGTATCTAAAGGTGGAGCTCGCGCGCGAGGTTGGTGGTTGCGGCCTCCGACGGAGGGAAGTGGAGTATCCTGGGTTCACGGCGCCAAACTGTTGGTGTAAGCACTTGGAATGGACATCATGGGTTCGGTCAACAAGGCGATCACCAAGGTAGGGAGGTATCTGCCACAGGGCAATGGGCCCACAGTCTTTATACTGAACCTAAGAGAAGAAAATGTTTGAGGGCTCGGAAGTGGGGAGGTCCGGATGTAAAAAGGCTTGGACAAACCATTTAAAAATATTAATCCGAAACCGCGTCCCTAGCACGTGGGCCAGAAGACCGCGTGAGACATGAATCTACCATCGAGCGCGGGGGTGGGGAATGGACTTGTTGGCGTCGCGAGGGAGAGGGGCTGTGCGTCAGAACAACAGTGAGGTGAAGTAAAAGTGGCGTCGAAAAACTCTGAAGCTTGGAGAGTGACTCCCAGAATAGAACCGGTCCGAGAGGTAGTTTATCTTGCTTCGGGGAAACGGGACACTTTTGAAAAACCTAGCGGTCGGGTGTCCCGGGGTCCTCGACATCGGGCCCAACGGAAGAGAAGAAGCAACCGGGCGAATGGTCATGCGGGTGCGACTGACAACTCAGCAACAGCATCAGGTAGGTTTTGCTGAGCTTGGAAGGTGCGGAGGTAGGGGGAACAGGTCGAAAGGAGTGACGAAAGTGACGTGAGGGAACGCGCAGAAAATACCACTTGCCGTTGCGCGAAAACACCGATCGACTCAACAAGTGTGGACTACAAAACATGGGGGAAAACGGAAAAAACAACTTTTCGT
>Ga0179593_1680715_pt1 | contig 20419 bp, 25 predicted proteins | sample CZODoug2_1_08_16_FD_185931 | JGI IMG/M metagenome (GOLD analysis project Ga0179593, IMG submission 185931) | Vadose zone soil fungal communities from Angelo Coast Range Reserve, California, USA - CZODoug2_1_08_16fungal (PacBio error correction) | ecosystem: Environmental > Terrestrial > Soil >...
GGTTAAAAAGTCTGGACGGCTCTTGTGACGTTGAAAATTTGGTAGTAACTCTATCCCTATGGGGAAAAAGGGCTGGGAGAAAGAACTCGAAGGGAGTGAATGATATTGACCTCAAGGGGCTGGGGAAAAAAAAGTGAAGAAAGGAGAAAAGAAAATAGGTCGAAGAAAGCACGAGGGTGAATCTTGAAGACTCCATGGAAGAGAGGGGGACGGTTACTCGAATGTAAAGGAAGGGTGTAAGGAAGGTAGAATGAGTCATCACCTATCAGGGGGCGCGTGAGAGCCGCATGGGGAAAAAAACGGAGGGAAAAAGCGAACTCCTGAAGGATAGAGCGGGGAGAGTTTGGGGAAACAAAAAAAGACTAGATAAAAACGGGCCGACTACCCCAGATCAAAAATTGGGTGCGAGGGGAAAGGAGGTTAGGGAGAAGAAGTTAGGAGAGGAAGCGTCGATAAAGTCTGCAAAAGAAGGACCTAAAGGGATACTCATACCGGGGGAAAAAAAGCGTTAAAAGGAGGTGCGTTTACCAGTCCCGAGAAGATGACTTAAGAACTCTGAATCATACAGAGGGGGGCCCCAGACTAACGCTTTGAATCGGTTGACGCCGTTAACTAAGCCCCTTAAAAGAAATCCTATGGGGACGGCGGAGAAACAAGGAAGAAAGGGGACGCCAGAAAGGGGTTTTTGAAAATCCTTAAGGTTGTCCCACATTACTGACCTTTGATGGAGAACGAGAAATTTTATCAAATCAGTGGGGAGAGTCTCGAGGGGGAAGTCATCTGAGCTCATTTCTTTGTAGGTAAAAGATCCGCAGAAGGTCAACTCAGCACTCAAAAGGCTTTTTCGGTCGGAAAGTCTCGTTAAGAAAATCGGGGGAAGAAGAAGAAACGCTGAAAAAAAAAGGAGTGGGGGACGTTACGATGTGTTGGCAGAGGAATTAAAGGTTACTCTTCAACTGGAAGGCTTGAAAAGGAAAACTTCACCAAAACAACAACAAGTTGTGAGAAAGGCGTGCGGCGGGAAAAAAAAAGGGGGTGGGGACGGTAAACAGGAGGTAACGGGAAACAACCCCAGCTGTGAAAGAAAAGGGGGCAAGAAAAGGGGCACCTCATTGTCCCTGATGAAAAAAAAGCCGGCGAACGACGCGTGACCAAAATCTCCTTAAGTGGAGAAAAATTTAGGAAAAAGTTGACTCCAGGGGGAGCGGAATGCCCGAGAGACGCAGAAACAAAAGAAGACGACGGGAAAAGACGGGACTAGGAATCGTTCACTTACAGGACATCTGCGAAGTCACAAACCCCACTAAAAAAACGAAGGCCAGCCGAAAAAGAAAATCAAGAAAGTGATACCATGAGTAAATGTGCGGCAATCAGTTCCGATGAAGGTTCGGAAGGATCTGGCTCAAAAACGCGCAAGAGGGGGAGCTTTGGGGAAGTGCTGAAACGCGTCGTTCGAGGAGGCAAGTAAGTCACTGCTGGAAGGGGGTAACAACGCAAAAAAAAAAAAATATTGAGGGAAAAACCAAGCCAAACCTTCATAGGGCGATGAAAAGAGTCACGGCGGGAGAAAGGGTCTCTAACGAACGGTTGGGGGAAGAAATGTAAAAGAGGGGGGCATCGGAAATGGTTACTCTCGTTGACAGAGTCAAGAAAAAAAAGGAAAAGAGTCGGGGGAGAGGAGGGAGGGCGCAACGACTTTTGCAAAGCGCGAAAAAGAAACGCCGATAAAAAAAAAAAGAAAAAAGGGATGACAGCGTCATATTCTTAGATTCATTTGTGGGTAAACGGGAAAACGGAAACCACAAAACAGCATGAGACTCTCGAAAAACGCGAGAGGAAAGAAAACGGCTTCCAAGAAGGGTTGGCTTGTGTATCAACTTTAGTCGGAAGAATCCCGGAGCATCAGAGGACTGGGACAAAGCTCATGCATAAAGAGAAAAAAACCCAAAAATAGTCGATAAAAGAATGCGGGCACCGACAAACGATCACTATGGCACCAGTGTAACAAGAGAGCTCCCTAACACAAAGAGGGGGGATGGGAAAAATTTCACTGGAAAAAAGGGGCGGTCCACAAGATCGGACTCAGTGATCGGGACGTCAATTAGGAAGGCCTCCACAAAACTCGGCTGGGGGGGCGGAAAAAAGACGATTGGACAAAAGAAAAAAACTGGGGGAATACGAAACGAAAAGTGATACCAACCTTCGAGAGTTTAACGACCGGAAAGAGGTGAAATCTGAGGGGGGAAGGGCATCCTTCTGCGTCATTAGGGGAAAAGGTTGGGAAAAAGTTGTGAAAAAGGGGATTCGAATCACTAGCGTCGGCAGGATAGGCGTTCTCTGGAAAGGAGTCTTCTAGATAAAAAAGGGACCAGATAAAAAAGGGGTTGAGGGGAGAAAGGGGACGAGATCAAAAGATAACCTCCAAATGCAAAAGTTGTGCGCGTGAAAAGGCTTTTGGGAGGCTATTAGAAAAGAGAGGTGGCGAAAATCTTCAGAAAGCCATGAATGTACTCGGAAACAAGGAAAATTGGCCGCCGGGTGACGGATCGTGCGGTTGAAGACACTAATGGTGACTAAAGAAGAAAAAAATCGAAAAAAAGTTGGCACGGGACCGTCTGATTGAAACGACGTTGATTATCCGGCGGAAGCATCAAGCAGGCGATCACGGATGAAAACTTTAGGGGGGAGAAGGGATTGGGGGGGGAAAAAAAAGGGTGACGTGGTACTTCATTATCTGAACTTGAAAAAACGTGAGGCCAGCAAAAGAATAAAGAGGGCTCGGAGAAGGGAGTCTCTGCAAAGGAGGTTTGGGTGCAGCCTACGAGCGAGCAGCAGAAAGAGATCACGCAGGAAAAAAAGTAGGGAGGGACACCGGACATGCCCAAAAAGGTGCTGAGAGACTAATCAGGGAGCGTCAAACAAAGGGGGGAAAAAGGTTCCTAATGATCAGCGAACTTGTGAGGGATGAACCTTCTAAAATTAACCCTGCGCACAGAAAAGGGAAGACAATCTCTCTCAAAAGAGAGAGAGGCCCGGCGGCAAAAAAAAAAAGAAAGTGTGAAGAGAGAAAAAAAACCGTTCTAGAAATCATATCTTCAAAAGCTGAAGAAAAAGGGGATGAACCTATTGGGTAGACCAAAACCCAGGAAAGAGGAAACCGAGGGGGAAGCCGGTTTTAAAAAAAAAAAAGGAGAAACCCCATTAGAGTTCTGTCTTGCAAAGAAATTTTTCGGATCAAAGTAGGGAGTAGAGCCTCAGAGACCGTCAAAAGCACCAGAAAACGTGATAAAGAAAGTACCAATGAACGGCATCCCCCGCAACAATTATAAATCTAAGGAATCCCGGCTAATAATTTGCGGGAAGAGACCTCATTGAAAGAATGGCTGTGAGGGGGAAGACTGGTCACTCCTGGGATCAGGGACCGGCTACGGAGGACCGGTGGGCAAACAAGTAGGGGGGGCTGGGGGAAGGCCATCGATGGGGGCGGCAGGAGGCTGTACACACATCCTCACCCGCCGGAGATCTGGTTAAATCCCCCAGGTTCGGAAAATACATACTAATAGACATCAAGGGGGAAAACTTAAAGAAAAGGAAAAGGTTGAACCCGATTTTGGAACAGAATGGGCATTTTGAAGCTTTGGGGTAAAAAATCTTTGACGGCAAGACTGACGGGCGGGAAAAGAGAGTGGGGAAGAGGAAACCAAACTAGGTTGCGCCCCACCTCGCGAAAAAATCGAAAAACCTTAACATGAATGAAAGAGGTAAGAGGAAGGGGGGGTTTTAGGCAAAAAGGAAAAAGGAAAAGGACACTGACCTTCAGTAAAATCTAAGGTAATGATGAAGAAGGATTACGAAGAAAAAAAAAATGAAGGAGACGCCGGGGAATTTGGGATCAAGGGAAAAAGGTCAGTAGAATCAAAAGCCCTCGAGCATCGGAAGTAACCCACCAATCGAACAATCGAAAAAGCCCAGAGGAAGACATAGGCAAAAGAAAAGAACAGCCGATCAAACTATCACTATGAACAACCGAGAAGACATACTGGACCCTGGGAAAGACACACAAAAAAGAGGAGGGAGGGAATCAAACCTAAGGGGGGTCAAGTCGCAATTATTCGTCACAGCGCGGTGGGGGTGATCGGGGACATGACGATCGCCTAAAAGGAGGAGCAAAAAAAAAAAACTCGAATAGCCATAGTCTTTCGATTAATTTCGGGGAGGAAAACTCAAAAGGATATCAGGTACAAACCTGCATCACAATCACGCATGGGGGGGACTTATGAAAAAGAGAAATCTCCAGGCATCTCAAAACTGGCGGGGAGGCATCTTGTGGGAATTTCATGGGGGGTCAGAAAAAAGATAATAAAAAGAAAGGGAATTAAACTAAGACGCCGCCGTCCTGTTCCAGTCAATGCCCGGAAAATCACTCCTGGAAACTCGAAAAAAGTCGCATTGAGGGTGAGTCAAAACGTCCTTAAAAAAAGGGGGGGCCTGCTTATTCTTGTGGAAACCGACCGCGGAGAAGGGAGAATTTATAAAGGAGCAGAAGGGGGGAGAATTGGCTTTGTGCGTCATACTCAGACAACGTCTTTAATTCTTGGACCCCGGGAAGATCGGACTTAAAACATCGATAGGATAATTGAGGAAAAAACAAAAGCTCGTTGTTCGCAGCTGCCTTGACGCGGAAATCCAGGCTCCAGCAATGGAAATCGGACAGGCGCAAGGGAAAAGTCCATGGGGCGTTCCGGAGAGAGGGTCAATATCGGAATTTACGCGTCTGCACCTTTACGAAAGGCTCGTAAACAGAGCCAAGGTCAAGGGGTCTCCTGGGGGGGGTCAAGGTTCAAGGGGGTCCTAGATCGACGACATTTTCTTCGCCGAGATAGGGGTGTCAAGGTAGTCTACCAGAAGGGTAGGAAGAGGAAAAAACCCCTGAAAAAAAGCGTATTGAGGTGAGACGCTGTTGTTCAGATTATGAGGAAGTTTACGCTCACGAGACTCTGAAATTGACAAGAAGGAATTTCCTAATAAAAAAAAACGTAGGAGGGAGATTCAAAGGTGCGGAAGGGGGGAAATAACCAGAGCAGTCACTTCCATCACAAAAAAAGAGGATACAACCGGAAAGACCTTTCAGGGGGAGAAAAAAAAGAACCGGGGAAGTACGAAAAAGAGGACGAGAAAACAATTCTGCGGAGAGGACCCAAGAACATTGACCGAATATACGAAAAAGAAAAAACCACACGAGCAGAAAGTTCGAGGGAGAGGTACAGAAAAAAAAATAAGGCGTCAAAACGCGACAGCGCGACAAATATCGAAGGCAAAGATCCCGACGTAGTAGGGGAAGGAAAGGCTCAGAAGGCTGAAAACTTGGTGGCGAATGATTTTACACTTGGATTAAGTTAAGGGAAGAGGGGTCCGGGTAAAAGGAACGAAGGGGGAAGCGGACTCGGGGGGAGGGGGCTCTCAGAGGCTTCTTCTGTGGCGGGGAAACAAAAGGGGACCGAAGGAAAGGGGGGGAGGGAATCTTGTAGGGGAACCTCCCCGGGAGTGACCGCATGGTGCAGTACACTTTTATCTCACATCGAGAGGTGCAGTCCCTAAAAGTTGGAAAAAAACAGAAGAAAAAAAAAACTTTTGAGAAACGGGGCAACTGATCAGTTGACTCCGAATTTCGACATCGGAAGAGTTTAAAAGACCGCAAAAGAATCGCGAAAACTCAGGGAGAAGATTCAGAACGCCGCTCCGGGGAAGCGATTCATGTGTGGGAGATTCCACCGCACCGCAGGAAAACATCAAGGGACGCCAGTGTGATGAGAAGGGTTAGCGATCATCATCACACCTCAGACCGGGGAAAAGAGAGTTATTGGGAGGTCATGGGGGGAGAGAGGAAAGAAGCCGCCAAAAAAAGGGACCGAAAGTTCTCGAAAAGTCAGGGACATCGACCTAGAAGCAGACTTCAGAGGAGGCTATTGGACTCTGCAAAAAACACTATGAAAAAACCGTCGCACCAGGGATGGAGCAGGAAACGCCGACTAAACGGCGGAATCAACAAGAGCAGTTTGACAAGTGCGTTCCAAACCTGATCGGGAAGGGGGGACATAGTGGGGGACATGAGAGGAAATATCGAGAAAAGCTGCAGGGCTCGATGAGGGAGGGCAGGGGAAGGGATTGCACAAAATGCTCCGATGGGGCGCGGGGGAAAATGAGAAAAAAACTAGGTAAAACCGAAGAGGGGATTCCGAGGTCGCGTAAGAAAAGAACACTGTGAAAGAGGGAAGGAGTTCTGGGGCCTGCCGGTGAATGTGTTCCAGGAGGGGGGACCACCATGATATGAATCATATCGAGGACGCTTAAAATCAGTCGTTCGGAGGGAACACTGTAAAAAATCCGCTCACTGATCAACCAGGGTCAGGGCTTCAAACGAGAAAGACCTCTCACGATGCATTGACATTAGGGGGTATGGAAAAGATTATCGAGAGAGCTCTATTGCTAGACAACTTGAGGAAAGATTCTTTCAGGAGGGGACTGGGGTCAAAGAAAAAACGTCTTTGGAAGGGGGGGGTGGAGGGGATCAGAGAGAATAAATCGAGGGAAGAAGAGGAAGGTCGACACAAGGTTAATTGTCGGGGGAAAGGGAGCGCGTTAAATTGAAAAGGAAATCCCGTCAGGGGAACATCCGAAGGGGACTGGAAGCATCCTTGATCTGAAAAAAGGTGTGGCCGAGATTCGCTATTGAGGGGGTCTCAAAGAGAAGCTGCAGCCTGTAACGGAGGGTCGGTGTGCTCAGAAGTCCAGAAGGGAAGGCTGCTCAAAAGATCGGAGGGGCAAGATCGTATCCGCAGACCGTTTCTGGAGAAAAAGAACTTATATGGAGTCTGTGCGGGGAACTCGGTTTAAGAGGTCACATCGGAAAGAGGGAGGAGCACGGAAGGACAAAGCTCCGAGGGGAAAATAACAGTACTGGGGGGGGGAAGTTACAACTTCCTGTTTAGGAAGAAGTGTTCAAAACGCTTGACGCAAGAAGAAACCACACGGAAGGGGGTGATGCAAAGAGAAGGAGCAGGAAGGGAAAGAAATTTGTAGAGACAAAAACAGCGGGCTGAATCATCATAGGCAACATCGGAGAAAGGGCCAAGTTCTCCGTGCAGAGCTGAGGAAGGCATAAGGCCATTGACCATGGAAAAAGAAACGAAAAAATGGCTGCAGGCAAGAAGAAAATGATGCGCGAATCGTAAGGGCCGGAGTGACGCGAAAAGAACACATGTGAGGAAGACACATGACCAAACGAGCAGAAGGCCAAATCGGGGACCGCGGGCAGAAAGGGCATAACAGCGAAGATACTGAGAAAAAACCTCATAGCGGGCCACTCTTTAACAAATAAAGGAATTGCGGCAGGCTCGAATCGCGGTGGAGGGAGATTCCGCCTGAGAAGAAAGGCTCTTCGCAACGTTTCTACCGGGGAAGCATTAGTATGTGCGCGTAAAACGGAAAAAAGTTTAGTAGAAAGGGCCTTCCGCACTAGCGTGAAAGAAACAGAAAGTATTTGATTGAAAAAAAAAGAAGAAAACCCACCTTCAAGCTTAATGCAGAATTGCAGAAAAGTTGATAGCCATCAAAAAAAGCGCCTGAGGAAAAACGCATTTTAAAAAAGCCCAGGGGGAGAGGTATTACTGGGGGACACTCTTTATTCAGGGTTACAGCACAAGAAACCACGGGAAGCGGGTCCGATCAGATTAGAAAAAAAAAAAAAATAATATGGGAGGAACAAACAAAAGGCCCGACATCGCTAACAGAAGAGTACACACTAGAAAAGAAAAAGCCGGCCAGTCAAGGGGGAGGAAATTGTGGAAAAGAAAAGAGAAAAAACCTGTCCCCAAAAAGTACCGGAGAAGGGAAAAGTCCAAACCCTCTCCAGTGAGGGGGGTGGCAAGAGAGTCCTCGAAGGGGGCTTTCAAAGACGGATTAGGGGGGGGGCACTTTTACAGAAAGGTGACCAAAGGGGGTCACTGTTAAACAAAAAATCGAAAGGAAGATCTGAGATAAAGCGGAAAGGGGAAGAAAAGAAAATGGCGGAGGAACCTATTCTCTAAGTTAGCTAATTGAAGGGGGGGGCCACTATCCGATTGGGGTATTTTGAACAAGAGGGGCAACATCAGGGGGGGAAGAGCTCAACAAAAGAGGAGGGGGAGGATGGAAAGCAAAAAAGATCCATGGGTTTCAACGGGGTCACAAGTTCCAGATAGTGCAGATCAGAAAAGGGGGGTCCTAATACAAGAAAAGAAAACGGCTTGGGGGAGTTAGGGAAATAGGCGTTCTATTGACTGGAGGGTGCCCCTCGATGAAAGAGGGCGGGAAATTGATACAAACAGAGGGTCGATTTGGAAAAGGTGCCATAGGGGCTGGGAGAGAATCAAAAAAGATGCGGCCATTCCTGTACAGGTGTGTGTCGCATGATTCCTGTCGCAGAGAAGCAACCCAAAGGGTTACGGAGAGAAAAGAACGTGGGAGCGGGTCCAGAATCGGCCGAAAACTCATTGAAGATTAGGGACGAAAAGCGAAAAAGGGATCATGTCTTCGGAAGGGTGGGAAGGTGCTTGGAGTTCAACTATTCAGGTGATACACTATGAAAGGGTACATTCGGGGGGAATGAGGTTTTCAAAGGGTATTATAGGAGGAAAGAAGAAATAGGATGTAATCGAGGAGGAAGAGGTCATTAACCGGGGTCCTTGGGGTTGTCTTTGAGTTCAAGGATTCAGCAAAGACTGCGGGGGGTTACAAAAAAGGATCCGGGGGGCCCAGAAGACGATTATTGCTTTGAACCGTCTCTTGAGAAGAAAGGATCCAAGAGGGAAATCGGGGGGACAGGGGAGGCGGGGGAAAAGAGATCGACGAAAAGCTGGGATCACCGGACGCAAGACGGCTGGGGCCGGATCTATTGATTTGGAGGGGGCTCCGTGGGAGAACTAGAGAGTTATCGGGGGAAGGGAATTCTAATGTAGGGGAGGGACTCTCACAGGAAAAAAGAAAGTACCTTGCCTCGATCGAGCAGGAAAATCTAGCAATTGTCCCGTAGGAGGACATGCCTGAGGGAGAAGAAAGCCCTGCGAAGAGGGAATTGGTTTCCCGCTTTCCAGAAGAAGGATGATGGCTTGAGGGAAGACGTCTACCTTAGAGCCGCAGGAGGAAAAAAAAGCACAGAAAAAAAGGATTCGGACCGGGGGGGGATTCCAGTGAAGGCGTGGCACACCGAGAGGGATGTAAACAGGAAGAAAAGAGAGACAGCAAGTGGAAAGAGGGGCAAACTGATTCCTAAGGAAGTGGAAGTAACAGAAATGTCAAAAAAAAGCCCTAAAAAAGCGGCCGTAAAAATTGTCTGAAGACTCGATCAGGACCAATTTGGAAGAGACGGAGAAAAGACGCACCACAGAAAGTGTCTTTAATACGCGCGAGGAGGACTGAAACGGCTCATCTCGAACATTCAAAGAACCCAGGGGACCAAAGAAAAAAGAAGGGTAGCCTGAGAGTCCTACTCACCATCTTCTGGCGGGGGAGTAGGGGGCCGGCAAAAGTAGGATGAACGAGGCTACGAAAGAAAGCACCGGATAGGACAAAGAGAAAAGTATGGGGGAAAGCTTAACGTAATCGACTGGCCATAGGGCCAGAGCTTCGGGGCAAAAACGATGCGGAGAAAAAAAAACGGGGGTTTTCTACTACCCCGCCAAAGGCAGGAATTGCATAAAAAAGAAGAGCAAGGGAAAAAGATAGGAGAAAACACTGGATAACTTAAACAGTCTCCTCATTTTGGGGCCATACCCCAAAGAAAGGTCAAAACAAAAAAACGCGCCAGGAGAGGCGAGAAAGGGGAAACTGGTTCTCTTGACCAAGAATTCAAAGAAAATCTGTAGCTGATATCGAGGGTCGAGAAGAAAGCGCCGATCTAACAATGAGAAACGTGAATTCTCCAATGAGGCCGTCGAGATTGATGGGGGGTGCGAAGAAACTCACCGGGGACATTCCATCAACACAAGCATCCTAGAAAGGAGCCCTTGCGGCACAGGGATATTAAAAAAGGGAAGAGAGGGAAAAGTGCCAATAAACCCCTCTTGGAAGGTTTGGAATTTAACCCAGGATAATCAAAAGAGGGCATCGGAGAACAAGAACAAACAAGGGAAAACTAAGCTAAGCCCGGTTAATCAAAAGAGGCCAAACGTACTAGGGGTCATGAAAAGCAAACGAAGAAAAAGAAAGGTCATGGAAGCTTGGGGGAACCTGAAACAGGAAAGTGATCTTACTGATTAAAAAGATGGAAGAAAAAGAGTTGCAAAAAGGGAGCACACATGAGAGAGGTACATATTTATCGGGGAACATACGGATTATCGAAAATACTTGGGAAACGCGGCGGGGAATGAAACAAAAGTCTATTGAGGGGAACCTTCACGCTTACGATGAAACGGCGGGGAAACAAGAGGAAAGGAAATGCATCCCCTAGAAGGGAAAGAAAAATGAGTTGCTAAGAGCTCACTCCAAACATTGGGTCATAAGGGAGAGGGGGAAGGTTATAGAAAGGATTTTCTGCCGGGGGGTCCGGGTGTGTCAGCACAAAGATAAGAACTAAATAACCACTATGCTGTCATGACTTTGATCCTCAGGGGAAAGGCTCCAATTGGGATCTAAAGAGAGAATCGCTATCTCGGAGAACGAAAAGATGGAGTCTGATAGCTAAAAGGAAACAAGAAAAAAATTCAAGGGAGGGAACATGATTTTTACCAGGTCTTGTATGGTGGGAAAAAGAACTTTATGGCTAGGCTACCCTGGGAGGGAAAGAAGACTGAAACTGCCATGGAGAAAGAGAGAAAGTTGGTTAGGGGAAAAGAAGTAATACGGGGGAGAAGGGGCTCTCTGACGGCGTCTTTGTTACAGGGGACCGCAGTGATCCAAAGAATGTGCCCAGAGGGGACCTGCAGGAAAAGGGTGCTTTGGGGAAAAGGAAGAGATAGAAAGCTTTCCCAGGAAAAAGGACTTTCGACTCCTCTCACATCCGATGGAACTTATTAGAAAAAAGTTTATTCGGGAGCCTAGGGGGGGCGTTGGAATGAAGGGGTTGAAAAAGTCTCATGAAAGATAGTGAAAACTATCTACCTCGCGGACAGGGGGGGTTCGGGGTGGCGTTTGCGGAGAAGACGTCGACGCTTCTCAGAAGGGAGGGGGGATTTGGTATCTTGGCCGAACTACGGCGAAAAGGGGTGCTCAGCATTCTACAGGATACATGCCCTGTACTTCGAAGGGAAGCAGGTCAGGACAACGGCACAAAAGCTTAGTGGAAAGTTTACTAGGATATGAAGGCCTGTTTAAAAGGGGAGGTCACACTAAAAGAAAAACAATCTCGAGAAAGAAAAGAGAGGGAAAGGCCTCGTCAGGGACGTACGGAACGTACTTCATCACAAACTTCGTCTGAAGAGAAAGAAAACTTGGGATGGGGTCAAGGCCGCGAGCAAGACCATGGGAAAGCCTACAGGATCCGTTTTGCAGAAAAAGAAACCTACAGGTCCAGACGTAGATGCTGACGTGCAGGGCGGGGATCCAAGGGGAAAAAAAGAACGGGAAGAGTAAGGACCGTTCAAAAAAGGAGAAAGGGGAAGTAGATAGCGGTACCGAGCGGCGAGAGATCCACGAAAGTCATACACGGAGAAAAACCGTCAATAAATCCAGTGAGAAAGTGATCGATCGAAGAAAACATCGGAAGGTCGGAGAAAGACCGCAGGAGCATGGTCTCAAAAAAGAAGGTGCCAAGTTGATCGGGGAGAAGAGGGGGACTGGACGAATTGGTAAACGATCATCACCCGAAGTCAGAGGTATACCGGAAAGGGTCATGAACAAGAAGCAGAAGAGATAGGGAAGAGCCATCGCGCGGTCCAAGGGAAGGAGGGGCCTCATTTGGGGATTGGAACAGTACAAAGAAAGTGTCACCGAACCGGTGAGCGGGACTGATACAAGGCAACCAAGGAAAGAAGATCTGAGCGGGGGGAGGGGTCAGAGCGGGACCTCCACGACTTTGGATCTCGAACTGCGCCGAGGAAAGAAAAATGAAGGGTCCAATCTACATAGTGACGGAGCCAAGAAAGGTTAACCAGAAGAGGAGCTTAGCCGCCAGTGATGAAGGCATGCCAGGCGAAAGATGGAAGAGATTCCGAAGGATATAGTGGACCGCGCAGGTTATCATTGGTCGGGAGACGGCAGATAAGAAGCAAAAAGTGTCAAAACGGGAGAAATAGCCACAGAGCATATCCAGGGGGCTTCGAGGCCAAAGCTGAGGTTCCTCAAGTGAAGGGGAAAGAGGAACCTCGCAAAAGGACTCACGAAAGGGGTAACAAGGGAGGAATTAAAAAAGGGAGGGTTGAGGTCCATCTCTCAAAAGCGGAGTCAGAGTGGGATCTTTAAGGGAAGTCTTGAAAGAAGAAGCGTTGGAAATTCGGGGGGAGGGGGAATCTCGGCAATTATTAAATTCTAGAGAAGAGCATGCCCGAGGTCTATTTAAAGGATTCAAAACTGTGGGAAAGATTGAAAAAAAAAAGGCGGTAGATTCAGCCTATCAAGAAAACAAGGGAGAGGGAATGCATCAACTAGGAGGTTTGCGGCATCGCTAGGGGGGGGGGGGGGAACATGTCTACCTGAAGAAAGAACTCGTAGGGGTGCCTGCCGGGGGGAAACAGGGATTTTATAAGGCTATAGAGCATCACAAACTTGCATAAGCTCCCTGAGGGGAGTTGCATCGATCTACGCGAACTCCTGGAAAGGGGTGAGGATGGTGCGTTTTGATGTGAAGCAACTGTCCTCCGCTCAGTCTCGGGGGGGGGAATTCTGGGGGGGGGCAAACCCCACTGAAGGCTATTAGAGATACAGAGCTATTGGAGGAGGGGGCTTCCAGCGTTCAGTGGGGTGGGTGAAAAGAGGGAACTGCTTTCTTCTCTTTGAGAGGAAGAAGGCCATAAAGAGAGGGCCGCGACTTTTACAAAGAAAGACTTGCATGACTGGAGAAAAAAGACATCGTGTCCATCGACAGCCTATTTGCTAATTCGGGAGATATCGAGAAAAAAAAGGCTGTCTCAAGGTGGACAAGGGGGGGAGATTTACAAGAATGTCGAAGGAAGAAAGATGCCGTCGTGGAACGATCGTCCCGCTTACCGATAACTTGGCTGGAAACTCTATCAATTGGGGTGGCAAGAAGGTTTCTTCGAAAAAAGAAAGAACGTGAGAGGCGTGGGGGCGTTTTCGGGTGCCGGGAGGCCCTGGGAAGGCTGGGGGGAAAAAAATAGGCAAAAAAAAAACGGCGAAGCAGTCGCAAAGAGGAGGACGAAGCTGGGTGAAGATTACGTCTTCGGCGTGAACTGGACACTGCAGGAAAAATGCATCCAAGAATGAGGGAAAGCGTTGAAGGGAAACGACGAAAGGAATTCAAGAGCATCTTGAAGTGACCCGATTGCCACCCCCCCCATTGGGTTTTCAGGAGCTTAGCGAAAATTCCGAAGGGCCAATGTCCCGGGGAAGCACAGAAAACGCAAAAAATAGAGTGAGAACTGCTGCGATCGATCAGGGTGGCAAAAAGGGGATCGAATCCGCGACGAAGAGAAAAGTTCGACAGGAACAAGAAGAATATCGGGTCACACGGCGCAATGAAGAAGGACATAGAGAAAAAAAATCAATGAAAGACAGAGGGAGGGGGACTCCAGGAAGGAAGGAAGGCTTTCAGAGGACTTTCAGGAGCTCTGGACAGAAAAGAACTGAAGGAGGTAGTGGGTGGTGACCGTGTCGGCTGAGGGGAAAATGGAAAAGGGTACTGAGGGGAACAATGAAAGAGGGGGGAGGAGGGACCGAGGAACATCTCTTTGTACTACACTGGGCGGTCTGTGGGTGAAAATCCTGCAAGCTCAGAGGCTTAATCTGCCCCTCCAACTTCATAGCGGAACGAGAGAGATAAAGAAACGAAATAAGTTCTCTAGAGTGTCCGTTGACCGCAGGGGGGGACAACGAGAACAACTTTTGGGTCATAGGGGGAACCGGGGCCGCAACAAACGGCTCTCCGAGACTGGTCCAGGAGGAACTACTTTGGGGGAAAAAAATGCTGCGGAAAAAAGATACCTTAAGCCGCTACGGTGGGGGAAGTTCATTTGGGGGGACCCGATCGAGCATGCAAGACCTGAAAAAGGAAGGGGGAAGAAAGAGGGAGAAATCATCCTCAGCCGGCTTTCCCAGATGCGAACAGTGGTGTCACGGAGAAGGAATCCAAAGAAAAAGGTTGTCAACTGGCCGGAAAAAAAGGAAAGGCATACCAACCTATGTGCAAATCGAGCGAGAGAGTTCGAGGAAAATATTGCCCATGAACCGGGGGAGAGCACCAGTCTCCGAAGGGAATACTGGGGCACCAAACATCCATTGAACAACAACAAAACGGGTATGGAAAGCCTGGGGGAAAAAAAACACATGATCGAGGGAATATGGGGGTAGGAGTCAGGAGGGGAAAAAATTTTCAAAAACTTCTTGAAAGGGGAAAATTAAAAGAAGAAAAACACATGACTTAGGAAGGTCCTCACGATTGATTGTAAGATCCCGAAAAAAAGGGTCACTCACAATAGGTTCCGCATTTAGGAGGGGGAATGGGCCATAGAATCGTCTCCAAGAGGCTCGGCTTGTGCAAACAGAAAAAGGGGGTGCGGTAATGTTGGGTTGGGTGTGGGGGGCAGCAACCAAAAATTAATATTGATAAACTTATCGGAGGCGCCGCAGGGTTCTTAAAGAAAGATAACATCCAGGGAAGAAGAAAAGAAATCTGACGATCAGTCTAATGGGTGTTATTAGAAAAAATCCTACGCAAGGGCGCGTTGATTTATTGGGAAAAGAGCAGAAAGAAAGGAGGTTTCTATGCACGTGGAGAGATGTCTTATGAAGGGAGCATGAGTTGTGGGGGAAGTCTGAGAAAGAGTATCGTGGAAATCCACAAAGGTACGTAAAAAAAGGAGAGCTTTAAAACGGTTAAGGGAGGGTCCTAAAACTCAAGGGAGATTTTAGCTATCAGTCCTGCGATCCAGAAGAGAGGAAATGCGAAGATTATCTGGAAAAAACTGGAAGGAAGGTATTTCCTGGTGGTCGAGCCTGGACGTTGGGGATGCAGGAAGAGGAGCTTACAAGGGATGGGGATTTCGGGGGACGTCGCGGTTAGGCTCTTAAGGGGGAGTGGAAAAGAAAAAAGGTTCTGCGAAAAAGGTCGGGAACAACTCCTACGGAGAGTGTCCCTTGGGGAGACACAGAGAGTCGGCAAGGCAGCATGGTCTGCCAACTCTAGTGGAAAAGGAAATGATGATTAAAGGACGCTGCCTGTTTGGAAAAAAGGAAGGGGGGGTCCAACTCAACCACGAGAGTCACTTTTCAAGAGCATCTAGAGCAGACAAGAGAGGGGAGAAGTTCGGCAGGGCCGAAAGTCTTCCATTAAAGAAGGGGCCAACATCAAAGGGAATGCCACAGAAAAGAACCTTATAAATTCCTATTACTGAATGAAGAAGTAAAAAAGAAAGAAATTGCATCACATAAAAACCTACGGGAGGTTCTCAGGGGGAGTGGTCTCTATAGGGGAGAAAAACAAAGAAAGGAGAGAAAGCCGCATATAAAAACTAAATCAGGAAACATCAACATTCGAAAAAGAAATGCGAAAATGCATAAAAAAGAACTGAAAGGAAATACTGGGGTCCATATAGCGACACTCCGTTACAAATCAAAAGAGGGGTGCGGGGGCCTCCGCGGAAAATCGGCTCGGGATTCCGGAAAAAGTGCGGAAAAAGAGAGCGACCGGGAAAAACAATCATAACGATATGGGGAGACTAGGGATGGAAGGGACGTGTCGGGGGAAAAGAAGGAGTTGCAAAACGACCCGCCACCCACGGCAGGCAGAAGAGGGGAAAGAAAAAGGGAAACACTCTCTTCAGAAAAAAAATGGTTCCTGGAAAAAAAGGCCCAACGGGGAAAGGGAAATTTAAAGTGTTCAAACCGATCACAAAAAAAAACTGGCAAAGAAAAAAATCGTCCGAAGGAGTTCGCATGAGGGGACCACGACGGTTGGAAAACGAACAGCTATGAGAGGCGCAAGATTCCCAGGAAATGATGCAAAGAAGATTAAAAACCGTAAGTGAAGGACCTTCAAAGAGAAGACATCCACTAGTAAGGATTTGCCAGGGATACTCATAAGAGGAAAAACCCAATTCTAAAAAGTGCAGGGGGGGGACGTCTGATAAAAGTCCATCGGAAGGCACGGACGAAAAAAAAGAATAATCGATCTGAAAAAGGGGAGAAGAACCTATTAAAGGGCCACAATAGGAGATATACGAATTGACCAAACCAAAAGGTTGGAAAGGAAGCGAACAAATGATGATCAGAAAAGATAAGATACACCTCAAGGGATGGGGCGGACCCAAAATGTGAAAGGGGGCTCGGTGCAACTAACTCTAAAGGAGAAGGGGCTTGCTGGGGAAAGAACATCTCGAATAAAAGAAAGGGGATGAATGTCGGGTTGAAGCAAGATTGACACTCCGAAGACGGATCAGCAGAAGACTCCACATGCGAAGGTGGAACAAAGGGCCATCAGAAAAGGGGCAGAGAAAAGGGAAAGTAGATGGGATAGGGGGGGAAAATCCTGGGGAATGTTCCATAAAGGAACTCCCAAAAATGTAATGACGGGCACCGAGACGATTCGCCAGGAGGTTCAGAAAGGGGGAAGTCTGGCGGTCAAAAAAGAAGGAAATGAAGGACCCTATAGCGCTCGCAGAAAAAAAACTTCGAAATGTCTGCAATGGATGAAAACGAGATAACACGATGCAAAAAAAAGGAGTTAACACTGTAGGACTTTAGGAGGGAGGTGACCGGCGAGACCTTTAAGAGTATTTATTCTAAGAAATTCCGCTGAAGGGAATACCATGTCGCGATAGCGTTGTAAAACTCAGGATATGCCACGAGAAAACTGTTAAGGATTTTGTCCCCGGCACTGTAAAGAAAAGAGGGCGCAGGGGGCAAAGGGCTGAAGCGGGGTCATGCCACAGAGAGAAAGGGAAGGAGAGAGACGCACAGGGGGGGGTCCGCGGGATTTGAAAAATATATGGAAGGGGTCTCATGTCTGAATGAGACTTGTGAAAGCTCCGGGGGGAAGAGAATCAAAAAAAAGGGGGAGAAGGTGGCGGGACACATCTGCTTCGGAATTGGGTAAAAGGCTGATCAAGGTTCTTACTCGAGAAGCACAAGGGGCCCTTAGCGGGTAGTACATTCCCTGAGCAAAGCAATCTGAAAAGCACGCGAAGAAAATTTCAAAGGGAAAAGATTCATTAAAAGGAAGGGGGAAGTAAACTTGACCGTACACTTTCGCTGAAATTTCCTGCCGCGGAGACATCTCTCGAAAGATAGAGGGGGGGGAAAGTGCGGCGTTCAGTCAGACCGGGAAGCACTTAAAATAATCCTCAACATCGGAAAACTGGCAAAAATCGCCGGGGAACCCTGAAGAAGGAGAGCGACATAGCCGAAGAAAAAAGAAGGAGTTCTAACATGCTGCAAGAGGAGATCAAAAAGGGGATCGTATAGCCAGACAGATACGAAAAGCGCAAAGGTCTACAAATAACGGAATTGACAGGGGGAAAACTTATAAAAAAAAAGGAGGCCGGTGAAAAATCCAGGGTACTGTGAGAAAAGATAATCTGGCTCCTCACAGGACCCCAGAGAGGGTACGTGAAGTCAAGGACGAGGGACTTTCACGAAAGAAAAGCAACGGTAAAAAGTATTTTGGCGGCGGATTAGTAACTGCGAAAAAGTGACCGGAAAGCAAAGACGTGTGATAATTAACTAGACCCCCAACAAGAAGAGAGAGGATCGCCTCAGAGGAAACTCTTCGTGGAACAATAAAAAGATCAACAGCGCAAAAGGGGGCTGTGGAGGAACTTTTTACAGTGAAGCGACTCAAACAGGGGACGCCCGAATATCTGGTTGACAAGGGAAAGGGCGAAGGGGAAAAAAAATTTGCGAAAAAGAAAAATGTGGGGGGAGTAGGACCGGAATGTGGGATAGAAAGATTCAGGGTCCGTACGCCCGCCAACTTCAGACAATGAAGGCCGCCATACTACTAGAAAAGCCATTGTAAAGGAGTCAGCCACGGGAGGGAAAAAACAAGAAATGGAATTAATGGGGTAATAAGGAAAGGGGATAATACCAACAAGAAATGGGAGGTCACGTGGGCACAGAGGAAGGCTCTGAACGGAAAGCGACAGAGCCGGGAACAGAGAACTAATGAAAAGGCACAGTCACTATGGCCAAGGAGCCCTATCCCAGGGGGGGTCAAAAAGAAGAGACCAGAGAGAAAAGGAGGAAAAGGGGTTTAGGGGGGGTACCACAGAAGCAAAAAATGGGGGGGACATAGCAAGGTAACTCTTCGCCTAGAGGTTATTAACGAAGTCTTATGAAGGGAGTGGAAAAATTGACAAGACAGAGAGAGGGATAGAAAGGAAAACCTGGAAATCAAAAAGAAAGAGAGGTAGAGCTTTTGCGATGAAAAAAATCCCATGGCGAGAACGTTTACGCAGTGTGCATGCCGAAGTGGGGGGGGGACACCAACATTGAATATCATAATTGAAGGGGGGGGTCTTAGGAGAGCTCGCAGGCAAGCGCTAGGGGAGCATCTCGAAGACGCTCCTTCAGTGGGTTAGAACTATTCAGGTGAACAACCAGGGTACAAGCTGCGTGGAAAAATTCGGGTAGGGCAAACTTGGCTAGTGGGGAAAATCAGGGGGTTATCTAAAGGAAAGAATCTAAGGTGGGGGGTGCCGGGGGCGTAGTACCTGAATTAGAAAAGTCTGGGGGGGTACACCGAAAAAAGGAGCCGATTTCAAAAGGAAAAAGGGGAGCACATAAGAGTTAAATGACGTAGGAAAACAGGATCTTGACGGAGCCCTTAAAGAGAAACCTATGGGGGAAGATAACTAAAATCTTTCTAAAGGGGGGGCCGCTTCAAGGGGGCATTTACTTGTGGAATCAAGCGTCTGGGAGGTACGGGGAACGTTATCGTTGCAGATAGCGAGAAAAAAACAATTTTAGGGGAAAAAAAAAGGGGATCCAGAAACTTTTCAGTCTCGACAGGAGAAATGTTAAGAGGCTACACGGAAGAAAGTTCTGCAGGAAATAAGCAGGGGGTGCCAAAGACTTCTGGGAAAAAAGAGAAGATGATTAAAAAAAAGCGGTTCCCTGTAAGTCTACACTTTCGGCGGAAATTGCCAGAAACGAAGCACAATATATATACGGTACAGAAGTAAGCGAAGGGGAATCCGAAAGTGGAAAGGAAATCACCATCTTCGCAAAAAGAAACTTTCCACTCAAAAAAGAAAGAGTCGTCGAAGTGTCAGTCCGATTAAGGAAAAATTTGAGACGGACAGAGAAGAAAGGAGAGCAAGGAAAAAGTAGCCAGAAAGCGTCTAGCATCAAGACTAAAATGCCGCGACAGGGAAAGAAATTTGAGGAAAGGAGGTTACGAGGGGGATCCACGGGGGCACAGGCCAAGAACTGTGCTCCAGGAAAGTTCTTCCTGATCGATCGACGGAAAAAAGCTGGAGGGAGCGGCAGGAAAACGCTGACTAGAGTGCCGAAAAAGATGTTGTCAAAAAGAGAATTGATCAGTCCTTCACTGCGGAAAAGGGAGCCACTCACGAGAAGGAAAAAAACTCCGGGGTTTGGGACGCCAAATGAAGAAAAGGATCGTCACTCGGAAAAAGGAAAGAAGAGGGATAACATAAAAGGTTCCGGTACAAGGTCAAAAGGTGCATCGGGGGGTTTTCGAAGGTCGTTGAAAAATAAAACCAGAACCTCAAGGGAAAAAGGAAGGGCTGGTCCGGGGGACGCGTCGATATCTACCGAAAAGGAAAGACCTCGGGAGGGGACGACTTCCGCGGGAGAAAGACTGAAGGGGGGCCCAACAGCAAGTCCACCGGAAGGAAGAAAGTCTCCGGGGTCCATGGGGGATATAGGGCATCATCACACGCTTTAAGGTTATTGGGGGGAGGATCGGCTTAGAGGAAGCTTATCATAGGGGGGACAAAGAAAGCAACTTGCTACTGAAAGGAAATATCCCTAGTTAATAGGGTCCACATAGGCTGGTTGCCAAAAATCAAACTAGAAAGGAGCCGGCAAATACATACAGGGGGATCAAGGGGGGGGGGGAACACCACACCAAGGGGGGGGGGAGAGGGGGGGACGAAAATAAGGATGAATAATGTCGGGTCAACTCGTGGAAGTCGTGCAGAGAAAGAGCCTATTGGGGGGGAAAAAAAGACGCTTGCTAGGGAGAAAGACGGGCTTCTCTATTCGAAGGCGTTAAGACGAGGGACCTAACGAGCAAAGAGGTCCAGAG
>Ga0179593_1519202_pt1 | contig 20418 bp, 23 predicted proteins | sample CZODoug2_1_08_16_FD_185931 | JGI IMG/M metagenome (GOLD analysis project Ga0179593, IMG submission 185931) | Vadose zone soil fungal communities from Angelo Coast Range Reserve, California, USA - CZODoug2_1_08_16fungal (PacBio error correction) | ecosystem: Environmental > Terrestrial > Soil >...
AAGGCGTAGGTCCGAAGGGCCCAGACGGTGAATGTGCGAACGTCGCGCCCTCGGCCGGGTGCCCGCTCGGGGAAAGACAGCGTCGGGCGACCCGATGGTGGTGAACGGGGAAAAAGGAGAAGAGGGGGGAAAGGGAACCGACGTGACACAAAATCAAAGACTCCAACACCCACAGACTGCGCTCTTGTTTTCAAGGAAAAAATACTGCAGAAGAGCACCGGAAGAGGCACGAAAGAAGACGAGATAACTCACAGAGGCCGGAAGCGCCGGGGCACAGGGCCAGCACCCGACGCATTTGGCAACTCCTATCACCGCGATGAAAGATTCGAGGGGACAGAAGAGGGGGGGAAGGTTGGGAGCGGGGGGGGGTGGAAGAGTCTCCAAGTCGTGGATCTTTAATTTCCGTATTCTAGGCTCGCGGTCACAAGTGGAAAAGTCCAAGAATCGAAGGAAAAAAGGCGGATCGACATTGTGTTTCGGCATGGAGACTCGATCACCATCGGGATCTCCTCTTGAGGAGGGGCGTATCCAGTGTGGCGTGAGAGGGAATAAAAAAGAAAAAAAGGCGGACCTAAGAACAGAAGAAAAGGGGGCGTCTGGCAAAGAGTCGCAGTCCCGCCGGGACGTGTACAAAAGAAGCGAGGGGGAGAAAGGGGAAGGGTTGAACCCAGAGATTGATAGAAGAGATTAGATCAGGATCCACATCTTTGCCTACTTCCGGAAAGACGAGGAGTCCGAGAGAAGGAGAGGGGGAGGCTCGAAAAAAAGCGAGCTGAGGAACGATCACCATGCGGGGCCAATGAGAATGAGCCACAGGCAGGGTTCGCTTTATCGAGATTCTACTAGAATCGAGAGAAAGTCAAAAGGAGGAAAATCATCAAAGGTATCGGGTGGAGGACCAGCGGTCTAGGGATACGTGATAAGAACTCCGTCTCACACAGAGAAATTGGGCCGCCAAAAAACTGCCAGGGGGGGTCTCAACCGATGCAGGAAAAATTCGAAGAAGGCTCTGCCTGATAATGCTGAAACAGGAAAAAGAAAAAAGCTGAAGGGCTCAAGCGAAATCCTTTAAGAAAAAACGCTAGAAAAAAAGAACCAAAAAGGGAGAACACAGCGTCTGGCAACGCATGGGAAGCCATGACCTAATATTCAACGACGACCAATTTTACGGTGTCAAATCATAAAGCCGACAAAAAGACAAGCGTGCTCCAGGAGGCAATGGCATCGCATCGGCCAAATCGATCCACTCTCCGATGGGGAGGGCGGTGAGAGATCTCTACCTAGGGGAGAATCGCATGGGAACTTAAACCAATGGGGGCAAGCAGAAAAGGGAAAAAAGGGAGCACTAACGAACTTGCCGGGGTCGACAAGATTCTTGCATCGGCATCAAATCGCTTCTCTAGCGCAATCTTATACAAAACCAAAGACGCAGAAAAAAAGAGATTACGGCACACATCCACAAGAGAGAATGGAGCCGAAGCGTCTCTGCGGAGAATAGCTTATATTAGATCATAAAGTAATTCAGAGAAAAGTGATTGAGGACCTCGCAGTCCGAGGGGGAGGGGAAGAGGGGCAAATGTTCCAGAAATGCCACGCCAAAATACCCTGCCGAGGAAAGTACGTTAATTACCATGGAAGGCAACCTCTTGAGGGGAAACCCATAAGCAAAAAGAAAGCGATTGGGGAGATCGTAAATCAAAAGGGAGAACGCGGTCGAAAAGCGAAACATCCAGGAGCTCGATTTTCTCGAGTGATTCTTCTTGACGGGAAGTAGCGATGGAAAAGAAAGCTGGGAAGGGATGTTGAGAGAAAAAGAGCCTAGAAGAGAAAAGAAGAACAGGCCCTTGGTCTTGTGCAACCTGCGATCTCGCTCCGTATGTATGTTCTGAGGACTTCTGGAAGGAAAAGAGAGGCCAGCCGTGGGTTGGCCGGTGCGAGGGTCTCGGAGACCACCTGCGGGAGAATCTTTAAGGAATCTCAGTCTCGGAGAAAAAGGAAAAAAGAAGGTTCGTGCGACGTCTACAGGGAAGATCGAATTAAAGCGGTTTAAACCATCCGGAGGGGAAGGGCGGGTTTGGAAAAGTTTGAGGGCGAACGTACGACATCGGGGGCCCCGCCGCGCCTGACACGCTATAACGCGTACGGCTTAGAGAAAGCACCGAGGGCGCCTGCGGACCGATTGATTCGATATAATCACTCCGAGGGATCTCGAGGGGGTTGGGGACAAGAAGAGCACCAACATGGGCCAGGACAGGGAAATCTAGTCTCTTGGAAGACTTCTTCCGCTCAACAAAAGTGGACCTCACCAAGATGGGTTATTCCCAGGTGTAGAAAGGGAAGGTGAGGAAATGGGCACCGCAAAGGCCGTAGAGCTTTCCGGCAGGGGGAGCCTTTCCACCAGAATGTCGTCACTTAGAGATCATTTTCTACATCCTCAAGAATGGGCGAAAAGAAAGAACAAGGGAACGCTACGACTAGGTACTCAACAAGTGAATCGGGCTGGGAGGAAGGGGGGTAGGTCAAGCGCATATCAGAGAATATATGGGCGGGTTCTCCGGAGTCTTCTCTACAATCGGGTCCGGAAAAAAAAAGGCTTGTCGAAAGGTCAAGCGCATCTGCAGGGGCATATTGCAGCTCGAGGCATCACAAAAGGAAAGGAGCCCTCCGAAAAGAACAAGAAAATCCTCAAAGCCGGCTCATCGCCTGCGGCCGTGGGCCCGGTTCAGTCAAGGAACCATCTCCTTACCAGTTCGAGGGGAGGGCATAATAGTAAATAAATGAAGGGGAGAAAATGGGGGAAAAGAGGCTCTAACACATGAAGTTCATTCTAGAGCTTATCTAAGGAACTGTTCGAGAGAGAAGGGTGCCAAGAAAAAGCGGCGCGCCGCGCAGGACTTGCCGCCGGATCGCTCCCTCGGTGGGCTACTGACAAAATGCTGGGGTCTGCGCTGGAAAACGCGAATAGCCTGGTTTGGCTGAAAAAGGCTTAAAAGCCAGCCCTGCAGGAATCGGGGAACACCAACACAACTGGGAGTAATATAAGGAGATCAGACTGAGTAAAACCTCAAGGAGAGGAGGAGGGGAAAACATTCGAATGGGGCAATGCAAACCAGAAGCGCATGGCATCTCTAACTCGGGGTCGTCGAGCATCATGGGCAATTCCTTTCATCTCAGAAGAAGGGAGCGATCCGAAAGAAAAAGGAATCCCGGCCTAGCTCAGCCAAAAGCCATCCCTTCAGGGGCGCAGCACGCGGGTTTCCGCCTTTCAAGATTCAATCATCTTCTTGAAGAGGCTCTCAGGGAGCTGGTTCAAACGGGAAAAAACGGCAGGGAAGGGGAGCAGCTGCGAGTGAGGATCGGGTCGGCGTCGGCGGGGCTCATCGAGTTGAGAACTTACTATGGCTTCTAATGCCTGGAGGGCTTCAAGAAAAGGGACAGGAAAAGGGGGGCGTCTGTCGATCAGAAGGCGACGACTAAAGATTATCTGCGAGAATCCGGCAATTGACATCCTCCAGTCAGACCCTGCCCCTCTTCCTTTGTTCGGCTACGAAAAAAGGAGAAAAAACGAGGGTACGAGAAAAGAAAGGAAAAAGGCTTTCAGAGGAAGGGAAGGGGAGGGGGGTGCCGGCCGAGTGAGCAAGTGCCCCAGATCGGGTGGAACGGCTCTGGAAGGGCAATCTTCTCGCCGGAAGGCTAACTTTAGTTCTTTCCTGGACATCTCAAACGGGAGCCACCGGGGAGGGGGAAGAAGGAAAAGGGGGAGAAAAAGCCAAGGGACGCGACCGTAAACCTCGTCCTGGCCCTTCATCTTCGACGATGAACAGCGACGCCACCGCGAGGAAGTGCAGAGACAAGATCTAAAGAGACCGGAAGCCAGTCAAAGGTGTCGACGATCAGCAAGGAAAAGTACCGCGGGTCTCGCTTGCTAAAAGGGCTCGGAATGAAAAGTGTAAAGAAAGTACTCAGGTTATTCAAAAAAAATCGGAAAAGGGGCTGCACCGTTTCAGCGATCAATAAGGAGATAGAAAAGAAAAAAAAAAAGAAGAAGAGGGTTCCTGGGTCGGCGCAAACGTCCAGCTTCCGCGGTGGTCAATAGCCCTGCAGAAGTCAAATCATTATCACTTCTGGGACTGGGAGGGGTCGCCCCAACGAGCCCGAAGAAAGTTACGCGCGGCAGAAAAATAAAAACTGACCAGGGCCTTTCAGCATTCTTCCTAGGCCTCTCCGAGCGCGGTGCTCTCAAGTCAGAGGGAAAGGAAAAAAACGGAAGAAGAGCTGGCAGTCATCAGCGCGACGCAAAAAATAGAGCAGAAGCTGGATGTTCGGAGGTGAGCCTCCTTAAGAGATCTGCTTACGGTCAGCCATCCGAGGCGGGGTTGTGACTAGAGTGTGGAAAAGAGAAAAGGACGTGACACGTCGGAAAAGAAGGTATTGGGTCTGGTCGTGGCATGGAACACAGGGGGCGACTCCATCTCCCAGAGTAATTGGAAAGGACTGAGGAGAAAGGGTCATGGAAGAAAGCGACGGAATTGACTGGCGCAGCTGCTCTAGACCATATCTAGTACTGGGAATCATAGTGCTGATTGAAGGGACTCGGAGGAGGATGATGGGCTGGCAAGCTTCTTCTGAAGGCAAGGATTCTTTTCGGAAATATCTGTTTTATCCTAGGGGCTATAAGGAACGAGAGGCGAAAGGGAGGAACAATATCGACGAACGAGCAACAAGTCCTCCGTTGTTCCGGCCCAATTTTCTGGGGGGGTCATGCTTGCCTACAGCCTTTCAGGAAATTAAGAGCTCATTCTTGGGGGGGATAAAGTCAGCGCAATGAATCACAAAGAGCGGCTCGGGGATCGAGGGTCAAAGGTTGTAAAAAATTGAGAAAGATACACTGGTGAGTAGGGGGGGGCTCGGGCTTTTGACCGTTCTGACCGGACTGGTGGGGGGAAGGCGAAGGAAGTATTCGGAAGGAAGGCAGTGCCGCGACAGAAGGGACTCAAGAGGTTCGGCCTGTAGGGGCTGGTTTCGCGTTGCTAGAAGGGCGGGGAGGGGGGATGGCCAAGCTGTCAAGGGAGCATACTTTTTGCAGCTCACGGGTTTGAATTCTGATGCTGCCTAAAGTGCAGCAGGCTTAAAATTCTCGAGTGGAGGGGAAGTTGGCTGAGATAACAAGGACGCTGAGCTTGGCGGGCGCTCTTCGCGGTCGGCTGATTTCGGAGTTGCTGAAAAAGAAGAAAGTGATGGCGATCAAAAGGGGAAGCATTGGTGACGCATGGGACCATCTCTCTTCCGGAGCTTCGGACGAAGTCAAGCGGAAAAGAGTTCTGGAGGGAATAAGGGGGCAAACTGGTGATCAGATAGATGGAAAGCTTCATCTCTGAGGTTCTTCGAAAAAAAAAAACCATATTCGGAACTAGGCGAGAGGGGGGAAACTTCGTAAGGAAAAACGTCGAGGAAAGCAAGAGTGACGGGGCCAACCTATGGCACCGCGAGGAGTTCTCTCGTACCCTCGAAAGAGGGAGCCTGTACTGGTAGGAAAAGGGGAAGGGGAGGGCTGCAGGGCGGAGTGATCCGAACATTTGCCAAAGCTTTCTCCGGGAGAGATCCTCACGCTGGGATCGGTATCCCATCCATATCACGAAAAAGAACTGTCGATCGCGAAGGGGGACGATTGTAGGGGGGGGGCGCGGTGACGGTAGGACATCATGTGGGCTCTATCAGGGTAGGCCAGACTCGACGACTTGGAGAAACTCGAAAAAAGAGAGCCAACAGCTAAACATAAAGAAAAAATCTTCAAGACGCGCTCGGCGAGGGACTCGGCTTGCTACACCTGCGCAATGGAGGTTACACTGTCTGAAAGAAAAAACCAGGGAGAGAGGGACCGCCCGCTGGTCGAAAAAAAAAAAATACTTATCTAAGCAAGGTGCTGGCTCAAGGAGTTCCATGAAAACACGGAGGGATCTCTAGGGGGGGGGGACTATATTGGAAGAGGGGGGGCCCTTTTAAGAGGTAAATCTCTGAGCAGGAAGAATAGCCGGAAAGGCCCTCTGGGGCGGCCTCCGCTCGGGGTCTTGGACGAACATTTGACCCGAAAGAAGGGAGCAAAGAAGGAAGATCACCGCGGAGAGAGAAAGGACAACGAAAGACCGACTAAAAGAAGAAAAAACAAACAACGGAGGAGTATGGGGAGAGAAGAAATGCCCTTTTATGTCCGAGGGGTCACTTCTTTCGGCATATGAGAAAAAAGATGAACAGGGGGGGAAGCCACGGGCGGAGAAGGGTGGGGGCAAAACTCGTCCCCAAAGGCGGCGCCGCAAGATGGGAGGTGGTGAACTCCAGGATGATCTCCTCGATTAAAAGATAGCTTGACTCAGGGAACATAAGAGATCATACTCAGCGACCACCAGAGGAGATCCTAATGGGGGGTAAAACACTTCGCCCGCGTGGTCTAGGGGGGGAAAAAAAGGACCGCTCAACTCAGCTCCTTCTGGAGAGGCTCGGACGCGAAAAAAAACACCTGGGGGGTTAAGCAAGCCGACACCTCCAAGGGATCTGTCGCTGAATAAAAAGCCTCATTGGGTTGGAGAGGGGGGGGGGGGAGAAGCAAGAAAGGGGAAAAACAGTCGTCGAGCGGGGTGGAACTGAGCGCGCTGCGTCATCCATGGATGTCCTGACGTCACCGCCGACGAAGGCATGTTGTCAAGGGCCTGTTTTGGGAAGAGGGAGGAAGCGATCACCAGTTTTGGGGAGGATCTCCTCGGATTGTTTAGGGAAATGTTAGGGAGGGGGGGAGGGAAACCGCAAAACAAGGGAGGACTCTGTTACGGGCGGCGGCAAAAGCGCCTCGGAGGGAGGGATAGGGGTACAGCAGAACGAGGAACAGGGGAAGAGGGGGTTGAAAAAGGGGTGCCGAGAAGTCGGCTTTATCTCCGATAAAGGGATACTTAACGTCACCAGCGGGGCCAGCAGTCTTTCCAGGAAAAAGAATCGAGAGGAAAAAACTCCACGAAAGGGGGGACCAGATGCGCGGCATGCGTTCGGTTCTCTTGAGTAAGCTGAGGAAACGGCCGAGAGGGGCCTGAAATCTCCGGGTAAAGTGATCTCCATCAAAGCGGTCTCTGAGGATCGAGAAGAACGCCGAGGAGAAGGCAGGAACTAGACTCCGCACCTGCCAATATGAAGGGGACATTGGAGGCAAAATAAAGAGAAGAATCACTCACTTCTAAAGAATCGGCTTCCTGGAGGCCTATCATAATCAGAGGCCGGGTCTCGCGCAAAGTACAGTGGCACTGGAAATCCTGGGGAATTCCATCTAACGCTATCAGCAAAGAAAACCATAAGGGGGACAGGACCAAGAAAGAAGAGTTTGGTAGAAGAGGAAGGGAGCGGTAGAAGACTAGCATGCAAGACCAAAGGTGGGGGTTTCATGCACTGCAAGAATCTCCGCAACTAAAACAAGTTCTATCCAATAGGATGTCTGGCAATAAACCTCTAGGAGCTCTGACGTTCCCAAGACGTCTTCATGGATCCTCTCTACCGAGAAAGTGCATCTGTTAAGAGGAAAGTTAAAGAGGGGATCATGAAAAAGAAAGAAAGGAACAAGATACGGGGTAAGCCTGCTCGTTTACCCTCTAAAGAATCTGGGGGCATCGGCGAGAACGAACTGTCTATCAAGGTACAAAAATCTGATTCGAAAAATACTCCAGCGACCCATCATAGAGTACCGCCAGGCCACATGTCAACTAGTAGAGGGGAGAAAGTCTCTAAGGAAAGAAATGTAGGATAAAGGTTATAGATAGCGGAAGTAATTACGATCGAGCCATTATTTCGACTAGACAACACCTCTCGCTAAAAGTTTTAGGCTTCGCCAGAGTCCTTTTGAAAAAAATGCCACGCCAGCCAAAATCGCCGGGGGAAAAGGGGAAGAATTAACAAGGCATGGGAAGGTTAGACACATGATAAGACAAAGGGACCTCGAACTGTCTTAGATTCAATCATATCCTCGGGGGGAGGTACTAAGGGGGGAGAACTAAGGAGAACAGAAGGATGCGAGAGGAGTCTACATTGAGGCCGAAAGCCTGGCCCGTTAGTTGAAGCGGGACGAATCGGTGTGAGGAGAACTCTCGCTCGGGTATTGAGTCAGCCTTGAAGAAGGGACAGCCCTGGATGGGGAAACAACACGAGAGACGCTCCGGGGCGTGGGATCGTCGGGCTCGATCGGGGATACTCTACTCCGAACTGAATCCTTATGCAGTCTGAAGGGGGGGGGAGAGGGCACCAAACCGTCGAGTGGAGACTACTAGACGACCAGAAAAAAGTCTCGATCTCTAGGTCTACTTATAGAGGCTGAGCGGAAATTGGGGGGGGAGTGCAAAGCCTAGCCGATTTTGGGGACTAAAAAAGGGGCGATAACAGGAAGGACATAGATAGAATAAGAACGTTTGAAGGGCGAGACGCGGAAGTCGCGTGCAGGCTTCTGAACAGGGGGCGCGGGAGGGGATACGATTAGGATGAAAGAAGGTCGATGCCAAGCCGGCGCATCGAGCCTGGGAGCTGTTCATCTTCGACGCCATGCAGGAAAATAGGAGGGGGGGCGGCGAGCTTTCACTAGTCGGGGCTAGGAGAAACCAAAGCATAGGGGAGATGCCCGCGTGGGGGCGCTTCCCTCTCGGCGACAATTCAATGAAAAGAAAGGGGAACTCCGGAGTTGGAGAGAAGAGACTATCGCCTTGAGAAGAGTGGGGGCACCTGACGACGGTCATGTTCTCAATCCAGGCGCTGGGTGAGAGGAAACGCATGGGGAAAAGGAAACCGGCACAGATGCGGCCGGAGGCAAAAGTGAATCGGGCAAAGGGACTTCGAAGTGAGGATTTAGGCTCATAAGCTCTCCTGAAGAATATAAAAGATTCTCCGCGAGATACAAAGATGATAGTAGCGTCAAATCACCCTCTCAGAAAGGGGGACTACATCATATGAAGAACATCGTAATTCATCAAATAACCTCTGAGGGAACCTAGCGAGGAAGGAACAAGAAAGGCCAGCGAAATCGTGTCGCCCTCCCATCCTTTTTTCCTAGTCCTTTAACCGCGAAGTGAACCAGGGGTCTCTAGCATAATAGGTATGAAGGAGGAAAAATTTCACGATGCTGCGCAAAGAACTGCGCTACTGCGCCCTTTGAAAAGGGGGTCCGGGTTTCTTCGGCCTCTAGGGGAAGGAGGGAAGGAGGGGGAGAGGGGGAATCAGTGACGAAGGAACCAGAATCGGCTGCGACTGAAAACTGCTGCTGCGGATGGAGGAGAAGCGCACTGGACGCGAAAAAAACGAGTGGGGAGTTAGAACGTGGAAGAGAAGGGACATAAAAAAAGAACAACAACACCGAGGGAAAGATATAGATTCGAAGAGGGGCACTGAAAACGTCGGAAGAACCTCAACAATTCTAGGACGGCTCTGTCCAAGAGGCAAGCGAAAGAAAAGAAAAGGGATAGAAAGAAGGAAGAAGGTTCTTCAGAAGGCCGGGAGGAGCGCCAACCATGCGCGCGGCAAAACGCTGCCTCAATAAAAGGGAATTCTCCCTCTCTATCCATAGAAGGAAGCAAAGTCCCTTCATGGTCGGCGCAGGGCCATGGTTCCTGCCCGGTTCATCCTTCAGTCATAAAGTCGAGACGCAAAAATGGGCAAATGGGGAAAAAGATAACCGGAAAAAAAGGCGCCGGCGGCAGGGGGATGCGCCGCTTGGCGAGGCCTGGATCGAGGCGAGGCGCTCGGAGGGAGGGCGAGTGAAAATGATGACTTAGGGAAAGGCGCATCTGCCTGGAGGAATGCATCTGCGCGGATTGACCGTAACCGCTAGCTACCGGCAGCGGGGAGAAAAAAACGGCGAACGCCTGATTCATCGGAGGAACTAGGGAGAAAGGTCAATAAACCTGCCCCCGCGAAATTTTTCGGAGTACGATCATTCTCATGAGAGAGTCGAGGGAGGATCTTCAAGAGAATGTCATGACGAATCCGTGCCGGAAGCAAACGCTCGTGTTGAGATCGAGTTCATGGCCGGAAAGAGCGCCGACTCCGGGGAGTGAGCGATTCACGGCGGAGAGAATTCATCAAGGACAGAGGGGTTGGGAGCACCCGGTGAGCGGCCGAGCGGGTTGAAAGCGGAGGACTTTGGGGGGGAAAAAAGTCCTGAACAGGAGAACGAAAATGAAAAGAGCAGAGAAGAGTCGGGAGCGAGGGCGTGCATATCGGGGGGGTCGGGAGAATCAGCCGAGTATCCAGGCAGAAGAGGGGAGAGATCATCACTTCGAAGTAGGTTCCCACCGGTTCTCGAGGAGAAAGCGCTTGGGGGGGCTATGTCAAGGGGTTCTCGCCCAGTTGAGGGGGTCATACAAAAGAGGGGAACCGGAAGGCCGAAAAAAGGGGAGAGACGCAGCGGGCTGGACCGTCGACAGATACGAGGCTACGTTCAGGGGGAGGAGAAAGCTGACGGAACTTAAGGGTGACTCGGCCCGACCTGAGTAAAAAGGAAGGGCTTCTTGCACCATATCGATCCATTACTCTCTCCCCTCATCATGAGAGGAGAAGATCTCGGGAAAAAGGAAACCGACAGGGAAGTAAGGTTGAGAGGGAACTCAAAAAGAGAGAAGAGACCACACGATTCGAGAATTCACTACCTTCATAGGGACGTGGTCTCCAAGGGCATCTCCAACTCATAAAAGAGAGAGCGCATCCTTAGGGGAAGGTGAGTTCGACGTAGTTCTTAAGGGGCCATCCGTCTGTCGGAAGTGGGGTGAGAGGTAATTTTTGGAATGATAGTGGGTCCTGACAGTTGTTCATCACGGGAACCTCGGAGTGCGAGGGGCGATTGAACACGCTTGTCGGCCATCACCCGATGATTACTTCAGAAAGCGTTGAGAGAGGAGACCTCAGGGGTACCGGGGGAATACGGATGATTATAAAACATAGAATAATCTTCTCCAAGAAAGGGAACAAACTGCCGGAGAGTCGCCATTAACTCGGGGTTATAGCTTCGGGAATCATATATGGGTCTAATGCGGTGGAACTAAGAATTGGGGTAGATTGAGCGACGCCTCCTAGATGGGGCTGCTCCAAGGAGGAAACGCATGATGCGAACGGTCAACCCCTGTCCTGTGGAAGGGTGCGGGGAAAGGCAGTTGAATGCTTGCCTAGCAATTTTCATGGTAGCTCACGGGAATGCTAGAGGCAGTTGAGTCTAGAGAATTCGCTAAGGAGGGACTCACAGAGAGAGAGTGGCTCTATTCTAACTCTTCCTGAGGGGGAAGAAAGGACTCCTGGGAAAGCCTCAGTTGGAGGAGAGGGGCGTTGAATTGCTGACTCGACTTGGTCGTCGAATTGACCCATTCTGGAGAGGAAGGGGGGCCGAGCGCGCACCACAAGACGGGGGAAGGTTCAAGGGGGGGGGGGGTTTTAGTCGGGGGGGGGGGGGGGGGGGGCTGCTCGAGGGGTTGGGGGGGGTGGGTTGTTTGGGGGACCGGGGGGGGGGGTGTGTTAGTTTTTTGGTGCGCCTGTCGTTAAGGGGGATGCGAGGGCCGAATAAACTTGTTCACTTTCGCTCCGTGTTTAGGAGAAAATAGGAAAAGACATCGGGGTTCTTTCTCTGGGGGATTCGCATCCTTAGAGGATCACTAAAAAAGTTCCAGCGTAGAGGCGTGCGTCGAGGGCCTGGGCTGGCTGGGGGTCTCGATACGAGGGGAGACCAGAGATGATGGGAGCAACGCTCCTGGGGGAGCATTTGGTTTAAGGAAGGTCAGCGAGAGGAAAAAGCGGACGGACAGGAAATCGAACCGAAACATACAGTTTCAGGGAAATTGAAACCACGCGGGGGGGGGGAGAGAAGATCAGAGGATCTCTTAGAAAAGGTTCGGCGAGTACACGAGAAAGATACGCCGTCGGCAAAGCTGGGGAGAGAGGTTTCCGAAGAGAGGAATCTCGGAGATACGAAAAAAAAAGCATCTAGATATAGAGAGAAAAGACTTTCTGTCTAAAGACCCGCTCGAAGGGAATCTTATCAAGGAGGCCCGCTGTTCGGACGGGGGAGGAACCTCGTGGCTTGCGAAGGGGATACGCCACCAAATGTCTCCCGATTGAATGAAGGGCGCTGGGGGAGGTCCTCCAGGAATGAGATCCGAAAAGCACTTGGTCCTGCTCAACTGATAAGGGGACGGTGCAGTAATGTGCCGCGCGAGCATCGATGCAGACGACGACTAAGTACTGGGGGGGGGGGGGACCATCTCCCATAAGCTAAAACTTCCAAACGTATTAAAAAGCGAAGACGAGGGAGCTGCGATGAAAACTTCTCAATGGGGGAAACTGCTTCGCCACCTTGGAGCGACAAGCCGGTTTATAGAAGGAACGCTCCCTACAGGAGGGGAAAGACAAACGGTGGATAAAGGGACATGGAAGAAAACAAGGAGATCTGGGGGTCACTAGTATGGCGAGAGGGTTTCAAGGGGAACGAGTAAAGAAGGAAAGCATAGGCAAGCCACACGAGGACTTCGAGGAAGAGAGTATGTTACTGCGAAACCTGCCCTATGGGGGGGGGGAGGCGACTCCTTTTAGTCAACCAGGGCATGGGGGACAAGATGCCTACCGTAGGGGAAGACTCAAAGGGCAGATCGAAAAACTAGGGATGGTCAAAAGAGAAGGAACCGTGGGGGATTCAGGAAAGATGGAGGAACATCTCCGCGGTTTGAGGAGCTCACCCTTCTTCTCTATCTGAGGTGGAGGGAGAGAAAACGCATAAGAAAGTCCCTAGGTCATGATTTTGTGAAGGGAAGACTCGAAGATAAGAGGGGAAAACAAGGCCCATCAGCGGACATACTCTTCTACAAAATCTGAGAGGAGACAAAGGGTTTTCCGGGAGAGTCAGCTGAGAGGGGGGAAGGGGTGGCTACACGAAGTAGGAAAAGAAAAAGAAGCTCAAAGGCTGTAAGGGAGCCGGGTGCGCAGCATGGCAGCAAGGGCTGTTGCATCAAGGCAACGAGCACCTCGAAATAGGTCTTGAGAAACGTATAGGGACGAGGGGGGAGAGGGTTGAATGATGGGGGGGGGGGGGTCTCAATTCGGCGTCCGAAGCGGGAGGGGCTCGATGAAGGACGGCAGGCACCAGGAAATAAAAAAGCGCAAGGAATCGCAACAGGACAGGATCGACAGGGGATTTTGGCGGTGAATGGAGGGGAAGAGCACAATAGTCCTCAAGGGATACCAAGGGTCAAGACGGAGAGGAGAACGCACAGAAACCATCGGACTCCCGATTTGGAACCGGCGGGCGAAGCGGGCGCCATTGAAAAAAGGAGAAAAAAAGCGCGGGAGAAGGAATAGGGGGGCGGCACTGACCTTCGTTCAATGATAGAAGTATGAGCAAAAGATCAACCATCCGTACGAGGGAAAGGAAAAAAAAGTAGGGAAAGAGCAAGAAAGAGGATCGCGATGAGGAGAAGCGAGCTCGCCGCCAAAGCAAACATACTGGGGGGAATGAGAAAGGGGGAAGACGAGGTAGGGGGGGAGTGTGAGGAGCTCGTCTACAGAGACCGGGGAATAGAGAACTAGGGAACCAAATGCTTAAAACGGTATACGGTTGATCGAAAATCTGAGGGGATCGTCGAAGGAAGAAGCGACGAAAGCAAAGCGGGAGAAAAAAAAAAGCCAAGAGAGGTTTGTTCGTGCATCTCAGCTAAGGGCATAAAAAGAGGGAAGAAAAGGAAGCTGCTTATAGGGGCGGGAAAAGAAGAGGATGAAACCGTCAGCAAAAAGAACTCAGAGCCAGCAAGAGAAAGAGAGGAAGAAACTCGGAAACCAATGACAGGACCAAAAAGCGTTCTTGTGTGGGGGGAAGATGACAGGAGAGGAAAGGGAATTGACCTAAACGAAAAGAGGCTTCAAAAACGACCAATGGTGACACGGGAAAAGCCGCGAAAAAAAACGAAACACGAGGAAAGGCACCAAGTATAGCACTGCGACTCGTCAGAGGAAAATGCCAACGAGTCTCGTGAAGGCTAGCAAAAGGGCATCTGGCCAAACAGGGGGGAAAAAAAAAATTAGAGGCGAAGGAACGTCAAAAAAATGAAAAATTCTTTGCAATGGTGGCATGCAAAGAAAATTGGAAAGCTGGAACGAGGGGGAAAGAAACGGGTCCGGGCAATGTTACCCACTTAGTTCGAAAAAAGGACGGCTTCGTGCTATCACATTTATACACAAAGATCTATGAGAAAAGAAACGTAAGTCTACCCGTTGAAGCCTCCACTAGAGAGCCTCTCGAGCAGCAAGTACTTCTATCTAATAGAAGATTAATATAGTCTCCTTGGAAATGGAATCAGGTACGTATACCTCGGGGAAAACTCGGGAGGAATATCGTTGGATTGCGTTAGAAAGTCTCGGCAGAAATGACCGAAAGACCATCCCCAATACACGTCGGGAAAGGTGTAATTCCAATGTCCTTCAAAAGAGAAAAAAAAAGGGAAAAACTTACGCGGGGGAGGCTGGCGAAGAGGAGTAAGCATATCCGGCTTCGAGCTGTCGGATCAAAGAAGCGAACAGTAGCTGGACGTAGGTCTCTTAAAAAAAGGGGAAGGCAGAAGAGCGATGAAAAAGTTATTGAAAAGGTTTTCAATCGTGGGGAATCTTTGCTGCTAAGCGTCGACATACGTAGGGGCATCATGAACAAAAAGGAAATTCCCCTGTCTGAAGGGGCAACCTGAAACTCGAAGAACTAATGGGCAGGGAGAATCGTGGACTCGAAGAGGTAGCAAACATCCAACAGTGATCTTAGGAATCTGGATCGGGGGACAATTACCACCGGGGGAATCTTTCTAATCGAGATCTCTCCGAAAAGAAAAAATGCTGCGGGAAAAGGGTCGACGTCTATAAGAGCAGTGGAGAATAGGTTGGGAAGAAAGAAGTAGGACGATTTTTTTACGAGAATTGGGAGAGAAACCCTTCAGAAAAAATGACCCAGCTACTTTACAACTAAGAGCGTAGGAAGCCAGTGCTGATCGGTAGGGACAACACTTTCGAAGGAGGGGCCCACTGAAATACTATTAGGAGAATCGGCATCAGCGGCTCTGAGGGAGTTGGGATACTCTGTCAAAAGTTAGGAGTACGGCAGGATTGGAAACGCAACGTCGGAGCGTTTGAAAACGAGATGGATGCCGACAAAAGAGTTGATAACTCACCAGTGGGAGAAGAAACACTTGGTGGCTCGGTGAAACCTCTCCGTGCTAAAGTCAAAGGCAAGAAGGTCAAGTGCTGAGTCGGAGAGAATCAGGGCCGGCCTCTGGGGCCGTTGCCAAAAAAAGGAACAAAGAGCCTCATTTGTAAGGAGACAAACATTCAGGGGGTGTCTACATAGCTTCCATGGGATTAAAAAAAAAGCCATTGTACAGCTGAGTAGGAGGAGGACGAGGAAGCGGGAAAGGGGCTTTGAAGACCTTTATTATTGCAAGGTCTCAGATCTCAGTAAGGTCTGCGTAGAAGCGCTGATCTGGGGCAAAAACTTCCTAAAAAAGGGGGCAGAAAAGCCATCCGGAAAAAATGCATTACTACAGAAGATGCTCCTCAGCTAATTCATAAGAAAATTCTAATAAAAAGGCCGAGAGCGCCGACTCGAGATCAATCAAGGTCTAGAAAATCATTTCGCAGCAACTTGGTGGAAGGTTCAGTCCGAGCCATCTTAAAACCATTAGCAGATGGGTATTAGAATATGATTAGAAAACAGGCCATCTTGGGAGCAACAATTAATTCCATGGACTCCCTACTTCTCTGAAAAGATATCACCCTTTTCGCAGAGGGTGGATTGGGAGGTGGATCTAGAAAGGACTATAGGAAAACGAAAATCTCCATTGACAGCAAGAGTTCTCCCGCCTTTCTTCGAAGGGACCCAGGAGGGAAGGGTTGCTTAGAGTTGACCAGCAAAGCGACAGAATTGGTTTTAGTGAGAGTTAAAAAGCTAAAAGAGAGATACAAAAGAGAGGTAAAATATAGAAGGCGATCATCTTGCGGACTTCTGATCCCTCAAAACAGCTTCTTACGCCAGGGGGAAACGGGGATAAAACGAAGAAGGGAGATCAGAAAGAGGCTTCGCATCATTTCTGCCAAAATGGCTCAGGAGACTCTCATGCGCGGAGAACCTCCGCCAAATAACAACGAGCACCGGTCTCTATCAGAGCAGGCCCTGGGAAGAAGATTCATTTTCTTAGCAGAGGGAGGGGAAAAGGGCTCCGGTCCGCCTGGGACATCAGCGTTCATCATCTTTCTCAGGAGGGAGGAACTGGTTGAGCTGGTTCACTGCAAAAGGAAAACCAACCCGGCGAGAGGCGAGGATGGCAAAGAGGCCTTGAGGATCGAGGGGGGGTTCTTTCGGCTAGGGCGTGCGTGCAAAAGGGGAATATGAATTCTATGGCTGGGGAAAGATGCCAGGTACATGTTCGCGGGGTACCTTACCCGGGTGGAGCTTCGCAAGGTCTGGGCTATAAAAGGACCCGCCCATCTTCGGGGGAGCGGAGAGAGGGGGAACAAGGGAAAAATCCTAGGGGTCGAAAGCCCCTGCCCGCTGAAAGGTGGTCTACTATCAGGGAGGCCTCGTCGAGTCGATCCTTGCATGCAATCGATCCTGAAGGATGTCGCCAGTCCTATGTATCCTGAAAAAGGTTCTCAGAGAATTGCCGGAAAGCTTCTCTAGAAGGAGAACTTGAGAGGGATTGCCGGTAATTCGGCGGATATTGCCAGGAAAGGGGAACCATCTGTCAGAAAGTTCCACTTGGGGAAGATCACTAAGATTACGGCAAAGCTCGTTAAGCGCGCAAAAGAAGGGTCGACTGGCCGGCATGCGTCGGGACGATGAACATCTTCTCCCTGCTCGAGGGCGGAAACTTAAGCTAGGGAGGGAGAATCGGGAGACCCTCAGGCGCAACGCAGGGTCTACTATCAGCGAAGGACCTTCGGGGATCCAAGGGCGCGGCGGTAGGGGCAGAGGGTAAAGGAAGGTTGAGAAAAAAAAAAATCGTCAGCCTGGCCTTGCTGGTAAAAAGCTGTTTCAATTGCTATCTCAAGAACGTCCAAGAGACGAGCGACTGTTGTCCGGCGAGGGAAAGGGATCAACGTGGTCGTCTTCCAGATAGCCTGTCACCCAAGAGGGGGGCAAGGATGCTTCTAAGGAGAATGAGCCCCAAAAAAGAAACAAGCGGGAGAGAGGAGTTTCAAGACGGTCCTGTCCCGTCAGACTTTTGTGAATGGAAATTCCACGGGGAGCTTAAACCGATGCTATAAGGAGGTACCTCATCGATCTGTTAGGGGACAATCAAAAAAGATAGGAGGGGGGAAGAAGTTCTCTTCGTGGGGTCCGCTCTTCGTCCGAAGCTGCTTTAACGAGATTCCGAGCGCAGGAGTGTAGGTGGAAAGGGGGTGGGAGGAAAAAAAGTAAGGTGGCCTTACATTGTGAATCACTCCATTGACCCTGGCCTTTTGGGTATTTGGGTGCTTGCGTTCGAAATTTCATTGTAACAAAAGAGGAAAATACACACTAGATGACTGGGGAAAAAGCGGGTGGGATCGCTGGCCATCCTTGGACCGGCTAGGATTCACGAAAAGACTAGCTATAAAGGAGGGCCCCAAAAGGCGCTTTAAGGCTTCTCTCAGTAGCTCTAGGGATGAAAAAGGGAATTGAAGATAGGTAGGGAGGGGGGGGGGGGCGGGGGTCTTTAGAGGGAGACTGTTTAGGACAAAGATTGACGACTAAGAACGACCTCTTGTACTGCCCGCTTCTTCCTAGTCAAAGAAAGGACCCTGGCAAGGGTTCCGAGGGAAAATTTTGGGTGCAATGCTTGCAGAGCCTTTTCATTTCTCGACTGGAAAAAAGCTCTGGAATTCTTCAGTCGATAAATCTTCACGAAAAGGGAGGAAGACGAAGAAGGCTGGAGAGAATGTTCCTCTGCTCGGATGAAAACGCCAAGTGAGACTTTTGGCCCTGGGGGAGGGAGATCTTCTGCGGGGAGTTTGCCGGGGATTAAAACCTGACAGCAATTGGGTAAATAGGAAGGGGGCCCCCACCAAAGTTGCCGCGCCAGGGAAACGCTTCTAACAAATACTCTTTTCTGTTTCCAGGGAGGGGGGTTTCGCGTGGATCCGGGCGAGGAGCACTGCTGAAAACTCGCTGGACTCGGGTTTCAGGGAAGGATGGCTCGCAATCCAGGCAGCCGCTTCTTTAGCAAGTGAGACTTGAACAGCTTCAGATTCAAGAAAAGGGAAACTTGCATGTGGAGAAAGAAGCGCTATTCTTGATTTCGGAAAGCGAACGAAGAAAACAAGGGGAAGGGGGGGGAGGATCAACCGAGAAGGGGTTGACTATTTGTTTGACGCAGGGGCAGCAACCGGCCGTCGCGGAAAAATAGGAAGAAAAGACCGCCTGCTCGGGATTCTCATTGTCAACAACAACGGGGGAGAGGGTTGCGGCGGCAGGGGACCGGAAATTCAATCTAGGAGGGTCCGGCGAAAAAGAGATAGTAGAGGCGACGGCCCTCGACTCTTGTTATCTCTGGGATGATCGGAGCTTGGGATTAATAAGGGAGGGGAAAACCGAAAGGGAGAGCACCGAGAGGCTCTCTTAACCGCTAAGGCGACGCAGGAAGCCTTACTGGGGGAAAGACGAATGAAACCTGTTCGGGGAAAGGCATTTGGTGTGGGAGGAGAAAAAAAACGACCGAGCCTGACTCTCAAGAAAAAGAACAAGAGGGGGAATCGAGTCCTCCAAGAGGGGAATGCCGCAAAGCACCTGGAAATCCTGCAGCAAACCTGGTCGATTTCTGCGAAGGGGGGTGGCAGACATCATGGCCAGAAGCCGCAAGGGGCATCAACTCGACTAAGTTTATACCATCCCCCTCACTAGAAAATCTACCACATGAGGAATATTACGGAGAAAGCTCGGTCGAGGGGGATGAGAGAAAGGGGGGGCTGAACGCTGCGCACAGAAGATCTTCTACAATCGGCGCTTGGAGAGGATGATCGTCTAGAACAGGGAAGGCCCTGCAGACCACGCTTGGCGCAGCGGCAGGGAAAGCTCAGGAAGGGGGGGGGGAGAAGGATGCTAGCTATGTCCTGGTCACGCTCGGAAATCAAAAGAGAAGGTCACGGCAAGTTCCAAAGCATCACAAAAAAACCTCTAGGCTCGGAGGGACCTGATCTTCGCGTTTAAGTCAACCGTCCACCGATTCTCTACAGGGGGTGCTGCGACAGAAAGTATTTCTCTCTTGCAAAGAAAAAAATGAAAAAGTAATACAAGAAATACATCTAATCTCAACCCCACCTGGAGGGGGAGGATGAAGATAAACTTTTATTGGAGTCCGTCGGGCGGCATATTGAGAAAAACCCGAAGGTGATGTCGCGCAAAACAAGGGCTTCTGAGAAATCGGCGTTGGCGGGGGGGCCCTTCTCGTCCCAGGAGCAAAAACTTCGGCGCGCCTCATGGGAACGAGATTAAATTAACGATGAGCTCTCTTAATAAGAGGGAGGAAAAAAGGGGTCAGCTAGCCATAAGAAAATCGACAACGCGATTCGAGAATGGGTTTGTTGTCTTGAATCCTTCAGGGCGCCCAGGAACGAGGGGGAACAGAGTTGCTCGAGGAAACTCATCCAGAGCCTTATTTCGCGTCGAGAAGTGGAGAGAATGGCCAATTCTCAGGGGGGACGGGAATCAGGGGAAGGAGGGGAGAGGGGTAGGACGGGGAAGCCTGTGTTATCTTTTTCTGATCTGATGGGATTGGGGATCAAAAAGGGAGAGATACTTTGGAGGGGGACGGGAGGCGCTCGGACGCACCATAATGTCCTTCACCGAAAGGAGAACATCGAACATTCTACGGTTAGGGGAGGTCTGAAAGAGCACCAGTCGGGGGGCGTATCTCGCGGGAGAAAGATTTTCTTAGAAAGATCGAAGGGGATAAGAAAAAAACAAAGGAAGCGGCCTCAGCAATTCGAACGCACAGCGTTCAAGAAAAGAGGAGACGAGGTACGAGACATAATCTCAGGTGGGCGCTCGGATATTTTGCAGTAAGATGAAAATTCTGGAAAAAGAGGAAAATGAAGTCATTAAGACTACAAGATACGCGGGAGACGATAATATCAAAATCCTTAATCTCGGGGAATACTCAGAAGCGAGATCTCCCGCCACTATAACAACCGGTTTTTCCAAGGGGAGACATCGGGTTTCAAAGGGGGAGCATCTCGGCTACTCTCAAAAGGGCCTGATGCTCTGGACAGATAGGAAATTCGTCAGGGAAAGGGTTGGGATATAAGCATCGCGAGGTAATAAGACAGCAAGCATCAAACGAGCTCCTTCCACAATGCCATCAGAACGTAAATTTTTCGGGAAATAAAGGAGCGATTGCTAATTTAAGGAAA
>Ga0179593_1469859_pt1 | contig 20417 bp, 28 predicted proteins | sample CZODoug2_1_08_16_FD_185931 | JGI IMG/M metagenome (GOLD analysis project Ga0179593, IMG submission 185931) | Vadose zone soil fungal communities from Angelo Coast Range Reserve, California, USA - CZODoug2_1_08_16fungal (PacBio error correction) | ecosystem: Environmental > Terrestrial > Soil >...
CGGACAGGGGTGACGGAGGGGTGAATTGTCGCAAAGATGGTGCGAAGGGTTTCTCGCCGGCGAAGAATGATTTCGCATCGAGCCGGAATCACAGAAAGGAAGACGAGTTTTCTAGGAGAATCGTTGGACGTCCGAGTTGATGGGCAACGAAAAGTCACGTCCGCTGGGGGAAAACTAACGTTCAGATATCGAGATCGAAGAGAAAAGTATCCAATTTCAAGGAATCTTCGAAAAGGAATTGGAGAGAGACCCTTTCTTGAAAGGCTGAATCGAAAGCGGTAGCGAATGGTAGACGTAAGTCGTTTCTCATTGCGCTTGGCTCTTTTAGTCCAAAAAAAGGGCCCTGTGAGGAAAGGGTGAGAAGTAAAGTAAAAAATCAAATCAGAGGAGAGAATGAATCTTCTCACTCATCGTGAAAACAGAAAAGAAAAGCCTGAAGAACCTAAGAGCCTCCCTAGTGTCCTGTACCTAATGAGCAGTCCGTGCCATAAAGGGGGGGTGCCGGCGTAGGAGTTTCGAAACAAATCTGTGACCCAGATGGGAGCTGTGGGTCCCACAACAGTGTATCAGTCAGAGTGAACCCGATAGTTTTTAAGACACAATAGGAAAAGGCAAAACTGAGTGGGAAAGCCAAAGGTTTTATAAATTGACCTGAACAGGGTAAACATGTCAAGGGTACCATCAAAAAATTACAAAAAGATCTTTCGTATCTAAAGCGAGAATGATTCTCGGGTGGCAGCGAAAGGAAGAAGCCACCGAAGGAATCTGGCCTGACACAAAGATGCAATGAGAGGAATGCAGAATAATCTGTGCGAGGCACGAGAAAAAAACCTTGCACTGGCTCCACAGGGCCCGATCTGAAGGATCCGCATGCTCACTCCAGCTAAGGGAAGAAATCCCTCCGGTCGGTCAATTTTACAAATTGAACCTTGAAATACTGCTCAGAAAACCGTGCGGGGAGCACGCAAAAATTTTTTAGAGACTCACGTCCCTCGAGGCTGTCAACACGGGAATTATCAAAAAAACCGAAAAAATGCTGACAAAGCAGATTTGGGGACTGGCCAAGTAGAAAAGAATACTCACCTGGGTCGACAGGACATTTTCCAATGATAGAGGGGGAAATGAATTGGAGTAGACTCGTCTGAGGCCCGCTTTCTTGAGAAGGAATGGGAAAAGGAACTTATCATGTTCTCCTCCATTCAAGGAGTTGTTTAAAAAAGTTTTCGAGGTTCGATCCTTCACAAGGCGAATTGGCAGCGTCCATCTGGGCCGTAGCAGGGAACCAAGCGACTGTTTCGCGAGGGGCGTATGACAATTGCAAACATTGTTCACTTGGGGAGGGAACAGTACCAAAGCAAAACAAAGAGATGCAGCAGGCTCACGTGGGGGGAGAACCTTCCCAATACGATCGTAGCGGGGGCCTAAACGGGTGGCATCCCTGAGCTGGACGGAAGAGCAGGACGGGAGGTTTTCAGGAAGGAAGGAGAAGCGAACTAGGTCTGCTGCGGGGGGGACAATAAGCGGTGAAATAGAGATAAGAAAGGAGGAATCATTCCTGAGGAAGAAACAACACCCGCTTCCAGCAAGAGTTGTCAACTTCCTAGGAAGCCCCAAACGTCCAAAGAGGAAAAAGATCCAAATGTAGGAGCCACTTGTGCCAAGAAAAAGGAAAATAATGCGGCAGCCTAAAAGTTTCCAATCGTTTGCTCAGGTTCTGCATGTGTCTTGAATGATAAACACGATGCGGATCAGAAGACGGGCAAAGGGTTGATAAAAAAAGGAATAGGGGAGGTCCTGTTTGGTTTTCAGAGGCAAGGCACAAAAAGAATTGAAGGCAACTTGAAAAAAGAAATAAATGGTGGCAGCCCACCACCTTCCATCAAGGAAGACAGGAGCGATGTAAAACGTAAACCACGAGCCAGATGGAAGACTGAGAGAAGAGCGGAAGGACCTCAATTTGAGAACGGGCTCAGGAAAAAAAAGCTGTTCTTTGAAAATACCTGAAAAGGGCTTTAAAATGGCATCCATGCAAGCTGCTGTACAAGGGACAGGGTAAGGACTATAAAAAGGTATAACATACAGACAAAAGGAGTGGAGAGAAAAAAGCCCTTTTTAGGGACGGGGAAGGAACAAGGACTTACGGCCAATAAATATAACGGAAATTAGTAACGAGGAGAGCGCTAAGGTTAAAATTTGAAGGAAGTCGAAAAGGAAAGCAGAAAACTCAAAAAAAGACCCAAAGGTAATCGGTCAATGGGAGGAAAAGCACAAGGAGGGAGGGGAAATCCAGACCCAACAGATGGAGGGATGAAACGACTGTAAAGAAATAAGAAAGCACTTGTTGAAAAAAGAAAGAAAGGACAATGCACGAGGATCACAAGAAAAACCTTAGAGGTACCTAACTCCAGTCGACTAATCAAAGAAAGGTAAGAAAGTCAAGATCTAGAGTCTTAACCTGGTAGTAACATCTCTCCTGCACGACAGGGAAAGTAAAATGTTTGAACTGTGGTCAGGATTGGAAAATGTCGATGCAAATCAGGGGGTAAAGGAAAGGGGCTACAAATTGAGGAAGAGAAAGCGGGAGACGGATCGGGTGCACGGAGTGGTAATTAACTTAATGGAAAGTTGAAAAAAGAGACGGGCCTAAAGAAAGGGGACTGCGCCTATGAAGTGTTTCAAACCGCCGACTCTTCAAAAAATAATAAAAAAAGGACGAGGGACGTGTCAGTCTTCAAGGAAAGAGTATCTAGGACTAAGAAAGAAAAAATCGTAGAGGGGGGGGGAGGTGAATTGGGCAATGATCTACTCAACAAGAGGAACAAAGTAGAGGAGTATAGTAGAGGAAAAAAGAAAATTGAAAGCGAATAAAACGTAGAAAGAAGATGAATTGACTGTAATCTCGAACTGCGAAAAAGGAACGTCCAAAAAATTTGTCCCGGTTTCTCCTTTTACTTAAAAAATCATGGGGAAACCAGTTATAAGGATATTCTCCAAAAAAATCTATGGGTAGAGAAAGTCGGGCCCGGAATTCTGCATTCCATTTCGAAACCTATCCAGGCCCGGCAGAATCTAACACTTGTCAGAATATCGATGTAAAAGAAAAAAAGAAGGGACGTAGAAACCTGGGTAGAAATGTTTCACTTCGAAACATGGTAAGGGGGAATTGCAGCTGTAATGTCGAACGAGTATAGTAAAGCTCAAAGCTCATAGAGGATTATTACGGGAGGCTGATGGGAAGAAGACTCTGAGATAGGGAATCGGAAAAGGGAGTGGTAGAAACGCGAGCAAGGGAAGTTCGAAAACTGAGGGGACGTGATGTGCTTGGCCAGGCGGCCTCAAGAACCGAGTTGGGGAGGGATTCTCTAAAGGGGATTCAAGAAATGAAGGAGAAGCCACTGTGGTGGGAAAAAAAGGGTTGCCCAAAAAAGGTGATAGGCGAAGTTACACTTCTACTTTTGAAGAAACCTGACACCGATCAAATCGTACGAATAGTTCCTAACCTTAACGGGACCGGGGGTGGACCTTGTTAAACAGGGGAAAAGTTGGTAAAAGAAAGACGGGAAAGAAAAAACTAAGCTTCCCTAGGGGGTATGGTGGACAGGGGGTTTGAGGAAATGATAAGGGTACTAACTTGTAAATTTTACAGAACTATGAGGAAAAATTTCTGCCTGAAGGGGGAAGAACATACAACTTGGGGGAAAGGAAGGGCTACAAAGGGGATGGAAAGCAATAAATCTAGCGAGGACAAGCAGAATAGGTTTATAAATCTCTATGTCATAATTCGTTGCCTTGTGGGTGGAAAAAGAAGGGGGGAAAAATGGCGTGGGAGAGCGAAGTCTGGGGTGATTATGGAGACGCGAAAAAAAGAACAGTGTGAACTCCTTTTCTTTATAAGGAAAAGAGCAATGCATGTTGATCAAAACAAAGAAAAAGTATTGTACATACGCGTGAAGCGGATAGAGTTTACTGTTCAAAAATAAAATGTAGATAATGGGCTCTTCTTGCTCTTAGGGGAGACTAAGAAGATGGGGATTGAATAATGAAACGAGGTCTTTGGGTGTTAGCTTTTGTTCAAGGATAAGATATGAGGAGGTGGAACGGATCGCAAATGATCTATATTTCAAATATTTGGGCCAAAAAAACCAAAGAAAGCCAGAAGAGAAGATCCCTATCAAGGAAAAAAAAAGAAAGAACGGAGATAGACAATTCCAAAGATTTGGAACCAAATTAAGCTTCTCAAATAGGTTGAATTACGCACCAAGCTTCCTGGAGTCAGAATGGGGGGATTACAGTACTGAAAAGTTCCAAGTCCGTGGGGCCCGACGCTACTCGGGGCGAAAAAAAGATGTTTTGAAAGTCAATCTGGAGGGGAATCAAGGAGTGAAAAGCTGGCAATTTCCAGAGGAAAAAAGAAGAATGTAAGAAAGAAACTTTCAACAAATAAGGGGAAGAGCACGAAGGGAATTTCACATAAAAAAAGAAAGAGACGAAGATCCAGCCAGATCGTAATCAAGAGGAGGCCAGACCTTCGTGCAACTACTACGGAGAAAACTATGTATGAATGGAAGTGGCCAGGTACGGGTAAAGAATTTGGGGGGGGGGAAGTGAAAAAATTGCTTGGATACTTTACGAGGGACCCGGTGTCGGGGGCGGAGATAATGAAAGGGAATGTCCTCGGGAAGACGTTGGAAAGATACGAACTTACACAACCCGCGTCCTGAAAAAGGGGCAGGAAACTAAATTTGAAGTAGTGAAAGCACCGTAGGGAAGAGTTAAAGTTCATGATCGAAGGCAAAGATCCGTTCTGGAGAAAGGTAGGCGATAGCGCTGATCATTATGAAGAGTCAATGTATTGGCAAAAAACCTAAAAATCTCGTGTGAAAAGGAGACAGGGGGGAAATTAAGAAGGGTTTGGAAGAAAGAATGAAAAAACGGAAAAGGGTATGTTCGAGACCCGCTCAATCATTTAACATGAGATCGAAGCTTCGGAGAATGGAGGAGGCCACAGCTGCCTGTTGGTAAGAAAAAGTGTTATAATTGAGAAAATTTGGGAATGCACCCTCCTTTGTTAGTTAGGGGAGTAAACCCTATGAGTGACGGACTACCTTACCGGGATGGATAAAATCTGTGAGTGGGCAAATAGCAAGAATCAGTAAAAAGGGCAAAGGGTCTACATACGACGAAGAAGGAAAGCGGCTGAGACTCGAAACAGGAGGTAAAAAGATGCGGGGATTGATAGTTGATTAAAAAAAATACTCTAGAGGTCCTGGGGGGGAGCTTTCTAGGGAATGGGTAGAAAAGGGGAGGTCCTTGAGCAGAGAGAGAGAAGGTTTGCCGGTTGCACTAACCAACCGGGGGAAAGACCCAAGACTAAAGTGGGCGGGTCGAAGGACCCATATTCTGAGGAAGAAGGAGGGATCACACTAGAGTAAGTCCCCCCTACAAAAAAGCGACCTTTGAGCCATCCTCTCGCGGAAAGGGGTTCTTAGAGCAGATAGAAGAGACAGAAGAAAAAAACTTCACGTAAGGATCGCAAACAGTGCCTCATGGGTCTCAGGAGAGTCGCAGGCACCGGACGGGTCATCGTCAAAAAAATCTGAACTGGAAAGTTAGAAAGTGTCCCGGCCTGGGGCATACGGCATCAAAAGGGAGGTTCTAAACAAGAGCCTCCCATTGACTGGGAGTCGAAACTTCACAACAACCAGGCAAATAAAGCTAAGCAGAAAACAAAGAAGGGGAATAGATATAAGGCGAAAGTTATTCGTTGAGACTGGGGGGGGAAGGTAGACTCAGAAGTAACTAGGTTTTCAGACCGGGGAACTGCACGTGATGCCAATTGCCGCGTCAGCAAGCTGGGAAAATAGACCGCTCAAAGGGTTAAGGGAGTATTGGTTATCTCTAAAAAGGAGCTAAAGGAAGGAAGGAGAGAGCCCTTGCAGATGAGCGTGAGGGGAGGGGATCTAGTAGACAAATGGCAAGGTAATTAATCGTCGACCCGGACGCAATGAAAAAACGGAGAAAAAAGTGTTTAACTGAAGGCTAACCAGGGGAGAGGGTAAGGGACTATTTTGATGAAAAAAAGGGGAAGTCTTGGGGGAGCGAAGGGGAGGGTTGGGCTGAGGGTTGAGTGAACAATGGCAAACCTGCACGGGAAAAAGAAGAACTAGGCATAACAGACTCTGTCTGAATAAATGAGGAGGAAAGACTAGGATAGCACTAAAGAAAGCTTTCATGAAACCAGCAAGCAACGCCATTGCACCGAATTGAAGCTTCAGACGAAGAATGTGGCCATTGCGAGGGAGGGGTCTCAAAAATATGGCCCTTACTATGAAGGAGGGGGACAAAAAGTATGTTAAGGAAGGGGTTAGAGGAGAACCGCATATGGGTGGCAAGGAACTATCGATTAAACCGTAAAGAGGACCAAAATGTTTGGGAAAAAAAAAGGAGAACGTTTTAGGGTGAAAAGCAGGGAATACCGGGAAAAGACACCTGGGGAAACTCATATCTTCTGACTCGAGAAAGGTGAGAGGGGTTTCCTAGAAAATCCGAAGGAAAAAGAAGGAATCTTGCCAAAAAAAAAAATATTAAACCCAAACTCATCTTTAACGGTCAGGCACACAAGGGGAGAATAACCTGGTCAACAAAAGATGGGAAAGAAGGAATAATTTCACTATCTTTGATACAACGATAGATCCGACTATTGCGAAAAAGACGGAAGAAAAAGTGCGAATCCTGAACGGAAAAGACCAGCTCAGCTACACCTTTCGGGAGAACCGAAAAAGAGGGACGAGTTTTTAATCTGAAACACAAACTTCAAGGAGGGAAGGGGTAAAGAAGGGAAAATGAATTCCGAAGAAACATAAAGCTTCACAGAAAGCAACCAGGGGATTGCCAATTCTTAAACGCACCTAGAGACTTAAATCCGAAAAAAAAATTAGAAGGAGATGTTCACAGAAGGCTACGCCTCTGCGAGAAGAGACTATTGGAGGAGTTTTCAATGGCAGGCCCGAGATGGCCGGAGACCAGAGATGTTGAATTATCTGTGGGGATCGTACGGGAATCGAAGGGACTATTCCGAGGGGGGTCAGAAAAAGGTATCGCCCATCGGGCGTGGAGGAAAGGGGACGGCTTGGTAAAATTAAAAACAAAACTGGTTCGATCAGGGACCGGGCCCACCATCAAGAATCAATTACCTCTCTTGGTGAGAAAGGAAAAAGAGGGTGAAGCCGCTTACTGTGCGGCGGGGGAGAAAGAGACGTCGAAGAGAAGATGAGTTTCCTGATCGAGGGAACGCTCAAAAAAAAGGGATGCGAGGTGCCCATCAAATTTCCATCGAGGAGCGTTCTGGGGAAGCGATAAAAGGAATCATAAGACTCGCTTCACTGACTTCAAAGAACAAAAACTTCCCAAAAAAAGAGGGGTCACGGAGAGGGGAACCTAAAAGAAGTAAAAAATCATCGAACGGAAGTCCAACATGAGGGGGTCGGGGACCAGACTTGGCACCGGAAACCGCATTACTGCCGCTTAGAAAGGGGGGGTCCAAGGAAAAGGGTCGAAAAGGATCCTGTTGTGCGACGGGTCAACCCGGAAAGAAAGCAGGTCCTTGATGTCGCAGAACAGACGCTCGCATCATAACACCCCGGTTTGGGGGAACGATGAGCTAGAAAAATCCATAAAAGTAACTAGAAGGGAACTCAACTGAAGAAAGGGGGGGATACCACCGGAAGAGCCGAATGAGAAAAGGAGGCGGGGAAGCACCCAATAGAATCATTTCCCTCGAGAAGGGACGCCTTAGACCATTTCCACGGGCTCAAACTTGGCTGTGCTGTAAACAAAAACAGAGCCTTTCATGGGACATAAAAGTCCGTCTATGGAAGGGAAAGGGGGGGGAAAAAAAAAGAAAAAAAAAAAAAGAAAAAAAAAAAAAAAAAAAAAAAAAAAAAAAAAAAGAAAGAAAAAAAAAAAGAAAAAAAAAAAAGAAAAAAAAAAAAAAGAAAAAAAAAGAAAAAAAAGAGAGAAAAAAAGAAAAAAAAGAAAAAAAAAGAAAAAAAAAAGGTCATATAAGGGAGGGTCTAACCAACCAGACAGCGGGCGATCCCGTTGAGTTAGGGTTTAAAATGGGAAGGGGGAAATTTCCGGACTGCCAGAGCGCGCTGGAGGGGACGGTCCATTTTCTTACCTGAGTGATCTGTGTCGGCGCTAACGGCCAGTTAAAAAGGAAGTATAAGACAGCACCTAGGGCTCAAAGGCCACAATGTCTCCTAGAGGGTGTATTGAACCAAAGAAAAAAGGAGAAAAGAAAGTCAAAAGAGGTCTTGAAAAAGCCTGGCGTGAAAAGCGACACTACTGTCGTGACGTACGTTCTCTATGAGAGACAACAGACTGCGATTTACCTAACTCCAGGGGGGGGAGAGGACTAAGCAGAAAGGAAGGGAAGAACACGCCAGATAGAAGGAAAATTGAACGACTACTGAGAGGGAAAAAAAGGGAAAAAAGGTGGAAATTCAATGAGGAAAAGAGCTAAGGGGGGGAAGCCGTGAGAAAAATGTTCTCTCATCCGTTTTTCCAAGCAGCTAGGCTAACCGTTTAAGAAGAGCTCAATTAGGGAGGGGGATAGTTTTCATACCTTTATATTAAGTAAGAAAAAAGGGGTTAAAAAACTAGCGAGATCCTAAAATATCGAAAGACTCGTCCCCTATTAATGGTGCAAAAAAAACCAGCTCGCGCAGCGGGAAAGACCTGACAAGGTCTGGTAAGGCCAAGAGGCAAGGTAGCTATTACTCGCAAACTAGAAGACATGTCGCGGAAGGGGAATTTTGTGTTACAATCGGGACGAAGAGAAAACCAACAAAGAGGAAAAGAGAGATATGGGGTCCATCAAAGTTGTCACAATCAGGGAAGGAGAGTAGCGAAATACTCGCTAAATTGAGGGAGGGGGGAACTCAAACCTGAACCTGGGACAGGGGATTCCTTGTAAGATTGCGACGAAAACCACTTTCATAAGGTCGCCAGCGATTTCGGGGATCGCTATCGGGGTGCCCAGGGGACATGAAGGTAGAAGGAATTCGAAACAGAAGAAATTGATCCAAGTATTAGTCAACTGTCGAAGCTAGGGGAAAAAAGTATGTTAGCTATAACGCGGGGATCAAAGTTTACCAATGCTTCAGATGTCATTCATGAAAGGTGAATAAAGCGATAGGTCGCGAAAAAAAAACATTTATCTCTAGAGATGGCGTGGAGGTCCCTGGAGACGGAGGGGGAGGAGAAAACTCTATAAAGAGGGAGAAGGGTAGAGGAAGAGAGCCCGTTCCGTTCTGAGCAATTGAAGTCTTTCATGGGGGGGAAAGATTGTCAAAGGAAAGAACTAGGGGGGGAGGCTTTAGCGAAGGTAGGGTATTGAGAATACAAATGACAGCTGAGACACTGGTGGGGACCCCCGGAGGTGGGGGCGGAATTCCTACTTTTGAACTTCAGAAATTGGAAGGGGAGGCCGACAACGGAGCAAAGAAAAATACTTGAGTGAAGAAAGGTCTTCATGGAAGTAAGGACGGAGATGGAACGCGAGGACGGGACTCAATCCCTGCTAAAGATGGAGTGGAAAAAGTTGGTTTTTAAGAGGTACAGATAAGGGGAAAAACTTTACCGGGTCAAGGACATATACAGAAGGGGTGCAGGAATTAAACTCAAGGTACGCGACCAGGGGAAAAAGAACAGAACGGTGAAGCCGGAAAAAACTTTCTGTATTCTAGAAGAAAGGGAAGTACACGACTTAGAGAAGGGAATAGGGGCGACAAGAGAAAAAAAGCAGTTACGGGGGGGGAGGAACAACCTGGAAGGACGTTGGCGCAAGGCGCGGACTTAGTGGGACAACTAAACTCCAAAATCAGGGGCGACGTCGGGATGTATAAGGCATCAAGGTGAGAAGGGCAGGGGTTAATCAATAAGAAACAAGGGGACAGAAGAGAAAACGAGGGGGTTAGAGAGAGGGAAGAGGCAGAATAATTAGGGGGGGCTCGGATGAGGAAAGAAAGCAAATGGGGGGCAGATTCGATAAAGGGTAGAACAACGGACTAAGGGGGAGTTCATAGGGGAGGGTTGGAAAAAAAAGAGGAGGAGATTGTTGGAAGGGGAAGTCCTGGAAAGAGGGGCGTCAAAAAGATGGCAAAGAGTATTTAAGACAGCGCCAAGATTAACGGCTGAAGAATAAAAAATAACTTCCTTCGTAGAGAAAGCCATGAGGAAAAAGCAGCTTAAAAAAGATCGGATGAAACAAAAGCGGCCGGAAAACATGGGAGGACTGGATGAGAAAGGGGTCACTGAAGGTTGAATTGTCGCTCAGACACTCAAGGGAAACCTAAAGAGGGACCTCTCAGGGAGACAAGAAAGGGGGCCGATGAAAGGGTTGGTAAGAGAGTTAACAGATCACTTCAAACCAACTAAGGGGGAAAGATCGAAGGCCTGTCCAGGATATACAGTCAAGACTCCTCCTCCTAGTCGGAAGAAGTAGACCTAAAAACAATCAGGGGAGGGGGGAAGGGAAAGGGTCCATGTGCGGGGGACAAAAGAGAATTTGGATGCCCCAAGCTTGAGCGTCTAGGAAGGGTCGTCCGGCCGGAAAGGCATTCCATTGGGCATGGCCTCGAGAAAGGGAAGATACCGCTTCCACCCCTAGTAACATGGAATCTGGCGGGAAAACTCGCGGGGATAGGAGAGAGTCCAGGGAAAGTTTAGAGGAATCCGAGAAGGATTTTTCGTCACCATAGGAGAGGACTATATTCATAGGGGCAATTCAATCAGGAAAGTGGGATTGGTCATGAAGAACTACTGGCGTGGTGACGGGGCCCGACACAGAGGGGCTGCAGGGGTATATCAACCAAAAATTTTTTGGCAGGCCAGGTCAAGAAGGAAAAAACAGGGGGGATGTAGCAGAAAAGCATGAAAATTTGCTACCTAGAAATCGACACAGAACTATGTTTGACGGAAGCTTGTGAGGGGAAAAAGGTTCTGACCTGGGTTGACCATCACAACGTGGTCCTTGACCCACCTTGGGAAAAAAAGGGACGTTTTAAGAGAATGGGGCCAAACTAGAGGGGGAAAAAAAAAGGAAGTGAAGGGGAACTAGGACTGTGGTGCCACAAAAACATAAATCGGAAGGGCCACTTGGGGAAAAGAAAGCGACCGACGGCGACATTCTGACCGACGATGCATGGGGAGGCGAAGAGAAACATAGGGGAGCAAGGTGATCTTTCTCGACCACGCGGCTATCTAGTTATCAAATAGCATGTGCAGAGGAAGTTTAGACCAGAGTTTGCTGGAAGGGGAGTGAAAGACGACTCCAAGAAAAGTCAGTTGGAAGAAGGGGCAATAAACCAGCAACGTCAAATGAGCTACCCTAACCTTGAAGGATCTCAGGAACCCACAGAGTCCAGGAGAAGGCCTGGAGGGAGTCACGAAAGGAGAAAAAACAAGATCCCGCGAAAAAAGGGAAGCCGATTCAACGACTCGGGAAAATGGACTTAAGGGAAAAGAAGATCCGGAGAATCTTCCCGGTAAACTCAAAAGAAGAAATTTGGAGGCGAATTGTCTCGGGAACAGAAGCCAACAGAGAGGAAAGAATCGCCCAAAAAAGCGCCCCTGGATATCTCGTGGCCCCAAAAAGCTGGCGTTCAATCTAGCAGTGGGAAGGGAGAAAAACAAACGAAATGGACTGGGAGGGAAACTGAAACTTCTAGAGACGAGCCAGAGATAAAAAAACCACTTATGGGAATGAGAAAAGATAGAGAGAGCAAGAGGTCTTTAGCATGGAAGTTTCGACGAAAACAGATAATTTTCCACTATTGAGTCAACCTATTAAGAGGGTGGAGGAAGAGAATCTCAGGTAGAAAAGAGTATAGAAAGAAAGTTCAGAGTGTTGTTGGGGCTATGGAGGAAGAGGGGGGTGCACGGAGGAAGTGTGATACGAACCCGCGAAAAGTACGTCCGGAAGATCGGCAAAAATATTGGAGAGGGGAACGATACGAAAATGGAAGCGGGAGAGAAGAGTCTACCACACTCAGTTGTCAGGAGGAAGACTGTCTGGGGCAGTAGGGGAATTTCTAACCGCTGAAAGCGACGATGGTGTAATAAAATCAACTTTAGGAGGGAGTCAGAAGTTGTCTTCTTGGGGGATCGGGGGCATTCCGAAAAACATGACAACGTGAGAAAAGGAAAAAGGAGAATTAAGAGGGACATAAATCAATCGAGGCTGAGGAGAATGTCTAGAACGACTATATCCAAAAAGAAAAAGATCAGCTCTGAGCATATCAAAGAAACCAATGCCTGAAAGAATTAAGAAAATCACCGGGAAGAATGGGGGAAGTCTGAGCGATGGAGAACAAGGGGAACTAAAGAAAAAGCTCTTTTTGGGGAAAAAAGGATTTTAGAACTCAAGAGGTAGCCCTTCATATTGGGTGAAAAACGATCGGGAAACTCCACAACGGAGCACTAGGAATGGGGGAGACATTACTACAACTTTTTAGTGGAAAAACTGTAAGAAAAGTTACAAGAAATCAGTAAGGGAAAAATATGAGGATCACGAATGATAAATTGAGGAGAGGGAGAAAATCCAGACCCAAAAGATCTGCCTTCAAAAAAACAAAAGAGACCGCAGTCAAGAAATTTCTGTGAATCAAAAACTGGAAAACCAGGGAAGATTAGTCGGTCCAGAGAAAAGGGGCGGAATCCGATGCTCTCGCCGAGCTAAACGACATGCAAACGGATTCCGAAAACCGAGAAAGACAAAGGGGCAACAGCGGAAAGACTGGGAGGCATAGGGAAAAAACCCGTGCGGCGAAAACCGAAACTGAAAAGGGACCAAAGGGGAAAGGAGCTCACACAGATTCTATTAACGGGGAAAAAGAAGTTATTATAAGGACAGTACCAAGAAAATAACCGAGCGCAAAAATCAAGCCTTGGACAGGGAAGAAAAATATTTGACCCAGAAAACTGTCAAAAGAAGGAAGATAGTGGACCAACAGGGGGAGGAATGCCCCTCGGCGGCAGGTGGGAAGAGACAGGGAGTTAGATGTGGGACAGGAAATGATCCTACCTCAATAGATGTGGTGCAGTGGGGTCTCTGGAATGGGAGCTTCCAAATAAAAAAGAGGGAAATAGGGGGGCCTACATCTGCGGGAACGATGAGGTTCGTCAAAAAGAGGCTGGGAAGGAAAACACGGCAGTTTATTTTTCGAGACCATTACCGCCCACAAAAGGGAGAGGAAAAACATCAGCCGCCGGAGTATGTAGAAAGAGGAGAAACGATTAAAAAAAACGGACTGAAGGCTCGAGCATTAAGGTTGGTTTTGGTGGAAGATATTTAAACTCTCAATCTTTCTTCAGGGGGGAGGTGGAAGCCTCGTTCAAGAAGATCTGGCAATCAAAGCCTCAGAGGAGGAGAGACTTACCCATTACAAAAAAAAGAAAGAAAAGGGGTCAACCTGTATAGAGACCCCTAAGAAACTCATGAAGAGAACGACACACATGCTTATTTACGCCGATGGTGCCAATTCAATCAAAAAAAAGAAAAAAAAGCGGACACCCGAGGGGGAAAAGAGGAGCAATGTGAGAAGAGGGCGGAGGTAGAACCAGTGGCATGGAGATACAACAAGCCCAAGTGATGAAAGACGCGAGCAAAAAAGTTGTGGGTCAGATACCCTCAAAATACAGAATGTCCTCGAATTAGGAAGGCAGAAAGGGTGGGGCATACAAAAGGAAATAAGAATTCTGAGGGGAGGGGACCGGAAACACTGTAAGAGGGTGAGGACATAGAGGCAAATCATCAATTGAAGCACGTGCTCGCATCCAATCTTGGTCTGGGAAACTAAGTCAGAACCGAAATTGAAAGGCGCATGACGATCTTAAGGACAAGGGAATGGTAAAGGGAAGGTGACAGGACACAAAGGTAGAAAATAAAAATGGAAGCGCAGGAGTCAAAAAATTCTTTTTCGGTTCCAAGGGCCTGTTAAAAAAGAGGGGAATCTAAAGGAGGACCTCCTTCATCCGCAAGTGGGAGACGGGTTTAGATACTAACGTAAAAAGGGTTTCGTCCTGGTGAAGACCGTAGAAACGCACCAGACGTGGGCATTAAGAAAAAGTAGGAGAAAAGAAGGGGATAAGTCCCAAGAAGGGAGGGAAGTGACGAAGAAAAAAAATTGAGGGCTTAAAACTACTGGGGCCAATTAACATCACGCCCCGGAGGGGAAGGAATGCTGCGATTATACAATCCTTCTAAACCTCTAGACTATGAGGGTCGCGAAAAAAACTCACAGGAAAGGGAAGCACGAAAAATCTATATATGAAAGGGGGAGAATCCTGAGAGGAGTAGAACAAGGAAAATGAAGGCATGGATCGACGTGGTAATCATAAGACCAAAGGCAGCACATCCTTTTTAGTCAACGCAATCTATTCGACACGGGGGAGAATAAAAGAGCGGAACTTTAGAGGTCAGAACTGGGAAGGGAATGCCTAATTTACCTGTAACCAAAGAAAAGAAGCGTGAGGAACTCGCAAAGAAGGGGTTGGGGAAGTCCCGGAAACAAGAGACGCGTCACAAAAGAAACCCTGACCAGGGAGGTTTAATTTCAGAGTCAAAGGAGAGAAAAAAGAAGACTGCAGGAATAGGATATTTTTGGGGACAATACAGAGAGAAACAACAAAGGAAGGGGAAAGGAGTAAAAAATATATGGATGGACCAAAAAAATGGTGGAAGATCAATCTCTTGATTATTCTCATGAAGACATACTGTCTACTTCTTGGAAGGGGAACCCAACCAACTTGGACCGGTTTCGAAAACCTTTTCAGCTTTCTCGTAGCGGCAAAAAGAAAAAAAGAAACGATTCACAACCTAAGGGGGTAGGCTAGGATATCTTTGGACACAGGGAAGTAAGGAATATGAAACTGAGTAAAGAACAAGAATACCTAGCTTCTTAGATAAGGGACTCCAGAGAGCGTGAGATTCGAGAGGAGCTGGAGGGGATGCCAAGTCTAGAGAGAGAAGTTCTTGATCCCTTTGTGGTTGGGGAGAGACGAGAGAAGGGGGTAAGCAACATGGGAAAGCTCTCAGTCTTTCTGTTTTAATTTTAAATAAGTTAGTGTCCAACTCGGAGATAGGTACATGACCGGGGGAGATCCTCTAGGAAGACAAAAGTATAGAAAGAAAGGGACGAGGGGGGGAGGAAGTCCAGGATTCCGCCAGAAAAAAGAGGTTCTGGAAGGGAAATGAAAAGGTGGCATTGGGTTCGGGACAAAAAGGGACCGCTGAGACTCAAGGTCAAGGGGGGCCCAAAGGGGGTCTTACGGGAGGAGAGGGCATAACTTTGCCGGGTCTAAAGGGGAAACAAGATAAATCAGGACATAATTTCGTGAAGAAAAAAGACTCTCAGAAGGGACGGAAGTATTTAACCTTTACAGGGACCCTCGCCGCTGCCCTCGGATGAGTCTGGAGACATTTGTTTTTCTAGACCGAGAAGGGCAGGGTTACCTGTAGTTACAAAACTTAAATGGGATGAAAAGAAACTGAAAAGGGTGAAAGGAAAGGTGAACAGAAGACCTCCCAACTTTGGGAAGCAAGAAAAACTCAAATGAGAAACTCGCCGAGGCATCGGTTATCAACGACATCGGCTACGTTCTGGAAAACTGAAAGGGTATGAAAAAAACGGAGGGGGCTTGCCTCAGCGAGGAAGGAATGTGTGATGTGAGAGACTTGCCCAAAAGATAGAAGGAAGGACGTTTCTTTAACATCAGGTGTGCGAAAACTGAAAGGGATAAAGAAGGGGCACAGCAGACTCAAGAGAACTATATTACAAAAAGTAAGGCAGAAGGATGTTGAAAAATGCAGGGGAGCAGTCAGTTAGGGGTCAAGTCAACGATAGGGAAAAACTCTTAATGACAAATCTTTCTTTTAAATGGGGGGAATGTAATTCAGTGGAAAGATGATTAAAAGACACACAAGGAAACAAAGAGGGGGCACACAAAAAAAATTGAGCGTCTCACTCGATCGTAAAACCTCAACTTCCTTAGAGAAGGAAAGGACTGAGAAACCGTAAGGAGGGAAGAGGGGCTAACTATCTTAGGGAAGACTAAACCTATTAAAGGAGAGTGTGGCAAAGCTGTGGATATAAACCCAGACCAACTGCAGTTTTAGAAAAAAAAAAGACGCCGAACGACTGAGGGCGCACTTTACCGGACCAAAGAGGAAGGTCAATTCTGATTTAGAGAGTAACGAAAACTGCAAACAACCAAAGGTGGTCAATAGAAGGGTCCACTGAAGAAAAAAGCGCCGCCGCCGAGGAGTCAAGGGGGAAAACGAAGGTACTGATAGAAAGAGAAGGAAAGTGGAGGGGGGAAAGAAGGGGGGAAATTTCAAACAATATTTATAGAGAGACGCGGTTGGACTTATTAGGGAATAATTCCCAAGGGGACATGGAAATCCAAGACTTGTAAATACAGAAGAAAACCAAAGCAAGTCATCTTGGAGGGGGGACAAAGGGTGGGGGGCAAAGATCATTAGAGCGCGTGCCCGTCATAGAGCCGGCAACGTTCGGTAAAAACTAGGGAGAGTAATAGGACCTCATATCGGAAAAAGGGATGGGAAGCATACGGATCAAAAGGGTAGTGAGAGTTAGGAAAGAAGATGAGAAGCAGTTGTAAGGAAAGCCTGTGTGAAAATCGAACCTGAATGTCGAGAACAGGGGGAGAAGGGCTACATGGAGAAAAGGCTCTAAGCTACTGGAGGGGACCTTCAGAGGGGAGGTCAAAGGGTGACTGAAAAGGGTGGCACGAAAAAAGAATTGTTTATTCCGGGGGAGAAATTTGGGAGTGCACTACATGGGGGACTGTGTCGTGTTAGGTTACAAAAAAAATAGGGAGAACTCCAAAGGAATACGGAGTTTGGGAAAAATAGGCACAATAGGAAGGCCATCTGTTGCAGACCATCTCTGAAAAAACGAGAAAGGCTTGAGGAAGAACTAGGCAGTATAAGCAGAAGCCCAGCGGCTTATGCTATGACTACATCACCAAAAAAAGCCTGGGGGAAAAAAAAGTTGGGTCTAAATAGGGGAGGGGGATCAAGAGATTTCTTGGTGCCATAGGAATAGCAAGATTAATCCTTCGGGGGAAGTGCAAACTAACAAAAAACAAGAAGAAAACGCTACAAACTTGATTTCGAATTAAAAAAGCGAAACTCCGCGTCAAATCAGAGTCAAAAAAGAAAAGGTGATCTCCGAAGAGATTTGTCAGAAGGGACTCGAGATTAAAGGGGAAGAGACGAAAGGAGCTAAGACGCCCTCATCTCGCACAAAAAGGCTGGTAAAGGGGAAGAGATCATCTGGGGGACGTGCACAAAGGATAAGGAAAAAAATCTCCCGGAGAAAAGAGCGTCTTGATCCACTCGGGGAGACTGAAGGGCTGTCATCACTTCTGCCGTCGGAGAAAACCCGCGCAGCCCATTTATATGCGAAACTTCACAACTGCTCACTCATTAAAAAACTAGACAAAAAAAGGAGGTAAAAAGAGGAAGAGGAGAGGCATCTTATCTGAAAAAGTGGGGGTGGAAAAGGGGAGGTAAAAGTCACAGAATGGGAGTCAGGAAGTGTGCTCAAACCAGAGTAGGCTAGTGAGCCACAGCCGCGCGCACGAGATATAAGGTGGTGGCGTAGTATTCCTCATTGGGACCGCGATGTTAATAACTGAATAAAATACTAAGGATGGGCTGCTCTACGGTCATATGAAGTGGATAGTGGAGAGGAGAGGAAAAGAAACAAAGAGGAAAGGAAATAGAACCAGCGCATTGCGTCGATAAAGAAAGAATGCTGTAAAGTGCGACCGAGGGAGGGAAGCTAGTGGAAGAGAAATTCAGGAGGGGGAGCGAATTGGAATGGTCGCTCTTTTATGAAAAAAAAAAACGGGCAAGGAAAAAGGTGAGTACAAAGAATCAAGCAAAGCGGAGAGATAAATAGACTTCGAAAGCTAAGATAAAGGAGGACAGAGGTGAAATGCATAGAAAGAGACTCCCAGAAAGGGGAGGGACAGAAAGGAATTAATCGTCTGCAGAATGTGAGAGGACAAGCGATGTGCGACAGATGGAACAAAGAATCCGGGCGTGTTGGACAAAAAAAAGGGGAAGAGCAAAAGGGAAAAAGGAGTCAACAACATGAGGGGGGCCTACGATTCAGGGAAAAAATTAAACCAAAGGGGGTCAAGTTGATAGCAAGACACACTTGTGAGGTGTAAAAAACAGCCGTTACCAAGAAAAAGCAATAGAGATCGAAAAGAAAGAATCGTCAGAGTAAATGTGAGATGGTCAGAGTAAAGAAATCATTTCCCGAGCATCGGGGGGAGAAACGTCAGGTAAACTAAAGTCATATGTAGTTCAAATAAAGGAGAAACTGGGAATCAGGGAAAGACAACAAGGAAGGGAAAGAAGAGTTAATGAGAAATTCTCTAGCTATCTATGAGCAGCACGAGAAAATCCGGCTCCAAAAATGTCACCTCGGGAGATACTGTCTCTCGCCAAAAAAACACCGTCTTGTCTCGACTCAAGCTTAATTGACAGAGGGGTTGTAAATTCTAGAACAAAGAAAGGTTCTGTATGTGCAAGGGAGAAAGTAATTATGAACAACCGAAGACAACGAAGAAACCTATCTAAAGACGTGGGGGTGGGGAAAATGTCAAAAGGAGGAACGAATGGCCAGAAATAGGATATCAAACATTATTAGGGCCACATATTTTCTAAAAAGAGAAGGCTGCATTAAAAAGATGGATTCAATGTTAAAGGACAGTATGACATACTCCATAATTGATTTGGGTGGGGGGAGTTGGAATTTTGATAGAGACTTAAATCGTAAGGGGGACCGTCAAGGGTGACAACTTTCGTTCCAAAAATAAAACTGTTTCTGAGATCTGCGTCAAGAAGGGGAACTTAGGGCCATTTGGAGAAGAAACAAGGAACAGCAAAAAAATTCTTCAGAGCCATGATAGGGTTTGGAGGAAACTGAGAACGATTGATAACGCTTGAAGAGGCGTTGCACTTAAGGTACGGCTAGATCATGGAAAGTGAGGTTGGAAATAAGTATGATCCATGGTAAATGCAGAAAGTCGTCGCACAGAAGATTTGTCAAAAGATAGTCACGGAGATTTCGGAGAAGAAAACTTCAAAATGTCTTCACTTAAATTCCCATTACAACAAAAGATGAAAAAATTTGTCATGCAAAGAGCCCCTCCCTGACCTCAATCACATAGGAACTAAACCAGAAGGGAAGATGTTTACCACCCAAAAAGAATGAATGAAGCTTACAGAGGGTCAAAATCAGCTCAGGTTCTTCAGGATTGGGAGTCATTTACAAAGATGCAGAGACACAGAAAGGGATGTATACAAACAGAAAGCGAAAAGGAAATCCGTGTTGGGTCAGAGGAAAAACATCAAGAAGTAAGAAAGGGAAAGACAAGACGAAAGGTTGGCATAAACACCAATCCTAAATGAGAAAGGTAGAGATGACTTACCCACTAGAAGAGTGTAGAAAGAAAGATCTCCTCATAAAGTTTCCAAAAGGCTCGTAAAAAAACTTTAGGGTATGAAAAACAGTAAGGGAAAGAAAACATGAGGTTTACATGGCAGCAATTCTGCCTCTTTAAATGCAAAGGTACAGGGGGGTAAAAGATAGGAGCCAAAAAAGGTCTAGAAAAAATGTCATGCTGAACGGAGTACGAAAGGTCTGGGGCCAAAGGGGACCCAATTTGCTCATTATGAAGGAAAAAGACTGGCTGGGGACGAAGACAATGAGAAAGATGGGAGATGGTAGGAAGGAAGCCAATTTCTCCATCGAACAAATTAAAGGGCAAAGAGCCCACTCGTGAAAATTCCAGAACCGGAAAGTATAATGGGATTTCAAGGGGGGTGATAAAAAGACCTGAAAAGAAAACGCGGTGAGGATAAACCCTGGGAAATTACATACTCTCAAAAACGGCTTCGGAGAAATAGACGGAACTCGGGGTATGATCTAAAGCAGGAGTATTACCTGGCTAAGGGGGAGAAACCAACAAAAGGGGACTCCAGAGGGGGAAGCCGGACCTGAGTCAATTCGCAAAAAAAAGAGAAATAAGGCCATGATTAGGGGGGAGGGGAATAGGGAAATGTTGTATACACATCCTTGTTTGGGGCAAAAAAAAAGATTGAAGCGAAAAAAAGAGAAGTGTAGCTGTGCAATAACTGGGAGTGGAAAAACAGTACTGGAATGGGGGGAAATATGCGGAAAAAGTCGTACGGAAGGGTTTCCAAAGGAGGAAAGATCACATGAAAGAGTAAGAAAAAATTGAAGGGGGAGGGGGGCGGGGTAAAGGCAATATCGATAAGAGACTAGAGATGTAAAGACTTTTGGTACAAA
>Ga0179593_1734987_pt1 | contig 20417 bp, 27 predicted proteins | sample CZODoug2_1_08_16_FD_185931 | JGI IMG/M metagenome (GOLD analysis project Ga0179593, IMG submission 185931) | Vadose zone soil fungal communities from Angelo Coast Range Reserve, California, USA - CZODoug2_1_08_16fungal (PacBio error correction) | ecosystem: Environmental > Terrestrial > Soil >...
AGGAAAGGGGGGTTGGGGTGGAATTGAAGGGGGAGTAGTCTCCGGGGATCCCAAAAGAGAAGACGTTTAGCGAAGCAGTAGACCAAACATGAAAAAAAAGGGTACCCGCAAGGATTTGTCATTAGCAAGGAGAAAGGACCATCTTGACGACGACTGGTTTTGAATCCATGCTAGACCGGGGCGGAAAAGATAGAGGTATCGCAGAGGGGGGGGAGCTCGATGCCGTTCTTGTAGACTCCCACTGCTAGGCGGCGGATCCATCCAAGAGGGGGAAGGGAAAAGGTGGGGCGGTTGTTACGGTGCATCGGCATGGGAGCCAGGGGCACTCATTAAAAGGGAGGGGGGAAAGGTCCACGCGCTGAAGTGGGAACCTTCCGACGTGCAACAAACGGAATGGGGAGGGAACCAGCGCGGAAATATCATGCGCAAAACTAAGGAGAGCTGAGAAGGGGTGATTTGGCCGCAACAATACGCGCAGGGAGGGCGAAGACACTAAAAAAGGTTGGGAGGGGGTGAGCCTTGTTCGGTGAAAGGGGAAGGAGAAAGTTACGGACGAGCTCGCTGCGGGGGAGACAAGATGTGGAGTCTGAAGAGGAGCACTGGGGTGCTGAGTGCGGCGAGTCGCAAAAGCCTACGTCAATCTCGGCCATAGTCGTCCAGAGGGGAAAAAAAAGGCAAAAAGTGCTCAGGGCGAGGAAAAAACGTTGAAGGGGGATTGGGAGCACTGACTTTATGGGACCAGAACCGAGCAATCTTCAACGAGCTCAAATTCGTGGAAGGGTTGAGGGGAACTACCGCCGTGGGATGTCCGGTGCTATCCTTTTCAAAAAAAAACTTTCCCCAAGCGCCCCTAGCGCCTGCATGATGGATCGAGAATGAAAAAACGCGCGAAGATAAAGAAAGCTCCGCAAGTGAAATCCGGCAGTGGGTCTCAAGCACACGAACCGCGGAAACGGAAAGGGGGGGGAGGAGAGGAGAAACCTTCCCCCTTCTGCAAAAGACAAATGCGCGTGGTAATGCATACACGAGGCGGGAAAGCGCAGGATCATAAAAAGACCGTGCTGACGTCGAGAAAAAAATAAGGGTTGGGGGCGCTTGCTTCCGAGAGGAGATCTAGGTGCCACGAAAACATGGATCCTAAAATGGGATCATCGGAAAAGGTAATACTAGTATCCAGGGGAGGGGAGGTATCTGGAGCCGGCTCACAGAGGAGGGGGATTGGGGGAGGAGGCCATATGGGCCACGCTAAAGGGTCTGTTTAATAACCTCGGGGAAAACTTCTACTAGTGGTCACAAACTGGTCGGGGGTGAAAGAGGGGACGCAGGGTCAGAACGCCAGCTCCGTGACTCAATAGAGACGCTTGACGCAATTTTCGCTGCCTCCACACTAATGAAAGGAGGGCACTCATCGCGGAATCTTCCCACATCCATCGATGGACTTAGAGATCGGAGAAGGGTGCTGGCCACTCAGCGCAGACTCGGTACCTGTAAAAATTCAGACAATATAAAAGGAAAAGACTTGGAGTATAAGGATAATGCCGCTCATAGGCCTACCAAAAAGAAAGCCTCGAACCATTCGAGGGGAAGGAAGCCGTAGGCTTCTTTAATCGAGTGCATAAAATATCAGACTGAAGGGGGGAAAAGGGGGTTGGAACCAGAAGGATGTGAGGAAGGGACAAGGGAATACTCTCTCTCGGTGAAAGGGTTGCATCGTTATCCCCGGAGCTCGATGCAATAAGAAATCTGCGGAAAAAGGTAGACGCGAAGAGCTGGATCTTGAAATCCGCCGCGGAGGGACCGTGGTCCAAAACTGGGATGAAGGGCTGAAGGGAAGAAAAAATTGGACGTAAAGGTCGGAGGTGTGAAGGCCGACCAATGGCTTTGAGGATCCACTAATACATCTGGGCGAATCAGAAGGAAAGGGGGGGTCGGGTCGTTGGCCGACCACGTTGAAACCCACTAAAATAAAAAAAAAAGACATGACTCCAGGGGCCCGACGAGAGGAAACTGAGGAATATGGGCTGGTTTACGCCCATGGCATTCGACTTGGAGTGGGAAGGAAGGAGATGCCGGTTGCCTGGCGTGAGGGCAGCACCCGTTCTTCAGGAGAAAGAGAGCACGAAATCGGTCAGAATCCTCGCAAATGGACATCAAAGAAAGATAATGCCTCCAACAAAAGAGAACAAAGAGAAGCATTGCCTTGCTTGGGCTTCTATCGAAATCGGATTGGGGAGGGGGGAACGCGCGGGAACGCTGATCCCGTAAACGAGAGGTTCAAGAAGGGATAAAAGATATGGCCGTCAAGAAACAACTTACGGTGCGATTGGTACCGCGGTTTGACAGAAAGAGGGGGTCTGATTGCGCAGAACACGGCCCTGAAACGCATGGTGGTCGGGCCTGTGGGGGGTGAGCATTAGATTGCCAGGAGGAGAAAGGGCCCGACACACCATCATGGTCAATATCGCCGATAAGAAACCACGGGTGGGGGACCACGATTTGGGAACCATCGATAAACCGCAGATCGTCGGGCACGGAGGGAAAAGCAGCGGGGCCGCCTTTCTTATCGATTGAGCGGGAGGTGGGCTTGACCGTGAAAAAGAAAGGAATTATTGGGGGCCTCAATGTGTCGAGGGCTCGAGGGAAAAATCGTTTGTGGGAACTCCAGGTGTGGGGGAAAGGAACCTGCTGAAACATCTAATGCGACGTCTTGTATCGCACTTGCTTGCGAGAATCGGGGGAGGGGAAAAAGAAAATAATTAAAAAACAGCTCACAACAAACCACGAGGAGGAAACGAGAGGGGGGAAATAATCTGGACGTCTCACGAAAAAAGATCATCGCAATCAATTCGAACCTCGGGAGGGAGGGGAGGGGTTTAAGAAACGCTACTGGCCAGACGTTTTCCCCCATCGAAGCCTGAGAAATCTATGCGCGAAGGGGGTGCAAAATAGGGGGAGTAGAAAAAGGGGAAAAAAAGGGGCGGAAAGTCACGGACTCCTAAGAAAGAGGGGCCAAGATTTTGGATCGCGAAGGGAGAGTCATTGCTAAGGGAATCGCTGTGTCTCAAATCGAAAAAGGGGGAAGGGGAACCTTGGGGGAACGAACGACCGCGTGTAGGAAGAGAGTAAGTTTTTTCGGAAGGGAAACCACGGGCAATCCATGGACGCAAAGACGGAAAATGCCCGGAAGTTCCGTGGAGGAAGAAGTAGAACCGAAGAGTTAAAGCGACCAAAGAGAAACGGGATAGGGGGGATTTTGACTTGCCCAAACCGGGGGGATCGGGAGGGGATCTTCAGAAAGAAGGGGAAGTCTTAACCTAGTACGTCTAGAAGAAAAACGGCAAAACACCGTCAATCGAGGGAAGTTGTCTGAAGGGAAAACAAAGCCACAGCCGGAGATTGGGCCTCCATGTTGATGGCAAAAAAAGCGGTATCGGTGGAGGGAACTGGCGCTCTTATGTTCAAAAGGGTGAAAAGGACTAAAGGTGCAAGCTCGATGCTCTGAATAAAAGGGGTTCAGAAAGGCCGGCATCGCGTACGCTGAATGAACTCCAAGGATTACGGGAGGGGAAGGAAATAGTTCAGCGATCGTCGGCACCGGGTCAATTGGCGCACAAAGCTGGGCAAGAAAACGAGTACCGTTGAATTGGGTTCAACGAAGCCCCAAATGCGGAAGGGGAATTCCGCAAGGAGGTCGAAAAGATGCAGGGGGAACGGGGCTTTCGGCAGTGAGAAGGACGCCTGAAATTTAACGGTCCAGTGGGGGGCGGCTCTCGAGCGCATACTTGAAGGAAAAAAAAAAGTCCCAGCGGACGGATTTCAAGGGCAATATCCTTGACAATAAGAGGGGAGGCCGCCTATGGTATCTCATGGCAGGCGAGTAACTTTTATACGAGGGGAAAAATCAGTGTAAGAGACCCTAAGGAGGCTGGTCGGGGTGAACTTGTCCCCGCACATGGAAGTTTTCGGGGGGGAGTCGGGCGACCAACCTCTCCCTACCACAAGGAAAGGAGGGGGTGGGGTGCAGGATCGGAAAGAGCCTATCAGTGGTTCGAGTACAAAAACCTGGCCGGGGTTTGGGTGGGGTAGCGTCCTGTATGGAAGGAAATTATGTCGGCAAGCTCCGAAAAACTAAAGGAGGTTATATCAAAGAAAGGGGGGAGGATAGGTTGCATTTCGAGCTGCCTGGGCGTGCGGGGCCGTAGAAAAAGGCTGAGAAAGCCGCGCAAGGCCGAGTGACTGTGGGGGGTACCTGACAGAAAGGGGGGGGCCATGTAAGGATAAAAAGGAAAAGTGAAGGGACAAAGCGTCCTGGCAGTGTTTTTACGTCCAAATTAGAGCGGCGACAAGGGGGCCTGTATCAACGACTCAGGGGCGTGGACAATGTCCTAATCAGAAGGAGGCTGAACATCGAAACAGGGGGGAAAAAAGAACCGGCATGCGACAAAAACGCACTCTTTTGCTTAGAACCGGCGACGGATACTTACTTATATCATAGGAGAAGGACTAGAAGTCGGGGGGACTGAGCCAGGGGTTTCGTGCAAGGGGAAAAAAAGCTTAAAAAGTTGATCTGACCGGAAGCAAACGGACCATAACAACATGGGCGCTGTTTCAGCCATGGAAACAGCAGCACGGTAGGGGTCTTGATCCTGGGGTCTCCTCGTGGGAAGGCACCGTGATTGAATTTTCAGAAAAGGAAGCCAGGGGTTGCGCAGACGGGTAAGGGTGAAGACCGAGAAAATATTGGAGAAAATGTCAGCGGTCGGGCTTGAGGCCACTTGCGGATGAAGGCAGGGAAGGCGATTTCATCTCTTCGTCAAGATCATGGGCCAGTTAAGTCGTCAGAGATCCGAAGAAATGGGGCGGAGAGAGTGGAGAAGATGGGAGGTGCACACGTGCATCTTTGCACCAAACGATCCCAAACGGGAAAGGGAAAGTCAGGAGTCGGAAACGCCCTTTGAAAGGAAAAGGAAGGCTCGGAAGGGCCGCGATGATGAGGTCATCACCAGGGGAAAAATCGGGTGTGTAAAAAAGCAAGGACACATTGGCCGTGGAAACCAACGAGGAGCGGATTAGTAGCTTTGCGATCGAGCCAACTCAAAAAAAATATAAACCCAGGGGCCTCGTCGTCCATCAAGATTGTCAAGCGTCCACGACCCCCAGGGACACAAACCTTGGGGGGAGCACGAAAAAAGCTAAATTCCACTTGATCTCTTTCAAAGTGCTGAGGGGGGGCCAAGGAAAACACCCGAAGATCAGCGCGGGGGAGGGCAGCAAAGCGTGCGGCCGCCGGATATTTACGCCGAAAAAAAATCCTGGAAGCCAGGTCCGTCGAGGGTTCAACCTAAAGGGAGGGGATTAAAAGAGAATCGTGGCTGGAAAAAAACGTCGTCAGCGTGCGAACCCTGCTCAAAGTGGCAAACCGCCGCAACTCTCTTAAAAAGAGAGGATCACCGTCCATAATCGTGGGCGCGAGAAAGGGGGAAGGGTCTGGCCGAAATCATTCCTCATAAACTCTCGCACGCGTGCACGAAAAAAAGCTCTTGGGAATCAAAACAAGGAGGAAGGGGAGGACTGAGCGCGTCGAAGAATCTAAGGGGGGGGTCATGTTACGTCCTACTTCTATCAGGTGAAAGGACTAAGGGTTGATCAACAAAGACTACTCACCAAAATCAATAATTCCAACCAAACAACTTCTAAAGGACTATCCTACTAAAAAAAGAAAGGGGTCAGACACGCTGAGCCGATTTGTAACTTCTCCGTGGGTTGAAGGGGGGGAAAAAAAGACTTCACTTTGCATCCCCTCAGGGGCTCACATAAGGAGGGGCATTCATTCGCCAAAGGGAAAAAAGACTAGAGCTTTTGCGTCCTCACGCCCTTCATGCACCATCTTTGAAAGACCGACGGGGGACGAACCGGTCGTGAACCGCGGGCCGCTAGTTTGATCGGGGGAGAGGGAAAAATGGAAACTCAGCGGCTCGATTTCCGTATGCGCTCCCACTCTAGGGGGGGAGGCCGGGACGCGGTGGGGGGCCGACGTTTGGTCTTCGGGGGTGTTACGTCATCGTCGGGTAAGACGGGTTCGCAAGAGGAAATTTTCAGAAGACCGAGACGCAAGGGCCACTCGCTAGTTAAAAGAGAGCGACCGGAAATGTAAGAGCCAACGAATTCTAGGGGCATCGCCACGACTGTTAACGCGAACTGGGCAGGGGGTGATTTGGCAAACAATACTCGCCAAGTTCGCCGCGGGGGAAGGGGAGCACTTGGGGGTTGCGGAATTTAAAGGGGAGGGGTCTGGCGCAAGGAAGGCGAACTTGTAAATTTTACTCAAGGAAAATGAAGGGAGCATCGTGCGGCATTCTCAAGGAAATGTGGGGTGGGCGATGCGTGCTCGATCGACTACTGGCCATACTCCTCGTCCGTCATACGGGGTGTCGCACCAACGGCAAAAAAATTGGAAGGAAAGGAATGGCGGAGGCGAGAACTGTTCTTGAGACTGAAAGAAAGATCGGAAAAAAAGGCGTGACGATCCTCATGTTGACGGGAGGGGAAATTGGGGGGGGATGATAGTGTGCCGGTGGAAAGATTCACGTTGGCACAATCAAGGAATCAGAGAAAGAAAGAACTGAGGGGCTCACAAAACTGATTATGCGGCAAAACCGAAGAGGCTAATCTCCTGGAATCCTTCACAAAGTTTCTTCGAAAATAAGCAAAAAAGAACATCGGGGGGGCCGGCGGAGCGAGAGGTAACCGGCACCGCTTCCAGAACTCAAATCAGGGGGAAGGTTCAGACGAATGCAATTGAAGCTACACATGAGTGGCACTCATTGTCACACCCAACTCTACTCGAGAACAGCCGACAGTTAAGGAAAAAAAGCTGCAGAGTCCCGGTCAGAAAGGCGACAATGTCGATGGCTGGCAAAAAGGTGGCAAAAAAAAAAAGGGGGAGGGAAAATCTAAGCATCATAAGAAGGAAGCAAAAGGGAGCGGTGATAGTTCTGAGAAGGGTCAATGGCGGGTCGCTGACGCTACACGTTTATGGGGGCGTACACTAAGGGCTCAGCTTCGGAGAATGCACTCACGACCCCTGGTCGGGGAAAACCAGACCTAGAAGGAAAGGTCATCCCCAATACCGGGGTAAAGGAAAGGAGGGAAAGACATTGGTCCCGACGAAGTTCGCTTCGATCACACAGAGGGAAAGATCAGTGAAGCTAAGGGTCCATCGGGGACTTTCTCTTCTTCGAGCAGATTTCTCGGGAGGAGAAAGGCAGTCCGACTGTCCAATTCTACTTAAGAACAAACAGATCGGGGAAGGGGGGGGTATTGGGGAGCATTGCCGCGGACCGAAAAACATCCAGGCCTCTAAACGAGTCGCCAAAAGAAAGGGAAGTGATCGCGGGATAGGCTGGATTGGAGAGAAAGAGGCATCGAAGATGGATGGCGTCGAGAGGTTTTGGGAGGAAAAGAGTCAAAAAAAAAGAGAGGGAGGAATTGAACGGATGAAAGGAAAACTCATCAGGGGCTCTTTGCCTTACGTAAGGGGGGGAATACGCTAAATCGGAAAAAAAAGAGATGAGCTACTCTGGAGGGTGTGACGTCATCCGGCTTCGAAAGGATGGGTGTCAGGACCGGATCCAGGATGGTCCCTGGAGCTTCTGGGGGGGGGGGCTCCTCGGAAGTGACGAAGTCAGGGAGCTTTCACCTGAAAAAGAACTCCAAGGGGGGCGCAAATAGGGAGACATACTTTCACGGAAAAGCCGAAGGAACATCATTTGGGGGGGGGGGGGAAAAAAAAGGGGCGTTTGCTAAATGGACACTCTATACTCGGCAGAGCTGTCCCAAGGGAAAAAAGAAAAATGTGTAAGGAAACTGAGAAGTGAACGTCCAAAACAGGAGCCTTGGAGTGCAGTTGAGGCTACCTATGCAGGGGGGAAAAGGGGGAACCTCGTGCACACCCGTCAGGAGAACATAAAGGGGGGACGCAGGGAGCCGCCAGAAATAGAAAGGGAACATCCGATCGACCAGGATCCAAAAGGGATGAGTGGAAGCACAATCATGAGCCGGGAGGGCGTCGACAGACCATACGGGACGGGGGGTTTCAAGCGACGAGGATCGCCCGGATCCGTCCCAAGTAAAAGGGGAAATGGAAAGAAAGGGCTCAAAGCGATCAAAAAGATGTCAAACAACTGATAGAGTTTGATGGGGTCGCGTTTGCAGAGAGGCGATATGTGGCGGAAAAAGCACCCGAAAAGGAATTGGACTTTTTGCGGCAGTATAGTTTCCACGTTGGGGGCAAATCCGAACCATATCATATAAAAGCGGACACGGCCCGTCTCAACAAGTTGTTTCGATTGGGCAAAGAGAGAGGAAGCGCATTCCTTAAATCCGACCATCAGAGGGAAGAAGTTTTTCGGAAAAATGTAGGCAAAAGCTGGAACGTGGACCTTTGGGAATGATGAACTCTTGTTGCACATCAAAAACGGTCGGGCAGAAAACCGGAGGGGGACGCCCCCAGTTTGGCCCAGAGTGACCTTAGTCAACAAATCTGACTGCAACCAGAAGGGGGGGTATCTGTCACTGGAGACGGAAAGGGGAGCTGAAAAGGAGATTCATCGACACACATCTGAGAAAACACAACTGAATATAAAGGGGGGGGGGAAGGAGGGGGGTCTGGAGACGCATTCTCAAGCAAAGTGACCTCTACCCCTTGGGTCTCAGTATATTTTGGAAGCTCGTGGAGTTGCCCACCATGGGGAAAAAAAAAGGGAGACTATAGCGCTGACATGGAGGGCAAAAACAATCGCAAGTTCATATGCCCGTTAGCCAAAGCAAAAAACTCAGATAAGAAGGGAACTGCGATTTGGCGGATGGGACGAAAAGGGAAGGGGGGAAAAGGCGAGCGAATCTCGATGTTGAACAAATCTAGTTGGTAAAAAGGGCGCCGACCGCTGAGAAATATGAATATATGTGGTCTGAATGTGGCATTCGCCCAAAGGAGGGCATATACTGTAACTCAAAGGCCCTAAAAATGATAGATTTAAGGGGGGGAAGGGGACGCAGAAGAAATTCGAGAGTAAAGGAGTACAAAAAAGATGCAAAGGGGGGAGGAAGGGGGGTTGACATCTGCTCTGAGAAAAGTAAGAGGGTGAGGTCTTGAACTAACTTGGTAGTTGGAATTGACGTAGGAGGGGGGGGAACGAGGACCGGCAATCTCGGGCTTTCCGGGCGAAGCCCCTAAGAAGGAAACGCAGAGATGTTGAGGCCCCTGAATGGCATCGGTAATAGGGAGGGATGTCCCTTGTCGATCGTCCTTAAAGGGGGGAGCGATATCAAGCTCGGGGCGTCCGAGTAAATGTGTTATCACCAGAAAAAAACATCAAGGAAAGAACTCGGAAAACCTCCAAGGAGAATGAAACCATTGCTGCAAAAAAAATGTCACGATCGTCCAGGATTAATGGTGCGCAAGTCTTTTGCGGCCGTGATGTCAGGCTCTTTGTAAAGGGGGGCGCAAAGATGACCGCCCAAATGCGGAAAGTCGGCTTACTCAAGAGGGTGTCTAGAAAAAGGGGGGGGCAACAACTGTCCCGTCGGAAATGTAAATCCTTGAAACCAGCCACCTGGAAAAGTAAATTTGGAGGCGCTCTCAGAACTCAGGGGACCAGGAAACCCGGCCGGAAAAGAAATCAAGCTCTCGAGTATGTAGTAAGGAACAAAAACGCCCGAAATGGAGAATTGACATGCGGCGGGTAAAGTAACGAGAAGGACAGGAGGGGTAGGAAGAGCGCTGCGTTGAGGGGTCAGCCTTCAAATGAAATTCAGGGGCGGGGAGAAAAAAAAACCTCTCCCGACGAAAAAATAACAGCGAGAAAGGTTTTATTCTCGATCGGAAGAAGCCTATCCCTTTGGGGAGGGAGGAGGTGCGAATCGGGGTGAGGCCTGGAAGGTGGTAGGAAGGGTGAGAGGAAGAAAGAAATCCAAGGAGGGAGAAAACGGCCGGTCGCCGGTAGGCAGAATTTTGGAAAGTTAAGGGGGGAAGGTCTGAAAAGCAGAGGTGGCCAGTGAAAGAAAAAAGGGAAATCGAGGGCCGCGCAAGTCCCACGGATTGACTGTGTGGGAGCTTAAAAGAGAAAAAAGGAAAAAAGGGGGGAAGAGTGCGACGAAAATTGCCAGGCAGCCGTCGGGCTCAAAAGGGTGGGTCAACACGGGACGGGCTGATGAGGGACGAAGGGGTCTGGATACCTACGGGAAAGAAAAAATCGAAGCGTCGAGGTCTTATTAAAAAAAAACTGGGGGGGGGAAAAATGAAAACAGGGGGGGGCGTCAGCGAAAGACAGCCTGAGGTTGACGGACTTTAAGAAAGGAGCCCAGCTGGGTTCTGCCTGGGATAGGGTATGGGGGAGATCAATTTTATCATGGGGGGGGGAAGTTGCAAAGGGGGGGGCCAGACGACAAGGGTCTAATGGGGGGCGACGTAAGATCATCTAAAGCGGAGGGTCAAGCGGCAGCTTCCCTGGGGAGGGACCTAAAGCTTGAAAAAGGTAGCCGGGCATTGCATTCGTCGGAAAGAGAAGAGGACGTGGGAAGGGGCTTTGGGGGGCAGACGGGGGGGGGGAAAAATCGCCGACCCTCAAAGCTGTCCTCGGGCTCGGTGACTTGAGCCTCACTAGGTTGAAAGGGGGGAGGCAGGGAGATCTCTTAAGACGCTTTGGAATCATCAGCATGTCTTGTTGATGGGGAAAAAGAGCCCGACTAGGGGCGGGGCGAAGAAGATAAGGTGGCTTTGCACCGTTGCATTGAAAAGGGAAAGAAGGCGCAAGACAAAGCGGCCAACAGTAAAACTATGAGGGTAGGGGCACCGGCCGAGTCGGTAGAGGACAAGCGGGCGCCAAGCCTGTGCTCTCGCCCAAGGGGGGTGGGCGGGAGCCTTGTGTGACGTTGTGCGAACAAAAAAAGATGACGACGATGATCTATATTTCATGAGCGTTGGCATTCGTAAGCAAAAGTGAGTCGAGAATGGACTCACGATGGGAAAGTCGAAAAAGGGGGGGGGGGGGCAGTTACCCCAAGCGTAAAAGTCAACTGGCCAAGGGCGCACCGAAAACGTCCGAACATTTTGCAAAGAAAAAAATCTGAACCTAAGACAATACGATGCGAATGCGGGGACCCCAACTGGTCCTGAGATTTTTGCAGAAAAAAGAAAACAGTGGAAGCGAGAACGTGACGCTATATTCCGAGAGACTTTCTCACACTTCATCAGGGAGTCGAAAGGCAAAACCTATCGAGGGTCAGTCACTGGAGTAGGTCTTAGGTCAGCGGGCACCCTGAGAACATGCCGATGGCCGTCACAAAGAAACGGAGCAGAAGGAAGGGCCCTCGGCGCGACCGTCCATAGAAGTGGCAAAAGGCGAAAAAAGCGACTCGCTGCGAATCAGAGAAAGACTCGCGAGGTCCGAGAAGGGGACTCGGATTTTAGAATCTCGAAAAAGGGAAGGGGGGGGAAAAAATACTTCAGGGTCTTCGATTGGAGGTAAAGGGTGTGAAGGCGTGGGCTAACTGAGAATAAACGTCAAGGAATTCTACTGTTGAACACCGTAGAAAAGAAAAAGAAAGGCAAAAAAAAAAACCCTGTACGGGACCCTATATCAGACGACAACAAACAAAGGGGAGGAGATCGGGGCAGTGTTGGTTGGGTGAATTTGTCGTTCTCCTTGTTTGATAACCTCGGAAAATGAAGTTATCGCATGCATAGACCAGCCATTAAAAGGGTACACAAGACTGAGCTTTTTAGGTAGACGACCTAAATTAAGCCCTCTTTGAGAACTGGTTTAAAACCATGAGAAGGGGGATGTGACCGCGTGCAAGGGGGTTATCTAGGTAGATGATGGAAACTTACGTGTCTTTCTCGAACATCTTGGGGAACGGCGAACGATAAGGAAAGGGCGACGGTGGTTAGGGGAACATCAGGCAGGGGTCGGAGAATGAAAAAAACGAAAACTAAGAGGGGGCATTGCAAAGAAGCGCAGTATGGGGGGGAACACTTCAAAGGAAAGAAGGGGAGAGCCAGGAAATCAGCCGCACAGCGGGGCTTCCGACTCGCGTACTAAGGGGGGGGGGCCTGCAGCTCCGCATTCTCAGCGTAGGGTGAGTTATAGTTTTGAAAAAAGGATTGACTGCTTTGCGCAAAGGTAGAGAACGCTTGGAACATCCCGGGCTGTTGAACCCTACATCAAGAGGGGAACACACTCGAACTTCACTTTTGGGGAAGGTTCTTCTAGGAGAGGGGACAAGCTACTTCATCGCTCAGATTAGGAGAAAGGAAAAAAAACTGAAGGATCCTTGCGATTCAAACAAATGTGAGGCGAATCACTATTAGTGGGAGGGAAAGGGGGATGAACCTCAGCGCGCCTGAGAGGAAGAGCTCCTCACGGTTTACGGTTGACCATTTCTAATACCGGTAAAGAAGTGGGGGGATAAAAGGGAAAGCACGGTGGAATCTTCTAAAAACGCCCGGCGAGAGCCTGCATGAAGATAGAAAGAAAAGACAAAAATCTATTGCGTGAAACAGATCTAATAGATCTAACAGGACGCACGAAGCAAGGATCCAGCGGAGCAGCACCTATACCAGGGAGGAAGCGTATTTCCCAACCTCAACACAAAGGGCCTAAAAAAGAAAGGGGGAGGTTACGACGAATAAGGGAAAACGGCTACCGATTAGGCAAGGAAAGGATCAGACCGAAACTTTAGGCCGGGGAGAAAAGCCGAGGGTTGTTCTTCGGGCTTGCTTCTCTGCAGGAAAAGGGGCGAGGTCCAGATGGCTGGAAACCCGGGAAAACGACCCATGTCTCATAAAAGGGGGAAGCTCGAAAAAGATGAGGAATTAATTAAGCCCAACCAAGTCACATGGGTTTATTTAGGACTATCAAAAAGAGGGATGGGAGGGGGCTGGGGAACCTCGGTTTAGGGAAACTAAAGTGTGTGCTGTGGACCTCCTTCAGTCTGACTTGCCTCACAAAATTTTCTGGGATAAAATCGGGGGAGACTTCATACACAAGCAAAAGGGGGAACGTAAAAACGTACAATAAAGGGGGGGGCCGAAAATTTTACAGAGGTTCGCCTAACCTCAGTCATTGCGAGCAAGACTCGAGGTAAGACTCAACCAACGGAAAGGGCGCGAAAAGAAGAAGTTTCGTCGGGGACGGACCACAATGCCAAATAAACTAAAGGAAAACACTGCAACCCAGCGGGGATCCTCCTGGCTAGGGTTGTCGAGATTATGCAAAAAGATCATAGGGAAAAGAAAAACACAGCCAGGATACAAGTCGCAGCATACCCAAGTTCCGTCCGGGGGTCAAAAGCCTCTTTCCGGACGAGGAAAAAAAATGCGGCGCCGGGAATGAGGTTGGAGGAAACCGACTACTTCGAAACTAATGGAAAGGGGAGGGGGAGACGATAAAGACAAGCGCGACTGTCTTAACACTTCTATTGTGAAAGTGAAACGCCCGTAAACCCGAAGAGAGAAAATAGGGGCCGGGGGTGACTGTGAACCTATCTGCAAAAAATCTAGGAAAAGGTAGGGCTGGAAAACGATTCGAGGATAGCGCGACGGAAAGTTGACGCAAGGGACAAGAAGGGGCAAGACAGAAATGCCAGTTAGTGAGTTGCTCCACGCAGAGTCAGTGGGAAAAAAAACTTGGAAGCCGACTCCAGGTGGTGTCTGTCATCGGACGACACAAAAAGTTAAAACACGAGCCAGATACGAGGTTCAGCAAAAGATCCGGAGACGAGCGACACTCGCTGAGGATTTTTGAACGCCATGTCGGGCCTTTAAGGAAGGAGATGAAGGGATTGCCCTGGGCGTAATCAAAAACGGGGACTTTCCAGGAGGGAAAAGGAAAAGCTTGCAAGAGTGAGCCAAAAAAGGGGGAAAAGAACACATCCGAGACAAGGGAATAACAAAAGTCCCTATTAAAAGAAGAAGGTGACACAATTCTAGTGCTTTAAAGGGGGCTCGCAGACACCGATAACGACGGAGGGGGGGAAGCAGGAGGATCGCGCTAAAAACGTCGCAATAGTACGCTGATTAAAAAAAAAGAGAGGAGAAGAGACGGGTCCGCAAAAGGATGTCAAACAAATTCTATAGAACGGTGCGAGGGGTCGTCGTGGGTGCAAAGGGGGAAAGAGTTTTCTGAAAAGACCAGCCCAGGAAACATTGGAGGCTTTGGGCGTCAGTAATTTGGAACGCGTGTTCTACTGCAATTCACCAAAAAGCTAGTATAAGGGAAGAAAACGCCCGTCAAAAAAAAGTGGTTGGAGGGAACATCGTCGAGCGCATGAAATCCCCAGGGCCTTAGACGAGAAGGAAACGGGTGCGGAACGCCTTACTTAAAAAGGGGCTTGGGGAAGCCCACGCCGGTGGGGAATGAATGAAATTCAAGGGGAAGAATGGCCCGCGCTACGAGGGAATACTTTTAATTGAAAAGGTGGCAAAAAGGTAAAGGACCTAAAGCAACATCTCTTCGACGAAAGAGGGAAAAAGGGGAGTGAGGGGGACGTCGTGTCTGATCCGAGTCACACAGCAAAAGAATCTCAAAAAAACGAGGAAAGAGAGAGATGGTGCTAGAGGAATCTGACGTGCGAAGAAAGAGTCATCTAAAGAAAGGGACTATAAAAAAAAAGGAGGAACACAGTAGAAGTGGCATGTTAAGTTAAAAAAGGGCTAAAAGGATCGAGCTCGGAGTACATTGAAAACAATATCAAGGTGCATCACCCAAAGAGGGCACTTACAAAGGAAAAAAAAAAAAAGGCGATAAAGAGCTTTATTGGGGAGGCGAGGAAGAGAGTGAAAAAAAAAGAACGCCGATCGTTTCACAAATCGAACCACTGGATACGTTCCGTGGTCTACCAAAAACGCCAGCTGCGATGGGGTCATTGCAGGTCGACAGCGCGGGCAATCTACTGGGGGGGGACCGGAAGGGGCCAGGGCCGTATGCCGCGCAAGTCTACATTCGAAAGATGTGGGCTACATGGGGCAGGAAAGGGGGGGACCAGCTTTAAAGGAAATATCATCAGGGAACTCAGAGAGGAAAAAAGGTATTAGCTATCGAAGGTCTCGGGCAACACCGAGAGCTAGAGGACTATGAAGAGAAAAGGAAGGGCACCTGAAAATTTGATGGAGGTCAAGGGGGAAAGGGGGGGGTAGGTCACCTGGCGCGATGTAGGAAAGATGAGCTAAGAGCCCAAGCTCAGAGGGTCTCGAAGAACGGGTGGGGAAGCTAAGAGAAAAGAAAAACAAAGACCTAAAAATGAACTCCAAAGGGGAAAAGACTGGAAAGGGCTGGGGAACAATCAAATCCTATGAAAAGGAAAGGGGGAGGATCTAAACCGTCATTGGATCCGGGATGAGAGTAGTGGCGCGGGGGTGACAAGGTGGACTGCCAACTATCCCTCCAAAAAAGGAGGAAAGAAAAGGAACTAAGGGAGTATGCGTGGTGGAAAAGTCCAATCCATTGGGAAGGGGAAAAACTTCAGGGGGAAAGAAGGCCGCCGAAATCCAATAAAGAGGCTCTCGAAATCCTAAGGAAGGAACACCTTACAAAAAAAAAAAAAGGTCAAGAGTCCCTTGGAGAGTCACAAAAAACCCACCCGATAATCATGGGGGGCATCTAGCAAGTCCGGTGGAGAAACGATGAGCGTGGCATCAAGTGTAAAGCAAAGAAAAAAATTGATGACACGGTCAATCCAGCACATCATTGAAGGTGGTCAGTCGGGGGCGCCAAAACCATCTCCCTACGCAATCCATCAAAAGAATGAGGTTTCTTCCTCCCCTCTTAAAAAGACCATCAATTTAAAAGGGGAAAGGGGAAAAAAATAACTTAAGTGGGGAGACCCGGGGGTAAAGGAATGGAATGGGGGGGTAGGATTATGAGCGGCCTAAGGAACCGAAAAAAGAAATCCCGGGAGCATGCGCATGAGGTTTGACATTTCAAAAAAAAAAGTCGGGCCGGTCATTCGGCCGATCGGAACGAAACATGGAATAACGAGCGAAGTATAGATGTGGGGGAGCTTAAAGAGAAGAAGTGAAATGAAAAAAGGAAGGGAGGAAAAAGACAGGGAAATTTCTTCTTTAAAAGGGTCTGGAGAGGAAAAAAAAACAAACGTCGTAGGGATTAAGATAGGGGGGGAGAACACACATGTCACGACACAGGTTTCTTTCTACCTCCCGTCTCAGCCACAGGAGGTATTAAATCCACTTAGGGGTGGAACAACGCGGACGCGTCAGCGACCACGCAATCTTTGAGGAAAGGCTCAGAATCCCAAAGGGAGGAAGGATACGAAGATATTAATGCGGGCCGGAAGGTCAGTTTGCTTATCCATGTTCACAGGGTCAATTTTTGGCAAAGGAACGATGGTTGATCTTAACCCGGAAGAAGAAAACCCAAGACAAAAAGGGAGTTGTGGCGTCGGGGATCCTTCCTCTGGGAATCCTCGGTAGAACGTTCATTTCATTGAGAGAGAAAACATGGGCCGACACGGTGAGGGGGGGGGGTGAAGATGCCGATCGCCGGGGGCCTCAAGAGGGGGAGACGGGAGGGCTTGAGCGCCACTTTCTGGGGCTTTTCTTAGGGAGTACGAGCACTTCAGAGCGTTTCGACCGGAAGAAAGTAGGAGGGAAGAAGAGCTCGAAAGGGCAGGGTCGCTCAGGGAAACATTTGGGGGAGAGAGTGCTTGGGCGGCATCTTTGTCAAAACAACTGCACACGAACAAAACGGTAAGATCTCTCATCCCGGGGGGCCACCGTCCCGGATATGATCTCTTTCCTCAAAAGGGAATTCAGAAAGGGTATGAGGGGAATAAGCACAGTGCGCCCACAGGTTTCGACTACGGCTCCCCTTGGTTTTACTACTGCCAGCACAATGGGTGGCTTGGTGGGAGAGGAAGCGATATGGGCGTTGGTAGGGGGAGGAAGAAAGCACGCAACTGGGAAATCAGCCCCGATTGTTTCTTCTTCAAATAGGGGAGTCCAGAAAAGAAGGAAAAGGCGCAGCAGGCTAAACAGTGGTCGGTCCCACCTCTAAGCCAAAAGACTCAAAGGCTGAACGCGGTTCTTCAAATACAAAAACCTTCTATCAGCGGCCGGAAAGCCAGCGTGGACGCATGTAGAATGGCTCTTGGAAGTAGGGGAGTTACAGTCGACGTGTTCATAATGAGAGGGGAAGGCGATATAGTTCTTCCCTGGCCAAGTCAGCTTTCTCACAAAGAGAAAAGGGGGGTATGGCATTGGACCGCAGACGAAGGAGGAATACCGAAGGCTCGGCCTCGAAATCCAGGGGGGGAGCGGGAAAGCGGGCAGAGGCGACGAATCCGAAGAAAAACCGCAAAGGTCACGTAAAGAAGAGACGATGGGAAAAACCAGTAAGGGGAATGACTTTCGTGCACGATTCAAAAGCAAAGCGTCTTTTTAAGGGGGGTCGGGAGTGTCCTAGCAGGGAAAAAAGAAAAGGTGGGGAAGTTGATCACCAAATGAGACCACCATTCAAGCAAAAAAAACCAACCATGCTACTGGAAAAAAATCCTCTCAAACAAAAAAAAGAGAGAGAGGCCGTAGCAGGTGGGGGGGGTTGGAAATTGAAGGTGGGGAGAAGGATAAAAATGAACTTTAGCGAGGGAAGTCATGGGCAGATTAAAAAAAAAAAGGGGCAATGAAGATTTGGGGGGGGGGGGACATTCTACTACAGGAAAAGGATTAAGATGGGGAGGGTTTATCATCGATCTGTGATTCTTGACGAGTTAGATTGATAGATGGAGATTAGAAAACTCGGGTGCACCGTTCTTGGGACGAAGCCCACTCTATGGGGGGGAAGGAGAAGAAGAGCAAGGGGCGACTTGATTCGTTGGGTGTTTTCGAACAAGGTGGTAGCCGGTGAGAAGGGACGAGAGCGCAGAACACGCGCTATGGGAAAACTCCGAAGGGAAATGGAACATCGCTGCCGAACAGCGCAGAAACTGGCTTGCATCCGCTCTGAGCGCGGGGGGTATTGGAAAAGCGCCGAGAGCCAGCGCCTCTCCAAGAGGGTTTTGGCGGGGAGAAGGGTTTAGAAAGCCGGGAATGGGGAAGGGCGAATTGGGCCTGGGTAACTCCAGCCGGCCGACAGCCAAAGAGGGGAGGGAGGCTACGGATGTGGGTTTTAGAGGGAGAAAAAAAGAGGGAAAACGATCGCGAACTTCCCTCCTCGCGAAAGCGTTGTACCCCCCCCCCCCCGTTCAAGCGGGTTTATCCAACGGAAAAAAAAAGTACTGCGATTAAAAAAAAAGGAGAGAAGCAAAAAAGTGGGACCACTGTGAAACCGGACAGCACAAGCTCGGCCGGACTTCCCTAGAGAAGAAACGGGAAAGGGCCGGAAAAGTGCGGGCCTTGTTGTTTTGGGAAGGTGGGGGAAAAAGGGTGAATAAGGGAATCTCTCGCAAAAAAAGAAGGCATGAAATATCGGACGACTACACGAGATTATTCGGCAACGCGCTGAAGAAGGGGCTCAAGGGAAAGACATAAAGTGGCCGCTCACAAGAAGCCGGCTCTTTGACGCGTTGAGAAAGAAGGAGAGTCATCTCCGGCACCCGTCACGCAAAAGGAAAGAAGGAAGGGTCGAAAAACAGAATGCAATGACAGTACACTATAGGGGGCAGACGTGGGCAATCATTTGTCTTACCCATCCGCCATGGTGTCGTCTGACTTGAGGAAAAAAAAGGGAGGGATGGCAAAACACGAACGAAACCTCAAAAATTGATCATCGCCGCATAAGATATAAGAAAAGGAGGAAATGGGGATTTCCGGGAAGCCTCAATGCTTGACTGGGGGGTATGCAAAGCCCTTGGTGGAAAGGCTGGGGAAAGACTCGACTGCTTCGGAAATTGTTCAGAGAAAAAGTCGGCTAAAGAGTCATCACGCCAAGTGTGAAACGGAAAAAAAAAAAAGCGATCCCAGAAAGGTGTCCCGACAAAGGAAAGGAAAGAAAACAACTCGGACTAATGCACATAGACTTTTGAAGAAAAAAAAAACCGAAAGGGGATGAGGGATGCGAGGCAGTTGACTTCTAAGGAACGGAAACGGCACCCCGGCAAGGCCGGAACTGAAAACGAGTAAAACCGGGGGAAAAAACCCCCTTGGCTATTAGTTGTGGAGAGCTTATTCGCTCATAATTCCGAAAGTAAAGCCGCTAACCTCGCCCCATGGGAAGTTCCTTCCAAGGAATATGCGTCAGGGAAGTAGAAGCAAATAAAAATACGCCTGAGAGGGGTGGGAAACAGACGAACTGAGAACCAACGGCATGATTCGGAAGGGAGGGAACTAGAAAAAGGAGGGCACTGATGAGGGAAACGCTCCTCAGTCCCCGACGAGACTCTATGGCAGAACGAATCGGGCGGAAGAGAGACGCGAAGCTTGATCTTGATCCTGGAAGGTAGGGAAATTTCCGTCTGGACATCCTGACAAATTTGAAAAAGGATGGAAGCGGCAAATTGAACCGGAGAAGGGGGGGAGGACACGCAGCACGCGAATAACGTGCGAAGCCGACTTCCGCAGGGGGGGCTGGGAGAGCACGGTACCCACGCCGCCAAAAACTGCAAAAACAGACTTTCCGCCAATGACAGCCGTTCCGAGACGCCAACTGCTGGAGAAAGGGAACATGGTTATAACCTTGGAGTGAGGGACGTACGTCGAAGGAGTGAAGAGGGCCCGGAGGAGAATTGAGTGCTTATCCATATCTCTTTTGCTGAGATGACTAAATCGGATAACAATACCAAAAAAGGTGGCAAAAGAGATAACCCGGAACTCCATCAAATGTCATCCAAATGATCCTCTGCAAAGTTCTTTGGGGGAGACGACAATGACTGGGGTTTCCGGAAGAATGGGGGAGGCCGTAAAGACGCGATGTTCCAAGACAACAGATCTGAGCTTGGGAAAAAAAAGGACAACTTTCAAAAACTTCGATTCTGCGAGGGCAGGCAAGAGAATGTTGCGAGAGTTGCGAGGCAAAACAAGGGTAAAACCGGCAGGGATTTTTGAGCAATTATATTTGCCCAAAGTGTTTTAAAAACGGGACATTTGACGACACACTCATGAAGAAACGGCGGGGCCACACGGCCCGACACAAGTGTTGATTTTTGAACAGAGATCGACGCATGACCAGAATTCCCTTCTCTATAAAAAAAGCAAGTCTTTCAAGGAAGGTCTTAACGGAGAGGGGCTCTGGGGAGGGAGAGGTTGGGGGAAAGATGAACTTGCGAGGTGCCATACCCAAGGGAAACTCGAGGGGGAGGAATTAGATCCGACCCATTTGAAGTATGCGTTAAGATTCAAAAATCGAAAGCTTCGACAACAAGGAGTAGGTGGCAAGAAGGGATGCTGGAGAGTCCAGAGTCGAACA
>Ga0179593_1345114_pt1 | contig 20415 bp, 22 predicted proteins | sample CZODoug2_1_08_16_FD_185931 | JGI IMG/M metagenome (GOLD analysis project Ga0179593, IMG submission 185931) | Vadose zone soil fungal communities from Angelo Coast Range Reserve, California, USA - CZODoug2_1_08_16fungal (PacBio error correction) | ecosystem: Environmental > Terrestrial > Soil >...
ACAAGTGGGAGGCAAGAATGCGCGGCAAAATGCGGGCGCGGTCCTGGACGGGAAGGAAGGGACGCACAAGAAAAAACAACAGGGTGTATAGCGCGAAACTACGGACACAAAAATCAGCAACCTACACGCAAACCGAACAAAGACGGGGAAAGCACAAGGCATCGAGGGGAGGGCGTCAAGCTCCGAGGGGGGGGGGGAAATGCAAAACGGATTACCTCTCGACAGACCCGCGAGCAAAAATAAGCAGTGTCCAAGAATGAACTCACATCGAGGTGTCAGCATCAAAGGCAAAAAGTCCTATCAAATTCCAGAGAGAAGATTCAACGGCAAAAAGGGGGGACAGGAAAAAAAAATGTCATGAGGATCTGCAACGCGGCAAAAAATCGGACAAGTTACGGGCGCGGGGGAAGGGGTAACACTCAAAATATCAAGGTTTGTACAGGAGTAGCTCAATCTATGAAAAAAAAAGCGAGAGATCCTAAAAAGAAGCACGAGCTGACAGGGATAAAAAGCGGGTCAAAGCAACAGTAACGCTCAAGTTGTTTCGCAGCTTTGGCGGGCTAAGAGGAGCTGTGAAATCATGAAGGCGACACGAACCCTTCCCAGACGGCGCGTGAGGGGGGCGAAGGGCGGTTGTGGGATACCGATCTAAACGAGCGGTGGTGGGAGGGAAGCAAAACAGACTGAGAAGAAAACTACAGTCAAAAAGGGGGTCAAAAGATTAACGCTCGAGAGTGAGCTCCTAAAAAAACGAGAGTCAGCAGGGCTCATCACGCCTATGGTCGCGCCGGGACCGGAAATTAAAAAACGTGAGGAACCTATAAAGGCGATACGGCTGAAGGGGACCTGGGGCACGGGGATCGAGGTGGCAATAAAGAGAAAAAAAGAAAGGGAGATCCCTCATAGAGAGACTCCCTTGGGGAACACCGGGACCAGGGGTGGTCCGCGAAAAAAGGAACTCGATTGGGACCCAGGGGAACAGCCTCCTTGAGAGAGGAAAAACGAGAGTACAGGACAAACGAGCCCTTACAGGAAAAAAAAGGCTCAAAAACGGGCCGACAGGAGCCACAGAGGCTGACGGGACGGGCAGGTTTTCCATGGAGGTAATTCAACCCAGGGGAGAAAAACGGAGAGCCAGAAAAAAAAAAAGGGGATGTGAAACCCAGGAAAGGAATTCCATTGAGAAGCGGGTAGTACGAAAAGCTACAGCCGACGAAAGCGGGCGACGGAGAGGGGGGGGGTACAGAAACGCATTTCGAGCAGTCTATGCCTAAAAACCGGCTCGTCCATTCGGAGCAATCATAACTCCGAATTTGGAGTTAGGGAGCGGGACAGGGGAAGGGAAGTTGGGGGGAGAGGGGGGGGAGTTCATACGAGGCAGCCTCCAAGAGAGAGTAAAAAGACCGCGGGAGGGCTGCGATCAACAAGCGTCAACCCTGATGGGAAGAAAATTACCCAAAAGTGACCGTTGAGGTCGAACAGCCTCAGAGAAGAAAATTTCGCGCTATCAAAAAAAAAGGAGGCTTAGGAGAGAGGGAAAAATCCGGAGAGAAGGGGGAGGGGACTCAAAGGTCCCGAGGGGTGGGTTGGTGGGGGGGGGACATGTCTGAAAGGGGGACGCAGGGACCTCGCAGACAAAAAAGGTTGAAGCAAAAAAAGTAGGGAATTGTCGCGTCGTCATCTTCACGACAAAAGGGAAAAGAAAGAAAAACTCTACCCACAGAAAGAAAGAAAGTGACCCAAGCAGGTAATCATACGGTAAACCAACCCGGGGAGGCTCCCAAAAAAAAACAGGATCTGAAAGAAAGAAGAAAACTAGCAAGATGATAGGTGCTACGGCAAAAGGAAAACTGGAGCTCTTGCTAGATGGCGCTCACACAACGAGCCTCTAAAAAGGACGAGGGTGCCTAGCCGCCCAACATTGGTTTCTTGGAGAGGGAAGGCGGGGAAAACCATGGTAAGGAAAAAAGGCCACCGGAATTGCAAATTAAAGATCTACACGGGCCGTCCTTCAACGAAAGATCAAGGGAGTTTAGGCCACAAGGGAGGGGCTTTGGGGATGGGACGGGTAGGTACCTAGGAAGCTGAAAGAAAGGAGACGTCAGCCATGCCCAGAACGAGGCCCCGATGGCGCTGACCACCGCTGGAAAAATGGTCCCTGACGGGAAATAAACTCGATTCCCCAAGTCATTCTTTCGCACAGAACGCGAGGGGGAAAAGAACCCGCGGGCCAAAAAAAAAGACGGAATGCCAGCCACTTGAGTGAAATCACACTACGGCCAAGGCCCCGCGACCTCTTGCGTACAGGAGGACAGACGGTCCGAGAGATCACCGGGGAGCTGCACGCGAGCGTGAAAAGCCTGTTACTTAAGTTCAATATACATGATGGGGTGAAGGGATTATCGTGTAGCACCACATTCATGAGACAAACAGGCCGCTCCCGCCACGGAGATAGGGGCCGTGAAGAGGAAGAACGTTTAGCTAGATCGGTAGCGCCGCCAAAAAGGAAGTCTGAAAAAGCAAGAGGGGGGGCCCCAAAAAGAAACTCGAGGTGATCAAAGGGGGGGTGTCCGTGTCTTTTGGATGGCGCGAGCTGGTCCCGTAATAGAAGAGGGGAAAACCTGCGGCGCGCCGTTCGGCCACGGCGGCGGTTTATCAACACAATCACAAGAGCCCGTAAGTGACACAAGGGAGGGGAGATAGTGCAGAATTGGCAGGTAATTGAGGCGGACGTGCTTAAAGAAGTTCAGCAACCTTGAAGGACTGCGAGGAGGAAGAAATGATGGGGCTGCAGTCTAAAGGGTTCCCGCTCTACTGGGAAGAAACTTAGACAGGCAGGCGTGGAGCTTTTAGGAAAAGAACTGACCCCAGACCAAGAGCTCGAGGAATGGAGGATCCGGAAGGACGAGGGAGGAAGTAGCGGATCGAAAACGACGCCAAAGTTTGCTCAAACCCGCTTGAAAAGACGAAGGACGCTTCGATAGCGCGAGGATAGACGACAAATTACTCACGCCCCCGCTATAGAATGTGCGAGAAAGCGGGTTTTCTCCTTTTAGGCGAAGCTCAACGTCGGTGGAGAGAATCACGGAGAGGATCAAAAGGAGGAAGGAACGAATATCAGCCAAAAAGTCTTTGGGATTAGAAAAGAAAGAGAAGTGCGGGTACGCAACGAGTAGCACCAATACGAAAGGGAGAAAGAAGACTAAGAGATCCATGGACAGAATTCAAGGGCGGGAAAATTAACAATGAATAATGTGGGGGGAGGGGAAACTCAAGAAACAGCATAGAAAAAGTCCAAAACATCGCGATGGGCTGATCAATATGAGCAAGGGAGAGGGGCCGAGAACGTAGGGGCCCCCATTCAGTAGGGAGGGGGCGGGTGGGGGGGGGACTTGTAATCAGATTTATGGTTTGAGGAATGTTCGAGAGCCGAAAAAGCGGTAATCGGGAAACTGGAAAGACCGAGGAGGTTCGGCGATCGAGAGCGGTGAATAAAAGGTTGGGGGTTCCGGAGGGGACCCTACCGGGGGTGAAAGATTGCGAAGAATTTTACTCCCTTAATCCGATCCACCAGAACAGACGGAGGCGATAAGTGGGAACATCCAAACTTCCAGACACCACAGGCCGCCGGAGGAGCCGGCGCAGACTGTTCAAAAAAATTGGGCACGAAAAAAAGACAAAAGACATACAAGCAGAAAAACCACTATTGGTACACCGGTGAAAAACATAAGTTCTCTTGGAAATGAACCGACTCCGACGATAAGGACTAGAAAGCTTGCGAGGTCTCCACAGGTGCGTCGCTTGGCCTGAACACGAAGGAATCCCAAATAGCTACGGTAAGGATTTATGAAGGGGGACAGGGCACTCCCACTCTTGACCCGAAAAACAGCCGGAAAATCTCCACGACACCAATACAAAAAAATGAATTAACTAGAAATCCGATCCCCAATTCGAAAGAGGTCTTCAGTCAGAAAAGTAGAAATACTACAAAAACACAAAGGATAAGATTACTGGAATATTTTAGGGTCGCTTTTCGATCCCATCACGCGATGGGGTAGAAACAGGGGCCGATCGCGTCAATCCTCGGTTTTGCAGGTCCGGGTTGCGGGTGCCTCACAGAGGTATCGTAACTGTAGTGGGTCTTTAAGGGAAAAACGACAGAATTCATAGGGCGATATTGCGAGGGGGGGAACTCGTTGGGGAGGCTGCCTCATGCGCCGTAATTTTTAAGCGCACTTGACGATTTTGAACTGGCGAAGGAGGGTTGGCAAGGGCCCAAAGTCTTCTATGTCAACCGTACCAGCGTGGTTCGGGGGTTTAAATTCTCGGGGGGGTTCTCGAGGCAGTTATCATGGAGGTCGGGGAAGCCCCGTCGGGCTGCAGTGGGCAGGTGGGGATGGCCTCGCCTTATACTGCTAGAGAGTGGGGTGGGTGGAGGACCTTGGCAACGGGGGCGGACGGCCGCCGTAGGGGGTTTTGCTCAAAAAGAGGTACATGAGACTAGCAGAACCCCAGGAAGAAACACGAAATAGGCGTACTTAAGACCCACTGTTTCGGAGCGAACACACACGCGAAAAAACAAGAGAGTAAAGACAACCCTCACATACGGCGGGGGGGGGGTTAAGTGTGTTAGGGAACCGGCACACACCTAGATTCGCTGGTGTCTGCGAAAAGAAGGCAGCTGGGTGTAGCAGGGGGGCGGGGGACGCTGACATCAGTTGGGGAGGCTCAACGTGAGCTGGGGGAAATACACATCGGGGGAGTAAGATGGTCTCTTTGGTCGGGGAGGAGGGGTCAGGGGGGGCTCTACGCTCGTCGGTCAGGCTGTGTGGTCTAATCCGCTGGCGAACGGAGGCTGGTGTTGCGAAAAGGACAAAGTGCATGCGAATATCCCAAGGACCGGGAATGCTGAGAGGCGAAGGCGTCGGAAAAAGTCGACCTAATATCTCAATGAAAAACACCGGGTTCAGAAAAAATACACAGTCTAGTGAAAAAACGTCTCTGAGGGGAGGGCGAACACACACGCTAGTAGACTCGGGTGCTACGGGAACAAGGAGCCACGCGCCTTGAGCGGCGCCTGGGGATGTCGCGGGGGGCAAGAAACTCAGGGAGCTCAGCTGGGAACGGAAAACCTTTGGGAACAGAAGTGTCTGAGAGAACCAAAAGGCACGCACGCGTCGAGTTCCGATAACAATTGCATGGATCGCTCGCGCCGTCATATACTCTTCCCAACCAGACGAAAACTCGCCCTGACGTAATACGAAAGGAGATTCGGTTGGGAGCGCGCGTTGAGAAAGTCCTTAAATTCGTGACAAAAAAAAAAAGTCACAAACTTGACCGGAGGGTCCGCGACGCCTAATTCACCGAAGAAGATTATCATAACGGCGACCAAATTCTGTCTTCAAGACGAGGACCTCCGGTGCGGTGCTCACCACAAATATTGATTCTCAAGCGAGGGGCAACGCGGCTAGGAGTCGCAGTCTTGGTCAGGGAGAGAAAATAGACCTCAAAATCCTGACATCGACAAGGGGATTAAAGAAATAAAGGGAGGTTCGTTGCCGGGGGAAAAAGAGATTTTTTCGCCGGATGTGTCGGAGCTACTAGTACTGTTAAAAAAAACCGGCGACCGAATTCTACCTGGAGTGGGCCGGATGGGCTGATACCGCCATTGGGGCGAAACCGTAGCGGGAGACAAAGGGCGCACCAACAGTCGCAGCCAAACCTGCCGTCAATCCGCCAGAGTCTCTCTCGCAGAGGGCACCTCTCTTAGAACATGCTGTCCGCATGGCTCCGCCGCCCGTGTCGCCAGGCCGACCCTAAACGCGGGTCCGAGGGCGGCAAAACACGGGACCGAATAAGCGAGAAAAGATCTCGGCTGTCGACAAAGGGCCAAAGCGCCAAAACGAGGGTTGGTCGCAGGACAGGGGACTGATACCCAAAAGCGGAGAAAGATCACTCTGTGGGACCCTACACACCGCCTTGTTAACACGTGGTGACGCTAAAACTAAACGGGTCTCAAGGGGGACCCTTCCCCCTGGGGGGTGTAACGCTAGGAGCTATAGTCCATACCACCTCCTCGTAAAGCGGCCCCGACCATTCTCTTGCAATACCAAGCTATGAGCTGGAAAAAAAATGGCCCGTGGTTTCTTCGAACGAAGGGAACGCTACAATGGGCTGGGGGGTCAGAAGCGCCCTTCCGAAGGGCTAGCACCTCTGGGGGAGGGGACAGCCGACACGACCTCTGCCAGAGACGACCTATTCCTTATTCCTTAGCGAGGCCATTGTCGCCCGGGCGCCGGAAGGGTGAAAAAAAGAGGAAGACAACTCAGGCTGAAGAAGGGAACCTTTCTTGTGCGAAGGCGGTGCGAGAGAATCCAATGTAGGTCTGTCGGGTCCGCAATCAAGGAATGAACCTTGGGAGAAACTGTTAAAACAGAGGGAAGGATGAGAGAGGGCCAAAATTGAAATGTCCAACCCAGTCGGCCATTACGATCGACCATACACCGGAAACCATCTAAAAAAAAACCAGGAGGGAAGAAAAGAAAGAGATAACGTTCAGAGGCGAGACTTCTCACCTCAAGGAAACGCAATGACAAAAGAAGGTTGAACAGGGGTACCTCCCCGCACGCGGTTGGGCAATGAGGGAAAAGGTCAATGTGGCGATGCGGGCTAAAAGGACCAGTGGTCACAAAAGTACAAAGGGACGGACCAGGAAAGGCCCGAAACGTGGAGGCGGGATGAAGGCAGCCGAAAGCCCAGGGTAGGTGCGCCCTAAAAATGGCCGACCGCATCAGCCCGATCAAGGGAAGGGGGGAAGAGTTTGGAGAAGCGGCTTGAGGGTCGAAAGAAAACCAATCTAAAAAGACGGACGTGCAGGGGAAAGCGGGGTTGAAACCCACAAGGTGTGGTGCTTCTGGTCGTTCCGGAAAACATGGGGCGGAAAGGGAAGAAGAACGGGAACATTACAAGGGTTCCGAAACCTTAATCAATGGCGGCCCAGCGGAATGGGTCCATGAAGTATAGGGTCCAAGGAAGAGACCCTGAAAATAGATATTCCTTCAAAAGCCGGCCAATCAACCAAGATTCTCTTTAAAACTGCGTCAACCGGCAGGGGACCAAATGGAGTAAGAATACCTCCTAGAGGAAACTCCTTTCAAAAAAATCGACTAGAAAAACCGCTGGTCCAGCGTGGTCCGCAAAAAGGAATTTCAACCACGCAGGAGAGCGGTAGCTTTTGAACCGACAATGGATGTCCCTGCTTTGGAGACGCTCCGAGCCGCTGCGGAGCGGCCGGCGAAGGGAGAGACCGCTCAAAGAGAGAAAAACTTCATAAGATGGGTGAGTGCAGCGTCTTGAAAGTTGCACATGACGCTTGCACAACACGCTCCTGTTTTGGAGGGAAAAAAGAGAATCAGCCAAAAAGGAGGACACGCCACGTCTAGAGTAAGGGACCGGTCCTAAAGCCCAAGTGGGCAAAAAAGCAAAAAAACGGTAGCACCACATATAAAAAAAACAAGCGAAGTGAAAAAAGGACAAAGGGAGAGGGATGGGATCACATTGTTCAATGGGGTACAAATTTGCGGAGAAAAGTCCTCGAGGATACGAGATCTCAAGAAGAAGAACTGCGAAACATCGCCATTCTGAGCAACAGGGTAGACGCAAATACCTATCGCAAGGGATGTGACGACACGCCTTTCTAAGGACGCTTTCAAAATCACAAACTAAAGCCTTTTGCAGAATCTTCAAAATAGATGGGACCCCGCCGGTCATGCCATCCGGGCCGCAGCTCTTTCCCCCCTTATCTCCGTAGCAGGAAACTACGAAAAGTGCACGTTGATAAAAAAAAACATTCTCAGCCGAGGCAGGAGGGGGAGGGGGGGAAAAAACAGTTACTTTCCAAACTCGTAATTTGAGACCTAATCTGACTAGTAGTAGCAGGTCGCGGATCCGGGAGAAAGAACGAGGAAAATTGAAAAAAACCGTTGGGCGTTCAACTCCGCTTGACTACGCTGAGCGCGAACCGCGCGCGGGAAGAGAAAAAGAACCGTCGCAATGAAAGAAAGGCGCCAGCAGATTGGCGATAATTCGAAGGGGGTCGGAGGTTGGGTATGCGCTCCGACAGGGATTGCGAGAGATCACGAGAAAGGAACAACAATTCTGACGACCGGGAGGAAAAACCGGAGGGGAAAAGAGCGCACAACGAGAAGTGGAAGGGTAAAAACCGGCCCTCGCGCGCCGGGAACACCACCAAGCCGGAGACCGACGCCGAAGAACGTGAAGCCAAACAAAAAAAATGACAGGAAGGAAAAAAAAAGTCATGACAACGACAAAATAGGTCACGACGACGAGCAAGAAAAAGGATACATCGAAATACGGAAAAAAAGCCATTGGGTGCAGCACATAGATCAGGGACTGTTCAGAATGAAAATACTGGACCCACGTTAAGTTATAAGTTTCGTTGTAGGTTGGGGGGGTAGAGCAGTATGGTTTAGGAAGAACTGACTCGTCTCTCAAAAAAAAAATCGATCTTTCCGGTCCCCTTAACTAAACAGATGTCGGTTCTTGTCATTCTAAGAGATTTCCTCAAATCCAGGAGGGCAAAAAGAAGGGTTTTGACGTAAGAAAGTGGAAAAATAGGGCCGCAAGACTCCACGCAACGCGAGCCAAAAATAAGGAGGGGAAAAAATCCCACTTCCCAGGAAAAAAATGCCGGAATGAAAAAGGATTCCTAGAAGTTAAGCCGAAGGTCCCAGGAACAGCACGGTCAAAACACCAGCCGAAACAAGAGGTACGAAAATTTGCCACATAGCCTATATGGCACTGAACGCCGGACGCGACAAGGGCTAGAAAAGTGCGCGTGCGCCACAGAGGGAAAGTGCCAGAACCCGAACGCCAAGCGCAAGAACGCAAGCAGAATGTAGTCGCCCGGCACGCCCACCGCCCGCCCATCCATGACAGCCCGTTCGTGCCACCAAGACCCAACGACAAGAAAAAAAAGGGAAAAGGGAGGAAGGAAAAAAAGGATCACCCAAAGGTATGGTCGCCGGAACCTGCAATATCCGAACAGATCGTCAAGGAGGAGTAAAAGAGATGATGGGGGCTCCGCGCGGTGCCGCCAGCCAGGAAAGGCGGGGGGGAAAAGGGGGCCTGCTTGCATCCTCGGTTGCGGTAACGTACGATTTGCTGCGGGGGAGACAGAAGCTGGTCAGGGGAAATGGGAGTCCGTTCCATCCTGTGAGGGAGAGCGGGGAGAAATGGGGGGGGGGGGGGGGCGTTCGGCGGGATCGTCCCCCACCCAAAAGCGCCGACCTGTGCACTCGGGCTCGCACTGATGCTTTCTCGCCTGGGTCTTAGCGTGCAGAAAAGAGGCTATTGTCAAGGAGCGGGAAAAAAGAGGTTTTCTGGCGGGGGTGAGGAGAGGGACCGGGCCTGCGAAAGGGTCGGCGAAAGCCGAATCGGCGCTCTGAAGGGGGGGCCTGTGCAGTTTTTATGTCCCTCGATTATTCTGCAGCGCGTCGAGGGGAGGAGGGAGGGAAAGTTCTCAAAAGAAGGGGGGAAAAGCGCGTCAACACCAAAAGGTAGGTTGCCTCGAATATGGGAGGGAAAAAATCGGAACGCAGGAACCCGTCGGGAATGTATCGGGGGGGGGGGGGGGGGGGTGAACGATGTCCCAAATGTGTCGAGGCTAAACCCTTTGAAAAAATCCTACTAACATAACGAAACAAAACGCAATAAAGAATGGGGAGTCATCTCGTAGGGGGAACGGCAAGAACCCGGAGCGAATGTGGGAGGCAGCCTCTCTCGTGGAGAGAGGGGGTAGAGGGATCATTGTTCGAGAGAGTCGACCTGGACAACTCGGTCAGGTTCAGAACAGTGGGTTAAGGTTGCTTGAAAAGTGGGCTCTACATAAGCCAGGGGCGGGGGACGCAAATGGATTGTTGCTCCGAGGACGGTCTAAAACGAGGCCGGGGACACAAGACGGAGTGCGAAGCAAGAAGGGAGGGGTCGAAGAGGGGGGAAGAAAGTGATCGATAGAAATGAGAAGAAGGCATAAAGGGAATAAAAGGCTAACTCAGGAAGGCCAAATGAAAAGAGGAACAGGGGACGCGTCAGACGGGGGGGGAATGAGATCCAGGGAGAGCGAAGGAGCACTCATCGCCCATCTAAAAAGCAAAGTTAAAAGAAAAACCGGTTGCGTCAGAAGTGATCTCGAAGAATGCCAGCGCGCGAGAAGTCTAGATAAAAGAAAGATCACGCAGAATACATAATTGAAAAAAAAACCCGGACTTGATGCTGACGGCGAGATTTGAAATCCTCGTCGAGGAGAAATCGAGGGGGCGTGAACAAAAGCTCTATGCCCACCAAGAGGGACCGAGTGGTCGAAGAGAATGAAATGTCAGACAGAATTACGAGGTAAGGGGTCGAAACCCGAGCGCAAACTCATTATTTTCGGTACACTGAGAGACGTGGCTCAAAAAAGATAGGTAACGAAGCAATTGATGTTAAGAGGCGAACTTGATCTCCAGCGTTTCCTTCCGCAGGTCCGAGAAAGGTCCAGCAAGGAAACAGGTCGGGGATCACCATCACTGCTGTCAGGGCGTAGGGGAAAAGGCCTGTGGTTCGAGGGTAGGGAGTCCGCCGATCGAATGTGAAAATCAAGAGCGGAAAGGACTTAGAGGGAGAAACGCCGTCTTTTCGTGTTCGCAGGGCTGGGGGGTTATGATAACCTCAGTGGGGGGGATGAAAAAAAAAAAGGGCTGTGGGGGGTAAGCTTATGCGCACCAAATGCCGTCGAAGCACGAAAAATTGACCGTAAACGTGTCACCCAGCGTATGAACGAGGCTATAAGTGACGAGTCTACTCCAAGGAAATCACGTGTCCGAGGGGGGCTAATCGGGCAGAAGGGGAAGGTCTCCCGAAGGTAACTAAACTTAAGTGAAGGTCCTATTTCCTGCCACCCGTTCTAAAACGCTATACCGAGTCTGTAATCTGCTGTGAGTGCTAATCCTCTGGTCTTCCAAGCGCGGGTGGTGTAAAGGCGGCGCCGAAGGACGTCCAACGCCGAGAGTCTTTTTCTAATAATGGGTGGTCCCAACCGCCGGGCCGCGGTTGTTGAAGCGACCGGGCGAAACGGAGGGGCAAGGGAGGAAAAAGGCCAGTCCTGCGATGTGGTGACCCGAAGATCGGAACCGATACTGGAAATAAAAAAAGACCAAGAAACGCCAGTGGGCAGGAAAGAAAAATTGCTCGGTAGGCCGCACATTCCCTCGTCTGATAGTAATGGGAAAAGAGAGGGAAGGTCCGAAAACCTGGGGAATCAAAGGAAAAAACAACATCAGACCGTAACAATTGCTGGGGGGGGGGGGGGGTTCAGCCCTCAGGGAACTTCCGGCATGCGATCAGAGGGGTGGTGAAGCGCGCTAGAAAGAGCAAACAGCCGCAAACACCTCGAAATCCGAAGTTAGCGGTCCTTAGTCGGAGCCTGGGGAAGAAGACCCGGGGAGTTCCGTGAGGGGCACTCAATATAAATACTTGACGGGTTCTCCCTTTTAAGTCAGAGATAAGGTCAGCGTTGGGGGTGAACACGGGGGAAAAAAGGAAGATTCACGGAAGCGTCTATGATTGGGGGGGACGGGGAAGGATGAAGTAGCTGGAGGTTCCCCCCAAATTGTCAAAGTGAGGTACCCAAGGAGGGCTTTAAGTGAACCAATCGATCCCCAGGAAACGAATTTCTTTCCATCAACTCCTCGAAAAACAAACCGATGTCTTAAAAGAGAGAGCTAGAGAGAGAGCGGGTAGAGAACCGCAAAGTCCAGCCTGGGTGAAAAAGAAAAAAAGACGTCGGTTTTCCTGCAGCAAGACAAGGGTTTTCATTAAAGAATTTCATCAGGGATTGGGGGTTCTCTTAATGAGACTAAAAGGGAAAAAGAACCTACACACTTGAAAAAAGAACTCCACCCCCAAAATCTAAAAAATCCCCAACTTAGGGCTGCCCGTTCCTCTACTGTACCCTCGCCGGGTTGGGGGACAATCCCTTAATACGACAGCGATCATTACGGGAAGGCGTGGAAGGTTCTGGCTAGTCCAGAGGAGGGGAGCTTCAGATTTTCTCAAAAAAGAACAAAAAACCAAGTGAAAAAAAAGGGACAGGGCACGGTTTCTCAAACAGACATTGGTTCGGTGGAGCCTTCCGTGATCCCATGTTTGCAAACCGAGGGCCACTGACAAAGACAAAAGAAGAGAGTCGGGCCGTAAATATGCAATGTCGGGGAACAAATGCCAAGGGTCAGGGAAATCGTGTAACGGATATAATACGAGCAAATACGCGGAGGCAAGAAATCGAGCAGGAGGAGGACACGCCTGCCCGCCGGGGGTCCCAATGTAGGAACAGATCGAGAGGGGAGGATAACGCCTTAGGGAACGAAAAACCAAAACAAGAGAAGTAGCCCTCGGGCCAGTCCTGGCAGAAGAGATCTGGTACATCACTCTTTACGGAACTGGTTTGAATGAACGAAAGGATAAGGGGACTCGACCGCTGTGAGTAATCCACCCGTAATGACGGGGAAGGCGAGGAAAAGGGATCTCACTGCGCGAGCGTGAAAGGGTGCCCTGAACGGTCAGGGTTCAGGCTGGCGACAGGGTGGTTTCGCATGAAAAGATGACACCAAACTCGACATCAAAAACAAAAAAACAAATGCTATCAGCCACCGAAGTGCGGCCCCACCAGCGACTTTAGAATCGCTGGAGGCATGGGAAAAGCTGAAGCGTATCGTGGAAAGGAAACAGTCGAACCAGTCCGAAAAAGAGTGGTCAGTAATAAAACCTTGAACAGAGAGGGGGATGTTTATCAAGTCGAGGGAAGGGGAACTGTTATAGACTAGTCAAGCTAAGGTAAGAGATCGAGACCTAATCCTGCAGAAACAATCGCCGATATGGGGGTAAAAGTCGATTGGTTAGGGCCCTAAGGTCTGCAGAAGGTTAACGTGACTACCAGGTTAAAGGAGGTGACAGCAAAAGACGGTCCGGGGCTGCCGCGAAAAATCCAGGTGAAGCCATTGGCCGGGAAATTCGGGGAAGGGCTTGGAACGACTTAGCAGGAGCCTCGTACGCTTCTGACCGACGACGATTGATAAATGGAGTAAACTAACAGCCGTCGCGTGGAGGGTCCGTTAAGCGGGTATACGAAACGGGAGGGAGCAGGAGATGGAAGGTGATATCCATACGCCTCCGAAAAGGAGCAGTCAAGCGAACCCAAACAGTATCCCACAGTGTGAAGGAACTAAGACCGTTGAGCAGAGGGGCACTTAGGGAGTCGTTCCGAGCGGATCGGAAATCCACAATTCTCGAAGAAAAAGATATAGAACATTGGAAAAAATATGAAGAGAAAGTGTTTCAGAGGCGGGGATGCAAGCTCCGTATTTACAGAAATCGATCGAAGCAAGTTCAGAGTAGGGCCAAAAAAATAACTTCAGGGGGGATAAATGAAGGAAACGCACGCGAGGTAAAAAAAAATCGGGGGGGAGGGCCGAGAATAGTATCCCCACGAACGCCAGTGTAGACTACGACGGAAAAGGAAAAAAAAAACACACTTGAAGAAGGGCGAACAAAAAGAATTAAAGGAAAAAAGGGGAAAGATTTGTAGGGCCCGAAGACCGAACCAGGAACTAACCATCGCGAAACACGGGGGGAGAGAATGGCGAACCAAGAGCGATAGGAGAATCCGAGGGAAAACCTAAAAAAAAAAAAAAACACGCAGAATTCCTTCTTTTTTGGGTAGTTGTTTCGATGGGGAAGGGGGTCACGGACGGGGACGATCAAGAAAAACTGGTGAAATCTCGGTCAAATTCAAGAGGGCTGGGTTCTTCGAAATCAATTCTATACCCAAGCACGGGGAGACAAAAGAAAACTTTGGGTGGACTTGGTGTCGTCCACTTTTTCTTCCAAAACGGAGTCAAAGAAAAAGAAAGACTGGCGTGTGAAGGAGAGCGCCCACTGCCCCTCAAAAATGTCCTACCAGGCAATTCACAGAATCTGAAAGCAGAACTTACGCAGAAGAACTAAGCGAAAGGGGCCAGAACCATAGGGGGGTAAACGCCGACTATTTGAAATTAAACAACATGAATTGGAAAAAGACAGAGGGCAAAGGGAGGAAAAAGGGGGAGCAGCCTAAAAAAATACATCAGCAGCAAAGAAATCTCGAATGGGGAGGAACAGGGGGAAAACCAACTCCTGACCGCCGGAACAGCACTGGAGGGGAAAGAAAAGCAGAGAAGAAAACCGCAACACCGAGGATAAGCGTAAAGCAAATATCACCCAATGACGATATCTTCGGAAAAAACCGGGGGGATCAAAAAACTACAATAGCCACAACAACAAGGAGGGGGATAAAAAAAATAGATTTTCGGCTCGATGTTAAGAGAGAAGAACCGAAGGTGTCCTGGGAGTGCTCTCGTCATCCGTTTTCGGGTAGGATAGGTGGAGAGTGGGCTCACTGCGGTCAACGGCGGGAAGGATGGGGCGTTCCGTAAAAATACATCCTGGGGCAAAAAGGGAGAGATTTTCGCTCTTTAGGAGGCCTCCGAAAGGTGGGGAGGACGACAGCAACGAAGCTCATAGGATGAGACTCCTGGCGAGGGGAGGGAAATGGCCAAAAAAGACAAGAGCGGACCCCCTCGTGGTTGGCAGGGGGAAAAAGGGACTAGTTTCGTCGACGAATGGTCTCAAGGTCGGTCGGAGGAAGATGTATTCGCAGGGGGGTCCGGAAATGTGGATGGGGAAAAAACTATAGGGCGCGAGGCGGTCGTGGGGGAGGAGGAGAAAAGGGGATCCCTGGGCCACACCGAAGGAAAACAACGTTCTGTGGCAAAACGAAACTAGATTGGGGGAAATAGGAGAGAAAGGAATCGCCGAACACACATCGGGCATGTCATTAAATTCCCACTTTTGTCGCGAAGAGAAAAGTAAAAACCCGCACCAAGCTCATAACACCACCGCGCCATAAGAAGTGCGTTGTTTTTCCGGTTTAAAAAAAAAAGAACGAGCAGTCGCAGAGAGGGTGCGACAGCCACCCGAGCCTGGTTCTCGATTGTTCAGGGAGGGCGCAGTGGGGTGGCGAGGGGGAGGAGTTTACAATACAAAAAAGTGGACTATTTGCAATGCCATTTGTTAAAAAAGGGTCATGGTATGGACGTAGTCGGACGGAGGGGTCTAGGAGTAGGTGTATACGAGAGAAAACGAAACGAAAAGGGGCAAAAATGAGTCTGCAGGGATAAGAAAAAAAAAAAGAGTATCCCAACAAAGGTCGGGGAAGGAAAAAGATTCAGATAGGGATCAGGTAAGATCGGGTGATTCTAGAAAGTCGAGCTAAAGAATGCGAACGATATAGAGGAAAAATGGATCCGTCGCCTTTATCGGGCTCCTGTGGGAGGAGAAAAAGGAGAGGAGAAACGCGAAAACAAAAAAGCTCAGCAAAAAACTGTGGAACGTAAGAGGAGGTCGATCCGAGAATGCGACGAGACGCGGCCAATTTCGCGAGAACTTCATCGAACTCGCTCGGACGTAGAGAGGAAACGAAAGGAAAAGAAAGGAGGAAAGGGGGAGATCAACGACGAGAGGGGGGGAAGAAAAAAAAAAGGTCCTAGAAGTCGTTCCGAGGCGAAGAGCCCGGCCAAGGCGGCAGGACCTGATTCTCCGAAAAAAGGGCAGACGAGGGATGTATCGGACCCGACCAGCAAATTATGGAGTATTAAGGAAAAGAGCTCACAAAGGCCTCCGTGAGAAGAACAGTTTTTCCGCAAGACGATGCTTTAAAGTCCTTGGGGAGTAGAAACTCGTCAGCGAAGGCGAAACTAATCAAGGCAATGGAAATCTACAATTTTCTCACCATAAAAGAGCGGTTCGGCCGGTAAACGCAGAGATGTGGTGCTACTGTGCGGCTCTAAAACATCTCGATTTGAAGCCGGAAACCGAAAAGGATAAAAGAAGGAGGGTGGCTGGGGCCGGTTGGGCATGAAAAAAAAAGGGGAAAAGGGGGGGAAGCGCATGAGGAACCCTTCCTGCGCAAAGCAATCACGAACTCCCTCACCGGGGGGGGGTGACCAAAAGAGGAGACCGGTCGAGTGCCGCTCGGGAAACAAGAGCATGCAAAAAAAGATCAGGGCTCATCGGCCGCCGTTCCCATAAGGACCCTACATGCATTCCAAGTTCAGCCAAAAACAGAATAGGGGGAACGAAAAATCTCGTCTGAGGACGGCCTGGCCCGCGGCTGCCCAAAACGCGGTCCTGGGACGAACAGAAGGAACGGGATCCACATCAAGAGAGCCGACGTCTAATACGCCCTGGGGGAAAACCCGCACAGGAAACGGGGGGGGGAAGCAGAACAGGGGAACTCTTTGGGGCGGACTGACGGGGAACCCTCCTGCATATAGCGGTCTAGAATTTACTATAACGGAAAAGGAAACAATCTCCTGCCATTGCCTTCCCATGAGAGGGTCCCAGGAAGAAGGAAAGAGAGACTGATGACGGCCTTGGAAATCGCCTTTAACGCAAACGGGAATCAAATACGATACACCACAGAACCTCCACTTTCTGGTGTGGTTCATAAGCAAAAAAGGGGGTGGGGGGGGGGGGGGGGGGGTGGGGGGGGGGGGGGGGGGTGGGGGGGGGGGGGGGGGGGGGGGGGGGTGGGGGGGGGGGGGGGTGGGTGGTTGGGGGCGGGGGGGGGGGGAACTCTACTGGTGGTTTGAGGGAAAAAATAGACAATACCACGACCCGCCTCACTCAAAAACGGAAAAAGAGGGATGAGACTGGGGGCTGGTCGCGGAAAAAAGCTTAAAAACCGGGCGCCCTCCCGTATGATGCCGATGCCGACCGAAGTGAAGGACTTATCGAGGGGGGGGGCCCATGCGAGAGACAGGGGTATTCTCTTTGTGACACTTAAGGAGAGCAGCAGCGAAAAAACTAGGAACTGGCTGATGAAAACCGCGGGGTGCGTGCTAGAAAAACCGGGCCAAAGGGAAAAGTTAAACCACAGGCGAAGTGTGAATCCCAGCAGAGCGCATAAGGTGCCAGAGCCGAGCAAACACAAGAATAAGGGGTCAGGGGATCGACGGCTAAGAGTCACATCAAAGGGTCCCGAAGGTGAAACAAGGGGTGACCTGGGGACCTCGCAGCATGTCGACGCGTGGGAAGGCACAGACGGTCATCGAATAAACTGAAGCGGGGCAGACCAGTTCAAAAAAGAAAGACCTACACCCGACGGACACCGCCTAAAGAAGCCCGGAAAAACGAGGCAATGATCCTCATAAGAGAAGCGCAGGGGTGGAGCAGAGAGAACCGCGATGACCTCGCCGGCTATATTCAGTAAGGGGGAGGACAAGGCTGAGGATCAAGTGCGCTACAAAACAAAGATCGCACGGCAGATCAGCGGGGGTCCGAAAACCCCAAAAAACACCAACATGGGGTTAAAGGGTGCTGGAAATGAACGGTGATCCCCAGGGGGCGGAAATTCGACGGTCAAGGAAACGCTCAAAAATCGGAAAAAGGGCAAAGAGAAGGGGGGTTCGCATGCAAACTGCGACCGGGAGGGGGGGCAGGGAGTAGAGGGTCCGATTGAAAACCATGCAAGAGGAGGGAAAGGGTCCTTCCTGCCTCTATTAGCCACGTTCGAGTTAAACGACGGTGAAAGAGCCAAAAGAAGAAGACGGACGGCGATCACTTCCTTCGGTCGGCAACGACAAACGAAGCACGCGGGGAAAGAGCTCAAATATATCGTTAAAGAGATGGAGTAGGATTATAACTGCATTCCCGACTTCTAGGGGTCAGGCTAAAAAAATCACGAGAACGGCGAAGGGGTAAGCGGCTGGACCAGACGCGCGAGAGGCAAGGAGCTGTGTAACAGGGTGACGAAGTCGGGCTGCGACAGAATGTGGTTCGATATTAAAAGGAACGTTTTCGCCCATGGAGGAAGAAACCCACCCTCGCGACCACGACTGGTAGAAAAGGTAGGCCGGTCGCCGTCAGGGGGTCACAAGGGGAAGAATAGAAACTCCTCAACCGGACCTAACCAAGTTTGGAAAACGGCGACCCAATCGGGGATTGAGAAAAATTTCGAAATTGGAAAATGTGAGCTCTCCCGAGGGAATACGAATGAGCGAAAGGCCTCGAGTACATATGGGGGACGCAGACGGCTGGTGATGTCAAACTCAAAACGGGAACTCGAACATGGGCAGGAGAGGCAGTGAAGCCTGGGGAAAAAAGGAGGAGGCGCGGAACAGGGCAGCATTGGCAGGGAGCGTCTCGTCTGGAACTAATGGAAAAGGCCTGAACTAAAAAAAAAAGGAGTGAAAACAGAAGACAGTAAGAATTCGGGCAGACCGGGCGTCTTCGGGCGCAGAGAGACGGCGAGAGGAGAGCCTTAGTGGGAGCTCCGTAAAACGCCATCGCAGGATCTATGATAAACTCGAATACCACATGGTGCTGGAAAACCCTCTTTATGGGCAGAGGGTCGAGACGAGCGCATCGACATCAAAAAAAGGAGAAGGCCCTCAGTCATTGGCTTAGGCTTAGGACTCGTTAGGGCAGCTCAGGATCAACTATAGTATCGAGAAATGTCGCCGAACGGGAACTTCAGAAAGGCTGTGTGATAGGAAAAAACAAACGCTCAGTCGGTCCCCAGAGGTAGAGCGCAGCGTCAGCAAGGAAAAAACAGCTCCCAAAATAGAAAACCTAGAAGAAGGGGGAGACGGGAGAAAAAAGAAAGGAAGGGCCCGGCGATTGAACAATACGCAAAAGGAATGTTTTTTCACTACGACCACAGAAATCAAATAACGAAAATACGAAAAGAGCGCAGGGCAGACCCAAAAAAAGATTCCTATGAAAAAGGAAACTGGACCCCCCGCAGGATGGATTTGCGGTTTGGGTAGTTAGGAGAAAGGAGGTTTGGGGAATGTAAACGATTGGCGCAGCCAAAAAAGGCGGGGAATCGCGGTCGGAAGAAAGGGGAGGGTTTCGGAGATAAGGGAGCACATTTCCTCAATCGACTCAACAAGTTGGGGGGCGTAGATGCGAAATGGCGAAAAAGCTTCACGGGAAGCCGCCTCGAGACGAAGAATGAGGCTAATCCACACTCCCAGGCCACAATGCAGGGGGCCGCAAGGGGGGGGGGGGGGGGGGGGGGGGACCAACCCCACCGGGGATGAAGATACTCCAGGTCGCCTAACTGCCGGGGAAAACGAACAGAACACATCCATACCATGGGTTTGACCGAGAGCCTTGCCACATATAAAATAGGGGGTCCAATGAAACAAGCCGCCTAAAAAACAGCATTGCGTGCCGCTTAACCAAAGGGCGGACCTGGACCGAGGGAAACCTAAACGATCGCAAGAGGAAAAGAGGGGGACAGGATTATGATTGAAAGGCCAAAACTCCTGCCCCGCCAGGACAGCCCGTTCACAAAAAATCCAAAAAAATGCCAAAAAACAACCGTGGTCTAGAAAATAAACAAAAGAGTGCTTTACGGAACAGGATCAAATCTCGCATCAACAAAAAGATTGGGATTGGGGGGCTGATCGGATCGGTTCTACCAAGCCACCTGAAAATGGGGCTGGGGGGGGGGGGTGGGGGGGGGGGGGGGGGGGGGGGGGGGGGGTGGGGGGGGGGGTTTTGGGGATTAGAGGTCCTAAGAGGTGTGGACTGGTCGTCTCGTTGCAGGTGCTCACACATGTGCTTGGAGGGGGGCGTGCCGGGGGGGCGGGGGGATGCCGCGACTCAATCCTAAGAGTGAAAATGTGCGAGTGTCGGGGGCTGCTCAGGTCCAAGGCGACCGACACTGTGAAAGCACACGACAAAAAAAGGCTATGCACTGGAGCAGGGGCAGGCACGCCGTTCAGTGCCAATTAGAGGGGGCACTGTGGCAAAAGGGGACGACCCAACTAGGGGGGCAGGGCGTGGAGCGCGTTCGTGAGTTCGGCTGGGAGGAGCATGGCGATGCCTGCCTGCATGTGGGGACGGGGGCAGTGGGGGGGGAACCTCAGATCTTAAAAACTCTAAGATTGGACGGACCCGGAGAACCTATGCTTCAGAAAAGTGAAACAAACCGTTCGGGTGAAAGAGAAATATGGGAAAATCAGCAGAAATGATCGCCGACCACCCGCCATCGGAGGGGACCGATTCAAAAATGAGGCGAGGACGCGGCTTCAAGAAACCATCCAGCGCAAGAGAAAACCCGCAAACGCCAGATAAAGGGAGGTGCGCACAGATAAAAGTCCTACGGGAGATAGAGAAAAATGGGGATCGCACCTCCTGTTCGGAGAGGGGGGGGACCAGATCATTGTTCAAAGCGGGAGTCTTGATCTCGTGTCGTCATTGGTAAAAGGAAAAGGGTCAATGATGGAAATGGGGGCTATACGGAAATCG
>Ga0179593_1407580_pt1 | contig 20415 bp, 14 predicted proteins | sample CZODoug2_1_08_16_FD_185931 | JGI IMG/M metagenome (GOLD analysis project Ga0179593, IMG submission 185931) | Vadose zone soil fungal communities from Angelo Coast Range Reserve, California, USA - CZODoug2_1_08_16fungal (PacBio error correction) | ecosystem: Environmental > Terrestrial > Soil >...
GGGACGCAAATTCCACTCCTTACCTCATATTCACTTATCTTGGACTTTCCCTACACGATCGAGGGAAACAGCTCAAAAAGCACTCGCCTTCACTAAAAAAAGGAGATACCGGAACCGGGAAAATGCGCCGGCCATACAGTTTTGGGTCAATTTCACCGCGCTGCTAAAGCTCCCCGTGGGGAGGGGGGGGGTAATACGACATGAACGTAAACCAGTCCCTACTCGTAAGGATGAAGTTCCATCAATGCGTTATCTAAAAAAACGTAAACATAGGCTGGGTTCTTTCTGCTCTAAACACTTAGAAAGAGGAAAATATTCAACGACACACCGAATTGAGACTTGTGGGGGGAATCATGGGAGGACCCCCTGTGGCGGACAACGGCTGAACTGCAAGTTTGGTAGGGAAACGGTAAGTCGACTCCGTACACCGCCACCCTTCCCGGCCCGCGAGGGCTGAGAGCTGCTGAGGAAACTACGTGCTTATCCCGGGGGGGGAAGGAGCCTTAGAAGTAAAAAAAAAAAAAAAAAAACCCGACATCACTGAAGAAAAAAAGGAGTATACTACTTTCAAAATTTCTGAACGTCGAACAAGAAAAAAGGGAAGAAGCGTAACTCAGAAGTTCAACATCAAGATGGCAAAAGTAAAACGGCCGGGCAAGGGGACCCAACAGTCCGCTCCAGTCCCTTCGAAAAAAAAGGTAGAAAAATGCACACGTATCACCGTACCAGACCAAAAGGGTCCACCTTAAATCTAGGGGAAACCGGCCGCAAAAGAGTCGGGACGGAGAAACCTGGGGGCTTCTTCTTCGGTCTCAAGGGTCACTCTACGGCCTCCTCTACCCAGTCGATAAACTAGCGGGTAAAGATTAGGCTTCCCAAGAATCCACAAGAGAAGGAGGCTTGAGAGGAGCAATATACGTAAGAGTGCCAAGTGATAACGCGCAAGGCCCGCTTCACAGACCTGAAATGCAACGACCGAACAAGGCAGGACTGAAACATCGTCTAAAAACCTCCTCTTCAGTAGCCAAGACCTTCAGAAGAAATTCACCCTCTTAACTTCCCTCGTTCGCGATGAGGGGCGAAACGCACTGAAGGAAGTCATCGAACTCCGCCAATCCACCGTAAAGGAGGCGAGCCAAGACCTCCGCTCCTCACTACAACCCGGACCTTTTTCTAGCCCCGTTACGATTCAAGAACAGGGGAATCCAGGCCGTACAAGGCTAGACGAAGAAGGGTGACAGAGGGGCGCACTAGTGAAAAAAGGTAGGGCACAACTGGGGTCAAGGCTGACAGCGTTAACCGAAGGGGGGGGTGACAAGGGGAGGGGTAAAAAGTGAAGGGGGAAACTCTTAACCGGCGCCAGGGTTCAGGCCCCCGGGATCATCTATAGAGCCGGTAAGAGGCTGTAAAGGGCGGTCTTCGAAGGGAGTGTGGGGGGGGGTCCTTACCACTGAGCCCCCCGACTACTAAACACTATTAAGGACTCGATAGAAACTTATTTCAACGTATTTCTCCCATGCTTACCGGGGGGAGGGAAGAGAATCTACTCCTCCAGAAGACTGCGGTAGGGGAAGATGAGGGGGGACTTCTTCTCTGAGTCAAAGTCTATCCTCCAGCGGACGCGAGAACGGGAGTACGGAGGACGAAAGCAACCAGTAAGGTCCACTACTTCCGTCCTTTATCAAAGGGGACAAAGCCCCAGAAGGAAAAGTCTACCTCTGACAACAATGACGTAGTTTTACTTTAAGGTACTCAAAACCAGACTTCCTCACCCAATTTCTTAAAAAAGAGAGAGATGGGGGGGAAGGTGAGAGGTAATTAGTACCTTAGACGCTTTGCCGGGGTCATATTTGGGACGAGTGGGGATCCACCGCCTTCCTTGAACAGAGGGGAGCCCGGCCGGGAGGGAGTAACGAGGGCGGGGGGGTAGATCATTTTTTGCGAGTAATCGGTCGGCTTAGCCTTTTTCGAAGGGAAGAACCCATAGTCTTTTGGGGGAAAAAAAAAAAGGGGGGGGGTGGCAATTTTCCTAATTGCTTCACTCTAAAGGGATCCTTTAGACGTCAAATGGAGTACTTGTCGGGGCAAAAAAGCATCCGTGTTGGAAGACTGTGTCGATCTTGCTGGCGAAGAACTTGACAGTGGCCCACGCAAAGAGAAAAGAGCCGCCGGGGGGGCTGGAGATTGAAAAAGGATGGGGGGGGGGCCGGGGGTTTTGAGGATAATGGGGCGCGTCTTTCCTCCTGATGGAACCCCGCAAGGTTGTAAACTCATGCCTTTCGGGGCTCATACTGGGGGTGAAGGCATTTAGAAATCCATTCTTGGTTCGGCCGGTACAAGGGGGAAAAGTTCTGGAGTCAAGGACCTAAAAGGGAATGTAGGGGCAGGTGGGCCTGGGGACATTTTCTAATGATAACTTTTTTACTTGTGCGAACAAGGAAAGAAGTGTCCCCTTTCGTGCTTACAAAGAGGTCGAGAGAAGATTCGTGGATTCTTTGTTCGAAGGGGGTCGTTCTGGAGGAGAGGTAGGCCCGCGACGAGCGGCCCTAGTTCCCCCACGTCAGCATGAAAAAAAAGGTCGGAGAGTTGTATATTCGGAGGGGAGGGGGGGAAAGTGGGAAAGCCGGAGGCCTAGAGTTCTTGTCGCCGTTAAGGGCAAGGTGGGGCCGTTTGTCGTGTTCCAGTGGAGGAAGGTCGTTTGGAGCGAGCCTCCTGGGTATTCGTGAGGTCAAGCTTACGCCGCTGCTCAGAGAGGGAGAGAGTGGGTCAGCCCGTCGTAGTGCTATCCGGACTAAGTGGTAGAACCTCCGCCAACTTTTTGTGAGGGGGTAACGGCTTTTATTTCTCGATGAAAGTGGAGCCTTTTTGTAACGGTGAAAGAACTGGTTAGAGGGGGCCGTGATACGAAAGAAGTGAAGGCAGGAAGGGGGTGGACTTTCCTGCCTCGGCCCAAGTCGTGAAGTTGAAGGGGCCGGTCCAGTATTTTTACTTCTGGAGAGGACTCTGGTAGGGGGGGTGGGCCGTTAATTAATCCAGGGAGATCTTACTGACGTGATGTAGGTATGTAAGCTGACGGGGCCTAGATCTGTAAAATAAAACTTGGAACCGGAAAAATAATGAGATAATCTTCCCGGGAAATTCGGTCAGGGAAGGGTGGGGGTTTCGTTGGTAGGCTTCTAACTGACCGTTGAAGGTCACCATTATCAGGCCGGGGGGAGCACTGATGTTACGCGACTGAAATGGGGGACAGATGAACCTAATTCGTCAACCGTCGGGGGGGTAAAAGATGGGTGGACGAGATCAGTTGGAAATCCTGAAAAGAAAATTGTAAGGGTCGAGTATCTCCTCCTCATAAGAGATACTAGTCCGTTATCCCCGGCAGTTAAAAGGTCGAACCCAAGAAATCTTTTGAAATGAAAGAGCGCGGGGTTTACCTTGACCACCCAGAAGCAAAAAAGAAAACCGAAGAGGGTTTCAAGGGGGGGTGGGGAAAGGGGGGTAAGGGATAGGTGTGGAGTTTTGGGGGGAAGGATGAAGGGGGTTTTATTCGTGTTGTCTCAAATATAGTGGTCGGGGTTCAAGCCGTCCATATCCCTTGTCAGGGGGGGAAAAGGAAGGGGGCTGTCATTTATTGATGGACCATATACCTCCGCTTATTAAGAGAAGATGCCAGAAATTCCCAGCCTGAAACTCATTACTGACAAGAGGGCGTGGGGGGACACATAGCGGAGGAAAAAAAATCTACACCCGCTCACGAAAAACCGCGTCACGGAACGGAGTGAAAAAACGTTTAGGGAAGGGGTGGTAAATTCAACGAGATGAGGGAAGATCAAACCGGATTGGGTTGCTAAAAAAACGCAGGGGGGGAGAAAGGAGGGATAACTTCTTCAGAAGGCTGGCCCCTCTTATGGCGAAGACGGACCCGTAACGACGGCTTCGACGCTGAAGACCAAGGAAAGACGTTCCCAAGAAAAGAGTCACGAAACGAAGGCTAAAATTCGGGGTATCTTTTCAGCATAAAAAATCGGTCCCCCTCAGTGACGGCGAAAAAGGTGAATTATTTGTTACCGTTAAGGCGAAGAAGGAACACACGACGACCCACCACCTCTAGAAGGAGTCTTCGGCCTCGTTTAGCGTTATCCCCCATAATGAAAAGACCTTCAGAGGAGGAAAGCTGCCTCTAGCACGGTCTCTCTTTATGAAAAGGGAGAAAAAAACCCTAAGCTCGAAGGAAAGACTCAAAAAAGACCGCTGGCTCGACCTGTCATCACCTTAAACACGTCGGGGCCGGACCCCAACTGCCGACAAAGAGGCGACCAAAATCAGTATTCAGGCAACCAAGCGAACCGGTGAAGAATCACAGTGAACTGGGGGAGGAGCAGAAACCAGAACGTTAAAAATCAAAAACCACTTAGGAGTCAAAAAAAAAAAAGAAAAAAACAAAGCCTTCGTCTTCGGCGAATTCACACTGGTACCGCCTTCCCATGGGGACTACGGGACAAGTGAAAAGCGGAGTAACTAACTGTAGGCAGACGAGCCTTCGCTATCAATAGAAGTAAATGCGGAAAAAAAGGAAAAATCCTAACTGACTCAATCTTCCAAGAAGCCTTCAGGCTGGGAAGCGAATCCTATGCCAAAGAAGTTGGGAAAAAGAGGAGCCAACAAGAAGGTCAGGAAAAGGGTCACCTCTACCTTCACCTCCAAGATGAAAAGTACTGCCTCGGAAGCTCGAAAATACCATCCGAAATACAGAACGAAACGACCATCCGTCCCCTCCCGCTGAGGAGAGGGAGACCCCGCAGCTCACAAACTACAAACACTTAAAAGGAAAAAAAGTGGAGAAATAGTCACCCCTTTCGCTAAAATAAGGACCAGAAACAAAGCTATAACGGAGGGGGAAGGACTGGGGGAGAAAAGAAGACCCGGGTCGAGAACGAGTTTTTACGGAGACAAGTCAGGTGCGATCCTCCTTATCGTGTGGGAAACATTTTCTTGTTCACCTACTTAGGACAGCGGAAAGCGGGGACTCAAGGAAAAAAAATGCAAACCAAAACGGGCCTCATCTATTAAGCGCTTTCTACTTCAAGAAGCCCTGGTCTAAGGGCGTTGGCTATTCTCAAGGCCTGGGAAGCCAAGGAGAACGAACCCGGCGCAAGTCTGCGAGAAAAAAATTTACAGAAAAGGGAGGGCCGGTCTCCGTCGTGGACAATTGTAGGTGGTTGATAAGCGGACAACGGCAACGACCCAACTTCCTGGACGCGGAGGGGAAGGGATGAGCCACGGGGTCAAGGAAGGGGCCGCCAGGAAAGGAAAAAAAGGGACGACCAGCGGAAGCAGCAAAACCCTGACGGGGAACAAGACACGGCCGGATGGAGAAAAAGTTTTCAACAAGAGAAAAAGAGGGAAAAAACGGGCAAGGGCTATCAAAGAGTGGAACGTGAGGAAATCCATCTTCGACTCAAAAAAAACACGGGGTAAAAAAAAGAGGAGGAAGGGTACGGAGACTTAAACTAAATTTCTTCCCAAAAGGGGAAGGGAAAGGGGGGCGCTGGGTAGATGGAACTTCCAAAAAAAGGTCGAGGGGACAGAGGGGATTGGCGTAGCGGCGTCAGGGAAAGTTGGGGCTCGGATTAAGGGAGCAAAAAAAAGGATCAACCCGCCCGTGGCGAAGAAAAGTAAAAAGAAGGGAAAAGAAAACGAAGGAAACGGGTCTGGATGCCTGGGAACACTCCCGGGGAGGACCGGAGAACCGAATGCCAAGGCGTGGACCGGGTCCTCGGGTGCAGCATAAAGTGGGGAGGGACGACGGTTAAGTGCGAAGGACGGGAAAGGCACCGAAAGACCTTAATATATATAAAGGGGAAGGGGGGAGAAAGGGGAACCCAGGGTCGTTAGCCGTGGGGGTTGTCAGTGAAAGACACGTTTAGACTCAAGGCTAGCTATGGGGAAAAAAAAAAAAAAAGCCTTTGCAAAATCGCTCATGCGATGGAAAAACCAAGGACTTGCACGGGCAGTGACAAATGTCGGGTGAAGTACAGGGAAGGAGGGGAGAAGCGGCACGCCATCGGGGAGGAAAAAGCACGTGCGGGGGAGGGAGACGGGGGAGGTCGAAAAAGTTACATTTTCAAGGTGGGTCGCAAAGGTCGCCGGCTTTTCGACTCGAAAACCTGATTAAGGGACAGGTCCGTAGGTTTCTGGTACTTAAATTCAAAAAGCCGGGAGCTATCTTTCCCTTCCCACTTCAGAGGAGTTTGGGGGAGGTCGTGATAATCTTAGGGGAAAAAGAGGGAGGTTGCGAAGGAACTTCTGTAACAGGGTGGGGGAGAAAGGGGTGACACTTTCATTTTTTTGCCTCTAGAAGGGGAAAAGTTCAATGATCAAGGTTGAAGGTAAAAGGGGGAAACATGCTCAGCCTGGTCTATGGAGGTCTGGCCGCCGGGGGAGGGGGAAAAGAGGGGTCCAGAGCGTGATCTGAGGGTTGAAGCAAAAGACTTCAGGAGGGTGCCAGGACGCTTCCTAATAATGTAAACGCTAAAAAAAGATGGGTGGGGTAGGCACTGGGTATGAGGGGGGGTGGGGGGAGAACGGGGGGTCAGTTTTCGGGGAGATTCGTTTCCTTTGGTGAAGTGATACGAGTTTAACCTGGGGGGTGGGCAGTGTGGGGGAAAGAGGCCCCAGGCAACCGGGATGTTATTGAAGTTCCCGGCTGTGTGACGTCTGGCTCGATGGACTATGGTAGGGGGGGCTCCTTGAAATAACATGAAATCCCCCCCCCGGGACAACCCAAAAGGAGAGCCCGCTTGTTTTGGATGCGGCTATCGACTTCCACGTAGCTCTGTTACGTAACTCGTGAGGACTGCCTCTCTAAAGATAGTACCGGGGGAAGGGGTGTGGGTTCATTCTTGGGGAAGTAGTGTAGAAACGTAAGGGGTCCCTAATATAAGGTAGAAGTGGGCACTTCCTAAAGGAAAAAAAGACGGAAGATCCCAAGGGGAAGTCGCATTCGGGTTCTTTAAGAAAAAAGGGGAGATATTCAAGGTCTTCTCTTCTAAGAAGAATGAAGAAGAAAAGTGTGCTTGTCGATCCATAAAAAAGACACGAAGAAGGGACGCTTCGTGTATGCCAAAGTCATGGAGGTCGAAAAAAAAAACCAATCAAACATAACTGTTAGAAAAAGTAAGTCGCGGGAGTTGAAAAACCCTTAGGCCGAAAAAAAAGAAGCCCCGGTGAGCGGACTGAAGAGAGGTGTGGAAGGTAATGCTGAACGGGGGGGAAGGGGGGTTTCAGGGGGAAGTATAGGTGTCATCTCCTGCCCTCCTCCAGGTGAAAGTTTGATTTTGCTTTGGGGAAAAGGGAGGTCACTATCTCACTTGGGGAGGGAGATGGGGAACAGGACACGAAATGTAAATAAGTACTGGTTATATTTACTAGGACCGACAAAGGCGGGGGGCAAACTACCCCTACTTAGATTAAAAACAAAATAAACCGCTAAGGTCAAGGGCACGGCGAGGTAGTCACTACTGTTTTTTCAAAGGGGAAAAATGCGTCGGTCACAAAGGAATGGGATTGTTGTCTCTAAAAGAAGTTCCTGGGGAAGTACGCGTGAGGGGCAGGAACGGCTCTTCCTTGGGGGTTGACTATATCGAAAGGTACCAAGGTCTGTCGCAGATTTAGAAGAGATACCCATATAGAAATCGGGAAAACACCGCAGGGCTACTGAGGGGGTGTATGTAATTCAAAGTAGCGGAAACTCCATTTTCTTACAACAGGAAGACTTATCCTTGTTACAATTGGGGCAAAAATGACACGAAGAAACACCAAAGAAGGCAAGTATAGTTAAGGGAAGGAAGTCAGGAACTCGGCCTCGTGCTATGAGCCAGAAAAAAAGGGGAAGGGAAAAAGAAGGACGACCTACTCCTATCCAATGAAATGATCGATTCCTGGGCTCACTTCTCAAAAAAAAGGAAAAAGAAGCTGCTAGGCACATCCTGAGGGGCCTTGAAGAGAATTAAATGAAATGGTCTAGACCCTTCCCTCAAAAAGTAGGGAGCCAAAATCGGCTTATCACTGTAAAAATCTCACCTATACTATAAACTAAAAGAAAAAAATTCTCACCGGGGGCTCTGAAACAACCCCCAATAATAAACCGCAAAGCTTTAAATAAAAACAAGTGGTCCGTCTAGGTAAAACCGAATGCTTCGCTTCTTCCTTCAGTGGAGAAGGAAAAAGCCGTCAAAAATACTACAAAGAGGGGTCACTAACAAGGGGAGGCCGCAGGGCTTCCCATACAGGAGATGAACACTCTCTGGGCTCAAAAGAAGAGAAGTTAAAAAGGGAAAGTGATCACTAACAAAACGTCGATCCAAAAATGAAAGACGAAGTCTCCAGGAACGGCTAGGAAAGTCTGGTAAAAATAGATGTCACAAAAAAGCGTCAATATGTCCAGAAAGTAGAGAAGAACTCAACTTCAAGATGCCTGACGTTGGGCCCGAAGGGAGGTCCAGATGTAAGAGATAATCAGTAGAACGAAAAATACACAGGGCAAATAACTCTTCACTTCTTCTATGGCGGAGAATAAGTCCCCTAGGGAAGGACAAGACGTGGAAGGGGATCCTGAAACTTCTACTTAAAGATTTCAGAAGGCACCGGGGGACGACTCCTGGCTGGAGACACGGGCTGGTTTTTGGGGTGAATTAAAAAAAGTAGGGCGCAAAGCAACCTGGGTGTCACGGCCTACAAAGGTCGGGACAAGATCACAGCGCCTGATAGATGTGGAAAACAAAAAAAGGGGGAGGGTCAACATCGTCAGGAAGCTGTCCGCAGGAGTTCAAGGGCAAAAAAAACACGGACCTCATCTATAGCGGCCTTTCGAAGGACGAAGGGCTATCTTCAAGGCTGCGACGTGCTCATGGAAGGAGCCTGAAGCTCGCGGCAAACACGGCTGTGGTGGGGGAAATAAAAGGTCAGCCAGGACACGTACGGTTCCTCCGCTTCAACCCGTTTGGGACAGAATCTCGGCCAACTGAGACCACGGATCAGGGAGGGGACGATGGGGGTTGGTACTAATGACAAGGATGGGGAAAAGGGAGCCTCGCCTACGACGCGGAAACCTTTATACGCCGTTGTAAATCACGAATGAAACGGCGCGACAGGCGTTGGGTTTAGCAAGGGGGCAAAGGCCGACAGCGAAAGGGACGTCTACAGCGGAATATCGGGGGGTTGACGCGAAGGACCGCAATCTCTCTCAACCAATATTATTAATATCTATTGGGGCCGGAGTCAACCTCAAAGGAATATCCCGAGGTAGAACGTGAAAGGGTGAGGTCGTATTGGGAAAGGGCCCAAAAAAACACCAAACGGGAAGGGAAAACGTGCTGAAACGTTTTGTCTTTGGAAACGAAGCGTCGAGTTTGTTCACGAGGGAGGAGAGGAAAGGGATCGACGCCACGTGCAATCCACATAAAGGTCCGGACGCTTGGGGTGAAGGGTCGGGGTAAGGGCACAATACCTTTATGACCGTAATTCCCTTGGATGAAGTGTAATAGGTCCAGAATCAGTAGTACGCCTTTTCCGCTTGTAAGGGAGAAGGATGGGAAAGCAAGTCGAAAACGCACTGAATAGACTTGCAACGGGAAGGGAATCGAGAGATAGGAGGCCAGTTTTTGTTTGTCAACTGCCAGGTCAAAGTCACGGGCCGATGTTGACCCTGGGCAAATCGATCAGTCTGAATAGTAAACCGAATGGTTTCCTTTAACCCCAGAAGGGAAACTCCGTAAAAGGGGGGAGGGAAAGAAAACTTCAAAGGGATACGGCGGGGTCCCTGTATGTACCCGGGTATTGGAATAGGAAAAGGGGAGGAGTCCCAACGGAAGGGCAGTTGTCGGACGACGGAGGTCAAGAGCCTAAGGAGGTCCTTTTATTTTTCGTTAGGGTATGAGAGGTCAGGCCGTCCGGCGAGTCCCCGCGTAGATGGAGGGGAAAGTTCAAAAAGGAAGAAGTTCGGCGTGTGAAGAAGAGGTTTGACACCTACTGAACGCGATGCGAATTCGTTCCTGTGCAGTCACGGGGGCAAGGGTTGAAAGTTTCGTTATCCCGTGGGACGGAAAGAGGAGAGAAGGCTCTGAGTAATGAAGGGGGGGGACATGGGGGAATTGGAAAAGGGGGCCGACGCTTTAATATGTAAATCTCTTGTCGGGGAACGGGGGGGGTTCTGACGTCCTTAGGTGAAAGGGAGAAGGATCCTGTAAGAGCTTTGAAAAGACTAAAACGAGGGGGGGTTATCCCGGTAGTATCTTCTGAAGGGGTCAAAAAATTTGGGAAAGTTGGTGTGGGGAGGTCTGTCGGGTGGACCTTTTTCCTGGAAAGAGGAAAAGGGGAAGGGTGGGTTTCTGAATGTTATTGTAAAAATCGGTGACACTAAGAGTATTTATGAAAGGATCTGGGGGTTGACCTCGTTTTGTGAGGGGGGGAGCATCGGGTCTTGTGTGGGGGGGCTCCTAGACGTCCTAGGATGACGGTGTCTACTGGTAGTCGAGAATTAAGGCCCTTTTGTGAAAATACGGCTGGTAACTGGGATAGGAATCAGGGAAACTCAGCGATAAGAAAAACTCATCCTGGACTTGTTTTTCGTGGTGAGGCTGGTGGAGGAGGAAACGGGCCTTTCCAATTAAATAAGGAGCACGGTTTAATCACTTAGGGTTTCACTAAAAAGGAGAATATGACACCCCGAAGTCTCCATCTTTTTGGAGTTGAAGGGGGTGACGTGACTCATTTTCTTCGATCGGGGAATCCGGGGGGAAAATCCAGGGGAGGTGTATTCCGAAATCATAGGAAATATACACACCTTCTACCCACGGCAAGGGGCATGTCGAGCACCACCTAAGGGGGAAGCGTGCCTTAAGGAGTTAAGTGAACATAGTTTTCCTACCAGCTCCGGGGTGGCAACCGACGGAAAGTAGGACGTGTGGGGGACTGGTTTAAGGAGCAAAAGGGGGGGGGGAGAGTTTTTCCCTATGTTGTACTTTCCTAAGTCACTCGAAACGTGCCGTTGAGGGAGGGGCTGTCCGGGGATAGAAAAAAAATACGAGAACCCAAAAAAAGGGAGATTATTGGAAAATCTCTAGTCAAACTTAAAATCCCTGACCAGAGGCACGTGTAGGTACAGGCGGACAGTCACCATCTCGCTGACGACGAAAGAGATCCAAAAAAAAAGGTCTGACCAATGCCCCATTCGACGTCCCGTAACCTCCGTTTGAGGGGGCGAGGGTCACAAGGCAACTCTAGGGGCATCTCAAAATGGGGGTGTATAAGAAAATGCTTTCCTTTAAATCGGCAGAGGGTCTTCCATTCGAGCCTGTAGGGAGGTATCGTAAAGGAAAAACTCTGGTAGTGAAGCGAAAAACTGAATAGACTGTCAAAACTATTCAAGCCACACAGAATTTTACGGCTGGGGATTGGCGGCAGTAGCGGCAAAAACTAGTGAAAATCCAACGACCTGATCCGTGGACCCTTCAACTTTACATGCCACAAAGACGACCACAGTCCCTGCAGGAGACGGGGAGATAGGTTCGTGGACAGGCCTAGGGGGGAAGGACATAGAAGCGGCCGGTCAAAGATCTCCTCCTCAGAGCACGTAAGAGAGAAGGCCTTGTCTTCACTTCTACCCAAACCAGGAAAAAAACCGCTGTAACCTCGAGGCCTTTACTGCATCAACGGAAAAATGACCAGTTCCTATTGTACACCCCAACCCTCACAACCTTCACGACCAATAGCGTATCACGGCAATCACCTTAAGGAAATACATACCACCTCTTTCCCAAGGAAAAGCTCGGAACCGACGTTTAAGACCCACTCCGGGTTGCTACACCCGAATGATCGGTCATTCGTAACTACTATGATAGGAGGGAGGAACAGGAGGGTGTCAAGGGTGGGGCCTATGTCAAAAGTCCACGTAATCGAAAAGAAGGAGGAGGCTCTCATCAGCTACTTCCAAAGGAGACAAGAGTCAACGAAGTACCTCAAACTTACCGTCCCCGGGGCGCCATCGGTCCGGATCGAAAAAAACAGGCTGCTCAAAAGGGAAGAGGGGGGAAATCCAGAAATTCTCGACGGGACCTTAAAGCCATCTTAACTTGTTCCCTCAGTTCCCTAACTGGGCGACGTAATAACCTTCCACAAACGGGCCACCTTCCTCTTCTGATGGGAGAGTAGGAAAAGAGGCGAAACCTACCCAGGAGGTTGAAAGCACCAGTCGACTTCAACGCGGGAAAAGTACACAAGACCACTCTAAAGATGAACTGAGAAACGACTCAAAAGGGGGGCAGCACAGCAGGGGGGGGGGGGAAAGGCCCTTACAAAAGTGGACGATCAGAAGGGGGGGGGGGTGACAAGGGGAAAAAAGTCAAAAGAGTCTTCCGTAAGCTTCTAAATTATGAAGCAAAAAACGGCCTCATCTATAGCTCCGAAGTTAGGAGTGCGAAGGCAAGGCTATAGGAACGTTGGTGCGACGGGAGCCCAGTGAAAAAACGACGGACGACTACACAATGACTGCTGTTATCAAGGAAAAGGGACTGAGTTCGAAGGGCTGCCGGGGAGGGTGAAAAAAGAGGAATAAAAGTCCAAAAGATCAAGAAATCGGGACGGGTTCCTTATGTTGGACTTAGTGGACGAAGGGAGGCCGGCGATATCCGGACAAGAAGTCGAAAAAAGGTCTACGGGCAACGGAAGTACGCCCAAACCAGTCCTTGACTAGCTAAAACCTGCGAGGTTGATCAAGGTTTCACAAATGCAAACGGGGACAGGGGAGAAATGGGGATCGATTCAGGGGAAGGCTATTAGAAAGGAAAGAGAAAAAAACACGGAGGGCTTCGACCTTATCTCTCTTTCTTAATCTACTTCACCTCGAATGAGTCAAGAGGGGAGAAACGTGCCCGGGCGATGTCGTCGTTCCCAAGTGGGAAGGAAAAAGCCTGAAGGGGTCTCGGCCAGAACCTTTTTTAAAAACTGGGACGGGATCGCTACTGGGGGTTTTCTCTTCGAGGAGAGAATCGCCGTTAAGACACAGGGTTGAAGAGAAGAGAAGCTTCGGAAACTTCCAGGGGGGAGTTCAATTTGCAGGTTAATCTGCACGCCTTTTAATCCTAAAGAGGTGCCGGGGCTGACCAGGTTCATCGGGGCCACTCATAGGGGGCCTGTGACGGAGCTAGGCCTGGTATCACTTCCTCCACACCCTTAATATAAGGAATGAGAAGGGGAAGACAGGTCTAGGATGAAAGGGAAATTGTGGGTGTCATGGAAGAAAAAACGCGCTGCCGGTAAGAACTATGTGTACAGTCCCATTTTGTAAAAATGAGATAAGAGGGAGGATCGCAAGCTTTTCGCCGTGGGGGACAACCAGTGCCCGGGTGCTTCCAGGTACAAAATTTAATTCAGGGGGGGAAGGTCAATAGCCGGGACGATCTCTTTTAGGTGAAAAGTAGTTCCCGTCAGTGGATAAGGAAAGGGGGGAGGATCTAAAAAAAGGTTCAGGAAAAAGTTGTCAAAACTTGAGGGAAGTGTCGAAGAGGGAAAAGGGGAAAGGGGACCGGTCCAGGTCCTGTGTAGGTACTTATTAAGGTCAGAAAGAGAAGGGATCGGGGCCCTTGGAAGACGTAGCGGGGGGAATTTAAGTTCGGACCGAAGAAAAAGGGGGCTGGATATGGACTCGGCTGGGGGGGGAATCGTTTCAAAGGACAATAAGGGGTCTCCGGTGACAGTCAAAGGTTTTGGCCTCGCCTTTTGGAGTGAGGTCCCCCGGGGAGGAGGTCGCTATTGCTCAGGGGAAAAGAAGACCCGCGGAGGGTCAGATACGGGGGGCGCAAGGGAAATAGGGTGAAGCTCGTGAGACTACGCCTACGTCACAGGTCAAGTTAAACGGGGCCGGGCGATCTACGAACCGGGGGGAACGCCCGAAGAAAATCTGTGGGGTGAGGATGGGGGATTTCTGGGGGCTCGAAATGATTGGCAGACCTTGTCTTACTAGGGGTCATAGGGTGGAGGGGGGTGAGTTCTCCTCCGTTCGCCGGGGAGAGTTGGGCGGTCCGGGGGGGGTCCTCGTAAAAGGCAATTGAAAGTTTGGAAAGCCAACCAAGATGATGGTTGACTTCAAAAAGGTGCGCTATCGGCTTTCTTTGGGTCGGGCCGTTGAAAAATGCCCCTTCATCGGAAGAAGGGGGAGCTTTAGGCGACTCGAATCTTGCAAGAACTCTTTTGGAGACCCGCAGTAACCTAAAAATCCTCTCTAGCCGTATCTGGCCTTGCTTTTGGGGGCCGTCGTGGTGAGGAGGAGGAACTTACGGGAGGGGTGTACCAGAGGGTAGAAGTTGGACGCGTTATGGGGCCGTACGTACTTAAAAGAGAATCCCAAAGTCTCCATCGGGGGGGAGGGAAAGTTGAAAAGATCTTCAAGGGTGGGGGAGTCGATGAAAAAAACCCGTGTTTAACGTTTCTGCCATCAAGAAGGGGGCAGAGCCGGTGGAAGAAAAGTCGGAGTCCCAGGGGGGCAGTCTATCACCATCCAATCAGGGGTAGCTAGGACAGCGCGTCGGGTGGGGGGGACTTCCACACCCCGTCTTCACGACAATAGCCGGGGACTAGGGAGGGAGAGAGGTGGGTCTTTGGTGAAGGAGTCAGGGGGGGGGACTTGGTGTCTCCGATTCGGGCCCCTTTCAAGCTCCGTACTGTAGGTTGAGGGAGGGGGGAATGGAAGCCTAAGATAGAAAAGAACAACGGATGGGAGGGAAAAAGAATTATATTGGGCAACCCTTCAGCCCGTAACCGAAGGAAAAGGGCACGATAGGGCCATGCCAGGCACGCGACCCACGGGGGGAAGGGGACCAAGATTGAAAAAACCTAGCAGAGAAAACCAACAAAAGCTCTAAAGCCTTTCACCGCGCCCGTTCTGAGACGGGGGTGTTCAAGGTCAAACGCGCAAAACATGGGACTGCAGAAGCTCAAAAAGGAAGGGTAACGAAAAAACGACGGTAACGGGTCATTTGAATACAACGGAGGAACGGGCTTCCGGGGAGAGGGGAAGCCGGATGGATCAAAAAAAAACGTACAACGGGGGCAGACTCTGGGGGCTTTTCTAAGACTCCTTCGAAAGGTTCACCATTTTCAAGCCCCAAAGGATGACTGACGGGGGGGGGAAGGGGCAGTCAGGTCAATCCAAAGAAAAAGTGGGCGGGAATATCCTGGGGACCGGAAACGGATGTCTACTCTGAGATCGACACAAAACGGCACGAAGAGCAGGGGTAGAGCGGGCGTCCCTCAGGGGAAGCAGGTATCAAAAATGGGATCGGTCAAGGAAAGCGAACAATACAAGGGGAAAGCGTCAGCTCGACGGCTTTTCAGGCAACGCGACAAAAAACCAACAGGAAACAAGCCGCTCGAGACCCCAAAGGCAACCAGCGCTGGCCGGACCGTCAGAAAAGGCCAAAGGAAGGGGGACCAAAGGGGGGGAGACAAAAAAAAAAGAACCGCACAAACCGCCCGTATCAACGGCAAAACAGCTCCCGAGACGATAAGCCGACATACCACCGGAGCAACTCATCAGAATAACAGACTGGGAACTCCCACCCCAGCTCAAACGGCGACACCGTGGAGTACAAGGGCTCTAGGGAAAAAGGGGGGCACCACCAAAACACCAACCACCCACACGGGCCGTCAGGAAAAATTAATCAAGAAGCTGAAAAGAGCCGCACGAAAAGAACCGGTAGGAAAGAGGCCGCTGCTAAGTAGAATCCCAAAGGTAGAACGAAGAGGAACGGCTAAACGCGGCACTTCCCGGTGAGGCGAAGAAACTGGGTGAAAGAGGAGGGGGGAACTCAGGAACCAACATAGAGAGCTCCAGGAAAAGGAGCGGGAAAACTTAAACACTGCACCGTAAAAAAAAAGAAAAACTGAACGCGTTGGAAACTATCAAAAAAGACCTCAGAGAAGAACTACGAAAGGTCCCCCTTCCCGACCGCGTACGGAGCTGGAGTCCGAAAGCCGCTCAGCCGAGGAAGGTACAATTACATTTTTTCAGAAGAAGGAAAAAAAAGTGTAATCAAAGGGAATGAACATGAAAAATGCAAAATCGTGAAGCAATGTCTGTCCTTACCTTTTACTTAAGCACCTTAAATGGGGGGAAACGGCCAAAGTCGGGGCTATCCAAAACTGGATAAGGGGGGGGACAACATGGGGGACTGGGGTCAACAGAGAGTTACATTGGGAAGGCAAGGAGTTCACGGCAAACCCACGGCCTCATCATATGAGAGCCGGGAAACGGGACTACTCAGGCTAGAGGGAAGTTGGAGGGTTCAGACAGGCAAGGTCGGCCCGGAAAGCTCGGAAGTCGACGAACACTATCAATTTACGAGCCCCCTGGTACAGCCTAACGTCGGTACCTGGGATGAAAAGGGTGGAAGAGCAATCTCCAAAGGGAAATACCCTTGATCTTCGGACGCGTGGTTGGAAGGCTAGGGAAAAAAGGGGATGCCCCTCTCTCCAGGAGCGCCTACGCGGAAGAAATTTAAGCTGACCGCTTGAAGGCCCAAAGAGGGGACCTTTGAGAGAAACGGGGGAAGTCTTTGTAGGACAGGGGGAAACGCAATACCATCTAAACGGAACGGAGACCTCTGGCAGATTGCAGGGGGGTGGGACTAAAACTTCACAAGAAGAAAGCTCTCACAAAGGGGGCTTAAAATATAGAGGGGTTCCTTACGGACCTGAATTGCAGCCAAGGTAGACGTGCAATGCAGGATGGGAGGGGGAGGGTTGTCAAATTTAAGCGCACACGACGTCCTTGGGATCGCGGCAGAGGGGCGGGTCGTAAAGGGCGTCGACAGTGTTCTCTTCTGAGGCAGGCAGGTGGGGGGGCTGGGACCGCACTTTGCGACAGTAAGGCCACCTACAGCGTCCACAAAGCCGATCCCTGTTGTTCGGAAAAAGGGGTCCGGTCTGCAATCTTTAATCGTATACCAATAATTGGGTCAAAAGGGACTGACCGGTCTCGTCGAGAGGCTGTTCGGAAAAGGTCGAGCGGGCAGGGATAATTAAACTGTAGCACTTCACCACTCCTTAGAGAGACCTTGAAGGTAGAGGATCCTGAGATGATTAAGTTTGGGGTTTGTCCTTAGCAGGGGGGAGAGGGCGGGCAGGAAGTTTTACGGAGAGATTTCAAAACAATCGATCAAAAGGCGTCAAATACGTGTACTGACCCAAGGCGGGGGGGGGAGACCCGAAATGACGGGAAGTCGGTCTCAAGGGGCACGCTCCGGTCTAGAAAGAAAACTGTTCGGTGGAAGAATTCCCAGGGGGCGCTAAAGGGGGAGGTCCGAAAAACCTTTCTTTTCCACTGGGGTCTGGCTTCTCAGGGTCAGAAAAAGCGCCGAAGTCCGGACTTGCCGGTGCCCGGGGGGAAGGGAATGGTGATAGGTGGCCCTTCCGAGATAGGAAAAAAGGGGCCCCGGGAGTACCAAAAGTGAATGGTAGGTCTATAAAGTCGTGCTAATGGAAGCCTGGGTGGCGAAGATGTTGAAACCTCCTGCTTGGCCCAGGGAAAGGCGGCGCAAGGTGCAAAGAAATGGTGGACGCGGATCAGGGGAAGGCGGGATCCCTTTGGAATTCATGAAAATTGGGACATAGGAGAAAACCCGGTTGTCAAGATGAATTTCTCCGCCCGCTTGGAAATGGGGGAACTCAGGGGGCCAGAAAACCGTCGGGCCTCTTTACCAGCCGAGGAAGAGGGAGGCCGCCTACCTTTGTGGGGAGGGGGGGACACGGGAATGGTAGAGCGGGCTGAAGGGTCTTCAAAAAGTTTGACTGTTTGTCGGGATGTCTAGGGTTATCAGGGGGGGGGTGCAAGGGTGATACTATAGGTCGCTTTAGGGCGGTGGGGGAAATGCAAACTGCAGGGGTGTATGCCTGGCCCGCTTCTGTTTGCACTCTATCGGCTGGGAGGGGGGGGGGGGGGGTCCGCCGGGAAAGTAACAGGCCTTCTGGGTAAGACGCCGCGTGCTAGTATTGTCTGAAAAGAAAGATGCGCTAGGTCCAAGGGAAAAGGAAAAAAAAATAGAGCAGCTCACTCATCCCTCGAGGAGGGCCGGTGACGTCTGGGTGAAGGGAGGGAAGACTTAACCGGGGTGCCGGGGGGGGAAAAAACAACTCATTGAGAAATCAAATGAGGGGAGCTCCTGGAGGCAATATCCCCAACAAATCACAGGAGTTGGCGTGTGAATATTGTGAGATCTGAAGGGTCTTTTCGATTAAGCAGGGAGCCGGTGGGGGGGTCTATAATCGGAAGTCTGAAAAGTCAAAGAAAGGTAAACGAAAATCCTTCAGGGATGACCCTGCATTTCGGAGAGGAGACAAGCCCCTCCGGGTCGCTTATGCGGGAAAATTGGGAAGGCCGAAAGGCGTACCTCTCGGGACTGAGAGCGTGGTGTCCAGTTGGGGAAAAATGGCCGCTGGAGGGGGTTGTCGGGGGGGGCGAAAAGAAAAATTTTGGTGGAAAAGATCCAGGGAGAGGATGGAGGTCACATTTCTGTACTGGTTTTCCCATCTATATAACAAAAACAACAAAAAAAAAACCCCGGAAGTGAGGAAATAGAGATTTGTGCAGGACAATGACACGCCCTGGAAATAATTAACGAATTAAGAAGGGCTCCCCGAAACACCCAAGAAACACCCTGCAGCGTAAAAAACGAACAAACCGCTCTAAGTCCCGGGCCCAGGGAGGGTTTAGGAAAACGCGTAAGGGGGGGTGGTCAATTGTCAACGAGACTTCACAGGAAATAGACCGGGAAAAAAGGGGGGATCGACATGATTTCCACGGGGACATCACTACTGCTTCAGATCACGGGGCTAGGAACAGATGGTGGAGAAAAGCCGGACCAAACGGCGTCTGATGGTAAAAGCGAAGAACCCGGAAATAGTAAGAGAAACGCCACATAAGGAGAATTCGGGGGGGATCTGCAGGGCAGGAGGGAAAAACTAAGTTTCTTCCAAAGTCGGGACAAAAGGAAGTGCAGCTTCCCCACGACGACACCAAAAAGAGCCCGGCCGGCGTGGCGGAGGACTTGCGGGAATCTGGGGTCCAAAAGATGAAGAACACCAAGCAGGGCCGTCAGGAGACAGGAATACATCATCACCGGAGTCATCTCTACACTGGAGTAAAGCGACACCAAGAGAAACCGACCATCGCTCGACGCAACAGTCAACCAGCTAGGGTCAAGGGGAAAGGGGGAACAGGAAACTTCACGGAAAGGGGACAGATGAAACCAACGAAAAACAAGAACGGCTAACCTAGGCTATCACGGAAAATCAAAAAGAAAAAAAGAACAGACAAGACCACCTCACAAAGGACATAACGGAGAAATACAAGAAACTTGGAAAGCAAGGGTCGACACAAGCCATGAGTCGGGGGGCTTCGGCCTTCCCTGGGGCACTACGGAACATCACAAGGAGATCACGAGCATGAACGATTCCAGCATCTGCAAAGAAGGGAGAGGACAAACTGAGGAGGGAGAGAGAAAAAATTCTACAATCATTCAACCTCCGCGCCAACACGGACCGGCAAAGCGGGCCCATCTAAGAAACCTTCATCATACTTTAAACCTCTACTAAAACAGGCCGAGTAAAGAGAAAGACTTGCTCGAGACCTTCACCTGACAGAGGACGTCGGGTCAACTCGGGACGGGATCAGAAAGAAAAGGAACCTTCATAGACCCAAAGAAAAGGAGCCCACGGAAGGCATAGAGTCGAACTCGGCTCAGCCCGACAAAACCCCTACATGACATTGTGAAGACTTAAACAGGTAGACTTAAAAGAAAGGGACATCCAGGACACAACAAAAAAAACCGGACACTACTCAAGGGGGGATGGCGTGATACTCACTGGTAGCGCACCCGCACAGGGGGGGGTCCACGGGCCAATGTGAGGGGAAAATAAGATGAATAAGATTGGAAACATTTCGTTTTCACGAGGGGAAGGGGACCGGCGCAGAAAACGCCAGGTTCAAGGACCAAAACAAACAGCTCACCTAGATCCGGCCGTCTACTTCGGACAGGATCTCAGCTTGGGGCGACGTGCTCATTCCGGAGCACCCTGAAGCTCGACCCAAAAAACACGATGCTGCGGAACCGTCCACCGGTTTACATGGGAGGAATCCTGCTAAATAAGAGAACAACTTCACTAACAAGAAGACTCTGGGGACTATGAGGGGACCTCCACGTTCTTCCAGGCTATCCCTACGCGAGTACGAGCACGGGAAAGAGGAGGGATCAAGGGGGAGAAAAGAACCAGCGGGAAGGGCGCGAAAACACGGAGACAATTTGGTCCCGAGATCGCCAACGGCACAGACTACCTCTTTCCTCATGACGAGGTCTTCTACGT
>Ga0179593_1329344_pt1 | contig 20412 bp, 27 predicted proteins | sample CZODoug2_1_08_16_FD_185931 | JGI IMG/M metagenome (GOLD analysis project Ga0179593, IMG submission 185931) | Vadose zone soil fungal communities from Angelo Coast Range Reserve, California, USA - CZODoug2_1_08_16fungal (PacBio error correction) | ecosystem: Environmental > Terrestrial > Soil >...
GGCGTTGAGAACGATCTAAAAAATTCACGAACGGGAACACAACCAAGACAGGTCAGAAAAAAAAAAAACTCCGCACAATCCAAAATCTCTCAAGGAAAAAAAAGGGGGGGGAAAATAAAAAAACAAACAAATTGATACCAAAGAAGAGAAAAGAGCTCGCAGGGGGCCCGGGATGCTCAACTTATGAGAAGAGGGAAGATTCAAACAAAAAAAAAGAACACTCCACAGCCCGAAGGAAGTACAACCCGCCTCGATGGGACGTGGAAAATCGGGCAAACCGGTGTGGGAACAGTTCAACCAAAAAAAAAACAAGGAAAAGGAAAAAAACAAGACTACAACAGGAAAAAGAGAACATAGCTCTGACGCAGGTGTGGGGGGGGGAAAAACGGTCGGCAGGGTGAAGATCTGTGAAATCATGTGGGTGCTTTACTTAAAGTCAGAATTGGAGGCTTGGGTCCTTAGCATCAAGAAAAAGGGGAAAAGAGGGATTTTTTTTGGTTTTTGGAACAGATTTTGGGACAGGTTTAAGGGCCGGGAGGAACTGTCAAAAGAAGACGGAAAAAAACAAAAGAACGCACGAATTGGGAAGGGATAATGGGGGAGGTGGGCCTTGTCGAGAGGGCCATGGTCAAACAAAAAAAAATGGGAACACGGAAGAAAAACCCAGAGCTGAATGAAGGGGGCACACGCAGGTGTTATTCCTGGCAGGGGGGTGAAAGAGAAAGATCAAGCGGAGCCGAAGTGGGGGAGTGCCGCTTCAAGGAAAAAAAAAGGTAAGAGGGCGGCTAAGAACAGTAAAGAGGACAGGGAATGCATTTGTCTGTGGGGAAAAAGGCAAACACTTGGGAGGGGTACCGAAAGTGCTCCCAAAGGGGGGGGGCTCGAATGGTCAAACTAACGATAGAGGGTGGAAAAAGGGCCCCTAATAAAAGAAGAGGGGGGGAATAGAAGAAAAAACAACACTTAATCCAAAAAAAAATTAAATCCCTTGAAGAACGTGTGAACTCAAAAATAGTGGGAAAACGGTGATGGGGCAAGAAGGAAAGAAAGTGACAATGTGACTGTCGCTTTTGGGGCGGGTCTAGTTGTAAAAATAAAAAACTCAGCAGAAACACCCTGACCAAAAAAAAAAAAAAAAAACCGGGGTGGGCCTAAGACGGGGGGAGGGGAACCTCCTAGTCGTGGGGAAGGATATGTGGGAAAAAACGGGAGGGAAGGGCGGGCGGTAAAAGGGACGCAAGTTCAGAACCAAGCCGGGGAAAATAGAGTCTCTATGCAGGCGGTGAAAGAAAGCCCGGCCGGCAAAATGCGAAATAGGATTTGAAGTAAACGCAACTACCTGAAAATGGGACTATCGTCGGACGATCGGGGCAGACGGACAAAGATGTGGGAAGTGGCCGTTACTAAAGGTGCGTTAAGGGGGGAACGAAAACCCGGAGGTTGTGTAAGTATAAGGGAAAAGGTCAGCGGGCGTAAAGTCACGGCACGCTGGACACTAACTGGCTGGAGATAAAAGTAGGGGGGGGTGTAGAAGACAAAAAGAGAAATAGGAGTCGGACACCAATGGGAAGTGTTCGCATGTTTGGTTATCCAAGTACGGTGCCTGGCAGGAAAAGGGGTGGTTGGTCGGAAGGCTCAGCCAAAAAAGTGGGAGATATTTCTGCAAGGGGAAAATGAGGGACTGAGGTGGCTCTCCGGCAGTGTCCGGGAAAAACAAAAAAAGCTAGTGGCAACGGGGGAATCCTGGGCAAAAAGGGGCAATGCATGAGGAAAAAAAGAGGGGGGGGGCCCGAGGGCGGGGGTCAAAACAAAAAGAATACTGGCGTCATCCGAAAAAAAGTAAAGCATAAACGGAAAAAACTTACCTAAAACGCTGGGGGGGGGGAGGTGCAACCAAGAATTCTGCGAGCAACCAATCCAAAGAGCGACCAAGAAAAGCTCAAGAAAGAAAAGGATGTCGTTGTAAAACTACTATGAAGCGGCTGGCAGGGATGGGAGGCAAACCAAATCCATAGCCAGGGCTGTGGAAATCAGGACGCTTTATGGCTGGAGTGAGGAAAAAGGAACTATACAGGCGAAAAACGATTCGTCACCAAATCAACGTGACCGCTGCAGCCACGACCGGGGGGTGGGGAAAAAAAGAACAAAAAGCGTCTGAAAGCTTTTCGACTTATAAGGAAAAAAAGAGGAGCACTGAAAACCGTGCTGGGGGAAAGGGAAAAAAAGAGCCAAAACCAACTTAACCTCTGAAATAAACCAATGGAACGCAGGAAGAATGATCACCTGAGCCGCTAGGGGCATAACCATAAAAAAAAAACCGATGGTACGTTGTTGTGTCCTCCATGGGGGCAATCATCAAATAAAACAAGACGCATAAGGAAAAGGAAGATTAGAATCTTGATCAAAGGAATCTTTTGCAAATGAGAAAAAGGGAATCGGAGGGGCTTTAGAAGAACCGAAAGTGTTTCGAAGCGTGAACGCACATGGAGGGAAGGGGCACTTGTCGAAGTGACATTGGGGGGGCGGGGCAGTTTCAATGAGGGGGGGGGGGGAAGCGACAATGAATAAAGCAGAAAGGTGAAGTCATTGTTTGTGGTTACGGTCATTTGGTGAAACAAAAACTGGGGCGAAATGGGGCCAGAAAAAACCGTGTCAATGAAAAAAACAAGAGGGAAAGACCAAATTTTCCTATGGGGGGCAGCCAAAAACCTACGCGGGACAAAAAGAAGGACAGACATAAACAAGTGGAGAAAGTAAAAAACTTGGCGTCAAAACATAACAGGAAACTTGGGTGGGGGAAGGTTGATGCGCGAAAAAACAAACGCTGCCGTTAAAAAACTGGCCAGAGGAGATGAAAAAGAAATGGGAAAGAACCTCCCTTTATAACAATCTTATCCCGCGGGAAGAAGAAAAATGGTTCGTCGGGGAGGCGAATAGGTCTTTCTGATGAATGAAGGTCAGGGGTTCCCGAGAGAAAAGCCAATGCTCAAAAAGGAGGGGATTGGAAAAAAACAAAATCTTGGTTCTGGGTCGGCGAAAGAGATTGATAAAACTCAAAGCACGGGGGGGGAAGGTTTGGAGGGAAATTGACAGCTATCGGAAGGTGGAGGATGGAAGATTTAAAGATGCTCAAATGACTATAATGGGGAACACGGGGTTTTAGAAAAGCAGGGTGCGGAAAATTCCCCAGGAAGAACGACAGCCGTGGAAAAAAGGGGGGGCGTCCGTGGGTTGTAACCACAAATGGCAAGGGAAAAAACCTAAAGGGGTCCAACTTCAAAACAACTAGGGGGGGGGAAATGGGTAGCGCGGAAGGGACTTCGAAAGAAAGCGTTTAAAGACACTAGGAAAACTGCGTTCCGACGGCACTTTGAAAGAAGGCTGCCCGACCAATAAAAAAAAACAAGACGTGGCAAAACGGAATACTGGGGAGGGTCCGCCCATAGGTTAAAAAAAACCTTATACCCATAACGGCGCGTGCTTCGCGACCGGAAACTGGGGCAATGACGACTTTTGTACACTACAGCGGTGGTCGAAAACCAGGAAACAAGCGGTCAAGTTACGGCCAACACCACTACGGAAAAAAAATAGAGATCAAAAACAACATGAGTAGGAAAAGTAAAAAAGGAGGATGATTTAGTGGGGAACGTAAAAAGAAGAGGACTTTGCCGCAAAAAAGAAAACCTTTTTAGGAAGATTGAAAAAACCATGTCGGCGTCGAAAGAAAGGTGGGGACGGAAGGGTCCAAACTTGGGGGAGCTGAAAGTCACGTAGTTGACACAAAGGGCAAAAAGGAAGGGGGATTGAGGACCGCAAGGGGGGCATGAAGCTTAAGACGCGGGTGAAAAAAGCGCCCGGGGTAACAGCAACAACGTTTGGAAAAAAAAAAAAAAAGGCAAGAGCACGGTGGGGGGGACAGGACAAAAATTGGGGTCTGAAAAGGGGGGGACGGAGGAATAGGCACAGCGTCAAAGGGAAGTCTAAACCGCTCACAGGAAGAGAGAAATTGATGCCAAAATCGCCTCAGTTAAAAAATCCGAAAAAAAAAAAGAAAAAACAGTGAAATCCGCAAAAAAGAGAAGAAGTTGAGGTTTTGACAAATATACTTTCGGGGCCGGCCGCGGACCGCTTTTTGGGGGGGGGAAAATCCCTTGGGTCCCTTCATCGGCTAAAGTGAAAGAACCACGCAACCCGTAGGCAAATAAAAGATAGGAGGAAGAACCAAAAACTGCAAAACCAACAGAGGATAATGTATAGAAATTCGGGGGAAAGGGAAAAGGGTTTAATCAATGAAAAAGATCATCCATCTACGGGTTTTCCCCCCTGTAAGAAAATCAAAAAGGAACAACAATCTTGGTGCTGAACTCCAAAGAAATTGAAGGTTGGTGGGAGGGTTTTATTCAAAGGTACATTTAAGCGTAAGTTTCTTGGGGAGAAAAAGACATGAGATATAAGGGCGGTTGGGGTTGAAAAAGGGGACAAGTTTACCGCCAAAAAAACGAAAAAAGGGGTTAGGTGTTAAACAAAGAAGGAATGACAAAGGGATTCCAGTAAAAAAAAGGGAGTAGGCACAACCATGTGCCACGAACCGCAAAAATGCAAGTCAACGAATGGGCAGCGTCGATCCTGTTTGCGACAGGAGGAAGGAGAAAGCGTCTACCGTCTTTCAGGAAGGGGGACTAAGGGGCGCTACCGAATGGAGGGCCAGAGGAGTCTAGTGTCGGAACGGTCTGTTGAGGCTGCCAATGAGCCACAAAAATGAAAAAAAGGACAAGGTAACTCGCTAGGGAAGACAAGAAAAAAGCAGTTGGGGTGGTATGGGCACTCCAGGCCGACACGTTCAGAGAACATAGTGTGGAACTATTGGTCGGAGTAAGATGAGGGTGCTGGAACGGCCCGTGAGGAAACTCGGGGGTCCTGAGTTTGTGGAATAGGGAAGAAGTGCCTAACCACTAAATAAGCAAAAGACCATGAACACAGCGTTGTCAGTTAAGGGGGGAAGACCGCGAAAGCCAAAAGAGAAAGAGGGAGTGGGTACCAAGCCACGAAATAATGATTAAATCCGATAATCGCAAACTAAAGAAAAAAAACAGCCAAACCTGGGGGGGGGCAAAAAAAATGTGGAGGGGGGAAGAGTGCTGGTCACCGGGATGGGGGACAGAGCCATGTAATTGGGTGTGGGGGGTCGACCTCTGAAACTCGGGGACAAAAATAACGAAGCCAAAACAAAAGAGGGGAGATAGCTTCTAAAAACCGGTAAGCGTGGGGTTACAGGAAACAAAACAAAAAAAAAAAACACTCCTAAAAAAAAAGAGAAGATAGCAAAAGGGAGGAGAAAAATCGAAGACACCCTCCAAAAAAGGTAACAAAATGCGCCCGGGGGGGGACGAAATTCGCCAAAAAGAAAAAAAGAGAAAAACAGGAACACTAAACGAGATCAGTTCGGGGGGGAGAAGCAGACGGCCCGGTATTTTCAGCGGGTTGAAAAAACCTTTTTAACAGCCGGGCCACCAGGTGTCCTATCCCACAGAACTTTGGGGGGAAAGCAAAAGGGAAAAAGCAAAAAAAACAGGCCTCATAAAAACGCGCGGGCAAACAGCGGGGAAGGGCCTTGCCGTAGTCGGGGGGGTTACAAAAAAAATCCAAGAAAAACAAACGGCAAAATTCAAGGGGGAACGGGGGAGTCTCACGGGGCAGAAGAGATCTGACGCAAAAACCGGATAAGTTCCTGCGGTACGTCATGACATTTGAAAAGAAAAGACGCCCAACGAAAAAAAAGGCATTCTTACGTAAAAAAAAATCCGCACATGGGTCTCCAAAAAAAAAATAACCTCCGTCAAGGGCGCCGATTTAAAAAGGAAGGCCGCGGTCGTGATTGTCCAGATAGGAAAAAAAGACGAAAACAAAAAACGATTTGCCGGAAAGGTGCCAGTTGAACCGACAGATTTTTTTATGAAAAAAAAACCAATGCTTTTGGGGGCCCTGCTGGGGGAAGGGTTGTGAGTCGATGATCCCAGCTTCGGAAACGGACCGGACCAGGAGGCACCATCAGGCAAAGCACCAAGAGGAGAGCACCTTTGCATCCACTGTCAGGACCGAACCCGTGTGGAGAAAACCGAAAAAAAGGGCAGCAGAAAAGAGTAATGGGGACTTAAAACACGCCGAAAGAAGAAAACCCAGGAAGCCTGCCAGAACGGAAGGAAAATCGGGTCTAAAGAAAGGACTAACAACTTTCAGCATAAAACTTTCAATCGCGCATAACGGGGGACATATGCCGTCCAAACAAAATGAAAGGAAGATGACAGAACTCAACATTAAACAAAAATCTGCTTAGCTGTCCTCAAGTGCGGAAGATTGCATCCCGGGGCCTAAAACTGCCCACATCGTAAGGAAAGAGGGAAAAAGGTAATTGGGAAAAGGTAGGCCAAAACAAGGTCAACCAGAGGGCCATAGACTGGAAATGCCACAGGAAAGTCATGGCAACGCCAGCAACAAAAAGGGGGCGTCAAAGCCGAGGGGAGAGGGCCCGGCAACTTGTAGCGTGGAAAGGTGGGGACGGGGGGGTGTGTGGGTGTGCCAAAAACAAAGGGGGCCAGGACCGGCGATAAACCAGGTCACGAAGTTGTAACGAAAGATGGGTTTCAATGTTTGAACTGGGTCGAAAAAAAAAAACGAGGCGAGAAAAAGAGGAAGAAGGGACGCGGAAAAAAAAGGTGCAGTGGGGATCAGAAGGTGCTTACGTTGGAAAAAGTTGGGGGAAACGTCCCGGGAAAGGATGAAAAAAAAAGAAACACAAAAGAACACATAACGCAACAAACCGACAAGGAGAAGGGGGGGGAAACGCCGAGCTCTATCAACAACACAAAAGGATAGAATCATCTTTAGGGAGAGATCCGAACCAAAACGAACTGGTTCGAAAAAAACATCCCGTCATAGGGGGGGGAAAGACCGCAACTGCGCTCACACAACCCAAAGTTTGAAACATCACTCCACACAAAACCCCAGAAATGACCTGTCAGACGAAGATCCTGCGAACAGCATTCTTAAGGGGGGGGGGCCTCGGTCAAAAAAGAGTAAAAGAAATTGTGGGCAAAAAACCCAGGAGAAAAACCCGCTTGAATGAAAGGTGAACATCGGTGAAAAGTGTGTAAAAGGGGCCCAAAACAGCAAATCTTCAACAAATCATTACAAAAGAGATAAAAGGGAAAGAGGGAAAAGAAACATGGCACTGAAAATGGGCGGCTTAAGGGGGGTGTCCAAGAAGTGTGTCGAAATGGACAGTTCTGACTGAAAGGAGGCGCTCCAGGTTCCAATCAGTCGTTGTGTTGCTTATCAAATAGTGGGGGGGGTCAGGATTCCAAGATTTGGAAAGAGGTGGAGGGAACTTAACTTTGAAAGGGAGAAAGCAAGGACAAGGACCCAACTCGGGAAAACCCAAAGATTGTTGTGAGGGTAAGTGGGGGGGTTCTTTCGATCACAAGGACATTTGGTCATTGTGGTACCTAAATAGGTAAAAAACCAAACTGCGCGATTCTTGGAAACCAGGGGGGTTTGAATTAAGAAAAGAGAACCAAGGGAGAGCCGGGGAGGGGAAAGGACCAAGTCCTGGGGGGGGAAGACGTGAGGGTGCACAAAGACAGCAAAAAGGGGCAAAAACTTGAAAAAAACACTTTTGTAAAGGGGGGAACTCAAGGAAAGAAAGACCTTGTACGTACGCTAAAGGAGGTTGAAAGGGGGGGTTGGACTGACAGGCGATTGAGAGGAAAAATGAAAAAACAAAGAAGGATGAAGATCATCGAAGAAAAGCCAGGGGAACAAATCAGAATCGGTCAACCGGGGTGGGGCCATCACCAATTGATTCGGGTCCCAAGCAAGCCGGCAACGGCAAAGTGTTTACTTTGTCGGTCGAGGCAAAAATCACAGACTGAGGGAGAAAAGTCAAAAAAAAAAAGAAAACCTCGAGAAGGTTAAACCGAACAAAGGCCTTACCATGGGGATAAGGGGGTGAAGGAAATGAAGGCCGGGCAATGACGAGACATCAAAAAGCGGGGACATACCAAAACGGAATACGCGAACTATGCAAAGCATAAAAGTGGGATTCGAAAACCGGCCTGGCAAAACAACAGCGGGGGTCAAAATTGAATGGTAACCGGGAATAAAGGCAATAAAGACCTCTTCCTGGCGAACGCAATTGCATGAATTAAAAAAGGGCCGAAGGTGGGGGGGGCTTCAACGTTACCGGGGGGCCGAACACCTGGAAGGTGATCCGGAAAACCGGAAAAGGGTGGGGTGAAAAACGAAGCTTGGGAAAAAGAAGGGGGACAAAAAAAACTTCGCAGAGAGCCAACGGACCTTAAATAGAGGAAAAAGTTGGCTCGGTGGGTCCCCTGAGAAAGCCAAACGGGCCCAGTGCAAACAAAAAAGGGTTATTTGGGGGGGGCAGGGAAGGGCAACTACCGACTGCTTATCTCGCGCATTCGAAGAAAAACTGGGGGGGGGCAACCAGTACTTTAAAAAAAAAGAAAGGAAAAGCAACCTGAGACTTATCGAAAAAAAGATGGGTGTGTCTAAACTGAATCTAGTCCAGAAAAGGTTTAATCGGAGCACACAAAACAAAATACCTGGATAAAGAAAACTCACCACGGGACCTGGGAAAATGAACCCGCCCGTGAAAAGTTTCTATGGGGGACGGGGTTGGGGACAATTCAGGATCGAAAAAGAACTAATAATTGAAAAAGCAAGATTTAGGGCAGGGGGGCAAGAAAGGAGTGTACGGCGTTCCCTGGCGAGGCGTCCATCAAGCACTCAAAAACGGGTGAAGCACGGGAAAAGGGGGAGGGGATTAAATGTGTATGAGCAAAAGAAGTACAATATTTCCCCCCTAAAAAGGCCAGAACGGAGGGAAGACAAAAACTTGGACGAAGAATGCAACTCTATCAAGAAAAAGCGACCCCAAGAAAGGGCCACAGGGGGCAAAAAGGCCTGAGCGCCACAATAGAAAAAAATCAAAAATCACGCACAACATGCACTCCAAGCAACCCACCACGCCTGACAAAAGAAACTAGTCAGAACAAACGGTTCCCCTCCGAGGGAAGGTTGGGGGGACCTCACCAATTGCAGAAACAGGAAAAAAGAGAACTACTTAAACAAGAGGACCGAAAATAAGAGTAGGACGAATTTTTCGCAAACGTCAAAGGGGGCTTTCAATGAGAAAGGGAGACTACATAATTTCCTGGACAGAGGACGCAGGGGAGTCTCTCGAAAGGTGGAAAAAACATGGGAATCTGAAAAAAATTTGGTAAAAAAAAGGGGAGGGGGGGTTAGGGGGAAAAGCTTGGGGGGGGGGCAGCGACAATCAAAAAATCACCGGAAATTAAAGCAGGGGTTGAAGTCAGGATTTGTGTGACATTCCAGGTGGGGTGACCTTTTTTTTGCCAAGGAGGGAAAGGTGAAACTGCCAGAAACACTAATATTTCATCTGGCATGTCCAGGGCAACCGCTCCGGGGAAAGGGAAAAAATACCGAACATCAAAAAAAACCTTCAAGAGCGAAACGTGCGTCCAGCCAGACCCCAAGCGAAAAAAAATTTGGTGGGGGGATGCTCGAAAGAAATTTCTGGTGGTAGACTAACAAGTCAAAAAAAAGTGAGCAAAAATGGGGCATCAACAAAACGCACCCTCAATAATCTCTTATTGCAGGAAAAGGGAGGGAGGGGACAACCAGAAGTAACGTCCTAAGAACTTTTAAGATGAATACTGGGGGGGGGGGGGGTTCGGGAAGAGCAAACATTAGCAGATGGTTTAACAAAAAGCTTTAGAGGAGAAGAAACGAATGGGGAAAAACCTAAACCGGACCGGCGGGGTTGGGGTTTCTAGTTGGGGTGCAGCGATCTCAAAAAACTGAAATTGGAAAACGCTGAAAAAAAAAGCGGAGGGAACAAAGGGAAGGGACTGTAAAGGGGACGGTTGGTGGGAATCAGGGGGCGATGCCATATGACGACCATCCCAAGGCAGTGGGGTACCAAAAAAAAAAAACGGAAAAGAGGGTAAAGACAAAAAAGGGAAACGTTCCAAAACAGCGGGGGAAGGAGCAACGTGGACTTCAAACAGAGTAATTCGGGCCACCTGAGTAAGAAAAAACGAATCAAAATATAAACGGACAACTGCATAGCTGAAGGGGCCAAAGCAACCAAGTTGAGCGTTGAATTGCTTGCCGAACCTAGGTTGAAGTGATAATACAAGGCACAGCGCGCCCCAAAGGATAAAAAAAAAAGGTGAAAAAAGGGTTGTCACTAACAACAAGGGGGAAAAATCGGCAAGTGCGAAGGGGAACTTATCACCAAAGAGCAAATACGAAACTCCTGCCAGACGAGCACGCTAAAAACAACACGGAAAAGGTAAGGGTAAAAACAGGAAGAAAAGGGATGTATGTACCTTACAAAGCAAAATCGGCGGCTCTCCACGCCAGGTTAGGGGGGCAATAGAGAAAGTTCGGACGGGGGGAAAGGGAGGAAGACGTGACTTATATAAGGAACAACGCGGGCGGACGCCAAGCGACGTTCATTTTTGACAAAGAAAAAAAATTAGGGACACGAGGCTACGCGCCCGCTTAAACAGCCTTTAAGACGGGGGGGGAGGAAAATTACAAAAGGTTGTTGAAAAAACTTTGGTGGCAAACTTGCTTATCTCCTGTGCGAACCCCAGGGGGCCTTGGGTGGCGATAAGGGCAGCGACAAACGGAGTTCAGAAAACGCTCAAGAATAGAGTGAGGAAAAGCAGAAAGCGAATAAAAAGAAAAAAAATGGAAAAAAGGGGATCAGCATTAATCCAGCAAATCGGGGGAGGTGGGCAATAGACGGTACAAAAAACGAAAAGCCGAGACCAAGTTGGAAATCCCGTCACTGAAGTCAGGCGAATGATTTTGCTCTAAACAAAAAGACCAGTCTTCATAAAAAGCTCGCCGACCAAAAAACATTAAAAGAAACCAATGGCAGGGGACCAAATAAAAACGTATCAACGGAGGACCGTTGATGCCCAGAATTTTTTATCAAAACGACATCGGGAGCATAAAAAAGGAACCAAGGTTTGCTTTCGAAGCAGAAAAAGGACACAAGACCTGGGGCTGACTAAGAGGTTAAACCTTCTTGGGTAAGGTTACTTCTTTAAATGAAGAGTCGGGGGGCTGGCCCAAAAACAATGAGATAAAAGGCGTGGGGGGGGGACTTGGACCTTACCGGACATAGGGAAAAAGGGGGAAAAAAAATGGGAGGTAACACAATCCGGACAAACAACAGTGTCAACCCGATTGATTAAGCTTGGGGGTCGAACAAAACATAGTGTCCAACATCAAACCTCAAACGGGCATGGAACAGGCAGCTGGTCGAAAAAAGGGGTTTTGGACGCAAAAAAGAAGGGGGAGACGACATTGATATGTCGTATGGAAGGTGGGATGGGTCAAGGAACTGTAACAAATAAAAAAAGGAGGGGTCAGTTCTGGTAAAGTCAGGAAGTGCGTCGCTAGGTGATGCGGGACATGGCCAAAAACCTAAAAAAGGGCAAGGTTCTGACTAGACGATACGGTCAAAAGCAGGCGCATTGGGAAATTGAGTTTAGCAGGGGGGGAAGAAAAAAAAATCCTGGCAAAAAGGGCAGAATCCTCGGGGCAGGCTGGTCCGTAAGAAAATGAGGATGGGGGAACCGTAACTTCAAACGTTTCTGGAAACTCAAGGTAAGGGAGGTGTGGAAATCGGTCGCCTGACAAAGAAACAGGCGATCAAAACGAAGGACAGGGCGATGCAAAAGCGGTGGGAGATTGCAGGTAAGAACCTCGGCCAAACCGAGCTCCAGAAAGTAGAAATAGGGGTGGACGAAAAACACGAAACCTATTGAAAGTGATCTCCAAACTTAAAGTCAGAGCTCAACGCAAAAAAACGCCTGTGGGGGGGAAAAAAAATCGGAAAAGTAGAAAGTGGGGGGGGGGAGGGTGTCACCGGCATGGTCTGGGGAAAGAGACACTCCTTGGGTATGCCACAAACGCTTCACAAAAGCGGACAAATCCGTCAAAAAAAAAAAAAAAAAACACGAAGGGGAATATAAAAACTTTCTAAAACTTTGGGCGAGCAGGGGGTTGTGCCCTAAGACCTAATCTCACCACGCGAACCAAAGAAGGCGAGATAGAAAAAAAGTCACGGCAATAAGCCGGGAAAGACACCGAGAACGGGGCGAAAAACAGGCACCAGACCAGCGGCCGAAAAAAGGACAATTAAAAGAATCATGTGGGTCGGTTCAGGATCGCACCGGCAAGGGGGGGGGGGAACGTTTGAACCGGGTACCGAAAAAACTTCTGGGGGGAAATAAGCTTGAGACGCCAACATCAAGGGGGGGGTTCAGGCACAAAAAGGAAAGAAAAATAAGGAAAAAAACAAAAAAAAAAAAAAGTCGGCCCCGCGCGAACAGCCGACTAGAGAGTGGAGTAGGCCAAATTGGGGAAAAAAAAAAAAATAGGCCTGACTCCTTTCTGGTTGCGTTGAAAATGAAAGTAGACTCCCCAGCGTATCTCTCGAGCGCGATTGTCAACTTCCAGGGGGGCATTAGAAAAACGGGGTAATGTCCTGCAAGAAAAAGGGGTACCGACCTGCAAAAATTTACAACCGCAATGCACGGCCAAAAAGTCAAAACATGGTAAAAAGCCTCAAAAGGGAGGCCAAACTTTCCACAAACCGTCAAATTGTCTTCGTAAAACCCCTCCCCCGGGCCATGAATAGGGGGCAAAAGATAAGAAGGAAACACTGGAGACTGGCATGGCCCGACTTGAACAATTGACCGCAATATTGGGTTGATTCACAAGAAATAATGCTTTCAAAGGGCAGGTTGAAGCGGGGGGGGACGTCAGGTAGGGAACAACGTGAATGTGAGGACCGGCTTCTAAAAGTCCCGTGCAGCAGAAAATCGAAGAACGCACCGGAAAAGAAAAAAAGGTTTTTTCAGGCCAGAAAAAAAAAAAATAACATGTTTTGAAAAAAAAAAGGGGGAACAAAGTGGACAGCCCGATTGAAGAACTTCCTAAAAAACATCAAAACACCTGAAGCAGTGACCTCGATGATCCCCCCGATGAAGTGGCTGTGGCGAAGGGTCAACCGTTACACAAACTGTTTGTAAATAGAGGGACCATAAGATTCGCAAATAAACCGGACGCCTCAAAAAAAATACCCAGCAAAAGACCTCAAAAGAGGGGGGGAGGGACTGGGGAAAAAAAAAAATTCCGTGCAGGTGCGAGTCGCCGAAAAAATCCCACCTGGAAGTGGAAGGGCTCAAAGTATTATTTGGGAGTCGAAAAAACCAAAAGTAATGACCAATCTGGGGGGAACTCAGAAAGACTAAAAATCCAAAGGTTAATACCAGAAGCCAAAGGCTGTCAAAAGTAAAGCTAGTAAAAATTCGCCGTTTGGTAGAGGGGGGTGGAAGGGGGGAGTGTGTGGGTGCCCTAAACCAAGGGGAGAGGCAACGAAAAACATGAAAGAAGGTTGGGAAATAAGTGGTCAATGTTGGGGATGGTCGAAGGAGAAAAAAGAATGACGCAGGGAGCGGGGAGGGAAGAGAAGTTCTGGAAAGAAGTTCAGGGGAATTGGGGCAACGTGGGCCAAAACGAAAAGGTTTGAGGCGTAGGGCGGGACCGGGGGTCGAAACGAACAGGGGCGGCCGATCGACCGAAAGATCCGCTGAAACTCAACAACAAAACACGTAAGAGAAAAAAATAATAGAGGGAGGGAGACTCAAGACAAAAAATCTACCAGAACACAGCAAAAGGAACATCTCCCTCCGACAGAGAAACACGCCCCAAGTTGAAAAACGCAAACCGTTAAAAAAAATACATCGGGTAAAAAAACAGATAAGAAACCCCCCGGAGAAAACGCGAACAGCTTTCTTTAAAACCGCAACTCGGTCTCACAGCAAAAACTGAAAAACGGGGGGATAATCAAATAGGGGGGAGAGGACGTGCCAAAGGGGGGCAAACACTGGTGCGGCACCGCAACTAAACTTCAAAAAGCAAACAATCACAGAGAACGAACTGAAAAAGCACTTTTGTGAGTGGCAGCGGTCCTTTTGCAGTGGGAGGAGAGGAAAACTGAAAAGTTCAGCCTTACGGGTGTGGTGAGATCAAAAATATTTAAAGCAGGCAGAATAGGCAAGGGGGAGGGCACCCGGAATGAATCTCAAAAAAGCAAGACAGAGAAAGAACAGTTGTCGGCTAAGGGGTGGTTTGAGGGCAAACACCTTGAGGGGGGAAGGGTCAAGGTTCTGGGTGACCCGAACCTGGTCCAAAGCTGACGGCATTATGGGGCACACAAAAGTTGGATGGGGGAGGCCAAGAAGGTAAAAAGATCTGAGAAGCCAAGGGGGGCGGGCCAAGTTGACTTGGACGATTGTTGAAAGACGGGACTGCGGAAGAATCAATCGCGAAAAAGGGCCCCAGGGGGGGGTTGGTTCGTTTGGCGGACAAAAAAAAAACAAAACAAGTTGCATGTCGAGAAAGGCCCGGGGGAAAAGTGACGTGGGTTACTGTGACGGCGTATTATGGTGAAAGATGGTCACAGAAGCGGTCTGCAAAAATCAGAAAGAAATTACTCGTTTACCAATGGAAAAAAAGAAAAAAATCATGGGTCGGTTGTGCAGAACAAAAAGATTGCGGGGGGTCAATGGGGGGACAATCATTGGGAACACAAAAGCAAACAGTGAGGGGGGGGGGGGAAACGCTGTTAGATTTCCAATCACGGCCGACCTTAACGGGGGTGGGCTAGCGTCTGGAACGGGAATATCCTTTTGGGAAAAGGGACGTGCCAAAAGGAGAAGGGCTGAAAGAAAAGAAAAAGGGGGAAATCCAGGTAATGCCAAGGCCAATCAGGGAAGAAGCTCTAGCGAGACGCTGGCGTGCGAAAGCGGAAAGTGCCACCACTGAGTGCAGTAAGATTTAAAGTAAAAAGGCCCGAGAAAGGGAAATAAAACGACTACCGGCTACCTTAAGAAAGGTGGAGGGAACTGTGGGGTGGGAAGTGAAGGAAGGGGGCAGCATTTGTGGTGAAAAAAAAAGAACACAAAAAAGGGGGGGAATTGGAATCCTGAAACCTGACCCCACCCCGGCCGGGAAAGGCAATACTGAAGGGACAGTTACCTAAAGGCGAACGACCCCAGGGAAAAAGGGGGGGGGGGAAGACTATAAAAATAGGGAGGAGGTCAAAAAAAGAAACCTGTCTCATGTTGAGTTTCTTTTGGAAAAAAAGTTGAATAAGAAACTGGTAGGGGATGCTATCTAAAACCTCGCATTTAAGGGAAAAGGGTGTGGACGGCTCAGGGGTTCGGGCACAAAAAACTGCTTTGGAAAGACAGGGACTAATCAGCCAGAGGGGAAAAAGGCTGATCCAAAAAGTGACCAGAAGTCCGTAGCAAAAAACAAGAAAGGAGAGTCGAATGCTGCAAGGTTGGGGGGTGTAACGCCCAAAAGGTCTGGAAAGCAAGTGGGGAGTATTAAATTACACGGCTTGGAAAGAAGAAGGCAACGACTATCCTTGGAAATCAATCACAAGAGGGGTCACAATAAAGCAGGCGGATAAGAGGACAAAGAAAAGAACAACCAAAAAGGCGTGGTTGGCTCTCCAAAAAAAGAAATTTATTGATGGATACGCCGAAAACAGGCCCGAAAAGCCCACATCAAATGCAAAAACGTTTAAGGAAAAGGGCCAAAGGCCATACCGCTCCGCTGTTGGGTTCCTACAAGAGCCACAGAGAATCGGACCGTTGACTTAAACAAAAGGAAATCGACAAAAAATCTAAAAACGCAAGCAAAAACAAAGGGGAAAAATTGGAAGCCAGGGAAAACGATAAAATCAGACCCCTTGGGCCCAAAAAAAAAAATGGTGTGTGGTGGCCCGAATGTGCACCAAAATAGAGAAAGAAAACAGGAAAACGCATAAGATGAGAAACAGGAGGGAGGCGTCAGAGGGACTGGTTGAAAGACAAGTATACGAAAGAAAATATTAGGAAAGAACCGCAAAGGGGGGGGGGGGGTTCTACCCTCGTTCACGGGAAAAACAAGTGAGAAGAGGAAAGGGTGTCGAAGGGGGCCAAGTGGGGTGGGAGGGGGCAGGGGAAATGAAAATGGGGGCCTCCCGACAAAACACTTGAAAAGAAATCGGTTGAAGTAGGTGGGGGGGTTGGAAGGTCCCTGGCTGTCTCTGGATTGAGGAAGGGGCCGGTAAAAATTTTCAAAACATGGAAACCAAAAGTCCTCAACGGGCAGAAGCATGTCCCCGAGGGTTCGGAAGAAGACCAATCTGGAATGGGGGGGGGACTTTTCCGTGTCCCACCTTTTAAACAAGAGGCTCTGGCGAAGAGGGTCAGCCATCCCATCCAGGGGGTGGTCCTTGTGGGGGACAAAAAACACAAAAAGCGTGATGCTCAGGATTGTCAGTTATCAAATGGCAAAATCCTCCCAATACCGCTACTGAATGAAACCATGGAGGAGGACAGGCCCTGTTTGTCGCGGGGAAGATTGAGGAAAAAGGAATAACAAAGTGGCGCAACAACTTCGGCGGACGTGGGGTGCAAAAGTCGCAGAGAGACAAGATATTGTTCACACAACGGGAAAACTCATCGGAGTTGGAAACGGATTTCGCACACTAAGGAGGGATAAAAATTGAGGGCTGTAGCTCGCAGGGTAAAAACCACCTCAATGAAATCATTGTAGCGTGTTGGGGTTGATAAATCCGTTGAGCTAACCAAAAAGCTGACAGAAAAAAAAGGTGCCGGACAAAAAAAACAGTAGAATGGGGGAAAAAAGCCCGCAAATGAAAAAAGTAAAAAGCAAAAAAAGTGGTAAGGGTGAGTCCTGACTTACGGCTTAAGAGGAACACTGGCAAGACCGCAGGGGAATGAAAATAGGAGTGACCCAAAATAAGGTTTTCAAAAAGAAAAGTGCCGCAAAATTTGGGGCCCTTAAATATAAACTGCCAAAACAGAAGCCGGGCCCCGCAGAAGGGTGGCAAAAAAAAGGAATAGGGTTAAAGGGGGGAAGGGAAAGGAATGAAGAATGGACGGTCAAGAAAGCATTCTACATCTCAACCCCAGACAACAGAGGGGACTAGAGTGATTGGAGGTGAACATAAAAAATAGGAAACTTTCAAAAACTCACCCAATATGGAAATAGGGGGAAAAAAGGGTTCCGGTGGAAATGTCCGCAAGCCGTGGCCGGAGGAAAGAAAACTTGGGGAGAATCAATCTAACGGTAATGGGGTGCAAAAAAAAACGGGGGAACGCCGTTAACGCGGCCAAATTGCAGGGAATTAAGAAGATTGGAAGCCGTCCTCCGAAAAGGACGTTTTTCCGGGGGGTCGGGCTTAAGGATCAAGGGGGGGAATGAACCTGGGGGAAGTGGCTGCGGAAGAAAAAAAAAAGAAAATTGGAAAATAACACGAGAAAAAAAAAAGGGAGAAAAAGGGAGTCTGTACGAATAACGCCGCAATTTTGTAAAGACAGAGGGGGGGCAAGAAAAAATCACGCGACTTTTAAAAAAGTTGGGGACAATTAATCTGCGCGAAGCTGACGTCGGGGGGCAAAAAAAAAGAATACTTCCAACAAACGCAAATGTTATCAAGGAAAAAACCGTCTTCATCCCAAAAAGCTCCAGGGCTACTACAAAGTCCATAACCCCATTGACGTCAAAAGGAAGAGCCGTGGGAAGCGGAAACCACTTGGAGGAACAGGGAGCCACTGACATCCATGGAAGAAGAACGCAAAGGGTCTTGAAAGAATAAAAAGGACAACAAACTTGGTGAACTGTAGACTCCATCAAATGTAAGGGAATGTTCGGTACTTTGAAAGAGTGCTGCGCCAAGCGAAATGGAGAAAAAAAGGAGGAGGGGGTTGAACGTTGAAGTTTTAACATTTAAAGAGAAAAAATTTGTTCACAAATGAAGTAAAACAAAATCCTTAACAGTCAAACAAAGAAGTCCTTCTGGGGGGAAGGCAGCGCCCCAAAAGTTCACTTCCCAAAACACTGCACAAGTGCGGGAAAGGACGATCAAAAAAGTGGGGGCGACAACGACAAGCAGAGGGACTTTGGGAGTGTCATTCTTACTTTCAGGATGGGCGCACGCGAAATTGCGGGCAACTAATTAAGGCGGAATGAAGTGGGTAGGTCGAATAGATGCAGGAGGGGGGGGGGGAAACAACAAACATCTTGAACAACAAAATTCCTGGGGACGTCTCTTTACTTAATAGGAGTAAAGTGTTGCAAAAGATTGGTTTGAAGAAAGTGGGGAAAACACAGGAGCCAGTAAAGACTAACTAGTGTCGAAGGGGTACTGGAAAAAGTTAGTGTAACGTGAAAGTGCTAAGAGGGGGTCCGGAGGGGGGGAAAAATCGCAGGGCAACTATAAAACAAAAAATAAAATACAAACATAAATCGGATGGGCCACAAGCTTGGAGGTATGAATACAGAAAGACATAGGCCGAGAAAGGGTAAGTTTCCACCAAAATTGGCTGGAGCCACTGAGAAAAGCGCCCTCAGTAAAAATCGCCCAGCAGAACAAAAACTTGTTCAAAAAGGAGAACTGTTCTTGTGGGGCGGTCACAGCAAGTGGGGGTCCGAGAGCAAGGGTTAGTGGGTGGGGGCTACCGCTGGGTTGGACCAAACCCATCGGTCAACAAAGACATCCTCAAACAGATGGAATATAAGGGGGGGCTCAACCAAGGGACTAGCAGTGTGGTGGGGAAAAAAGAAAAAATACTCAAATCACCTCTTTGCCTAAAACTCATCCTTCACGGCAGGGGAACATGTCAAGTTAACCCATGCAAAAATAACCTGTTACGAGAAAGTAAAGAAAAAAAACATCGGTAACACGGGAAAACCAAGCAAAAAGACCACTTTCCAAAGGTGAAAGAAACATTGTCTGAAGGAGAAAAGCAGGCCAAAGTATGGGGGGAACCTAGGCCCTCCAAACCACGAAGGGCAAGTTCAGGGCGACACATCAAGGGGGGTGGAGGGAAAAAAAAAAAGGGGCAAAAGAAAAAGAAAGGCAAATAAAGGTCCACTTACATGAAAAAAAAAACCCCTCTCACAAGGGACTATTTCATGGGAAACAGGGTAGTAACTTCCAGAAGACAAAAAGGAAGCAGTGAAAAAGGCTGGATAAAGAACCCAGCAAAAAAAAAAGGGGGCTGCCCTCTAAGAAGGAGGAAGGGTGAACAAAATCTTTTTCCCCAATAAAGTGATTTCCGGGAAAAAGGAAAAACCAAGCACCATAGGCCATTAAATGAAAATGCAAAGCAAAAAGGGCCCAAGTACCCGACCGGCAGTTGCAGACGAATAAGAACAAAAGGCCAGATGGACGGGGGAAAAAGTGGCAAGCCACATGAGCAAACCGTCACCTTGGCGGGGTCCTGATTTGCACAAGTGACACTTAATTTGGTTGAGGCACACCGAAAACCGAATGGAAAACTTTGTTGCCAAAAAAAGGGGTAAAAGGGGGGGGGAGGGGTCAGATGAAAACGCTGTCTGGCACCGAGGAACATTCTCCACAAGACCAACGCCGGGGGGGGGAAAACCAATCACAGAGAGAAAACCACTTGGACAAAAAAAAAAAACTTTCATGGAGGGGAAGAAAAGTTTTTGGGCGAAAACGACATCAGCAGGTGGAAGAGGGGGGGGGTCGCCTAACTTCAAACAGCCCACCATTAGCCGGGACCTAGGGGCCACTCCATAACGGCTCGAAACGCTAGGGTAACCGAATCGGAACAGGGGCAAAGCATAAAAAACTTGGGGGACAATAATCCAAAAGGACCCAAACACAGCCGGGTACGCTCGAAGCCCCAAAAAAAAGGAGACAAACAAGGGAAAAAAACTTCGCTGTGGAAGGGCAACGGGACTGGGGGGAAAAGTCAGCCGGCCATCCACTCCAAAATCTGAAAATCAAGCTGTCAAATATTGTGAATTTCATTCTCAGAAAAACAACAGAGCTGCCAAACGAACGGGCTCAAGGAGAAATAAAGGAAATGCAAATGGGGAAAAAAAAAAGGCGGCAGAAAAAAGGCTTGTCATAGAAAAAAGCGTGAAATCCTGTACGAAAAAGGTGTTAGCGGTGGGAGTGGGGACGTGGGGGGGGGGTGTGCCCCAAAAAAGGGGGGGAAGTATGGAGGCATCCATTGACAGGAAGGGGAAGAAAAAAAACGGGATGCAAGGTGGTCCAAAGTTTTGATGGAAAACCGAGGCGAAAGAGGAAGCATTAAGGTAAAAAAAAAAAAGGCTGATATGGGTAAAGGGGGGAAACAAGCGTGCGAGGCAACATGTGGAAATCCGCTTTGGGGAGGAGAGTTCTATTTAAATGTCCGAACCAGAAAACCACAGATGTCGCTGATCGCC
>Ga0179593_1370880_pt1 | contig 20412 bp, 37 predicted proteins | sample CZODoug2_1_08_16_FD_185931 | JGI IMG/M metagenome (GOLD analysis project Ga0179593, IMG submission 185931) | Vadose zone soil fungal communities from Angelo Coast Range Reserve, California, USA - CZODoug2_1_08_16fungal (PacBio error correction) | ecosystem: Environmental > Terrestrial > Soil >...
TTCCCAAAAACAGAAGGAACCTGGGGGGGGGTCGTACAAAATCAGAGGACGACAAATCTGAAGTCACACATTCAAATTCTGCACCCAGGAAAAAAAGAAGCGACCACCGTTTGGGGGGGGGATGTAAAAAGATTTACGTGATCCCCAACATCAAAGCCTCCCCCAGGCACGAATTAGGGTGGAACCGAAAAGGAAAGCAAGGAAAAGAGCGGACACTAAATCGCAAAAGGGGGAAACCGGTCACGGCAGACACATTGGGGGGAGGGTCACCGGGACAGATTGCAATGAAATCAACACTGTTCGAGCTCCGTGGAAGCGAAAAAGTGTCAAATGACAGAATGGGAACAGTGTGGGTCGAGGCTTTACATCGGCAAAGCACGTTGATCGAGCACATCGGCGGAAAAGGGAGAATTTCGCGGGAAACGACAAGCTTCAATAACAAAGTGGCGTGGCTGGGCGTACGGAAAAAAGCCGTGTGGGCTGGCAAAACGATGACCAAAAAAACAAAGGGGGAAAAAAACCAACCAAGCCGGTAAAAATCGGTCCATGTTTCCGAGTCGGACAGGAGTCCAAGTCAGCCCCATAATGTGACACACAAAAATGGAAACCGTGCCTACTAATGAGGGGGAAAAAACCGAAAAAGAGGAAAAAAGGAATTGGAATCATCCTAACAAGCCCGAAAAAAATAGGAAGTGGGTCACCACCAAGGGGGAGGAACCACGAAAGTACGCTGGCTGTTTTCACAGACCGAGGGACGGCCACCCGAAGCATCAGGTCTAGAAGCGGGGGGGGGGGGTCGGGACGTACGGGGGGGGAAGAAAGGAGTGTAGGGACACAAAAACGACGAGAGGGGGGGACGTGGGGAATTCGCGAACAGAGTCAACCTATTCAAAACGAAAAAAAGAACCCAGCAAAAGGACCTGGAGCCAGGGGGGAAACGAAAAGAGAGGGGGAGGGTTTGTGGGACGGAAAGTGGAAAAAAGAAAAGAAAAAAGAAGGAAAACGTGCCGTGAAAACCAAAGAGTCAAAAAGAATCGGAAAAAAAACAACACTGAGGGGAGGAAAAAAGAAAAAGATCGCGTTTGGATCGGTGGGGAAGCAAACGTTTGACAGGCCGATAGTGTGGGAAATCTTCAACAGGTTCATTGGAAACAAACAAAACTGCCCAGCGTCAGAAGGGAAAGGGATAACTGGGAAAGGGGAAGGGGTAGGGTAGACGGTTGCCTTTGGCAGCGTGGGGGAAGACGAACTCAAGCGTGCAAAAAAGGAATCGGATAACGCCACGTTGGGAAAGCTTACAGAAACCTACTCGGTAATGAGGAAGAATAACGAGCAAAAAAAGGTAAAAAACCGGAAACGAAGACTCACAGGAACTAACAGATTGACGGACGGGGCGTGGGTGTTAGAAGGAATCATAAGCAAACGTGGGACGGGGTCCACCGCAAAGTGGAAATTGGGAAACTCTTGAGGCGGACAAAGGGCGCTTGGAAGAAATTGGGGACGGGCAGAAAATTGGAACAAGCAGAACGTCAGGGGGGAGGTTTGGGGTGAAACGGCGTTGGGGAAACGTCGACCAAGAACCACCGATGGCCCTTCAGCTAAAAGAAACACGAATGGATTGGCATGGAGAGTAACGAACCCGAAATGAAGAAAAATAGATGCCTAGGCGAGAACTATGGTCAACAGGTCAAAAAATAATGATTGCAGGAAATAAACCACTAGGAAAAAAAGGGTGGACGGTCAAAAGGGGTAGAAGAAGAATGCGGGAACCCGGAATCGGGAAGGAAAAAATCTAAACTCGGATGTCGAAACCAGTGGACTGGTTACGGAGAAGGGCCAAAAAGAGAACCGTCTTTGGAGGGGGTAGAAGAGCGGTCCAAACCAATATTCAAGGGGGTCAAAAAGGGTATATAAATGAACATGCAGTCGAAGGCAAGGCTGGTCAGTTTTTTTTACGGGCGAAAGTGAAGGGAACTCTGAAGGGGGCAAGGGATGTGGGAGACGCAACCATTACACCAGGTGAGATCTGGGTGAGAGTGTAGGCTGAAGGGGGAGGAGGGGGGAGAAGGGTGGGGGGGGGAAGCAAGAAGAGAGTATATTGAACGAGGGGGTGAGAGGAGGGGGGGAGGAGAGAGATGTAAGAGAGGGGGGGGATGAGATGAAAGGGGAGGTGGGGGCGGTGGGGGAGAAGCGGGGAAAAGGAGGAGGAGAGCAAGGAATGAACTGGGAGAGAGAGGAACTGAGGAGCGAACGTAAGGAGGTGTGTAGGATGGGGAGGTTAGCAAGGGGTGGATGAGGGGAGATGGGATTAAAAGGGATAAATAAAATGGGGGGAAAGCGGAAGGGGGAGAGAGAGTAAGGGAGAGGGAGGGAAAAGGACAAGGGGAGGGGGGGGGGGAAGGTTAAGTAGAGAGGTGGGAGAAAAGAGATGGTGGAGGGAAAAGGGGGGGGGTAGGTAGAGGGGGAGAGGGGGGTAGGTGAAAGAAGAGCAAGGGGTAGGACGAGGGAAGTGGAAAGGGGAGAGGGGGCGAGGAGTGAAAAAAAGAAGTAGAAGAGAGGTGGGGGGGGGAGGGTTGGACAAAAAGAGACTAGAGGCGAGGGGGGGCAAGGGGGGAACAGGGAGGATGAGGGGAGGGTGCGGGAGTGTGGGGGGAGAGTTTAAGAAAGGTAAGAGGGAAAAGGGAAGTGGGGACGAAGACTAATAAGTGGAGGCTAGAATAGGAGAAAAGGTTGTTGACAAGGGAGAGGGGGGAAAGGGACGGGTGGGGGCGGGGAGGAAGGTGGGCGAAAGGAAAGGAAAAAGGGGGGGGAGCGGTGGGGGAGAGAGGGGAGGGGGAGCAAGAGGGGGTCAGGAAAGAGATTGGGAAGCTAGAACAGGGTAGTGATAGGGGGGGGGGAGCTGGAAGGAGGAAGGAGTGGAAAGAAGGGCAGAGAGGATGGGGGGGGAGGGGGCGAAGAGGGGGGTGGAAGGGGGATATTGGGAAGGGGGGAAGGGGGAGCGCTTGGGGAATGAAAAAAGGGGGGGGGTGGGCGATGAGGGTGGACAGAGGGTAGGAGATGGAGAGATAGGATGGGGGGGGGGGTAGGTGAATAGAGTGGATGGCGGGGAGGGGATGGCTGTGGGAGGGGAAGGGGGGGTAAAGAGGAGACAGTGAGGGAGGGGGTGAGACGGAGGGGCGGAGGGGGCAGGGGGGAAGAGATGTGACTTGGGCAAAAGAATACCAGAGTAGGGGGGAGGAGGGGCGGATTAGAAAAAGGGGCGGTGGGAAGAAGAGAAATTAGGGGAGAAGGATAGGCGAATAGGAAAAAGAGGGCAAGGAAGGGGAGGGGGAATTTGGGGCTGGGGACAAGGAAAAAGATAGAACGCAAAGGTTTCGGATCTAAAACAACAGACTAAAAAAAGGCGGATTAATTTTCCAAGCACCATTGCGGAAACCGAAAAAAAAAGCAAAAAGGAAAACTTAAGCAAACTAGGGAGGGGAGTGGAGGAACGATAATGGAAGAAGGGCCGCATCGAAATGATTGAAAAGCCCGCATCGCCGATAGAAACGGGAAATAATTTGAGGACATTGGGCCACGCGAATAAGAGGAAAAAAAAGGATGAACTTTCGGTGGGGGGGGGAGAGGGGGGGTGGGGTGGAAGATCAAGAAAGCGATTTCTAACCGTGGGGGAAACGAACCGAATGAGGGAGGGAGGGGGTGGAAAATTGCCGTGGACGGAAGGGGAAGGGAACTGGTGAAGGGGGTTGCAGTCCGTATACATGGAGGGGCGGAGTTGGTGAAAGAAAACGATTGGGTCGCAAGAAAAGTGGGGGAAAGCAAACAATGGTGGCCGGGAAAAAAAGGGGAGGCCGGGGGGGAACATCGCTGAAAAAACGGGGAGGAAATGTAGTCAGGAGTAAAAAACTCGATGGAAAGGAACAAGCATCATGTTTTGTGCCGAGGAGATAACGAATTGCTGTCTTAAGGAAGGGGGCCCGCCACGGGCAAATAAAAAACACGGTAAAAGAGGCCGAAGGTTAGAAGAGGTCAGATTCCTTATTGACGGGAAGAAAAAAAAGGAAAAAAAAACAATCACGGGAGTGAAAATGAAAAAAAAAATGGGATAGATGGCCCTATGTGTTTTGGCGATGTTGGGGGAGGATAGCTGGGGTCTTTCCAGTAGGGGGGGAAAAAAAGGGGAGAAGAGCGACGATGGACGTCGGGGGAGAACTTTGGCAAAAAGGATGTGAATGCGGAAGAATCATTGGGTTGACTGGGACGAAGGGAGGATAGCCACTACTCAGGGATGTCTCGAAAGGTATTGAGAACGGCCAGAAAAGGGTGAATTGATGAAAGGAGACGACAAGGGGCCCGCGATAAACCGTAAAAGGATTCGCGGGGGAAAAAGAATAGAATGGAAAAGTTGGCGCCCGAGAAGAGGCGGGGCACTAAGAAACATAACAAGAGTCAAAAGGAAGTCGGCAGAAGGTGGGGGACCCAAAAACCGTCGGGAGATATCGGTGGGCGGAGTGAACAGCAAACCTTCGGAAAATAGGACGATGAGGGACAATAGGGATCCTTTGACAGTCGCGGCCACGAGGTAGGAAAAGGGGGGGGGGGGAGGTCAACAGCGGGCGCGAAGAGAGTTGTGGAGTATACTCAGAGGGGAGCACATCAAATGGCCCCAAGAATGTGGGGGCGGCGTTTGCAAAACAAAACAGAGAAAGGGCAGAATCCAAGGGTGCAGGAATACGCAAAACAAAGCTAGGACAGCAATGCGGTAGGGCCAGAGAAGTAAACAAGGGACTTGAGGTCGAGAAGACGTAGTAAATAGAACCCAAACTTCCACGAGGAAACGGGAGGGGGGAAAGAAAGGGAGGGGTCCATAAAACGTGTGGGGGGAGTAAGCTTACGTTTGCAAAGCCAGGTTGAAAAGGTCACACTTCAGTAAAAGAAAAACTAGAAGGGTGCGAAGGATTTCGCAGAAAAGTGCGGGGGGTTTTCGTGCTTCACAAAATTTGAGCAATGCCTTCCGCGACGGTGGGGAAACGCAAGAAAAACACGCCGACGTGGAGGGCTCGGAGGTCCTCAAGAAAAGGGCGTGCAAACCAATCAGCCGCCCGAAGAGAGGGGGGAGCTGGTAAAAGCGTACGTTTGCAATAAGGTTGGTGCACAATGAGAAGGATGGAAAAAAAGACTCAAGTCCGGTCCATGGAGAAGGGAAAAAGAACAACCGCAGAGCAAAAAGCGCCCGGGGGAAAGAAGAGGGGGGCTGGGGGGCTCCACGAGGGTGTATACTTCGGTGAAAATCCCAGCGATGCGATAAGAAAGGCCAAAGAAAAAGGAACCCCGGGGAGGGTTCGCCAGAAATGCGTGGAATTAAAGGAAGTAAAAGCCTAACCAATATTTTTTACTCCGTAAGCGGAGGTTGGAGAGGTGCAGAAATGAGGCGACAAGATAATACTGTGCCAACCAGGGAAATCGACAGTTTGAGGGAAAGGGCAGGGTTTGGCCCAGGTGGAAAGTCTGCAACCATCAGGTTGGTGAGGAAAAGGAAACGCCCTTTCCAAGAACGGTTCCAACAGGCGGAACGAAAAAACGTGAAAAAAGGGAGGTGAAGATGGCCGAAGAAACGTTAAGGAAGACGCGGAAAAAAAAACGTGTTGGAAGGGGGGGAAACAATGGAAGCATGGCCGAGCAAAGTGCATACAGAGACGGAGGGGAAACGGGTCGTCATGGACGGGAGAAGGTAGGATAAATGATGCTAGGTTCCCAGAGAAGAGGAAAAAGGAACGTTTCAACTGCAGTCAGAAATTGCAGGTGTGAGCAGTGAGGCCACAGAACGCCCAAGTAGCAAAAAAGCCACCAACGTTGACCGGCCCTTTGAATGGGGCATTCGAGCAAGAGCAGAAAAATTGTTCTCCCATGAGGGGGGGGGGAAGGGCCGAAAGGACGGTGGGGGAGTTTGGGGGGAAACTCCTTTCCGTGGACGACAGACAAGCATGCAACTAAGGAAAGAGTTCAAGTCACGCCGTTTTTGGAGGCCGGAACCGTAAAAAAAGAACCCCTCAGAACAACCAACAAAAAAAGGAAAAAAGATGAAAAGAGAAATGATGGTGGGAGACGTAAGAGGAAACGGGACCCTCTAAAATGCCAACACGGAGAACTCTGAATAAATGGACGGAAGAAGGAAAACGAAAAAAACCAACCGTGCGGGAAATGAAAAAAAAGGAGGGAGAAATTGGTTTGCGTAAAAGGTAGGAAAGGGGGCACTGCCAAAAAAAACCGCCATTCGGGGGTTAAAGGGAAAATATCGCAAAAAAGGGGGCAGCCAACCATGCCTCGGAAGGAAATGGGCAAACTTAAGAAAAGGCGGGGAAGTCACCGGGAAGAGGAATCGACCTCGAGCCAAAAGGCTCAGCGAGAGACCGTCTGGGGGGGGGGGGGCACCCCCAACCCCCAATTAAAGGGAAGGAAATAAGGACTTCAGCCGAGTCGCAGGAGCTGATGAGAGTATCCAACGAAGGTCGAAAAAGAGCCAGGGGGGGTCTGTGGGGGCACCCATCCTCAACTTGGGGAAAAGCGATAACCTGTAAAAAAAATGAAGGTTAAAAACCGGAAAGGCAGTTGAAATGACAAACGAATCAAAACGATGGGAAAGAACGCCATGCAAAAGGAAGGACCAAAACACCCCAAGACCCCTTCCGCTACCGGAGACAAAAAAAAAAGATAATGTCAAACTTCGTTCGTGCAAGAAAATCTCAACGCACCTTCGCCATCGGCCCGATAGAAAACGAAAGGTAGAGTGGGTGCACTAAGATTCACTTAAAAATCGGAACGGTTTCAAAGGAAAGAGGGGAGGGGGCCAGGGTCCCAAAACGATCCGAATGAGAAAAGAGACCCGGGTGATCAAAAAATAAGAAAAACAGACTCACAACAATCAATGTAGGGCAAAGGAGGCGAAGCAGCGCGGTCGTGACGCAAATAGGAGAAATTCCAAAAGGAAAAATAGGTGGGAAAAGAACAACAAACATGGGTGTCACACAGGATGGGACAACGGACGCGATTGTGTAAAACAGAGTCAAACCCTAGGAAAGGAGAGCGGCATCCAAGAAGTGGGGGTAAGCATCGCAAAAAAGAGTAAAGAGGCATCAAAGACTGGCGGACGAGCACCCAAACATCCTCGCTGGCAACCCACAAAAAGGATTGAGAGGACCCAAAAAAACAACCCCAGAAGGTGGTGGTAAAATCAGCAAAAAACGACGACGGGATGAGGTCGCCCAAGAAGACCCCCTGCCAAACTCTGGAACTCGGGAAAAAGAAAGAACAATCAGACCAAACTGAAAAAACAATCACAAAGACAAAAGACGTTTGGGGGGGGGAAAAAGAAATGATGGAAAACCCACGGAAAAAGAAGGGGGGCACAGGATGGGTTGGAATTACCGAGACGGACGATTTAACTTAAAAAAAGACCATTTGGAGAGAAGGGGGGAAGGTCTCGGCTGCTAGAAGGGGTTTGGGGCATAAAGTGCGGAACCCCTGTGAATAAGAAAAGAAAAAACTCTGGGGGCACCAGAACATTTTCTTGCCAAAGAAAAAGGAAGTTTCTTCCTACCTACTACTCCAAACTAGCAGGAAGAAATACCGTAAGACTACCAAGTAAAAAACGGAACCGAAACGAAAAAAGCGGGGAGAAGACCCTAATAGAGCACTGGACCGAAAAAGAGGAGGGGTCCCATAAGACCCCACGATAAGCTTACAAAATAAAAAAAAGGGCTCATCACCAAAAGGGGGAAACGAAATTGGGGGGGGGAACCTACTGTAAGGGTCAGCTTGCCCCAACCATACTAGGGGAGGGCGGAATTCAGGAGAGGATTGGGTGGGGGAAAACACGCCCTAATTGACGGGACATTTTAAAACTAGGCGGGCGCAACCGTTCCGGAGTCTCCACGGAAATACAAACTGGGCCGAAGTGAGAAATAACGGCACGAGAACAGAATTAGTTGGTAAGGGGAACGAAGGGGGGAAAGGTTCCACAAAATCCAGAGAAAATTTCCGCAGAACGTAACAAGAGGGCAACCATGGTGACGACAGGCAAAAGAAGAAGTTTCAGGCCTAAAGGTTCATTCAAGAGAAGGAGAAGACCATGCAAAAGTTATAAACAAAAACTCGCAAAGGTTAAACGCCATAAGTGGGTGTAAAAAGACGGAAAGGGTGGTGACAATGTCAGAAAGGGGTCGGCGGCAAAAACCGAAGCTGCCAACATAGTGGGCAATACCGAGGGGCCGAAAAGACAAAAAAGGGGGGGGGGAAGAGAAAAAGCGCTTCCAAATCGAAAAAAGTCGCAGGAAAGGCTGTGAAAGGACCATAGCTCAAAAGAGGCGAGAAAAAATTTTTTTTTCACAAAAAAAAAGGTGACAGATCTCAACAGGCAAACCGGGAAGCCTCGTCCAACAGTCGAAGCAACAGAGAGTAAAACTTTCTCCAAGTACCAGGCAGCACAAGGTGTCAGACAAAAGACAACAGACCCCAGAATAAGAAAGAAGGGGAAAAACAGCCAAAGCAACCTCGGACCGAAAAGACAAAGCAATAAAAAACTCGACCCACTAGGGGCGGCAAGGCAATCCTCGTAAGACATAGAAAAAAATAAGGGTTGAACAAAAAAAACACGACACAGAAGGGAACATCAACGGTCATATGGATGGAGTTTCGCACAGCGGACCCAAAAAAACTACAGTGCGAAAAAATAGTGCGTAGTGGAGGGACTCCGTCTAGGACGACTTTACCCTTAGAAGTGAGACACGCATGACCTGACGTGACCCGTAAAAAGCTAGAACTTAGCGTTTTCCCAGGGGGAAATTGTTGACCTGTGGAAAGGAAACTCACACTCTGGAGACGGAACTAACCATGGACTGCAGTTCGTTTTCAGGGGGGCTGGGAAAAGATTGAGAAACGAAACCTGCAACTGGGAATGGAGTATGATCCCGGGACGCCCATCGGCCGCGAGGAAGAGGCACGGGTATGGGGTAGGACATCACCAATGGCATCGTAGGTTACCATTAAATCTGGGAGAGGAATTGAAAAAAAAAATAAACATCAATTTCAAATTTTCGGAAAAGGGTCATGGGGACCTTGAGGCACCCGGAACAGCATTATTTTGTTGGCCGACTACCAGTAGAAAAACACAATCCAAACGAAAAGGAACGGCACGACCATCACCCTCGAACAGGGAAAATAAAGGGGTAAAAAAAAAGCTCTTTGTAGTGCAACTGCAAACATATTCCGGGAGGGTGCCCAGGGTATGGTCGCTATCCCGACGGTAAGGACGAAAGGGAAAAAACGTAGCAGGGGCTTGATGACAGAAATCACACATGAGAAAGAGGGCGGGAAAATCCGATCCCTCCATAGGTAAATAATTTTTCGGCAGGGGGAAGCGCCAAAAGAGCAAAGACCCATGTGAGGGGCTTGGACTCAAAGCAGCGGGGGGATGAAAGGTTGCGGACAACAATGAGGTCCAGGGGGAAACAACCAGCCGACGAAGGGAACGCTTTAAAAGATGTGTGTTGCATAGAAGAAGATCCACTTGGGGGCCCATCAAATTGTGGGACACCCATCCTACGAGGGGGGGAACCAAGGGGGGCCGAAGACTGGGCGTGAAAACGCACAAAAACGCGGGCGAAAAGTGTAGAGCCTCCTCGGAAAGAGTCCCGAAGAATTCGCAAGTTCAATGTGTCCAAAAAACCCCCCAAAAAAAAAAGAAGGGGAGGTCGACTGGGACTTTAGGTTTGGTTTCCTCATACCCGGCGGCTGGCCGATAAACAGTCGGGGCGATTGAAAACACCGTGGGATGTTCGGAGACACCAACCTTGTAAAAAGTGCAGGTTGGATGAAAAGAAGGGGGGGAGGGTCAGCTAGGGAGCGAAAACGCTGGGAAGAAAAGTGCAAAAAATCAAGGCGAACAAACCCCGGCAAAAAAGGAAGGGTTCCAGAAAAATATTGAACACAAAAAGCAAAACGGCCAGGTGGTTGGGGAAATGATGTTAAAAAGAACAAAAAAAGAAGAAGAAGAAAAAAGGGGAAACCAGGAAAAAAGATTCAACCTATTCAGATCCTCACAAAAAAACAAAGAAAGGAATGAGAGAAGAACAAGGTGAAATAGTTTGGACAAAAACACAGAACACTTGTGCGGTCCGGTGAAAAAACTGAGGTTTTGGTTGGGAGGGAAGGGGGGGTCACAAAGTTTTCATGTGGCCACCACAAAAAAGCTCTGGGAAAAAGGATCACGGCGGGTGACCTGGGTTAAAAGGGATGTCAACGCCGGAAAGTGGCACCGGGGGGGGCGCAGTCACGCGGCAAAATCAAAGCCTGGGGACACAAAGAAAAAAAGAGAGCCCAGGTTAAAGACAGAACAAACGGAGGGAGAGCGAACTTCGGTCAAAACGCAGCGAACGGAAAACATAGCACAAAACCAATCTAAGCGGCGGCCCAAGGGGGAAAACTGGAGGTTCATTGGGAAAAAACGTGTGACGGAAATCATCCAAGAGCGTGGGCGTGTCCAAAAGGCAGTAGTAGAAACGGGGAAGTAGAGGGAGTTGAAAAGATGCATCACCAAACGGGGGGGGGAAAGGACTTTTTTGGGGAAAAAAAGCGACCAAATGCAGAAAAGAAGGCTTGCAGCTGGTTGCAACGGAACGATGGGGAATCTGAGAAAAAAATCACAAAAGAGGGTGGCATTACGATCAAACGCAAGGGAGGGGACAAATTTGAGCGGGAACAAAAAAGGAAACCGTAAGGAGAGACACTGCCGAAGGCTTACTAAAAGTGGGGAGGGGGGCCGGGGTGTGTAATGATTGGAGAAAGAACTGAGATGGTTGGGCTTCAAGGGAGACCGACCAGCTGCAGACGAACGAAATCTGGAGAACGGGAAAAAAAAGGGGAGCGGAACTGGCCAGGGGACCTTGGCGAGGAGGGAACCGATAGAGTCGGGGGTAGTTTTGAAGCGAGCTGGGGAAAATGTGTCCGGGACGAGAGGGGAAAACCATCTCGAATGCAAAGGGATGGGGGGAGAAGGGGGTTCCAGGGGGAAAATGTGATGCTCAGAGAAGGGGGATTGGAAAGGACACCAATTGGGCACCGGTTCAAGAAATCCTCGACAGTAAGTTGGGGGGCGTGAATATATAAAAAAAAAACGAAGGTACAGCAAGTGTTAGAAGGAATGCCATCAAAACAAAGCCGCCCAGGCTAGTTAAGTTCCAAACACCAAAGGGGGAAAACGGAACAGAAGCACGGATCGCGAAAAAGGCAGGGGGGAAAGGAGAGGCCTGAGTGAGCAGAGGGGAGGGGACCATTGAAGGGGGGGGGGTTGAGGAAATCGCAAAGAAGTCGCACCGGAAAGATTCAACCGTTCGAACGCGAAATAAGGAACGAAGACGGTAGGGTTAAGTCTTGGTGGGGGGGGATAGAAAACAGGAGAACTAGCTGGGTGGGCGAACCAAAGCCATTAGGCGGGGCACGTGGTGGTGGTGAGGGCCGTTTGGGCCGAGGGGAAAAATTGGGGACACCGGGGGTGGCAAAAGGATCCAGGGGGGCTGGGCGTTGCCAAAAATTGGGTCCGACACAGGTAAGAGCGAGGGGGGGGACAGATGAACCGGGGGAGAACGGTGAGAAACAAAAAAAGCAGTGGCTGTATCAATCGACTGGACTAAAAAAAGGGAGCAGGAATGGAAATGGAAGATCCAGGTTGCCGGCGCTCAGGAAAAACGATAAGCAGTCCGAACTACGGGAAGGGGTACGCTTGCAGCAGAGGGATAGGTCCCCGGGAAATAGGCACGGGGGGGTTTGTCTCACTTGGCGGTATGGAACCACAGACAAAAGAAGACACCAGAAACGTGAAAAATGAGAGAGAAAATAAACGAGGTTTTTTGGGTGGAAAAAAAAGGTGTTTAAAGCCGAAGCGGTTGGATTGAAGAGGGCACCAACACGGTCACGCAGATCGTCGGGATTGGGGGGCAGTGAAGATACTGTGCACAAAAAGTGAGGGGGATACGAAGCACACGCTGGGTGGGGTTCCTGCCGAGTTTGAACCTCCAGAAAATAGGGTGAAGAAGAAAGTGAACGTCAAAAAGTTTTGGGGATGATCGGAGCAAGGCCGCAACTCAAAAGCTAACGTTGAAGGGGGAGGATTCACGGGGGGAGGGGGGGGGACCCATCAAAAAAAAAAATAAAAAAAAAAGAGGTAAACAGAGAGCGGGGACAAATCTTCACACCAACCATCAGAAGCAGCAGGGGAATTCGGTCAGGGGTGACAAGCCATAGCCAGAAAGTTCTATATAAAAGCGTGAGGAACACGAGAGTGAAACGTATGCAAGAGGAAAATAAACCAGGGGGAAAATCTTTACTCGGGGGCCAGAAAGGGACGAAGGGAGGACGGGTGTCTGCAGGCGGAGGGCGGAATTCGACAGGTGGTGGGAGGGATTGTTCGGAAGGAGAAAATCAAGAACACTGGGGGATGGTCGGGGCCCACCCAACGCGCGAGTTATCAAAAAAGGCGGGGGCAAATAAGGCCAAAAAAAGGACTAAGGGAAAAGACATCAACCTCGGTGAAAAGGGAATTCGGGGGAAGGAGAGGGAGACATAGGGATGGAAAAAACTCACAGGACAGGATGGGGATAAAGGGAGGTGGGACAAGGGGGTTTTGAAAGGAACTGAGGTTTTGGGCCGGGGTCTGGGGGGGCGGTGGACGAAGGCAGTGCAGGGACATTTCAACGGCTGGGGAAGTCGAAGTTTTTGGGTACCTCTGAAATGGGGGGGAACCAAAGAAATGACGGGGGGGGGGGAAACGTTGGCTGAAAAGGGTAAAAGGCAATATCGGAGGAATTTTGAGCTGCGAAGACTGAAGAACAACTCAGGACGCGGAAGTGGGGGGGGGGGGGTGGGGGGGGGGGGGGGGGGTGCTTTGGTTTTTTATTGCAGAGGAATCAGTTGAAAAAAAATGAGCAGCATAAACTGACGTGTTTTTGGCTGGCACAAAGGGGGAAAAACCTTGAGAAGAGTAAAGGTCAAAAAGGAAGAAGGTCAAAAATGAAGAAAGGAAGTTTTTGATCAATTGATGAAACAAACCAAAATCGAAGAGAAAGAAAAAGCCCAAAAGAAAAGGGGTGTCATTGAGACAAGAGGGTTTACTAAGGGATAGGTTGGTACAGAGAGGAGGATCTATCGAGGGAGTAAAAACAACGGAAGTAAATCCAAAGAGAGGGAAGTGCACTGAAAAAACTGATCAAAAAACAAAGATTTGAACAAACTCACACGAGAAGAGACTGCGTGACAGAAGAGGTGGACGATGAGCAATACTGATATAAGGAAAGTGTAAAACGGAAAACGGATGGGGGCGGGTAAAAACGAAACAGAAGGCCAAAACCCATCTGGTTGGAAATGCCGGGCATCAAAAATCCTTCGGACCCATGGGCCCGGCAAAAATCGGGGCCCCAGGGTATTGGGAGGACAAAATAATTCCTAAGAGGGACCCTTTTAGGAGAAAACCAGATCAAATGAAGAAGAGGAGGAAGATTGAAAAGAATGATGTCAGTAAGCAGGGTCAAGACGGGGAAAAGACGATGAAAAAAGGGGAAGAGGTATCACATGCCAAGTTGCAAGACGCGTTGAAGCAAATTTCATGTGTAGGAAAAATTTGATCAGGCGGAAGAAAAAGAGTAGGGAAAAACCAGGAGACCAAGGGGGAAATAAAAAATGGAAATGGCAAGAAGACCAGCTGGAGGAAGAGAAAGGAGGGGGACGAAAAAGGGAGGTTTGGGAGGCAGGGGGTGGAACTCTTCACAACGTGATCGGAGGAAGGAAGCCAAAACAACAGGGTGGAAGACAGAAGGCAACTGGTTTTTTTGGGAAAACACATACAGTTAAAAAATCAGAAACAAAACACCGAAAAGGAGGAAAGGGGTTTCTAAGTTGGAAAAACCTCTCAAAAAAAGGAGGGAAGAGAAGAGCTGACTCTGGGAATTGGCCAGGAACCAGAAGGAGGGCAACTTCCAAAAAAAACGCCAAAAAGGGTCAATGAGGCGCAAAGGGGTCAAGAAAGAACATGGGGGTGGAAAAGTTACAGACGAAGAAAATGAAATGAAGGGAAATTGAAAAACTTGGTTATTGTGAAGCCCCCAACGACGGCCAGAAGTCACTACAAGAAATGGCTGAAAAATCGGGACTTCAAAATCGAGATCAAATCACCTCACGACAAATTTGAACCTCAGACAAGCGAACAGGAATGGAAACGCATTAAGAAAGGAAATGCAGGAGACAGTATAACAGAACAACTCCAAGGAAAGTGAACTACAAGAAGTGGCAATCCAAAGAAGGGGGTTGGGGGCCCAGGCGATGAACCGTTTGGGGACCGAGACAGGAGAAAGTGGGAAGAGGAAATTCCCCCATCAAAAAGAGGGAAGGAGGGTCTAACGGATGTGTAAATTACAAGGAACATAACGCGACATCAAGGTCAGAATCAATAGGGCACAAGGGGAGATAAGGCGTCGCAGTCGGCGGCCCGGCACATGGCCAACCACTGAAAGACACGAAAAAAAGATTGTAAACGGGGGGCAAGACGTAATGACGTACTCTTAAGGGACAAATAACGCTGAAGCTGAGTGGCAAAGAGCACGAACGAAAGAGCCTCGGAAGGGGTAACGAGCAAAGGTTGACTAAGAGCGGGCGCACTAACTAGTTCTGAAACAAAGGCGCGAGCAAAAAGGAAAGGTTCTCAAGTAAGGAGAATCAAGGGGTAAAAAACGGATTGTGAAAAAAGAGGGAAATAAACTTGCGACACCCGAAGACAAAAAAAAAGGGACCTGGGGTGCCAAAAAAATAAAAGAACAAGAAAAGGAAGCGGGGGAAAGGGAAAATCAAAGTCGAGGAAGCAGCGAAGAAAAGTAAGAAAAGTCATCACTTCCTGAAAATCTCAAAATAGGCAAGAAGAAGAAGGTCATCAATTTCGGGAGAAAGGAGAAAAAAAAGAAATGGGGAAACACGTTCGCGGGGGGTAAAGGAGAACGAAACTCTCCTATAACTTGAAGGGAAAAGGACAGAGACCCACAGAAAAACTTCGGGGAAAGTCAAGATTAAAAAGAAAACTTTGGAAAGGAAAAAAAATAGTATAGAAAACCACAAAAGTGGGTTTCAGGGAGAGAAAGAGTCTAGAAGTCCAAAAACATATTGGGCCGGAAGGTACAGGGCGGAATCGACGTCCATCGGGATGAACAAGGAAATGGGGTTGCGTAGGGGGAGAACCTGCCTCGAAGGGAACAAGAAACGAAACACCAAGGAAAAAGGATAGTAGTAGCACTAAATCCAATACTAAAGATATCGGAAGAAAGAAACGTTCAACAGCGGGAACCAAAAAGCCTACCCGCGAGGACAAAAACCGAAGAAAAATTAAGACCATGATTTCCTCATAACAATACGAGTAGAGAAGAACGAGGGGGGGCAGCCTCCAAAAAAGAAAGAAGAAAGGACTGTCCACTGGGCACCTAGCGGGGGGAAAAAAACTCGGACCGACAGGCTTTTGCAACTGGGGGAGGAAAGCGTGGAAACCCTCCCAGCAACCTCTAGAGGGGGCGCAAAAGGGGTCATTGAGCGGGGAGGGGTGACAAAAAAAAGAAGGAAAGACGCAAAATTGACAAAAAAGAGCGGACAGGAAACACGTTGGAAAGGGGTAAAAAGTAAATCAAAATCAGAAAATGCCCGCCGGCGAACAAATAATGAGGAAAAAAAAGAAAAGTGAGTGGGGAACGCGAACCATTCACCCAACAACAAGCGAGGATTTCAGGAAATCGAAAAAAAATAAGACAAGTGATAAAAAAGAACCATGAGGTCTAATGAACTCGACGGGGCCATGGCAAATTCAAGGGGAGAAACAGAAGCAAGGTGAAAAAAAAAAATGGTTCACAAAAAAAAAAACAAGGGCGGGCGCCGACGAGGAAGTTTTAAAGAAAAGAGTTGGGTGGAGGAGGGTTGGAGTCGGCCCAGTTCCAAAGAAACTGAAAACAAGAAAAACAAGGGGACCTCGCAAAGGGAACAGAATAAGCAGCTGGGTAAGAAAAAGAAGACTGCCAAAAAGAAAAAACACCCTGGTCATCAGTTAAGGAGAGAAGGGGAAACAAAGGAGAGGGGGGACTTCAATTAGAGACCCATGGGCGAGGAAGGGAATAAGAAAGAGAAATTTTTCTGAAAAGACACCATAGGAGACACTGAGATGAAGCTTAAACCAGTTAATAGGAAAGAGAAAAAGAAAAGGGACCAAGACTCGACTGTCCACTGAAGAAAAACGCGAAAGGGAGGGTGGTTCTCGACAAAATACAATAAATGACTAGAATAGGAAAAAAAAAAGGAAAGAAGGGTAAGGCCCCTCGGGGGGAAACAAAACCGGGGAAAGGGAACACCACATAAACCCTATGGAGGAAAATAAAAAAGCTCGTTCAGAGGGCAGTCTAAATAACGATGATAAACAAACAACACTGAAATAACCGATTAAAAAGGTGAAAGACATTGAATTCTCTTAGAAACATCATAGGAAAACTTGAGAATCGGGGACTTTCGTCCAATAATCAATAGAAGAAGGAGAAATAAAATTAACCGTTTGCACTCTGAAAAAAAAACTAGCGGCAGAAAAAAGAAAAATGGGAAAAGTCACGACGATCCCGCGACGGGTGGTCACCTTTAAAAATGTTGGAGTGGGAAAAGTAAGAAAGGGGGGAAGGGTAAGCTTGGGGTGGAGAATTGGTAGCGGGGTAAAGTACCCTTGAAACAACTAGGACAACGAAGACATCATGAACACAAATAAGGTGAAAACCTAAGAGAGAACCAAAGATGAGGGTGATAGAAGACAAAGAATGTCACATCAGAGGAAGGAAAACAAGGCGGAAGGAAACGTGAAAAAAAAGAGCTCAAGCACAGGGTCAAAGGGTAAAACCAGGTGAGTTCTTTTCTGGGTGCTGGGTAAGGGTTTGAGAGTCGTGGGAGACCCAAAAAAACAAAAACAAACATAATGTTTCAGCCGGAAAAGAAAGAAGCCGAGAAAAAATGTGAGCGGACGAGAAAAACAAAACATCAACAAAAGACTGGAGGAAGAAGGATTGGGGAGGGGAAAACGGGAAGAGTAGGCGTTAAAAAAATCGTCTTTCCCCTACGCGTGAAGAGGAAAGAGTAAAGGACTCAAAGGTTCTGATCGAAAAAAAAAGAGAAAGAGACGAAGCGTTGAGGCGAGAAGTCAAAGGGGGGACTTGACTGTAAATGGAAAACATGGAAAAAAAAAAAAGGAGGAAAAATCCTTGGGATGGGGCTCGAAAGAAAGAGGGGGTGAAAGTGAACATAATCCAAGAAAGGGACGGGGAAAAAAAAACAATACACTCAAGTCGTTCGAATTGGAGAGAGTGGTAGGAGACCAAGAGGAAAACTTGCGAGAACAGTGGGCCAAGGGGCAACGATTTCCAACAAGGTTGCCTAAACAGAAAAAGGGGTGGAAAAAAACGGCAACGCGAAGAAGGGAATGAAGTAACTCCAAAAAAAAAAAAAAACCAGAAAGTAGGGGAAGGTTTAAACTGTGACCGCAGATGAAAGGGGGTAAAATAGGGGGGAAACAGTCCTCCAATAGAGGAGGAAAGATCAGGAGGAGAATAAAAAAGACGGGGGGGGAGGTTGTTGAGGGAAATCCGGGGTTGTAAAAAACGTTTTGGAGAAGGAGACTGGAGAAAAGCGATAATTGGTGAAGACCAAAACTTAGGGGGGAAACGTGTAAAAAAAGATGAACCAAAGGAAAACAAATACCAAAACTTCGGGAAAGAGTCATCAAAGGGTAAGGTTGTTGGTGGGAAAAAGGGAAAAGGTAAATGAAAGAAGAAACAAGGGCAACGGTGGGGGAAACCAAGAGGAAAGAGAGATCTCATAAAAAAAAAAAAAATTTATTAGGGTGGAAAAAAAGGAAAGGGAAAATTCATGGACGTTGAAGAATTGGTGAAACGGCACAATTTGCTGGTAATGCTGGGGTTGTCCTTAGGGAACGGAATTCATTGGGACACAAAGGGGAAAGGACATGCGAAATAAAAAAGACCCGTAAATGGTGTTTTTCCAAGAAGGGATGGGGAACCGGGGGGCAGACGGGGGTGAGGCAAAACAACCGCAAGAGAACCAGAGACAGTCGGAATAAAAAAAAGGGGGGGGAAACAAAAACGGAAAAAACAGAGGGTAAGAAAGGGGCTGCGCCGAAAAAAAAGAAGGTTGATAAGTAGCAACCCGCGGTAGAGAACTTGAAAGAAAAGGGATGACGGCGTGGTGGGAAGATGGGGAGCAGAAAATTTTAGAATCTTACGCGTGGGGGGGTTCGGAAAAACAAGAACCGTTTATAAAAAACTTTAAAACTCGTGGCGTCTTCAACAGTATTAAAAGTTGAAAGAGTGGGAGGGAACGAAAGAGAAAAGTAGAACAAGGGGAGGGGCATTTGGGGGGGCCACGTAGGAATGGATAGTAATCCCATAATAAACTCGAGTTAGAGACAAACCCACGAATGGTTGAGGGTAAAAATATTTACACAGACCAGAAATGACAGGAAAAGGAAAACTGGCTACGGAAAGAATCCATTTAACGTTCTGGACATGTAGGGTATGAAAATTACGAATTCAAAGCCCATTCAAAGGGGGGGAAAAAAAAAATTGTAGATTCCACGCAAGTAGACAGAAAAATACAGGAACACGGGACCGGGGCGGAGGACAAAATGGTAGCTTCTACCAGATGTTACTGGGGAGAGGTAGGAAAAAATACGAGAGGAGGATTGACGAGTTGAGCAAAAAAAAAAAAAAATAAAGGGGGGACCGGGGCAAGTAGACAAACCAAAATGGGACACGGCGGATCTTTTGTGTTCCGGGCAAAAAAGGGAGTACAGAGTGCCAGGGGGAGAAAACAACTTGGGAAAAAAGTTGTAGAAATACAAGGGACGTCAATGACGTATGGGAGTGCAAACTAAGCAGAAAAAAAAAGGGGGGTGGAATACCAAAAAGAAAAGACTAAATCACACTGAGGGGTTAATGGGTCCAATCAACAAAAAGGGGAAGAGAAAAGCAGGTCTTAGACGGCAAAAAAAGAAAGCGGAAGAACAAAAAACTGTATCACGAGAATGAAGGGAGCACGGGGACTTGGGGTTGAATAAAGGAGGAAAAAAAAAGAAAGGGGGAAAAAATTGAGAAAGGAAAAAGAAAGAAAAGAGAAATCGGTGGAGGGAAATGGGGGTTAAGGGAATATAGCCTCCCAAAGGGGAGGAAACCACAGGGAGGCAGGGGCACCAGGGGGGGGATATTTGGCGGGGTCGAGGGAAGAAAATTTGTGGAAACTTTGGGGGCAGTCGATAATGGGGAGGGGGAGTTTAGCACCGCTTGTGGCAGGACAGGGATGGAGGGTAGCGCAATTGTTGGGAAGGGCGAGGAGAAGAAAGCTGAGGGAACGCGGGGGAGGGAAAAAAAGGGAGTTGAGGATCAGAAAAGGGCAAGGAGAAAAAAGACGTCCAATCTCGGGGGGGCACAGGGAGAGAGAAAAAACATGCAAGATTCCTTTACGAGGAAAAAATATTGAAGAAAGGTGACGAGGGAGGGGGGTTGGCTTCGAGGTCAAAGAAAACCGAAAAAACACCACACAGGGAAAGGGCAAAAAAATATAGGGGAGGGCGCGGAAGTTGGGGGGTCATTTTTGAAAGAAAGTGGAAAAGTTGACCAGGAAAGGGCAACAACAGGCAGAAAAATGAGAGAGTTTACTTTTCTAAGAAACACGGTGAGCACGGAGAAAGGGTTTCACGGGAAAGCAGACTGTGGGGGGTGAAAGTCGTGAAGACCAACAGTGATGGAAGAGAGTTGGTGAAGAAAAGGGCAAGTGTGGGGGAGACTACTGGGGAAAAGGGGGGCACCGGGACGGAGTTGAAAAGGGGATTCCGGGGAAAGTGTGCAAAAGAAAAGAGGAAGAGACGAGGGTTTGGAAAAGGAGGAAGTACGGTGGAAAAAGGGACGACGAAGAAAAAGAGGGAAAAACATTATTCTTCGGTGAGAGAAAGGACACGGAAGCCTTAAAGAATTATCGTTGGGGAAGAAGGGGAAAGAGACTTCCGGCGGCTAGGGGGAAAAGTGTGGAAATAAGGGAAAAAAAAACGAATTTAGAAGGGGCACGAAAAGGGGGCAGTCGCAAAGGGAGAAAGGAGATCTATAAAAAAGGGGGGGGATCTATGTATTATACTCAAATCAATGACAAAAAAGGGGGGGCTGGACTTGGGCCACCGCGCAGTGGGAGATAAAAGGGAAATGCCAGAAAACACACCCAACCTAAAAAAATAAGACAGAAAACTATTTAAGGTAAGAATGAACACCGGGGAAGAGAGCTTTAGAAGAGAAGAAA
>Ga0179593_1594871_pt1 | contig 20410 bp, 38 predicted proteins | sample CZODoug2_1_08_16_FD_185931 | JGI IMG/M metagenome (GOLD analysis project Ga0179593, IMG submission 185931) | Vadose zone soil fungal communities from Angelo Coast Range Reserve, California, USA - CZODoug2_1_08_16fungal (PacBio error correction) | ecosystem: Environmental > Terrestrial > Soil >...
GCATGCGGGGGAGCGGGAGCTCTGTGTGGGGAAAAATAGTGAGGTGGACGAATATTGGATGACGCGATTGAGATAAGGAAGACCAAAATCCGGCAGGGGTGGTCAGGGAATAATTGAGGAAGGGACACAATGACCGAAAGGTAAGCAAAACGGTGAGACGCAGGCACGTGCAGTCAATAGACACGAGAGCCGCTCATGGGGGAGGAGGCCTAACCAACCCACATGCGTAAGGTCTAATGTGCTGGCCAATAGGTGGGAACGAAAAGCGAGAACATGTCGGCAAGTGCGAAAAATCACCGGATGCGAGGTATGGGGGGCGGAGAATGAGAGGGACCAACAAGAAAATTGAGCACAGGGGTGGAAAAAAAGAAGAACCTATGGCAGATAACAATTTCAACCCGTCAAGGGTGTGGTGGAGGAAGGAAACAATGAATGGTTCAGCAACCCGCGAGTCGGAAAAAGAAAAGGAGACAGGACAAGCAGAAAACAACACACAATAAAGGACTGAAGAGAAAGAAATGTAGGCTGAGACCAATGGAGGGAGGAATAGAAACAGGGTACTTGCCAAAGGTGGCAATAAAAAATTAACGAGACACCGGGAGAAGTACTAAAAAAAAGGCGAGGGTCATATGTAAAGAGAAAGGGGTGTTATAAAAGAAGCAGCGGGTACATTGAGAAATAAAAAAAACGAATTTAGGCCAGGGAACACAATTCCATCATGGGGGACGAGTGCCAAGAGGGGAAAGGAAATGGAGCGAACCGGAAATAAACACAGTGGGTAAGACGAAAGGAAAGGACTGGACCCGTGGTCCGGGAAAAAACAAATTCGATGAGGTTAGGGGTAGGGTGTACCTCAAACATCTAGAGAGGGGTTCGGAGGTCGGAAGAAACAGCTACAAGCAAGAACGCACAAAAAAATCAAAAAAAAAAAGAAGGAGACGGGAGATACGTACAGGCCAATTTTCACACAAGAGAGCTATTAGATTGAGAGGGGCTCGACTCAGGAATGGAAGGGAAAATGCAACCCCCTTCGTTTTTCGGAATAGATAAAGACGTCGGGATCGCGGGAGGATTTCGAGGACGGACCGAATCCGTGAGAAAAAACTTCTTCTTTTGGGTAGGGAAAAATACAAGTACAAGAAAAACCGGTTTCACATCCAAAGGGGTCACTCCCGAAGACAGATAATCTAAAAAGCCGCGAGGAAAAAAGGGAAAGAGAATACCATCTCATCACAGCGGAAAATGACAAAACAAAAAGAATGAGAGGAAAAAAAAGAAAGAGAGAATGGTGTGAGAAGGCAATTTAGAAGTATCCGTTGGAAGTAGGGGAGGGACAGGGGGCGACGAACAACGAATGGGAAAAATGATATGGCTTGAAAAAAGCTGATGTGGGGGGTGGGCCGAAGGGATGGGAAGAGTCCAAAAACCACGACCGTAGGGGAAGAAAAAAAGAAGGGCATCAGATGGAAGGACAGAATAGGAGAAAAAAAGGTAAAAACGGGGGCAACGAGGTAAGAGGACTCAAAAAGAAAGTTCTGAGGAAAGGGGGGAGGAAAAAGGGAAAGGAGATCAAAAAGAACGCACAAGACAGAGGCGACCTTTGGAAAAAGGTGGGTCGTGGCGCAAATCATCGTGGAGGTAAACAACAAATACGGAAATGGACTATCAACAAAAGGAAGGGGCCGGAAACCAAAGGGGGGGGGAAGGAGCACTCGGATAAGAGGGAAAGGAGTGATTAAATTGAGGGGCGGGGGGGGGGCTGCTAGCAGAAGGAAAAAGAACGAGCAAAAGAGGTAAGACGAGTATTGAATGGGGGGGAAATGCAGAGGAAACGAAAAACAAACATCGGGAATCTGGGCAATACGAAGCAGAAAGGGGAGACTGGTATATTGGGTCAAGGCCACGCAAAAAACAAAAAAAAAATGGAGGGGTGGGAATTTGGGGGAAAAAAGGAAAAAGACTTCGGGGGGTAGGCCCCTATTGGGGGAAGGGGGGGTACGAACTCGGCAAAAGGGGGGGGAGTGGGGGCAATCTACGTCGAAAAAAAAAAAAAAGGTCGTAACAAAGAAGGGGAGAGGGCTCAGAAATGAAAATGAAGGAAAAAAAGGTTTCGGGTCGCTTCAAAAAAGGAAAGGGTGTTAGAGAAAGCAAAGACACGGGAAAAGAAATCAAAGAGAGGGTCGGGTGGGGGGGGCTGGAATATAGAGCCTAGGATTGAAAACAAGAAGAGTGGGGGGTTAATCAAAGGCAGCCCGACAGAAAACCGAAAGACGTGATGGGGGGAATCACCCTGTTATTAGGAAAAAGTGCCCAAAGAGAGGGCGGAAAAACAAAAAAGGAAAAAAAAACAGGAACTGTTTTGTGAAGCAAGGGAAAAAAACAGGGGAGAGGGAGCATGATCACGAAGCTTAAAAGGACGAAAACACCTAACAATCCGGGGGGGATCCTGGAAACACTATTGGTGAACAAGAGGTGGGGAAGGTATTGAGGGAGGAGGGGGGGTTACCACGGGGCAAAATACAGGGGACCAAAGGGAGGGGGAGGATGTCCCATCAAATGGGGAAAAAAAAAAAAAAAAAAAGAAAGCGTGGGGGGGAAGGGGAACAGGCCATCCAATCCGGACAGAAAAGAAAAAAAAAAAGGGGGGGGTAGAAAAAAACAAGGGGGGATACTTTGCAAAACACGAATAAGGGAGAGAGTAAAACAAGCGAAAGAAACCAAGAGTTATTTATTGGGAGGAGGGGGGGAAACAGGAAAACCGCTGGGGTCATTAACGGGGGAACGACCAACCAGCACTGGATAGGAAAAGATTGAAAAGCAGGGGATTCGCATCACCGCCATAAGGCAGGCGGGACCGTGGTGGGCGGAAAGAAGGAAAAAAAGAAAAGGGAAAAGGGGGAAGTGGAGGGTGAACCTAGCGCAGGAGTGACAAAAAGGAAAAGGGAAGAAATGGGAGAAAAAGCAGACCATGGGCGAAAGAAGGACTTTGTCAGGGAAGAAAAAATTTTTGGCCCAAATATTGTCACTCGCCAAGCCCGAAGAGAAAAAGAAGGGGAGGGGGTGAGGGGGAAGAACGCAAAAAAGGAAAAAAAAAGACAACAAAAAAGAGACCAATAAGTAGGAAGGCCCGAAAAAGCTTGGATAGTGCCAGAAAGGGAGAGAGGAAGGGGGAGGTTAACGACGCCACATTGGACAGAACGGGAGGCCAAGACAGGAAGGAAAAAAAGAAATTGTGAAACAAAACATGTCATCGAAAGAACGACAAAAAGGGGGGAAAAAAAAAAGAAACTGGACCAAAACCCTGAAAGGGAAACGAGCGGCAACATCCGGGACGGGGCCAATTAAGGGGACAAAAGGGATTACATTTGAAGAAAGGGGGGGGTGCGCGGGGGCCGAAGATCATCAAGGGGTGGATATCTCCAGGAACATTGGGAACTGAAAGCGGGGGGTTAAAAGAACAGGAAGAAAAGAGGGTTAAAGACGGCGGAGGGGGGGTAAGGGAAAAAGAAAATTGGGGGGACAAATCAAAAAAGCGTAGCCATGGTGGGCGGGGGGAGGGGGGAGAAAAACACGAAAAGGAAGAGGGAAAAAATCGGGCAAAAAAAAAACCAACAATCCGAAACAGGGGGCAAGTCAAGGGGAAGGAAAGACAAGGAGAAAAGACGTTTGGTCACATCCCTAGGGAACTAGGGAGGGGGGGAAAAAAGGGGCGAAAAAAAGAGACGTACTGCGCCACAGACTGAAACATTAAAATGCTATGAGAAAAGTCAAACTCAAGGAAAGGAGTTCAGATGGAGGTCTAAAGAGGAAAAAATCCACGGTAACTAAAAAAAACAGGGGTGGAAAGATCTAGTCAATGGGCAGGGCACCGTGAAAGGAAACCGGCCCTACAGGGGGAACACAAACGGGAAAAAAGGGAAAGGAACCAAGTGGGGGTAAGAAAAAAATTCAAACGGGGCGACGGATTGAGAGGCTAGGCAAATGGGGGGGAGGGAAACTAAAGAAGGGGGAAGAATAATAAACGGCCCGGAGGTATCAGCAGCAAGGAAGGTGAACACGAAGGGAAGCATCAAAGACGGGAACGGAAAGAGGCAAGGGATAAGCAACGGAAAGGAAAATTAAAGAGGGCTAGATGTGGCAGGGTAAGGGAAAAAGGAAGGGAAAAAAAAAAAAGAGAAGAAAGCAAGGATGGAGGTTTACTGCGGGGAAATAAAAAAAAAGGGAAATCTGAAAAGGGTGAAAGGAATGCTTTCGGGGGGTCAAACGCACAGGATAAAAGGGCGAGGTGGGGGAAAACAAGAAAGGGGAAGTGAACGGACGGAGGAAAAAAGGACCGACATCAAGAAGGGTTTGGGTACAGGATGTCTCGATAAAACCGGCAAACCAGGACAGGGGGGGAACAAGACACGAACCAGGACCAAGACAGAGCACCGAAACCAAAGTGAACGGGATCAGGGGCTGGCGCTAAAAAAAGACTGGCATCAGAGAAAAAAAGGCCTAGTTAAAAAGAGAGATGACGAGCACTAAAAAGAACGGCATCTCAAGAAACAAAAAAAAATCTGTAAAAACTCTGGGTCACAGGGAACCCAAGCCGATGCGGGAGGAAAAAAACAAAGAGTCAAAGAAAACAACACGAATGATTTAGGGCAGTAAAAAAAGAAAACACAAGAGAAGGAAGAAAAACAACAAAGATGGTTTGAAAATGCAAGAAGCCAGACGGAGCACAAGGGGAAGCACAAATAAAAGCAAGAAAAAAAACACAAAGAAGAACTCACACGTGGGAAAAAAAAGCTAAAAAAAAATTAAAACAAAACCCCGAACAAGGGGGGGAACAAGACAACCGGAGGGATAGATTTATGCATGGGTCGGCCGAACAAAAGAAAACCCAAGACAGGCCTTGAAACGGTCGCAGCGGTGCGCCCGCGGTTCAAGGGAAAGGGGGAGAAAAGAAAGGAACATGCAGGCAACGCACTCACAAGGGGGAAAAGAAAAAGAAGAGCAAAAAAAAAAAGGGTTGGGACTTGAAGTAACAAATTTTTGAGAATGGCATCCGCGAAATAAAGAATCAGGAATACTAGAAAAAAGAAGGGGTCGGGACAGCGAAAAAGCAATTTGGCAACAGTTATCCACGGAACAGGAGAAGGGGGCGCCATGCTGAGCGGGAAGGAAAACCAATAATAACGCAATTTCAGGGCAAGAATAAATGACATGTGGGGGGGGGAAAAAAGAGAGGGAAATGTCAGAGGGTGTCAGAAATGGTGCAGGAGTGAAATCGCGGGCCGAAGGGTTGGCAGGGTCAGGAAACACGGGAAGATTCCCAGCAAGTCGTGCCCGGGGGGTGCGAATGAAAGTTGGGAGGGGAGGGAAAAGAAACCCGCCCAAGACCATAAAGAACCAAAAAAGGGGAATGGGAAAAACAGCCATCGGCGAGGATTCCCTTCCCAAAGGGGAACTCATCTCGGGCGATGTGGTCAACAAAAAGGTGGGGGGAGGAAAAGGAGTGGAGGGGGGGGGGGGGGGGAGAGGCAAAGGCAGGCTCCAGAAAGGGATGGGACAAGGGATTCGGACACTACTCAAGGGGGGTGTCTCTTTGTTTCAAACGATCGTTGGGGTAGTAAAAAGGGAGCAGGAGAGGTGACACAGAGGGGGGGCGTAAGACTTCCTGTCCCAGAAAGCTTCGAGAACAGGGAAATGAGCCAAAAGAAACGGACTGCATCGACAGCACACAAGATCAGGGAGGAAAAGGAGTGAGGGAAGAGGGGGGGGAGATGTAGCGTTTGCTCAAAAAAATAGAGCGCACACTGGCACAATCAACACGACACAAAAAAAAAAAAACGGGTATTTCCCCCGGAGATTCCACGAAATGAAGAAAATCACAAAAAAAAGGAAAAAAGCAAAATGAAGAGGGAGGGAAATGTTTGGGTGAAAAGCTCTTAAACAAAAGCATGTACAGGAGGAAATTACCAATCTCCAAGTACCAAGGAAGAAAAAAAAGGGGGGTCTGGGAGAAAAGCGTTCTCTGACCACGTTCTGGTGGCGAATCTGCACTTCCGGAAGAGCACGTCTAAAAGCCAGCACGGGAAAAGTCAAACAGAGGAGGAGAAAAGGGGGATCAAAAAAAAACAAGGGAAACGCCGGTGGCAGACAAGATTGAAATGCGTACCAGCCGGGAAAAAAAAGGAAAAAATAACAACGGGAACGGCCTAAGGAGAACTAAAGGACACCCCTTGTGGGATAAAAAAGGGGAAGGGGGGGTAAACAAGCTCCGGGCAAAAAAAATTTGCAGTAAAGCAGTGGACCGCACGCCGGTAAAAAACTTACGCCTGTCGAAAAAGGAAGGGGGGGCAGTAAAGAAGGGAAAACACAAAATCGAACCGGCAAGGACCCAAAAACGTTCAAACGACCCGTGGGGGTAGGGTCGATCTGCCGGGTAAGGAGGACAATCGATAAGGGTTCGGTAACGGGAAAAAGGCATAAGGAAGGGCAGTGGGCGAACCCCGATCGACAACTCTAATTACTAAAAATACACTCTGCCGTGGGTGTGGGCGGACTACATAGACTCGGCAAAAAGGGAAGTACGACAAAGGAAAGGAATTACAGGAAAAGCAGGCCTCACTAAAACCAACGAAGGAAAGCGGACCAAAAATCGCCCCGTGAACAACAACAATTGAAACCGGAAATGATGGACAACACAGGTAACCGGCGGGGTCGGGGGGAAAGGAGGTCGAACAATTCATACATTCGACGTTTCGGGCAACGGGTCGAACGAGCTACATACAAAAAAGCTCTGAGGTAAAAAAGCACAATCAGCCGTAAACAGAAAGGGGGCAGGCCGGTCAAGCAAAAACACTCGTGCTTCTAAAGAACAAGAAAAAAAAAAAAATCCAAAAAAAAGCAATCATGCTCAGGAAACAAACCAAAACTTGAATTCGACAAGAGTCAGGCTCCACGCATCCTGCGCTTTCGCCGGACGGGCGAACGGGATGGCATGTAAAGAAAAAGCGGGCTGGGAGGAAAAAAACGACGACAAAAGCTTCTCCCGGCCCCCAAAAAACCGGCTCAAATCCCCCCGCAAGAGCAAAACACCCTTTTACCCACTCAAGTGGACGCCCCGGGGAAAGAACAAACATCAACAACAGGGGACGCGATCATCGGTGTGAGCGCAATCATCCCAAGGAACAAAGCAGACAGAGCACAAGCACCGCGACTACAACCCCTCCAAAAACTATCGACACGACATAGGACTCATCGAAGCATTAACTCAGTCCACGAAAAAAAAAAGAAGTAAGTAAGAAAACAAAAAAAGGTGAAAAAAGTAAAGCCCAAGGAGGGCGCAACCAGAACAGGCCGACAAATCACAAAGCAGCGAATTCATCAAAAACTCAACAAAGTCATCTTGCGCAAGAAGAGAAAGCATCTCCAGGGGGCAGGTGATTGGCCAAACCAACGACGTAAACGATTCACGGGATGGACTGTCTATGGGGCTTGTGCAGTGGTGTTCGTCCGTGAGTTCGAAAAGCTCACTCCGAACAACTACTTACCCGTACCATTTAATCTCGCGGCTAAAAGTCGCGACACAACGAGACTGTAGTGAGATAAAAAGGACGGGGGGAGAGTGCGCGCCCGCTGAAGTGGAAATGAAGCAACTCAAAAAAAAACGCAAACGGAAGGGTGACTATTAGGCAGAAAGGCAAGGACTTCTTCCATTGCACGCGAACAACAAATGGGGGCGGAAAAGGCGTGCGGTAAGGGGTGCACGAGGAGGAGCCGAGAACCGGGAAAAAAACGGAACCTCGTTATCTTTACACAACCGGCACGACCGGAAAAAAACGATGCAAGACTAACGGCGGTATAACGAAAGGGGAGGCAGAAGATGAGAGAAAAAAGAACACCAATTTTTTTATATTTTCAAACACGAACTGGTGCGGCCGGTGGGCGTGCGAAAGGAGGGGGGGAAAAAACAATATGGGGGACATGAAAAAACAATCACCACGCACACACGAGTGACGTGAAAAAATGTCATGTATGGCTCAGAATCATCCCCAAAAGAAAAAGAAGGCTTTCAGGCCATCAACGAACGAAAGGAAAAAAAAAGATTATACGCAGGCAACGACCACACTCTTTAACAAAAAACCCACCCTAATAATAGATTTGAGAGGAAGAAAGGACAACGATCCGAACAAAAAAGCACGATTATGTCATCCTCTACGGCGACTTTGGGTCAGCTTGAGAACAAAACACCTTAAGAGGGGGGGTCAGTGGGTACCGATTAGTGCAGGTGAGCAGGACGTCAAACCTAGAGTGAAACAGAGAAAAAAGGGGTGATCAACCTGGGGCAGAAACAGAACCTGTAATCGAATAATGATCAAACATCGCCACTTTCACATTCTCACGAAAATTCGGACTGCTCTCAACCATCAGGGACACGACTGAGAGCAGAAGAGCCTCACGCTTCAAGGTTAAAACCCAGGCGCACACCCTAAAAGGAATTCGCAAAAAAGAAATCTTGAAGGGGGTGACGTCCATTGGTGACGCGGTGGACAAGGGGAAACCGGGCGCCTAAAAAAGAGCATCGCAATCCAAAAAAGCGAATGACATTTTTGTGCCCCTCAAGAGGCGGGCGGAGCCCGAAAAAAAAGTCCGGACAACGAGCCGATAAACACCAAAAGCATATGAGCAGAGCGAAAAGGATACGGGAGTACGGATCCGGAAGGTGGTAAAAATCTGCGGGGAGGATCAAAAACCGACTGCAGACGATGGGCAGAGTGGCACTCCAGAGCTTTTGTCAGTACCCAAAATAGGCAACTGGTCAAAAGTCAACCGCTGCCTACGAGGCGGCCGTGGGTGGGCAGCCGGATGGCCTCAAATGCACCTTGTGGAGAACGCTCCGAGGTTGTCGGCAAAAGTAAACGAAATAAAGTGCGGTCGGAGAAAATCAGACGGGCTATTCAATTCATAAGAAGTTAAGGGGGGGCGAGACGTGGGCTAAACAAGCCCGGATGAGAAAAACGTCTTCTGCCGACCACGCTTACGGCAAAAAACTTCGCAGGTGAGAACCCTCAAAAAGCGCCAGCCAAATAAAGGGAGGGAGAAAAAAAAAAGGTATAAAAAAAGGTGTTAACGACCGATTGGAATGACTGGTCGGTGTGCAGAAAATGACCCTCTTTAAATTACATACCGTCCCGTGGAAAGGACGAAGCCCGTCCAGCCGCGCAAAAGGACGACCAAAAAAACACATCGTCTGGAAACACGGGCTCTCAAGACTGGACCGCGCCCCTCGAAGTGTCGAACTGCCGTCAAACTCATTTGAAATTACAGCAAATCAGGCACACGCTGGCCTGACGGAGGGGTAGCAGAGTGTTGCGTGATACCTCACCCTGATAAGAAATTCGAAACCAGGGGGGATGAGGGGTACAAAATGTGACCGAGGCAACAGAGGCGTGTTCAGTCTATTCTTAGGGTAAGAAATCGATAATAAGAACAAAGAATGTGGGGTAGCACATTTTCCTGAACGCCGAAAGGCAAGCTCAACAACCGTGGCACTTCCACCCGCAAACTTACGGTAAGACTGCAAAGTATCTCGCGCCACGCGTGTTGGGAAATGCAAAAAACTAGGGACGGGATTGAGCGGGAGCGAGGGCGATGACTACATAGTGGGGCAGAAGAAAATCGTTAAGACGTCCCACTGCCCATGAACGACACTAAAAAAGATAAAAAAAAAGAAAATTCGATCCGTAAGAAAGGATAAATGGGCAGAAGAAACACGAAAAGTGTCACGAAAACCCTGTGGGAACGTGGTGTGACTAACGTGCCCTTGAAAGAGAGAAATTTCGTGCAAACGTCCAGATGATTTCTTAGCAAAGACAGAAACACAGGTTAGTTCATAAGGGCCGATCCCTTTGAGAATAAAAGGCGATGCAGATGAATGTGAGACATCAAATGGTAGCAGACGACTTAAACCGTACACATAAAAAGGAAGTAACAGGAACGTACAAGGTAATGCAAACTAGCAAGGGCGTGGAGGTTCATCAACGCCATCATCCCAACCGGGATGTACACTTAACATTGTTTCCAGTCCGGCGGAGACAGGGAAAACCGCGAACTTTCCACCAAGTGCAGGTCGGAGGTTGCGGTTCAACAACCTGGGAAAGTTTCTATTCGACCCAGGCCAGGCAAAGGTGAGGGAGGCGCATCATTCGGTCACTTCTCAAAGCCAGGAGCGGCGCCAAGGTGTGTAAACAACAACATTATCAGGGAAAGGCGTAAAGGCACTAAGTCACCCCATCGGATTTCGTTGGCTGGAAGGGGGGTGAAACGACAAAAACAACATCCCTCAGCTAATGGAATGCCCCAGTGCCCACACTTGGGGAAACCCACAGTTCCATGTTCTGATTACCTAAAAGAAAAGAATGGATACACACAAATGGGGGAGCAGAAACGCAGAAATCTAAGTTCTTCAAAACAAGCTGTAGGAAGGACTGCAAGGACAAACCCGCGATCGGCATACTTCTTTTACCACGGTGCGACATTGCTGAGGAAACTGTTCTGGGGCGTGCAGATTTCAGGACAAAAAGTGTACAAGACACGGGACCAGGGAGAAAAGCCAGCCCTATGATATCCACGGAGGAGTTGAAAAGGGGGGGTAAAAACAAAATCCAAGACCGCCTCCAAATCTGAGACGCAAACTTGCGAAACAAGAGCGCACCCGGGACGGGAGCCAGCCTCATATTACTCTCCCTTCATAGCGGTAAGGGATCCAAAGAGCGCCTATAAAGGGGAGGGGATGGTCGGGGAACAGTTGGTTCAGAATTATCAAGAGAGTCAACTCTGCGCAAAAAGTCAAAAAAAGGGGAAGAAAAAAAACACAAATGCTCTAAAGGCAAAGAACCACTGGCCAACCGCCCGGCTTGTTTACGGGAGGGGGGAAAATCGGTAACTCCCGCAAAGGCGTCTTCGGAGAGGAAGGGAAAAAAAAAGGAAGATGTGAGGTCCTAACCAGTTTTTGCTAACAGATCCACCAAATACAGAAAGAATACTCACATGATATCAAAAACACTGAAAAAAGGGAAAAAAATAAGAGGATCTGGCCCACCGACATGGGAATGCTCACGGGAAACGTCACGCAATTCGTCGGCAATGAAAACCAAAAAACTGAGGATACGGAAACTGCAATGGAAATGGGTGCCGGGTTTAGGTTCTGGCAGCAATGACGCTGAAACCGAGGAATTGACAGGTAGAGTCAGAGCAATGGGAATTAGGGGAAAAAAGACGAACAAATATAACATAAAATCCCACACTAGGCGAAGGGCTAAAGAGGATAATCGAAGACTACACCAAATTGGTGTGGGCAAAAACCGTCAAACACCATGGGAAGGGCAGGGTACACCAGTGAAAAAGCACTGGGACGATTCGCGCCTGCAAATTCTAAAAAATGGGGGAAGGACCAAAAAAGATATACACTCAACTAGGGGGGTCAGTGAAGGGGGAAACCCGCAAAAATTTGCTGAATCGAGGCACACAGCAAGGGCACAAAAATTGACGATAAGTTCTGAATCTTTAAAGTACAATAAAAATAAAAAGTAAGGAAAGTCGGGATCCTGCGTCCGCGCGTAGCTCGGTGGAGGGGGGACGAGAGAAAGTTTGGTGCTCTACCTACCTCATCGGTGGGGAAAACAAAAAAAAAAGGAAAAAACGGAATAAAAGGTAGGGAGTACTCCAAGTCGCAAGCAGCTAGGAAATAATCAAAACGGGGCCACCCGCGAACTTGTCCAAAGGCATTTGGGGGACAAGAGTCGTGAAAAAGACAGAAGGAAAATCGGAATCGGGACTGAGGGGGGGGGGCGCGCATTGACCCATTTATCGAGTTGGGGGCGAGAAAAAGGGAAGAATCGTATAAACGGAGGGGGGAGTCCAAAAGAGGGGCAACGAAAGGGGGAAAAAACGAAATGCCGTCATCACGCTCATGGCTTGTGGAACTCCTGACAAATCGCTCACACCAAGGGAAGGATGACAAGAAAACTAGTTCAAGGACATATTACCCACACGGTGAGTGGGAATCAAGAGGGAAAACGCAAAAATTAGAACAGTAACTACACCGCGACACCCGGCTAACCGGATAAGGAGCACAAAAACACAGTGAATGGAGAAAAAGAGGACTGATGGTTATCGCCCCGTTGAAAGGGGGGAAGTGCCGGAAAAAACAAAAAAGGAAAATACCTAAGACAAGGGAAGGTACACGGTTACAAAGCAAAGACCGACAACTAAAAAGATGCATGGGGGTTACAGGAGAATTGGGGTGGGGGGAACGATTTCAGGATAAAACCAGCAGTCCTGTAACCACCCGAACTTGCAAAATAAACCGAAGAGGAAAAAGATACCCGAAAGGGGGGAATGGGGAGAAGGGAGGGAAGGGGGGGGAAAGGGATAATGTCCCGTTCACGTCAACAGCAAGAGAAAAAGGAGACTCGGGACCAACAGGAAAAACAACCACACATACGACACAACAAAACAAAAAAACAAAAAGGTTATCGATTCCGAAAGGGAAAGGGGGAGCCGGGAGGAAGGGAACAAAGGAAAAAAAGGGAGAGGACCAAAACACATGACAAAAAACACCAAGCAAGGGGGACCAGGGGGGGAGGGGGACCTGCAAGCGCAACGGGTTTGAGTACATGGTATCAGGAGGTACACAGACAAAGGTCAAAACGTGTGGGGGGGAAAGACTTACGGAATACATGGACACGGATCTCCTAGTGGGAGGAAAGGCTGCAAAAGAAAAAAAGCTGCCAAAACCACTCGCGAAAAATCGGTGAAAAAAAGGAAAGAAAACAAAGGGGGGAGGGTGGGTGGGACATAAGAGAAAAAAAATACAATGGTATAGAACGGAGTATTCACACGAAAGGGCGTCACGGTCCAAAGCAACGAGTGGGGAAAGGGGAATAAAGAGCTGGTTTCAAGATAGAAAAACCTTCGGACAAAAAAGAAAGGAAACCTTACAGGAAAAAAAGGCCAAAAAAACAGGTAAAAAGGGGAATCGGGGGGGGAAAACTTTCCGGGGGGAACGCTTGAAAAAAAGGGGCTCAAATGGGACCGTACCGGGAGAGGCATCCAACATAATGAAATCAAAAAAGAAAGTCACAGGGAACAAGGAGAGAAACAGTCGCTTCAAAAGTAAATTTAAAGCACAGCGGAACGGGGGGGAAACGATTAAAACTGCAGAACCTGAACAAAACATCGCAAATGCGGGGAAAGGCCGAAAAAAAAAAGGAAGAGACCAAAAAAGTGGGAACCAGCGATGGCAGTCGAGATAACAAATACTACGGCGGGAAAAGGAAAAAAACGGGGGAGCGAAAGGGAGGGGGGGGAAAAAGAGATTGTGGATCTACCAAATCGACAATCCCGATCAACCCGGTCAATATTAAGGAGGAGTTGTACCGCGCTCTGGTGGGGCTGGCGGAAAACGGTTGGGGGACAAAGGGGGGACTAGGAGAAGGGTCACAGAAGGAAGGGGTGAAACCAAGTTGAAATCCACACATGGGAAGAAAAGGGGGGAAAACTGGGGGGGTACGTTGCTGAGGGGAATTTGGAGAAGAAACAAAAAAATAAGCAACAAAACAAGTTGAGGATTGTTTGTTTGGTACACTCCAAGGAAAACTGAGAGTCGATGATGCCGGCCGGGACATTGATGCTCTGGCAAAGGAGGAGGAGGAGCGTGGGGGGTGAAACAGGGAGAAGAAGGACACTTCAGAGGAGACCCACGTCAGGCCTTAACCAAAGAAAAGGAAGGAAATCGGGAGATGACGGGGGAAAGAATACTCCAAGAGAGCAAAACAGCATGTTGGGGGAGGGCGGGGAGATAGTGCACTGACTTTGGTTGGGACCACGCGTACAGAGGGGAAAATACATTTTGTTCTTGGTCATGGACCAAGGGTGGGCTGGGGGGTGTACAGGGGGGAAAGAGAGGTCGGTCTACATAAAAAGTGGAAAACAAGCAGGTCAAGGGTCATAAAAAGGCAGACGAAGGGACACCTGCCAAACGGGGTTGGCTGGGGAAAGACATACAAATGGTAAAGGGGAACAGACGTGAAAGGAAGGGGGGGGGAAAAACGAGTAATCGTGGGTCAAGGACGACCCAGGGAAAAAAGAGGGGTTATAACCGGAGACAAAAGCAACTATCAATTGAGAGAGGGGGAGAAAGTTGGTGGAGGAGGGGGACCAAGAAAGGAATCAGGAGTAAAGACCGAAACACAAGCTGATCACTACATTGAAACACTTAAAGAGTGGCGATCAAGGGGGGGCACAAATAACAAACGAAATGGGTAAGAAGCATTGAACCAATCTCATCCCATCAGAGGGGAACAGCAAAAAGAAGGAGGGGGGAAAGGCTTGTGGGGAAGATCTTGGTTACTTTCGCGAAGTAGAAGTGGGTGTATCGGGGAAGAAGGGAAATCAAATAGTGGCACTCCACACACTTGGTAGGGGAGGTTTTGGAAATGCAAAGGACAAAAAGAGGGGACAGGGGTGATGGAGCGAAAGGGTGCTTCCCCAAAAAAGAAAGGATCGGGGGAGACAAATAAAAAGGGGATATGGTAGGGGATACGAACGACACGTAAGAAGGTAAGGGGATATATGGTCGGGAGTAGGGGGTTAAAAATGGGACATTAAGGTAGGGAAAGAAAGTACCTACACATGTAATTGGAAAATCATCGGGTCGGGGGGGAAGAAGCATAACAGTAAGAGGAGGGGGGGAGGGGGGAAGCGACACCATTGTGAGAACAATGTAAGAGAAAAAACTGACCATGGGTGGTACTCGGTAAACATTAGAAAGGGGGCAGGAAAAGAACAATAAGAAGGGGGAGAAGGGGGCGTCAGATCAAAAGGCCCGAATGAAAAATCTCCGGCAACGTAAGGGAACCAACAAAGGAGCAAGTATCTTGAGCAAGGGCTCCTGCAAAGGAAAAAAAAAGGGCAAAGAAAAAGGGGGGGGGGGGAGACGACAACATTGGCGGGAATTTGTCGGTGGGAAAAGGACTTCAAAGAAGAGAAGAAAAATAAACCAAAAAAACGAGAAGGGATATCGAAAAAGAACGAAGGAGAAAAAAAAGAAAAGCGTGGGGCCCCAATGAAAGGCGAGGAGTGGGGCAACCTCCGATGGACAACATATCAATAGGGCGGGGGAAAAGGAAAAAGGGTACGAGAAAGAAGGTCAGAAGCTTGGAGGAAAAGTAAAAATGCCAATCTGTGGTAAAGGATAAGAAAGAAGGATACACGTGGGAGGACACAAAAAAGAGCTTACAAAATGAAGGAGGAAAATAGGTGAGAACGAAAAAGAATGAAAAAAAGAAGAAAGGGGGGGGCACATCCTAAAGCCGTGGGGCAGGAGTAAAAAAAAAGAAAAGCAAAAACGAAAAAGAGAAATGCGTGGCGAGAGCAAAGCGAAAAACGACAGCAAAAAATCCTGAGACCAGACGCAGTCGAAAATACAGAAAAGTAAGGGGTATCTAGGAGAAAGGGTGATCAAGAAAAAGTATCGGGGACGTGGATTTGCAAACGGGGGGAGAACAATTCAAATGGAAAAAACAAAAAGTCGGGGAAAATACTAAACGAAGGTCAACAGTCCCATGAAGGACAGCAGTCAAGATAAAAACGATGCTCTGGAAAACAATGATGAAGTTGGCAAAAGTTGGGGGAAATGAGGGACGAGGAGGTTGACGGTGGACGCAAACGAGCAGACGTTCACCGATGTGAAAACGGGGGGGAGGAAAGGACACGTTGATGGACGTGGCTTACAAAGGGGGGGGGGATCGGCACAAATTTGGGGGGAGGAAGAAAAAAAAGAGGCTGGGGCCGTACGAAGGGAAGAAAGACGTAGAAGTGATGAAAGACGGAGCAGTCACAAAAAGGGTAGACTAGAGGGGCAACATTGCAAAAAAAAGTTGCTTAAAAATCAAGGGGGAGGAAGAAGGGCGGAGGACCGAAAAGAGAAAAAAAGAAAGAAATGAGAGCAACGAATTGTTCAGAAAGACTGGGGGAAAAAAAAGCTCTAGGAAAGTCGCAAAAATGGACAAGAGTCTCAAAGGGCAAGACAGGGGGGAGCGGCAGGAAAGACGATAAAAACAAAATGGACAAAGGGGGTGAAAAATCAAGGATAGGGGTCCAAATTCGGATGAACGGAAATCAAGAACGGGGAATAGTGGAACAGAAGAGTCGTTGACCCACAGATTCTTGAACAACGAAGGCAGGACAAAGAAACCCCCTCTTGATTCTGACTGGGAAACGAAAAGAAGCGAGGAGGGGGGAAAGAATCTAAACAAACAACACCATGGGTAAGTATAGGAAGGGGAACGACGAAGCTAGGACCGATGATGGGTTCTCGGTTAGAATCACAGAAGCAAAGAAAAGGAACAAAGTCGGAAACAAACACAGGGAAATAGACCGAAAAAAGGGCATGGGGAATTCCCCGCAGAACTCGCAAAAAGGGTCAAGGGGGAAGGGGGTAGAAAAAGGCTCCCGGGGGAACGAACGTGGAAGAAAAAACGAAAACAAAGTAGATCCCGAAAAAAAAGGGAGGCAAAATGTACGCCCAGACTGAAAGGTGTGGTCGAATCAGAGTAAAATAGAGAAAAAGGAGGCCGGCATCAACAAAAAAAAGAAAGACAAACAGGGACAAAAAGGGACGAAAACAGACGGTTGGGTAAACACAGGAAGTAAGATAGGCCGAGCACTGGCCGTAAAATGTGGGGCAGCACACTGTGGGGCGAGGGGTCAGAAGAGAGAAATGGGGGGGAGCTAATATCGAAAAGAAGATCAGAAAAAGTGGCCTAAAAAGTTAACCGGAGCTCCTCCCATTGGGGGAGAGAAAAAAACAAGGAGAAGGGCAAAAGTGGGGGTGAACGGGGAGGAAGATGTGCCCTCAGATGTCCAAGGACACTCGGAGGGTGTTCAAGGGAGGGACAACTTGAAAGGGTTGCATTAAAATAATATAGTACACCTTAAGGGAGGATACTAAACCATAGAGGAGCAACAGGGAAAAGAAGTGGGCGCAAGGGGGGATGTGAGCGCATGACACGCAGGGGACAATACCAAGAATGTGTAAAGTTCAAAAGCCGAGAATCTGGGCGAGGTCGGAAAAGGAAAGGGCACAGGAGGAAGGGATAGTTCAATTGTCTGGGGAGTGGGTAACATAATGGGGAGGGTCCGTTACGCCCTGAAAATCACCTTTGGGGAAGAGAGATCAACATTGGGGAGGGAAGGAACAAATTACCGCAGGGGAAAAAAAGGGAAATGAGGGAAAAAAGTTTTTTAAAGACAATAAGTTGGGGCGGAACCTGCTCGAGTTGAACAGGAGAAAATAATTGGCAATCATGAGACCAAACCCAAAAAAGAAAAGAGAGAGAAGGGGGCCATAAAGGACCAAGCGCCACGTGCAATATCGCACAATACAACTGAGTGAAGAAACGGTAAAAACGAAGAGAGTCGAATGTAAAAGTTATCTTGGAATCCTTACAAGAAAAAAAAGGGGGGCACTAAAAGGGAAAAGCTTCCCGTTGCGTGGCCGGAAGACACGGCATAAGAGAATAAAAAAGACCGGCTGATCAGGGCAGGGAGATGGTGGGTGGGAAGCAGGGGTAAGGGTGAAAAAACAAGGGAGAATCGATCACAGTTGCAAAAATCTAATCGGGGGGACATCGGTAAAAAGGGGTGAACTTTTGGGTAAATTTAAAACTCCAACAGGGGGGGGGGGGGGTGTGTCGCATATAATTAAGAACAACGGAAACAGAGAAAGTGGCACCTGGTAAAAAAAAAAAAGACACCAGGGGACAAAAACGGCCTCACGCTAAGCTTACAAGCAATTTGAGCGGCAAGGTGAAAGGAGGGGGCCCCCAAGTAGAGACGAGAAAAAAAAGAAATGGAACAAGAAATAAGAGGGAGAGTAGACCAACTGAAAGCAGCTGGGCTACCAAAAAAAAAAAATGAAGTAATGGGGTGAGCGCATCACATGAGGAGGTGAAGCTGAACTTGGAGGACCACCGGACCCGTGAGGTCCGCCATACAGTCAAAAGGGAGGGTGGGAAAATGGATCCATAGCTCCCAGAAAGAGAATTGTAAAGAAGGGGACGACAAGGCGGTACAAAAAAAAAGAGAATAACAAAAGCCAGAATGAAAAGGACCCAGTAAAACGTGTTTAGTCAGGGTAAGGGCACGCCCGGAAAGACGGGGAAGGGGACAGAAAGAAGGCTGGAGCATGAGGGAAAGACAAATAACCAATATCGGAAGTAAAGTTGGACCGGCACACAAAAAACAAAAGCAACAAAAAAAAGGCTATAACCAAAAACGAATACCAGGCAAAGGAAAACAGACAGACTACTCCAAAAAAAAGAGGCCGGGAAGAGTTACATCGGGCAATTGAGGGGCCTGGAACAATACTTGAACCAAAAACATTAAAAAAGACGTGGGGGGAGAAAGAATGCATAAGAAAAAGAAAAACAGTGACTTTGGGGAAGGCAAGAGAGGGTAGGGAAAGGGAACCAGGGAAACCTCGTGTTCCGTGGGACGAAAAAAATGGTCTGGTGAAGGAAAAAAAAGGAACCATAAGACAGAAGGGCGAAAGAACACCATCGGGAACCAGAACCGAGTGCGGGGGGCATCAGGGTACAACAAAAAACAAGAGGGAAGCACCAAAAAAGTAATACGATTACAAAAACCAAGGGGGGGTTGGATCATAAAAACCCAAAAATCGGGAAACGGAACCGGAGGAATTCGGAGAAACTTGAACGAACGCGGGTGGTTGAGAAAGAGGGGAAGGGTGGGGGTTCCTACGGGTCTTCGAGACAAGACCTGGGAAAAGAAGAAACACTAAAAAAAAGAAGCACAAAAAATCCAAAGTCCAGGTGAAGGACCGGGGGAAAGGGGCCACGGGGGAAAAATACAAAAATCAACAGAAAATTTTGGAGGGGAGGGGGAAGGGGAGCAGCAGAAAGGAATAAACTTCACAAGGAAAGCCCGCTCCTATGCCAAAAGTCCGAGAACTTAATGAAGGACTCTGAGATGAAAGTGGACGTTCAAAAGGTGGAAAAAAAAAAAAAAAACAACGAGGGGGGGGGGTAAATCAAGGACTAGCCACCAGAAAACGTAAAGATAGGAAACCGAACGGTAAAAAAAGAGAGGGGAATACCTCGCTCCCCAAACCAACATGATGGAAGAAAACTGAAGATGGGGGGTGAGCACTACAGGGGGATGTAGCCGGAACCAATCACAAATATGGAGGGGAAGAGGAGGGGGAATGGGTACAAGAGACAGGGGGGGGGGGTTCGGAGTTCCTGACAAGCTGCGTATGAAAAACATTAAACACAAAGTCTAAGCACGGCCAGGGTAGGGGCGGCGGGGGAAAGAGAGCGCATGGGAAGGAGGGGAGAGCCTCAAAAAACGCGCGAAAACGGGGGAACATTTTGGGGGGTGGGGGGGACTACGAGACAGTTAACAAGAAGGGCATAAAGGGAGCAACCGGGTAACAGGTGGTGGAATTTAAAAGACTCAGGAAACCACGTAGGTGAGCCACGGAGGGTCAACGGGGGAGAAAGGAACCCTTCTATCAAGCTGGGTATATCAAAAAAAACTCACGCTCTATATTCGGTGATAATAAGATACAAGAAGGAATGGGAAAAAAGAAAAACGGGAATGTTTTTGGGCGCTAGCTCAAAAACAATTGGGGGTGGGGGTCATGGGTATAAAAGAATCCTGTGGAAGGGACAAAGAGGGGAAGGGGGAGGGAAAACCGGATAGGGACTAGGGAAAAAGAGTAGACACAGTTCAAAACTTGGGAGGGAAAGGAGAGGGAAAGTTATAAGGAGAAAGGGAAAAAAGTGTGTGCAAGAGCGGGATCCAGCTTTAAGACACAAGCCAAAACCCCTCGATACGATCTGAAAAGGGGAGGGGGTGGGGGAGGAGAGGGAAAAAAAGGGGGAACGAAATGTCATCCTGAAATCACTTTTGGGTCATTCGAGAATATAAAAAACATGAGACTTGGGGGGAAGGCAAAGGGGGGGGGGGACGGAAGGGGGGAGGCAACGAAGAATAATTTACTCCGAAGACGAAAAAAATTGTGGGAAAAACCGGAAGGGAAAGTAACGCAAATAACAACACACAAAAACTGACCAGAGGTTGAAGGGGTCTAAACAACAGGGATAATGGGTCAGAGTGCCCAAGTTGTAATTTCCCCGACTGCAAGGGAAGGGACGAGGGGTGGTGGGGGACGAGAGGGGGAAAAAAAGACACCGGTTCGGCACGGCGGAAGTTTTAGTAAGGGGGGGAAAGAGTTTAAAGCACGGGGGCAAGTTGGACCAAGGGAGAAGGCATTGACTGGGAGAGGTGGAAACCCGGAGACGCTACAAGACAAAATGTTCCCAAAAAAGAC
>Ga0179593_1551356_pt1 | contig 20409 bp, 24 predicted proteins | sample CZODoug2_1_08_16_FD_185931 | JGI IMG/M metagenome (GOLD analysis project Ga0179593, IMG submission 185931) | Vadose zone soil fungal communities from Angelo Coast Range Reserve, California, USA - CZODoug2_1_08_16fungal (PacBio error correction) | ecosystem: Environmental > Terrestrial > Soil >...
TATATACGTGCATCATTCAACATTGGATGATGGGGGGGAAGGCTGGAGCTAGAAGGACCGTCGGCCCTATGGGGGATAGAGGCGCACGTTTTGGATGTTTCGAGAGACTTGGCGGTGAAGAATGCGCAATCTATAGTCTTGGAAGGACGGTTGGTGGGGAAGAGGAGCCGGAAATGAAACGGGAAAGAACGGTCATACAAAAAGGGGGTGGTCAATAGGGGCATACCGTGGTTCAAAGGAAACAGGGGGGACTTTCATAGCAAAATATTAGAGGGAAGGGGAAAGGGCCATTGGTGAGGGAATAAACGCTACATTCGGTTGAACCTCGGGTCATGTGGAAGGACATAGATGCCGGCGAGATCTGAAGACGTGTAGGGTCGAACAGATAAAATTAGTCGATGGGGACAGGGAAAAGGAGTACAGGAGGGAGGTTCACAGGGGAGAGGGGAAGGAGAAAATGTTGAAGACGAGGCAAGACTGAAAAGGGCAAAAAAACCAATGAAAGAAGGGGGAGGTTGGAGAGAGGGGAAAAGGAAAGGATGAGGAGAGAGAAAGGAAGAATGCAAAGGTAAAAGCGAGAAAGAAAAAAAGTAGAGGAGGAGAGAACGAATAAGGGGGAAAGAAAAAAGAAGGATGCGGAAAGGGTAGGGTTCCGAACTAGTCACGCAAAAAAGTCACGAGAAAAAGAAAAAAAAAAAGAAAAGGAAAAGCATACAAAAATAGGTTACACATTAAGGGAGTGAAGAAAAAACTCCCCCCGACCTCTCCAGAAATGGTCCATGAAGAAGAGTAGAGATAGGGGGAGAGGGAAAAATAGGGGGATAGACGAGGAGAACAGGCAAACTCCTTAAAGGAAAAAGAGCCCAGTTCACTGCGCTTGGCAGGCAAGGCCAAAGAGCTGCGAGAGTAGGGTCGAAAGACCATAAAAGAAGGGCCCAGAGGAAAAGACGATAACGAGATTCGGCGCAAATGGGACCTGAGGTCTAGAACCCAAGAAGGGACCGGCCCTACTCGTACGGAGGGCGTTAAGACAATCCCGGCACTTACAAGAAACTTAAAGCTGAAGACTAAACATAGGGAGGGAAATGAAAAGTAAGAAAGTGTTTGCCAAGCTAAGTCAGGGGGGCAAGCGTTTGAGCCCAGAAGGAAAGGTCCTTGCGGGCGGAACATGCTGTCATGGGTGAACTATTCTGTCCCCGCCAGGACGGGTCCTCGGCAGAAAGCACTCCGGCAAACAGATTAGAACTTCAAAGACTGAAGGCACGGTTTTGGGAGAAAAGGAAAGAAAAAAAAAAAAAAAAAAAAGGGGAAGCACAGAATACAACAGAGAAAAGAGGGAGGAAAAGGAAAAAAACGGGAGACTCGTGACTGGGCCACCAACAATCGTCCAAGGGAACAGACATGGCGCATCTAATTGCGGTGCCTCGGCCTGGACTGCGGGCGGACAAGGAAAAAATACGGTAGGCAAGTGAAAACTCGTTACATACTGAAGGGATATGGGGCCAGAGAAGGGGCCTCCAGGCCCAGGAGGATGCAATCAGAAACGATGGGCGGGTCGGAAAGAGTTGGGAGATTAAAGGGAGACCTCGTTGGGAACAGGGTCAAGAGGGGGGCATCTGCGTCCAAAATTTCCTTTTCGCGCGAAGGGGCTATAGCACTTCGGACCATCGAAACTCAGGGGTAAGGGTAAAATAAAAGAAAACGGGAGGAAAATGGCAAGTGGTCTTGTGTTGTTTTGTGCAGAGGAAGATGGGAGGTTAGAGACATAGGTGGGAAAGGATGGGGGGGTCCAAGACCAGGGGGAAGGTTATGAGAGAACAAGTTGAAATAAACCTATGGTTCCGAAAGGGTGCATGTTAAAAAGAAAAACAGAGTGAGACTGCGCGGGGCGGGTTAAGAAGGAAGAAACGTCAGGCAGAAAAAAAAAAATAATTCATAAAATGGGGTCAGATCGAATAACAAAAAATAACGCTGGCTTGATCTGGTGACGGAACGAAACACCAAATAGAGCCGACGTCAAAGAATGGGACAAGTCAGTTGAAAAAGAGAAAATCTGGTGAGTCCAGATAGAGGAAAAAAAGGAAATGGTAGCAAAGGGAAACAGTCTGGGCGCCAAAAAACGCCTGGGGGAGTGCGTGGGAGGACAGAAGGGAAGTCAGCTAATAGGAGAAGTAAAAATAGGACGTTCCAAAACGGGAAAGGCACAAAAGGCAACAAAATTATTGTTTGGGTGGTGGGGGATTCCCGGAGAGGGGAACGGGGGGTGGCATGAACAAAGTCGGATTTTGAAGATCCCACAAGAAAAAGGAGAGAAGGAGGAAAAAAAAGGGAGGGGGAAGAAAAAAAAGAAAGGTGTGCCGCCAGGAGGACAAATAAGGGCCGGGGGGCAGAAATCCGAAGGGGATAAACATTCTCTGGTTAAGAGGAGGGGAGGGTGGCTCAAAAAAAAGGGGGGAAAAGGAGAAAAGAGAGCAGAGTTTGTTCCTCACCTATATGGAAGGGGGATGCGTCGGGATGCGGTGAGAAATGGCTGCATGTGAGGGAAGGGCACGGAAAAACAATGAAAAAAATTGGAAGGGGAAAAGGTGACAGGGAAGGGATAATAAAGAGCGAAAAACTGTTCCGACAATAGCGGAAAAGAAATGTCCAGGAAGATGAAAAGGGGTTGGGGAGAGTGGGCACGGATGAGAAAGGTCAATAAAACCTCATGGCTTTCTTATTAGGAAGTCACCGAAAGGAAAACATAAGGGGAAAGGCGGAAAAAAAGGGAAGAAGATCAAAAACCGTAAAGGGGGAAGGAAAGAACGGAGAAGCTCAAGGTGTAGTCACTACGGAGGAGGGGCTGAGGGCAGAGTGTCCGAGGAACGTGAACTACCGAATGAAGAGCGTAATGGAAAAGGAAAGGATCAGACGACGAAGTGGGGGCGGGAGGTCAATTAAGTGCGCCACTACACCGGAACAGGAATAAGGCAGGACAAGAAAAAGAGAACCTTCAATCGGCAAAAGGACAACGGTTGACCAGCTGGGGAAAAGAAAACCCATACTGTTCTGAACCATGCTCATAAAAAAAAAAAGTCATCGCATGGGGGGAGAGAAAACACAGTACAGGTTCTGGAAGGGGGAAAGACAAGCTGAAATAAATGGAGGCGAAACCCAGGAAATAAGGACCTTTCGATGGGGAGGACACCGAGACAGGAAAGGGTTAGGTCACGCGGAAGGAAAACGACCCGGTATAAAATCACACGAAGAGGCGAAGGCCAGGTCTGGAATCAATACCAATGTGGTGCTGATGAGCCTATTCCTGGGGCTAATAGATCATAGGGATGCGAGAGAAGAGGATGCCTCCATGCAACTCCAAGAGTCGCCGGTATCGGAACGTTCGCCGGCGTGGGCTATCAGGAGTTCAACGGAGACAAACGGGGGGAGAACATAAACTAGTAACGAGACAGAACTAAAACACCGACAAGGATATACTGACCTGGTTCCTCTATGGGAAGGGCTGCGGCTCGACATGGGTGCTTCTAAGGCAAGAGGGCGAGGGACTAAACGCGAGTCCGGCGTTAAACGACAGGGAAGGGATTAAAGAGAACCTAGTTTTCTGATCTGAAACGCTGGGACGAATCAATTATAGGGAAAAAAGACTACTCGAGAGTAGTACTACAGTAGAAAATACGCAAGACCAGTTGGGACAAAAAATCAAGCCAAAGGAGTCAATCGGCTAACAGGAAAAACACAATATGAAACCTCCGTGGGGGGCGCATGGGAAGATAGCGAAGGGCACAATGGAAGTGATACTAAAAGAGTGAAGGGAAATTAATGCTGTCCACGGGCAGGGTGGCAATGAGCAAGAGGGGAGAGTATGCGGTGATCTCAAGGGGTGGGAAATTGGTTAGGGGGAGACACCTGAAGGATGGAGGCTCATCCCTGCCCAGCACAAATTAAAGGACAACCAGCGCTATAGAATCCTATCAACCCAAAAAGAAAATCAATTTTCACGCAACGGCCGCAACGAGACCGAAGAGCGCGTGATAAATTAAATGGTTGATTCCGAAAGAAGAGCAGCCGAGGTAAGAAAAACATCGAGGTAGCAAAGCCTTCATATCAAGTCGCGGTCCAAGGGTAGACAGCCCAAGACGAGAGGGGAGAACTGTACGAATCGATCGGAGAGGGAATCCCAGAACCTGAAGAAAAACATATTTAAATAGAAGGATACAATAAGAAAAAGGGAAAGAGATTCTCAAGAAAAAACACAGGCCAAGACACACACAAAAACCGGCCTGTGAAAAAAAAGAACAGAGTGGGGAGGAAAGCGGGTGTAAAAAAGAAAAGGGGTGAGGATTGGTACGAAAAGAGGCGGGTAAAAAAAGAAGGTGGGCGGTGCAAAATAAGACAATGGGTATATGCCGGGAGTACAGAGGCGCGTCTTAAAACCCAAAAAAAAGCCAAAGCAGCCTAAGCGTCTAACATAGCATCTAAGAGCAAAGGTGACGGAACAGGGATTCTTGGAGAGTGCCAGAAAATCTCCGCAAAACTGAAGACCTTCGTGCTAATCGGAACGGTCCTAAAAGTGGTAAAGGGGAAGGGAAGGTCGCACCAGGGGGTTCAAAAGAAAAAGGGAGGGGATGGACGGGAACGGGTCATAACAAGAAAGTAAAAGGATGAAAGCGTGAGTCGTATGGGGGGTAATCAAGGGGGGCGGAAGATGTAGGACACCGCAAACAAAAGAACAGGGCCGCGATAGGACAAAAAGGCGGGCGTCCGGAGGCGTCATTCAAACGCTCGATCATATGTAAAAGAAGAAAAGTACTTGAGGGAATCAAAATGGTAATGTGGCGGGGGTCTGAGTGCCACTGGAGCAGCTCGGTATGACAAAAGCCTAAAATCTATCTTTTTCCGAATAAAAGGTTAGCCTGCGTGATCATTCTGCAAACCGGAGGTTCTTTAGGGGGCCAAATTCTCGCGGGAAACCCATAAAAAGATGGTCTATATAGGGGAGGGGAAAACTGGGCAGGAAAAAAAGGCACGAAAGACAGTTAAACTTTCCAAGCTAGGAGCGGACCAGGATCCGTGCCTAAAGAACACAAGGGGGGAGGAAAGATCTATAGAAAGTAAAGGTCCCAAAGAAAAAAAAGGGAAAGAAGAGACCGGTCAAAAGGATAAAGAGAGATTGCTTGCCTGCATACGAGTCGTAGCAAGAAGAGCGTTAAAAAAGAACGGCAAGAAGGAGAAAAACTGGACTCCCCGGAGGAGACTACGTGGCAGGAAAGGTCCAGGGGGGAAAAAAGGGGGGTATTGTTTCAACGAGACCCAGATTTGCTAGTTTGATGAAGGGGGGGAAAAAGGGGGAGAGAATACGTCAGAAGAGTGGAGGAGGGATCAAATATTCAAAGGGGAAAGTAGCCTTCTGGCGAAGAAAGCGGTGAGCAAGGAGGAAGGACTAGGTAGGGAGAGTGTGACTAACAATAAACGAAGGCAATGTTCTTTTTTGCTAAGGCCGCTTACGGAGAGGAAGAGAGGTGAAACAGACTAGAGAGGGCAGGGCTTGCGGAAAAAGCGAGAAGGAAGACTGAAGCCTGGGCGAGGAGGGAAACATCATAAAGCATTCTGTGAGGTCAGGGAGACACGGGCAAAAGGAGATGGAAAAGCCGTAGACAAAGTGAAAGAAACTATAGGAGAAAGCCGTTTATTGAAAGGAAGAGATTTAGCCAAAAGGGGAGAATTCTCACAGGAAGAAACCCTGGGGCAAGGAAATTGTCAAAAGGAGGGGGAGTTGATAAAAGTAAAAAAGGGGAGAGGAAAGCGTGAAGCTGTAAACGAAGGGGAGGCCCGAGAACGTAAAGAAAAAACGGGAAATGACGGGTCTGCTGTTCCCAAACTTATGAAGTTTTGGGACCAAGGGGGGGGGGGACCTGAAAGAGAAAGGGGGGAAAAATGCCTCCACTTGATGATACTTTGCGGGTCAAGGAAACGAAATCTGGAGGGGGGAAAGGGGGAGAAGAGGTCAACGGGAGAAAGGAAGAGGGGGACGGAGTAATTGGACACGGAAGAATCTGCAGGGGAATTAAATTGGCAAGACAGCGAGGTGGGGAAAAGGAACGCAAAATGGAGCCATAAGTTAGTGTAAGATCGCAATCAAGAAGAAGCTTACCAACCAGGGCAGGGGGGAGCATCACCAAAAGTGGAATTGGGAGGAAATCAAAGGAACGGAGGTCATTACAATCCCGCCCAGCCTGAAAAAAAAGAAGGAAGAAGGGTTGAAATTCTGGGTAAAAACAAAGAAGAGACGGTTAGGGGTCAAAGCCATTTCACGGTGTGGAAGCGTCCTAAGAACCAGAGGGAGTATCCATTGATGGGGGGGTAGGAAGCATCCCTGTGGACTTCAAGAGGGAAGGAGGGGAGAGGACTACTTCTAGGACGGAGAGTTGTGAAAAAAAATTGGGTGGCCAAGCGGGGGGCTCAGAAAGCCCTCCATGGTCTGAGTGGTCGAGGAAAAAGAGTCGGGTCAATGACTTTAGGATGGGTCCGGATCAGGAAAAGACACGGATAGGGAAGGGAAAAAAAGGAGACACGAGTAGTCGTCGAAAGTCCTGGGGGGAGCGGAGAAGGTGGGAGGTCCGACCAATTTCGTCGTAAAAAATGAGCAAGGGGACAAAAAAGCCAGGAACGTGAATTCCCCCAATGGCTCCGCAACTGGCAGCAAAGCGATTAAGACTCGTGATTAAAAAAATCCTCAGCAATCGGGAAAAAGAGCAGGTGTGCGAGGGCGGGTCTCTTGAGCTTCGGTTTCAAAAGAGTAGTGAATATTGGAATAGGGAACAGGAAGGGAAACAAGGAGGGCGCAAACAGGTACAGAAGGGGAGGGCCGAGTCACACGATCATCGCAATGGGGGCTTGTCGGTGCTTACGGAGGTGACGAGAATGGGAGCGCGGAAAAAAAGGGAGTGCCGAATGGCCTCTGCAAGGGCTATGGAGGGACATCCCAGGTATCAAAAAAGAGGGAAGGGATAAAATCTTTCGGCGTTTGCGGGTCACAGCGTACAAGGTAGGGACTGGAAGGGGGGATAGAAAGGGTGAAGCAAAGAGGAGAGGGGCTGGGGACAGGGAGGAAATAGAGCTAAAGGAACCTTATTAAACACATACAGTCCGAAGGGTTCGAAAAAGTAAGGACGCGGCGTTGGAAATGGGGGGGGGGGGTTGAAGTATGTGACGGAGGGATGGGAAAAAAAAGTGGGACGCGGTATGTTGATCTTTACTTAAGAACAATCACTATGATGGGTTGGGAGAGGGAGGTCACAAATGATTCACAGCAAAAGAGCAGAGGATTCTGCGAAAAACCGGGGAAAAAAGAAAACAGGGATGAGGTACCTCAGAAGGCGCTCGGTCTATTATTTTGGGGAAAAGCGATGATAAGAGTCAAGTAAGAAGGAGACAAACACATGCACTGAACCAAAAATGCGCTCGGTAGCGCGGGGGCGCGAAAAGGGAACGAACAAGGGGGGCGGACTCGCGAGTTTCAATGAGAAAGGTGGAAGAGGAGGGTAGACGACCAGTCTTAGGGGTGCCAAATGAAAAACTGGAAAAAAAGTCAGTAGGGGGGGGGGGAGACTCAAAAAGAAAGAATGTAGGGAAACAGAAAGTGACCTCCCGACTCCGTGACAATGAGTCATGGTGAACAGTAGTTAAACTAAAAGGAAAAAACAAGGAAAGGAGAGGCAAAAGAGAATTTACCCTAAAAAGACGTGAAAGATGGAAAGAGAGCTATAGGAAAAAATTGGGAATGGAAACGAACCAGTGGCATGGTGGAAGAGGGAAAGGCGAACAAAGAGGCAGATATTAGGAGGTGGAAAAAAGAAAAAACCGAGGACAAGGAAGAAGGAGGGGGGTAACGTCTTTCTTTTTGAAAAAGAAAGCACAGAAGGGGGGCAATGAGGAGGAACCGCAAGGGAGGTGGACTTGTGGGACAGGAGGAACAGAACTCCTATAAATCTATCTGATCAAACAGAAAATCCTAGGGACAAGGCTTGCGGGTGAGGAGACTAGATTTGCTTGGGCCTAAATGAAGGGAAGGGGAAGAACGGCGACAAGAGTTGGTCGATACCGGAGTGGAAAACAGAAGGGGGTAATTGGGGATTAAGGACACGAAGGATAAGAACGTGGGACTCAAGCACTGTGCTGGTGCGAAAAGCAGGAAAAGACGTGGACCTGAGAAAGGGCTGCTCAAAAAAAAGGGGCAAAAACAAAATGGGAAAGAAAAGAAGGACGTGAAAAAGGGTAGAAGAATGGGTTCTGGGCGCATCGCATGGGTTAAGAAAAAAACCAAAATTCAAAAAGGTTCGGGGATTTGGTACGGAGGTAACAGGGAATAGAAGAAAGAAAACCGGGAAAGATCCGGGGGGGGAAGGCAAAATAGAGGAACCTGGGGGGAGGACCATCTTTGGTTATTAACACCGAATTAAGGGGGGGAACCGAAAGGGGAGGGAAGAAAAGAACAGAATCCGAACGGCTAAAGGACCGGCTGGATCCTCCGGGGGGGGAAGAGCGAAGAAGAAGAAGCCGAGACAAATGGACTCTGAGGGGGAGGGGAGGACGCGTAGGAATGTAAGAAAAAAGCTATCAAACAAAGCCTAAAAGGGGAGCATGAAGGACTGGAAGAAAGGTTCGCTTACACGTCCGGGCCTTCTTGTGGGTCTAAATCTAGCAAGAGGCATTCGAGGAAGGGGACGTAAGCGGAAACGGGGACAGCGAGTCGATCAAAGAGGATAGCACAACAACGGGGTTAGGGGACGAAGGGTCCGCGGTGCGGGACGGCAATCGGGGAAAATAAAGGTGAAAGAACTTGTGGGGTAGTGGGGGAAGAAGGGCAAACAGGAAGGCTCCGGAAAAGGACTTCAAGAGATATGCATAAAGAGGAGGGGCCTTTTACTTGGGGGGGGATGGACAATACAAAAAAAAGGTTGGGTGTCAAAAAAGGGATAAAAGAACTCCGAAGGTAGTACTGTCGCGTCCGAGGGGAGGAGAAGGGGAGGCAAAGAATAATTCCAGGTGATACTCAGAGGTCCGGAAGGAGATGATACTTCGGGGAGAAAAGTTTTTGTGGGAAGACCGTCTCTGAATCGAGGGAATGGATAGGTAGGGTAATAGGGGGGCGTGTGTGAGAGGTCAAAAACAATTGGAATTCATGCCGATGAGGGCAATTGGAGGGTTGGGCTGGGAAAATGGCACTTCCTTGAACTTTCAGGTCAAAGGGGCAAGCTTGGCAGCTGGGGAGCTGGGTCCAGGTTTGAGGTGCATGTCCCGGAAAGAGAAGACATCTAGGGGAAGCAAAGCGGGTTGATATTGGCCTCAAAGGAGATAGGGGGCTCAAAGGGGCAGTGGATCAAATAAAAAGCAGGCTGAAACAATAATAAGAGAAAAAGCCCTATACCAATCCTGTTCACGGCAAACTCGTCTCGATTGGAAAAAGAACAAAATAGGGAGAAAGATGAAGGTGAAAGGTGACTTGGGGAAAAGGATGAACATGGGAGGCGCCTAAAAAAGGGATTGTGATTCCATACCTAGTTACATGGAGAAAAATGGGGCATGCGAGGTAGTTAGGCAGGGAAACTCAAGGAAACAGGGGGGAAAGAAACTAAACAGTAGGGCGGGGGGAAAATAACTATTATACTGACTACCCTTAGGGACGAAAGTTAACGAAAGTGCTGAAGAAAAAGCCCTCACCTGAGGCCTTGAGAAAGAAAGTTGGGATGAGTCATTTTACAATGGAAGTATGTGCAATGTAGAAGAGCGCTCCGTTTCAAAAATGCAAGATGGAGGAAGGGCAAAAGCGCGAAAGATCTAACTAAACTAAGGGGAGGGGGCCTCGGAGAGGGACAAAAAACAAGGAAGGGAAAAGGATCAAACTGTCAAGTTACGATCTTACTGAGTTGTGGGGGGAGGGAGCAAAAGGAGAGGAACGATGTGACTTCCAAACAGAACACCAATTTCGGAGAAAGGAACCTCTCTGAGCGAGGAAAGGATCAGAGGGCGGATCAGAGAAAAAAAGGAAACGGATGTAAAAGCAGAAACAAAAGGGGGAAGATAGGAACGTCTCAGTCAAAGAAATATCATTCCGTCGCCGCGGGGATACGAGCCCGTGTACGCGAAGGCAAGAGGGGAAATGATAGGATTATAGTAGTATGGCGCGAGAGAAAGGAATGGCGTACAAGGAAAATTGAAGGGAGGGAGGTGGGGGAAAAAAAAGGCATTGTCGTAGAATTATATGCCTAAAACATCAATATGAAAAAAAAAAAGGAAAAGGGAGTGCTCGAGGGGCACCAAAAGGCGAAATATGGGGAGGAGTTACACCTTCAACTGAGGCGGGGTCGACAAGAATGCTTCCTCAGATTGGATTAACGGGTGCGGAGGGCACCTGCAAGACCACAAAAAAATCGGAAATTTGTTACCATAAAAAAGAGCGTCCTGGTGGGCTAGCGTCTTGAGATAACGGAGCAAAGGCGTGCAGGATAGAAAAACAGGTAAAAATTCTTGGGCATCGGCACCAGTTGGGCCGCATCATTAGGTGTGGAAAGAAGAGTGATTTGGCAACCTATCCTCGAACAAATAAGCAAAAAAACGAACAGGGGGAGTAGGAGAAAGATGAAGTAAAGAAAAGCAATCACATATGGTCCGTACTCTGGGGGAGGGATCCACGACGGTAACGAACAACGGTAGCAAAAAAAGGATAATCAAGAAGGATGCGACGCGGTAGGGAGGAGAGGGCAAAAGGCAGAAACAGGTGCCGATTGGAGGGGGGTCGGAGGGGTGAACGCACCGACGTGGAAACCGGGTCCAAAAAGGGAAAAATTAGGTCCAGACAAATCAACAGAGGCGGAATGGGCATCCAAAAACCCCCACTTACCCGCTTAAGGATGCTCTTCGGAAATAAAGAATCGCGGTGGATCTGGGAGGGGGGTATGTAGAGGGGAAGAAACGTTTTAAAAAAAGGGATAGAGGCTCTACGGAGGTCACAGCGGGGTTAACTCTGAAACGGCAATCCGGTACGAAACGGTGCGGCTTCTGTGAAAGGACAAAAGAAGTGAGGACGGTATATCTGGGTAAGTGCTAGACGGAAGTCTCCTTCCGCCAGGCCATGTTGCCGATGGGCGAGGACCTGTACGAGACGATTACTTATGGAAAGGTCCAGTACTGGAAGAGCGGGCAGCAGTAGTAACTCGAGCCGTGGGGAAAATCTGAGGACAATTGGCAAAACCGTCCTTGGACTGAAAGAGAAAAATGAAGAAATGAAATGCCTAACAAGAGCTAGGCAGCTTGAAGCCATTTTCGTGGGCTCGGAGACAGGTTGCCATGGAAACAGGCGCAGCAGGGGCACCAAAAACACACTATGTGCACAAGTATGTCAACGCTTGGTTGGCGCCAAAGGAACCAGGAAACGAGAAAAAATGGAAAGCAGAGAATAAAGAGAAGAACAGGACGCAGACTAGATACAAATGTTTAAACCAGGGCTAGTGTATGTGGGAGGACTAGGTACACTGGTGAAACAAACGGAGAGCCGAGGTACTGAAAGAGGGGCAACTTGGGGGAGAAGAAGACCCAAAGTACAAAAGATGTAAGTTGGTATCAAAAGAAGGGTCAGGGTAATAGATCGTAAACTAGGTAAAAAAGGCGAGCAGTGAAATCAATAAAACGGGAGGAGAAAAAATAGGGGGAAAAGCCACAGCCGGGGGTGGATGGGGTGGACGAATTCTCCAAGGGTGGGTGGAGGGAATTGATTTAACACTGAGACCTACACGACTGGTAAAAGCAGGACTGGAAAGGCAAAGCGGCGGATAAAAAAAGGAGAGGCTGGATTAAAGGGAAACCAACACGGGAAAAGAAGGGACCCGCAATACGGGAACCTAGCTTTCCTCAGTAATGCACACACATAGTGGGACCCGGGAAAAAATAGGGATGTAGGGCAACAGCAAGACAGACACCGAGGGAATGCGAGTTACAGGGGCGAAAAAAATCAGAGAAAATTGTCGTTTCGAGGTGGGGAGAAAATGACCACGAAAACAGAAAGAGGAATGAAAAAAGATGGACCAAGGGGTGAACAGCTGGACTAACTATTAAAAGGAAGTGGAGACAAGTGCTGGTAACACCTAAGGGGGAGTGAAGCGGCTTAATACTTTATTAGGAAGGAGGACGCTCGGTAAGGGACGACACAGAAAAAAGGGAGACAAGAGTATAAGAGCAACGAGCTCGCGGCTGGGGGTGGAAAACGTTGAACCAAAAGATGAGCTTGCCAAAAGGAGAATTAGTAGCCCAAGCAGCGGCCAGTAGAGGGGGGCAAAGACGCATGAAATTCAAATGAACGTGACCCGGAACGGAAAAGAAAGCAAAGAGCTGAAGACTCCGGTCGCCGAAGATCGTACACGAAAGCACGTACGAGAGAAAGTAAGAGAAGCGGGGGGGAACATAAAGAGTGACTCTGGGCGGATAAAAGGAGCGAGCGGGCCGAGTGAAGTAAAGGAAGTTTGAAAACTGGGAATAGGGGGAGGCTGGGGAAAGGGAAAGGAAAAGAGGGCCAGGGTTGATGGAACGGGGCTAGAGTAAAATAATAGGCAAGAGCGGGTAATGACAAAAATGCAGACTTAATACAAGAAACTACGGTCGACGAATCGAGGGGAGAGTAGTAATGGGTACGGGTAAGGTGGGGGAAAACGGAGCAATAAGGTGTCGGAGCCTATGAAAAGAAATAGGACTGTCGTGAGTTCACAGGTGTGGCGTAATAAAATGGCGTGGTAAGAGGAATGCTGTGATCAGTCTCAAGATAAATATAATAGGGGTAAAAGAACTTGACGGGGGATGTTTTAGTGCGGAGCCAAATGTAAATGTTGCAAAGAAGAAAGTCGGTCCCAGGTGATCTCCTGGAAGGAAGCTATAGATAGGGGGGAGGTTCTCCATGCGCAACTAAGTCGGTGGCGGAAAGAGCTGGGGGCATCTAGTGCAGGGAAAGAGGCCGAATTCACTTTGAATCGACAAAAAGAAAAGGAAAAACTGGGGGAACAGGTATGAAAGGTCAAGGGCTTTCGGCTAAAGAACAGATATGGAAGAACGGCAGTAAGAGTTACCAAACAATTAAGAAGGACAATCACGAGGGGACGACTGGTGGGTAGGGGGGAAGAGCAAACACACACAAAGACAAAGGGTAGCGTGGGGAACGCGAAAAATCGAAAAACGCCGCAACGAAGGATGTTAGCGGGAAAAGGAGAAAAGTGACGGAGGCAAAGGAGGAAGAGAACAAGGAGGTGAAATGTAAATGAAAAAAGGGGGGAGAAAGGAGCAGGTGAGAAGAAAACTAGGAGGACAGGGTAGAGCACAGAACACCCTGAGCGCAAATATAGAGAGGGGGGAATTGGAACCGCGGGCGAAGGAGGAAGGGAGCGCGGGAAAAGGCCCGTAGGTAGTGAACAAATAATCCGGGTTATCAAAGAGAGAGAGGAATGGGGAAAAGTAGTTGACAAGGCTTTCAGGGAAAAAGTTGAAGTCGAGAACTGTACAGTGACAGACGCGAAGAAAAAAAAGTAAGCTCAAAAATAAAAAAGGTGAAAACGGTAAAAAAAAAAAAAAAATGGAACACAACAAACGTAATAAACAGAAAGAGAAAATAAAGAAAAAAATTTCGAAGAAAAGGTCGAGGGGGATAGGGTCAACTCGCCTGAGGTGAATCAGAAAGGACACGGGGAAGAAAATTCGAGGGACACCAGGGAAAGAGGGGTAAGGGACGCAAATCATAGGGGGAAGGAAAACGTTCGCAAATGAGGTCGAACATTAAGGGGGGGAGGGGCAAATCGAGGGAACCAAGTCGTCGAGAAAAAAAAAGACCGGGAAAAATAGGCGTGCAAGAAATCAGGGAATAAAACCACAGTAAGGGGGGCAACCACACCTAGAGTGCCGTTCCACTTTGCCTAGACCGAGGAAAGGGAGATGGGTTCCTAAATGCCAGATCGTGAAGAGGCAAGGGAAGGCAGGCACATGATGAACAAGGACAGCTGACCGCACAAGAGACATCAGGTGAGGATAAGGAGATACGGACAACAACAAAAAAGGAGAGAGAAAAAATAGATTGTGAAGGGTGGTTGATAATTCTTAGGATGCAGGGGAAGGGAACAAAAAGGCTCATTTTCGCCGCTTCACAACGGCTGCCCGTAATAACAGTGGGTGAGGAAAAATAGGGAAACAAAGGAAGAGCTGAAGAAAAAGGAAAGAAACGGGAAAGGAGAAAAGCGCATGAGACAAAATCCGGGGTGGAAAAGAAAAGGATGAGAAAGAAATGGAAAGGGGAAATGAAGGTAGGAAGTGGCGACCAGGTAGAAAGAAAGGTAAAAGAGCTCCAGGTAAGGTCAGACGGTAAAATGGGCTGTGAATATGGGAATGGAACAGGGGGCGAGGTAAAAATCTCGGAACAAAAAGGGTAAGAACACTAGTCCGAGTCTCTAAGATGGGGGGGGGGGGGCACGGGCACCCGGATAACAGCAGTATAAGGAACAAGGAAAAAGGTCAAAAGATATAAGTTTGAAGGGGCGAAAGAGAGAACAGAGGGGCTCGCATAAGGGGACAATAAAAAAGGGGTGGAGGGGGAAGTAAAACAATGAAACAAGACAAATCCTGGCATGGAACACCAAGGATTGGGCAGGATTACAAAAGGAGGGGGGTCTAGACACAGTAGCAAAAGGAAAGAGACATAAGCTGCAACTAGGAAAAAGGACTGGCAAATTGAGGAAGAAAACACTCATGAAGCAGCATTTGGTGAAAAATACGCCCTCAAGAGGGAAAACGGCTGGGGAAAAAAAAAAGAGGAGAATAGAAGACTCACATAGGGTTCAGAGGGGGGGGAGGAGGAAGAAGGGTCACTGTGTAAAATACGCACGGCCCCGAGAACAGGGCTCAGGTGTTCGGGATGGGGAAAAAAAGAAAGAGGGTAACTAGAAAATGGGAGAGTAAGATAAAACCAAGTCACGGGAGATCAGCATGAGGAGACGTAAGAGAACAAGTTAAAGCTGCGCAGCTGGGTAAGAGGAGGGGTAGCGTAAACTAATAAAGGGGGCCAGGAGGGGGGCGTTGGGGAGGGCAGAACAAGCACGGAAGGGAAGGAAGGTAGAGAACAAAAAGGAACCGCAAGAAAAAGCGGGCCTAAGAACACATGGACTAATAACCATAGTCGAAAATAAGAGGAAACGGGGGGCGTAGGGATGAAGAAGAAGAAGGGAAAATAAAATCGGAGACACGGAGAAAGAGAAACGGATGAACAATATCCATAGCAAGAAACGTAAAGTACTAGGGTCACTCAGAAAGGGGGTGAAAAAAACCGGAAGTATCAGATAACTCGATCGTGCTATAATGGCGCGAAGAGACCGGTCTTGAGTGAGATAAAAGCTCGGGTGGGAAGTTCTAAAGAGGCACAGAAAGTGCAGAGAAGTGACCGGGAGGGGAGGGATGAGGATTGTTTCAGAAACGAGAGGTGTCCTCCGGTATACATGGGTCATACAAGTAGCGGAGGGCTGCCATAAGGAGTGTGAATCGGGGGGACTGGGATCGGTAGGCGGGGGGAGGGATCCAACGGAGGGGCGGGACTAGGCAGGGCAGTAACCCTCAAAGTCGCCGAAGGACAAGGGGAAACGCATTAGGGTGAAAGGGGGGTCAACAGACTATAGGAAGTGGGGCAGAGGGGGTGGGAGACAAAAGAATAAGGAAAAGCGCAAAAATTAAAATTTTCGATGAAGCAGAAATAAAAAAATTCGGAAGGGGGGCAGAGGGAAAGAGGTAAGAAAAGCGAAGAATCAGGTTAAAAAAGGCTAGAAAATCATTAGGGGACGCTGGAGGGGAAAAAAGCAGGGAAAGGGAGGAAGAATTAAGAGAAAGAACCTATCAATGGCAGCAATAACATGGGGGGGGGCTTGCAGCACGGACCGATGAGTGTGTGCAAAAAGGGGGAAAACATGCGGTATTGGCGAGGGGGCATTGAAGTTTCTGAGTCTCAGGGGGACAAGGGACTTAGAGGGGGACTGAGGAGGGAAATAAGACACATACTCCATTTCGGAAGGGGGAAAAGTAAAAAGGAAGGGAGGCAAGGAACAAGGAGGGGAGAAAAATAAAAAAAGGTAGTAGACCAAAAAACAAGGAGGGTGTTTAAGAAAAAAAAAGAGATAAGGGCAAGATACTGAGTATAGAACACACTCGTCGACAAATAAGGGAAAGTAAGGGTATGGAGGAGAGGTACCGGAGCGGGAGGGCCTTGACGTAGAGGAGAGGGAAAAGAGGACTGGGCGGGAACCGTCATAGGGAAAAGTTCTCGGTCGGAGGAAAAGGAAAAACCCTAAAAAAGCCCGGTACAAGGACGTAGGATTGAATTTCATTTAGTCAATGACCACGACACGGGGGCAAGTTGGTGGGGTTTCACCTTGAGGGGAAAAGGGGGGATGTCGCAATTCAATTACCATAAAGGGGGACTTGGATGGAAGGGGGGTAAGAAGAGGGGGCTTGAAAAAAGGAGGGGAAAACTGGGACAAAAGATGCAAAAAGGTCTTGTTTTACCAAGACAAATCAGCTGGGATAAACAAAAAGAAGGAATCAGGGGAAGGAAAGATAGGGGAATTATCTCCTGAGCGGAGAGTACTTCATAACTGGGGAAGAAGGGAAAAAGAAACGCCCTGGGAAGGGGTCACAAGGTCAAAGGCAAAAATCTCCAAATGCGAAGGGGAATGGCGAATACTAGCCGGCCAAAAAAAAAAAAAAGAGAAAAGCGAGGAGAAAGAGCCGCAACTCGTCTCCGGAAAAGAGGAAAGCTTTCTCGATAAGGGGGGCAGGGAAAAACGTTGTACTGGGGGCGGGGAAGCGAGGAGAGAATAGAGATACGAAACAAAGTCCTGAAGGACGATGAGAAAACTCCGGACCAGAAGTTGGACATTCAGACGAGGCGGGAAGCGGAATAGAGAAAACGCATAGGGGGGGGGTTGAAACAGGTCGCATAGGCGGACAAGCATACGGGGGTGAGGGCGCGGCCGGTTCAAGTGTGCAGGGACGGAGAGTTTCCCTGGCAATACGGGAGACGCGGGGAAGACTATCTTGTGAAAGACGGGTGGCCAGACCTATCAATGAACGAGACAAGTATTCATATATCAGACGACAACACAACAAAGTATGATATGAAAGGAAGGAAGGAGAGGGACAGAGCCTCGGTGAATGGATCAGAAGATTCAAACTGGAGTAAAGGTAGAGTCGGATTCCAGTATCTTAGAAAGGAGGACCCTCGCATCAGTGAACCTACAACCAGTTCGATAACCGAGGAGAACACATGGAGATGATGTGATTAGAGCAGGTCTTTTCAAGGAATTCATACGCATACGGGAGCCGCTTCTGTCGGTAGAGCGGGGGAACGCAGCAAAAGGTGAGTTGGTCATCTAAGCGTAAAGGTTCTGTTGTAAGACTACGTCGAAAGGCGCGGGTTAGTCTAAAAATTTAATAAACGGGCGACATGAGAGGGGAGGAAGACGACGAGGTGGCAGACTTATAGTTATTCTTTCGAGCTTGACATGGGAAGAAGAATCCGGTACGGGGGGGGAAACTCAATGGTAGGGGGAAGAAGGACTTGCTACCCGGAAGGTAATAAAAGAAGGGACACTCGTCTCGACCTCAGATCGCTGAGGGAAAAAGGAAGTAGTTTCGGCTGGGAAGGGAAGGGGGTTGCCGGGCCGAAACCGTACAGGCTCCAACAGTAAGAAAGTCAAGGATTAGACCATATTTGGATCAAACTGAGTTTTAAGGGTGAGGGGACTGGTGACAAAGGAGAGCTACACGGGGGGGGGGGACGGACTGTGTTAGTTGTGCGGCGAAGAGCTATTCGGTTTGAACCTCGGAGAGGGCTGAAAAGAGACTTCGTAGTAGGCACTTGGGGGAGAGAGACGCTTATTAAGATTAAGTGTAGATCGCGTAAAGGTTTAGTGAAAATCAAAGTCTAGGGTGGTTCGTCGGGTAGAGAGCGAGGGTGGGAGAATGTGACAGCAATATGTGCAGGTTGGAGACCCATCATATCATTTCTTGAGTCAAAGAGACGAAAATCAGGGAGAATCAAAGTAAATCATGGGAAGGGAAAAGGATGACGTGTCCATGCAAGAACCCCCGCCTTCGAATTTGCATGTGGACGAAAACAAGGAGGGGGGCACCAGTTGAACAGAGGGAAATGAAAAGTAGGGACCGTGACTCGTACATCCAGGTGGAAAAACTGGACATCCCTGGCTTACAGGCATGGAGACGAAATAGTCGAGGGGGAGGAGTTGTGGAAGGAAGGGACAGAGCTTTTTTAGGCAATCAGCGACCAGTGCGCTATGAGTGGAATCGTTCAGGCAGGGCAGCGATGAGAAGGAGGAAAGAACGGTCCTCGGACTGGACGATGATACGAGAGAAACGGTCACATAGAAGGAGACCACTTCTCCATGCGTGAGTTATAGGATCCTATGAAAAGAAGAAGCACCTAAAAAAAGGAAATGGCATCCGCCCCGAGCCTACAGCAAAGAAGGAGGGACGTCTACGCGAGTCTCAACGTCCTAGATGAGGGAGGCTTCGGGGCGTGGGGGGGGGAGTCTCATCGGAAGAGGGAATTGGGGGGTCGGGACAGAGGGCCGCTCGGAACAGATTGTCGAGAAAAAGTTCCTTCATCTTCAGGTTTCTTTTCTTGCTACTTCGGTGACCTCATCGAGGTAGCACCACACCATCAACCTTATATTTTGTAGAGAAAACAAGAGTGGAACGGTACTGCAGGCTTCTCAGGCGGGATAGAGTCACAAAAGGAAACACCTGTACCATTAGGGGGGGGTGGACCCATGCAGCTCCGGGAATGACGTTGCACAGCTTATGATCGACGTCGGTCCAGGGCAGGAGAAACGGGCAGGAAAATGTGTTGAAGCTTGAAGGGGGAGTCCCAGGGGGAGGGAAGGGTACATTTTGGAAGAAAACCTGCAGCTATTTTTGGCAGCGGAAGCTTAAGGATCCGGGATCTATTCGGGAAAAACGCACACAAAAATCATGCACTCTCACGTGAGAAAAAAAAGGTAACATTTCCCGGCCGGGATCGTTTGATCGAGAGGCAGTCCAATTACTCCAGAGGGCAGAACAGCACGCCCTTGCGGGTGCTCGGCACGATAGTACAACATCCGCGAGAGGTCAAAAGGGGGCGAAATTTAGAAAGGTTTTCAAAAGGTACAAACGGGATTAGGTAGCCGGGACTGAATATGAAAGTAACATGGGGGGAGGGGAACAATAAGGGGGTAAATCCATCCTTCTGAGGACTCTATCGAAAAAACCAAGAAGAGGAAGTAAAAGATATATATCGTTCACCTATGGGAAAAACGATGAGGACACTTCATTGGCAGAAGGGGGCCATGGCCGCAAGACGGGGAATTGTGTACGGAAAACACTAAGAGGGTTACAGATGCAAAAACTTGGAAGCCATATCCTGTCTGGGTGAAGAAGAGAGAGCACGGGGGAAACAGGAGGGCTGGGATAGATTCTGATAAAGCGTGATATTCTAAAATAGTACCGAAGCAAGAAGCAAAAACAAAGCACTAAAGGGGCGAGGGTACCTCAAAACGGTGCCCCTACACGGGGAGGTTCCGTAAAAGAGTCATGATGGGTGCGGGTCGACCTTCAAAGTACAATCCTAACGAATTGAAAGACAAGGACAAGCGCCGGGCCGGAATCAACCTGAAGGCAAAACTTTGTCAACACAGTTTGAAGAGGAAAGTGGACAAAAAGTTCATGGAACACGAAAGGAAGTCATCGCATAGCATGGTTAACCCAGCGTACGGGCAAAAAACACCACTTGAGGGGGGAACCGAGCGAAGGGTGTGAGCGTATAGCACTCTATCACATGAGATTCAGGGTTCTGTCTGCCACTTCGGGGGAAAAGAATATGATGAACCCGAGGAGAAAAAAGCACCAATACTAAAAGCCATGGAAGGGACAACTCTTCCTCCGAGATCGAATGGGCTAGGCGGCGAGCCAATATCGACAAAGAGGGAGATAAATAAAGGGAGAAGGGGGGTAAGGGAACTAGGGGGAGAAATGAAGAAAGATCTGCGTAATTCTAACTGCAGCGGAACCTGAGGGGAAAAAAAATGCTCTGAAAGTTAAAATTTCCTCCGTACGTGTCAAGTTGAGGGGAAGCCAACACGGGGGCGGTTTTAGAAAAAAAAGAAAGCGAAAAACGGTTAAGCCTGTGCTGGTAAAAGTGGACATGGTCTGTCGGTCGGCCGTCTAACGTAAAAGAAAAGGAATCAAGGAAAGAAGAGAAAAGAGTTCGATGGAAAAAAAGGACCTGACCGTGTTGACGCGGTCAGACGGGAAAGGGAAGGACGTCTGGCTCAAAGAGTTTCC
>Ga0179593_1532430_pt1 | contig 20408 bp, 17 predicted proteins | sample CZODoug2_1_08_16_FD_185931 | JGI IMG/M metagenome (GOLD analysis project Ga0179593, IMG submission 185931) | Vadose zone soil fungal communities from Angelo Coast Range Reserve, California, USA - CZODoug2_1_08_16fungal (PacBio error correction) | ecosystem: Environmental > Terrestrial > Soil >...
AACTACATCCATAAGTAAGGGACCTGGGGGGAGAAGCCATTTCCAATATCTCAGAGGGGGCATGCTTGTAAGGTACGCTGCAAAGCGTCCAGGATGCGTCCTGCTTATGCGAGAGGGCAAAATATTGACGGGGGAAACTCTAGAGGGTTCTACAGGGGGGAGAGGAAAGGGGTACAAGGGGAAGTTTTTCGCAAGGGTCGCGATCGAGCTAGAAAGGGGAAAGGGGAGTCTGGCAGGGAAAGGAAAAAAGATGTGATCTCCTGCACTTTGGGGGAAAAGTCGAAGCGGGTGGCTCTGAAAGACTTAACGCTCCATTTCTCTCATGGGAAAGAGGGGGGGGGGAACTCAATTCGGCAGGGGAAGAACTAGGCATGTAAGAGATTTTAGAAAGGGCTCAATGTATAGGACCCCTTGGTTGGGTGATCATCTTCCTGAGGTTCTGGAATGGGGGATAAAGGGTTCTATAAGGAAGAAAAGGGAGGAGGCTGAGTTTGAGAATGGTAAATCTCCCGCAAGAAAAGGGAAAGGGGACGACCGAAGAGGAGTTCCCGTGCCGGTGGGTCGATCACTATTAATTTACAGGAAGTAGGAGAAAAAAAACGATCTAAAGAGGAAGAGAAGATACTTCGATTAAAGGGGAATCGGCCCAGGAAAGTAAGGAGCTCTCATTCCATAAAAACTGCTTCCATTAACAATTGGGGACGAGAACTTAAAACAATTTCTATGCGGAGAGAAAGGGGTAGTCCCTGGAGGGGGGTTTCTGCTGAGAAAGGGGAGGGACCAGTGTTCTTAAAAGGAGATATGTCCTTCCTTCCTCGAAGACGGAAGCACGAGAAGTTCCCCTCTCCAAAGAAGGATTCTGAATTACTCGGGGGAAGGAGGGAGAGGTTCAAAGATCACTTCGATACTTGAGAAGGGTACTATCGATGTGATTCCTACAGAAGCTCCTTGAACAAGGACTCTTTGGGAAAAGAGGAGGGAGGCAGGGACTCGGGGGATGCTACCTACGATGCAAGAGGACTAATAATTATGGGAGTCGTGAAACTACTAGACCGACGCCGCTGAGGGAGGGACTTTCCTTTGGTGTCTCCGAAGAAAACCTCTCTTGAAAAGAAGTGAGGGGAGAGAGGGGAGCCACTAAGAATCCTCTTCGGAAAGTTGATAATATCCTGAATCCTCTTTGAGGGGAAAGAAAACCCTAAACGTTTGGCCCCGAAAGGTAGATTTGAGTCGAGGGGGCGGGGGGACCTTCGACAAACGGTACTCCAGGCCACTTCAAGTGAGAACCTCAGGGGTATTTCTGTAGAAGAGAATTGATTATCTTATCCAAAAGGGAAAAGCGATTGAATCACGTTTGAAGGAAGATTATCTTGTGGAGAGAGGGGGTTTCAGGGGAATGCCTCCTTATCCGTCATTAGACGCCACTATGGCCTTCATGGAAGGCAGGAGAAGCTAATGGAGAAGAGAGAAGTCAATTGGGGGAGGAGGAAACATTTCGTCGATCTTCAGGAGGAAAGAGAAATTCCGTGAGGGGGGAGATATCAGGGGGAAGAGGGTAGCACTCAAAGACATCGCGGGACATTTCTTCATATTGGTCTAAGAAAAGAAGAGCTCAGTAAAAGGACTCACATGAAATAAAAAGGGAAGAGGCTCCAATGTGCTAAAAAGAATAAAGACTCTATCTAGAGGGGGGGGGTATCGTCCGATTTATTTCAAAAGCCATAGAGGGGGCATTCCCGTTTCGAAGGGAGTTCCTATCAATATTGTCTTATGGGAGTGGTCCCGACCTTAACTACTTAGAGAAAGTCTGCAAGGATCTGAAAAAGTCCTACCGCGGGGGCCGGGGAGAGGGGCACTCTTAAAAAAAAACTCTCAAACACTTACGGGGAAGTCTCCTTTCCAGGGGGGAGGACATAGGGGGGAAGTACCAATAAAAGAGACTGAGGTCTACTAATATCTGGAAGAAGGTAGGGCTCGGTCTAAAAAGGGCTATTCTTGAGTATGGGGTCGCATTCTCGAAAGCTTAAACCGGAGGGTATGTTCTCAAGGGAGAGGGAAACATAGGACTCAGGCTTTTTCTCTTGAAACCCCGCAAAAGGAAGCTTACCTCGGGGAAAAAAAGAAGCTCAGAGGAAGCATCAGCGGGGTATCCATCCGCCCTGAAGGCGGGCTTCAGGTTGGGGGAGAAGAGGGGTCCTGATTATCCTGGTCAGGAGAGATAAACAAAGGATTAAAGATAGATAAGGAAAACCGACCAGATCATCTAAAACGCACGACACCCAAATAAGGAAGTGTGTCAATCGGCCCTTCTTTATAGAGGAGGGCGCAGGGAGAGGAGGTCTGGTGTCTGAGTCATCGGCGGGGGTTAGAGGGACAAAGGCCAGGTCCTCTATGTGAAAGGGCCGATACACGCCGGAACGACTTCCGAGGAGAAGGGGGGGAACTAAGGTCCTAAGCTACATTCAGTAAAAGTTGGGGAAAGCTAAGCAAAGGGAGTCTTCTGAGGAGAGGAGCTTCTCTATGGATTGGGGAGAAGAAGAGGGGAGTACAGCTTTTCCAGGGTAGCGGTGCGGGAAGAGAGCTTGAACTTCTCTGACAGGGGGTTTTCGGAAAAAACGTCGGCGTCTTCGGGAGGCCATCCTTGGCCAGAAGGTTCCTCCCTCGAGGGTAAGGGGGGAGGGGGAAACGACTGAATTCAAGAGTGTTTCCTATCTTAACAGCATAGAGGAAGGGAATCATCAGAGAGGGCTCCATAGAAAAAAGATAGCTGCGCTTCGTGCCGCGGACAGTATTGGGAGGAAGCATCTCTTAAACACGGGAGTCGAAGATGAATTTACATGTGAAGAAAGGAATTCACGCTGCCGACGTCGAGGAAGAAGACCCCTCTTACGGGAGGAAGAAGAGGAAGACGCTGGAAGGAAAAAAAAGCGATAGAAAACACCTCCACGGCCTTAAAAAGGAAAGAAAAGGGGGGAAACAGACCTATCGACGAAAACTGCTGCCGGCTCGGGCTTAGTGGGGCTGCACTCGTCCCTTCCGAAAGGAGAGGAAAGGCCGTGTGGAAGAAACTTGAATTCGGGATGAAGGGTAAAGGATCTTCCTGAAAAGGGGAAGGGTCATATCACGAGGGCCCTGTCTCTCCTGGAAAAAATTGGGAAGATCACTGCGACCTAAAGAAAGAGGGACACATCGAGGTTGATGGGGTTTGCAGCCTTCTCTGGAAAAACAGGGAGAGCCCCAAAGAAGGAATCTACTTTTCCTTCAACGATGCAGGCCCTCGAAAGAAGAAGACCGAGAGGACTTGATTAGGATTTTTTTCCTAAGGAACAGATGGGTTCGTTATTACGTTGAATCAGGGGGGTCCACGCCGCTTGAAAAAGAACAGGCTTTGTGGAGGGGACCTTAAGGTCAAGGATCTCTCCTACCACTGACAAAAAGAGGAGAAGAAAACGAGGTCCGTTGGAAAGATTGATTCCCGGTGGGAAAGATCGTAAGATCTTCGCTAGGGGGGGTAGGTCTTTCCTCAGAAAGGAAAAAAGAAGTCCTGAAACGCGTCGAAAGGACGTCGAACTAAAGGCAAAAAACAAGCGCGTTCCTTCTTTCCGGAGGAGAAGGGAACATGCAAAAGGGTTGCTCGCGTAACGGGAGTTGGTCTACGTGCCGACTGGACAGCCTATGTCTCTTACTGAAAAGAAAGAAGGTATCGCACAAAAAAACAAGACCCTTTTTCCTTTACTACACGTGACGAAGGTCTCAAATTTCCCTCTTAAGGAGAGCGGAGGGAGAGCAATGAAAGGGAATTTGTTCATGGAAGATTCTCCTTCTCTCTAAGAAGGAGGGTAGGTCTCCGGGGTCCTACGCAAATCCTCACCGCCGCGAAGGAAAAAATGATCATCTCTATCGAGGGGAAGAATTTCGGGTCAGAAAGCTACCCCACCAGGAGACCCTCTGGGAAGGGACGGGGGGAAGGACCCGGCTCGAAAAAAATATCCTTTCTGAAACAAACGATCTTCTGCGACGGACACGACCAGAAAAAAGGAGGCAGCACTTGGCGGAAGACCATCCCGGAAAAAAGACTGGGGTCCTGCTATTAGCCAGTTCCCTGAAAGGGGGACGACTAATTCCGCTTCGAATTGGGGGGGAAAAAAAAAATCTGGAAGAATTGATGCTGCATGCCCAGCAAGGGAGACACAGCTTCACAAACGATTATCGTGGGGAGTTCCTTAGAAAAGAAAAATCTTTTACACCGGAAAGAACCGACGGCAAAGCTGGCGCCCGCGGAGAAGCTCTAATCGAAATCCCGTCTAAAAAAAGAAACCGAATAAAAAAAAGGGTCGCCGTCAAAAAGGGCGTTGGGAAAGAGTTTTCCGGAGCCTAGTCGAAAGCCGGCCGATCTGCTGAAGGCATCGTGGACCGGAGAGTCCCTTCATCAGGACGCATGGGGAAAGGTATTCGAGGGGGGCAGGGCTAGAGTAGTGAATGGTCTTTCTTCCAAATAGAAGAAAAAAAAGATATATATCCACGATGGAAGCAAAAAAAGACATTGCGATGACGACCAATTCTGTCTATAGGAAGGGAAATATATCAAAAGGGGGGAGGAAAAAAGTGGGCACGTTTTCAGGGGGAAAGGTCTGTCAGAGCATCCGCAGGACTTCGGGAAAAGGGGATATTACCTCTGGGAAAAGGTTGACTGTTAACCGAAAGTTGCCTCTAACATTTTTGACCTCAACTTGTAATGCAGGGGGTTTAAAAGGGGGCACCTCGCTCTAGAGGAGAAAGGTCTGCCAAAGTCTTTGCGGAGGTCCCCGTGGGGGGAAGGGGATCACACTGGGAAAGGAATCATCTTTTTTAAGCTGGGGGAAAAGCTGCAAGGGGCTCATGTTTAGAGGAAGATTTGAAGGAGAAGGGAAAGTAAGGAGAAAAGAGTCAAAATCAAGGGATCAATCGCTTACGAGGAGGGGGTGCAGAGCTTCCGAGGGTTCGGGGGGGCGAAGTGGGCGAAGGTCTACGGGTCTCTAAAGAAGGGGTGGGGGGGGGGGGGGGACAGGCAAGGGGCCGGCAATCGGGTCCCGCGTTCTTCCAGGGGAGGAAAGCCGCTCCTCTTCGAGGGGGGAAACCGTAGGTTCTAAAATGAATTTCCAGTCTAAAATTGAATCGGGGAGATCTTCTCATCTAGAGAATGAGGGTATTCTTCCTTCCGAAAGACTTAGAAGGGAAAAAAGAAATCTCATGAGGACTTGGAACAACTAATGAACGGTTTTCGGTGGGGACACTCATCAGTTCCGGGTCCCTGATATCGCCTTCAAAAGGTACAATTCAAAAAGGAAGGGAAAAAAATCGTAGTTGAAAAATTTTTTCTGGGGAAAGCCATTAAAAAAGGTTCCTTCCTCTATTTCTAGAGCCTCACTTGGGCCAACCGAAGGACCGAAACACTCTCTTCTGAAAGGGAAGGGCTTCCGAGGGGCATAATCCTTCCCTCCCCGCCTGGAGACGGTGCGCACGACTATCGGGAATGAAGAGATCCTTACACTGAGATGTAGAGACCAAAACCTCTCGTTTAGAGGTGCTGAGGGGGAAATAGATAGTAAGGGGAGATCCTGAAGTTCCTCCTATTACCAGACGCGGGGTCTTCGAAAGAATAGACTTTCCTTGGGAAATATAGGAAACTCGCCTGATAGACTGGAAAAAAAAGAATAGGGAAAGTCGTCTTGCAAGTTTTATCAAAAAGAAGGGGGACGCACGAAAAAAAAAGCGTTCCGGGACCTCCCACCTCGGGATGTTTCCTCATCGTACGAAAGAGGACCCAAGCTTTAGAAGCAAACTTCTAGAAGGAAAAAACAGTCTTTTCCGCGTCCTACCTCAGGATTCAACCGCCAGGGAGGAGCCTACACTAGGGGGGGAAGGGAAACCACTTACATCGAAGGGGGCCCAGGGGGGGGCCTTCCGTTCTGGACTTTTCATAGGGGGAGAATTCACGAGTGAAAAGGAGTTCTTATACATAAAGGAAATGGGGAACTTCCGGGGGAAACTTCATTGACGATGAATAGATCATCCCGATCCTGAGGGGTAGGGAGAAAACCATTTCAGGAAAGGTAGGGGAGGCTAATCGGGGAGAAGGGTCCTTTTTCGGGAGTAAGTCTCTTTAAAAAAAAGAAGGCTTCTATTAGGAGCCTTGAGAGGGTCTACTTTACTCGCAACCGGTCGCGTGCAATGAGGGGGGAAAGAAAGGGAATAGTTGAAATTTAATATCCAGGGTTTCTCCATTAGACCGACAATCCCTGAAGAACTATCGCTTTTCCGATCTGGGGATAGCCCCAATCCATGGGGAAGGTCTCGGAGTTCCCTATCTTAAAGAAGTTCGGGACCTCCTCCCGAAATCTAATGCGTAGAACAGCCTAGGCCGAGAAAGCGTAAGAAGCTAAAAAGCTTGGGGCATCCGGAAAAGGGTGGAAAGCGCGCCACTCTTTCTCAAAAAAAAAAAAAGAATCTCGCCCGGCCAGAGGGGGCGGTCATCGACTTGGGGAAAAAAAGAAAGAAACATAGAGGTCAAGAGGGGAGAGGATTCGAGCAGGAGGGAGACTTTCTACAAACATACTCGAGGGCCGTGCGGAGGGTCTATTATGCGGAGCAGCCTTCTTGTAGGTGCAGAAAAGACTCCGGAAAAAAAAAAAAAGGGGGGTTGGGGCTAGCCCACCCTTCCTTAAAAGAAGAAAGCACCAGCAGAATTCTCATGCATCGGGGGATAAGAAGGGCCGCCATTTGAGAGAAGGAGGTGGGGAGGGGGTCGGATCAATTGACTGGATCCTGTTCTTTGTTTATAAAAGAAAAAAGGGAGGGGGTAGTAAAAAGGAAAGGGAAAAAAAGATAATCGACTAATTCCTGGAGAAAGGAGGGGTCATATCCAGCCTGAGCCCCCAGGTTTTTGGGGGGGGGGGGGGGGGGTTTTTGGGTTTTTGTTTTTGGTTCTTGGAGGGGCAATTGGGCGAGGGGGTTATCGCGCGGTCAGGCGGGAGAGGGGGAAGGGGGCAGATCAACGCCGGCAGAAATCTGCCGACTTTAGAAGGCCGGGCCGACGAAAGAAGAAAGATCTACTTAAAAAAAGAAGCCGGGACATGGGTGGTCGGCCGTCTCAAGTCGGAAAAAGGAAAGGACGACCTCGAATTGGGGCTAGGCCGAACAGGACGCTGACCTCCAAAAAAAGAAAGGGACTAGAATGGGCTGGTACCGAGGGAAGGTTTTGTCGTTCCCTTCGCCAAGGAAAAAGGAAAGAGAGTCCGGGGAGAATTTTCTCGACCTCCAAGGTCAGGTCGTCTTTCCGACAAGAGAGAAAAAGGGGGCTGATCGAAGTAATTAAGGGTCACCTAGGGGAGGGAAAGGACCACCATCGAAGCTATAGATGAGAAGGCCTCGAGGAGGGGAACTGACCTCTCCTTTCTCCACAGGAGGGGGTTGAACTGCTAGGAGGGGATTCTCCTAGCTCTATTTTGAAGGACCAGACTGAAAAGGACTACCTCGAGCTCATGGAGAGGTATAAGTATCCGAGGCGGAATTGCTCTAACTCCGACTTTCTAACGAAAAAGACATTGTGAAAAAGGCTCGTTTATTCTGTATGAAGTCCCTGCCGAAAGAACCTTCCTGAAAGAGTGGTACTTCTGTGTATAGGGAAGGAAGTGCCCTGAACCTATTTCCTCCAAAAGAAGAAAAGGGCCCTGGAACGGAAAGGTAAAGGGGGAAGAACCTTCTTCCTCCAGCTGAGAAGCAATCCTCGTGAAAAGGGGAAATCGCTGTAGAAGGGGAAATCTCATCCGTAGAGAAAAGGGACCTCGATTCCTCAAAAAGAAAGAGCGCCTACGGGGTGTCGTCTAAGAGCGGTAGAAGGATCTGGGGGCACTGTTGGGTAAACGACGGGGGGCAGAAGGGGGGTACCTATCTGTCGCGGATAAAGGCTTTGGAAGAGGGTAGTATCAAAAGCCATTCAGGGCCTCCCTTAAGGATTGGTTGTTATAAGAAGGATCGCTCACTAATGACTCTTCTGGCGTCGATTGAAAAAAGACCGGAAAAAGAAAAAAAACCTGCCCTTCGCCGCGGAGTAGAAAAAGACGTCGGAAAAGAGGCCGAGAAAAAGGCGAACCTTGCCCAGTGAAGAGATCGGCCAGGAACACCTCTAGTTAACGGAACGGAACGCCGAAGGGCGGCAGCAAATTCGACTTCGAAGGACCAAGGTCCCATCCTACGCCACCCTGGGGGGATACCAAGATTTGCCCTTTACTACATTGACGAAAAAAGGGAACAGGGGGGGTTCTGCAGAACGGGTCAAAAAAAAGGGGGCAGTCGTCTCTTCCTGCGAGAAAAAAGGGTCTAAGGGAAAAGAAAGCCTCTTACGCGATATGAGATCCGTGCTGATGGAGGTGAAAGGGGAAGTGAATAGAGAAAACATCCGGTCGTCGGGGGATCGGAACACCTATTCTTTCTATCGGAAAAAACGGAGATCAAAGGGCAAAGGAAAGGAGCTTAACCGTTCTAAGAGGGGGTCCTTCAGGACCCCGATGGGAAAAAAGAAATCCTTTCCTTCATTCCCTCATAGGGGGTGAAAAAATGCACGATTCAACTACTAGGGCGAATAGGCAACAATCGAGAAAATGAAATCTAATTGAGGGGAGAAACATCTTTCCGATAAGAGGGCCCAGAGTGCTGAACCAAAAGAAAGAACAGTGGCTCCACAGGCATCCGCCCAGAAAGAAAGTACTCAGGGTCTAGAAGAGAATTCTTCTAAAAAGTACGTTCACGGTAGAAAAAGAAAAAAGGGGAAAAGAAACTTCGATATTTCGTTTTTCACCGAAGGTTCACCTAAAGCCTGAGACGTCCTATCTGCTGGAACGACATGACCGAGAGAATAGCAGCCCTTCATAGAGGGACCTGGATAGAAAGGGAAAGGCATCGTCGTCCTCGAATTTCTGAAAGATTGGATCTCTAAAGAAGGGATTGAAAAGAAGTCAAGGAGTAAAAAAAAAGAGGAAGATTTCGTATCATGCGATCCGGGAGAGTTGCAAGGTGATGCATTAAAGGTGGTCGCCTGATGGTTTCCATCTGAGAAATAAGGGACGAATTTGAGCTGGAGGGGGGGAGTTCGGAAAATTAGAGAACTCTGCCCGGAGGGATGGGGGAAATCTACCTTTACAGGGAACGGTCATTGAAGGGGGAAATTTCCGCTATATATCTTTTCTCCATGGACTCCTTCTTCCTAAAGGCGGCTACGGTCAACCAGAGGTGGCACGCAGGGGGGACTAGTTCACGAGAGGGGGGTGTGGGGAATCTTTTGAAAAAAAGATGAAAAAAAGGTTCTTCAGCATCCAGGGAGCATGTTTCGTAAGGGGAGGAGGAAACTCACTTCGGCGGGCGATGAATTGAAAAAAGAGATTTTCCTTCCGGAACGAGGGACTGAACCGCGTTGTGGGGGAAGAGACTTCCTGCCAAGTTCTTTTGGGGAATGTCTCCTTCATATAGGGAAGGTACTTTGGGCAAAAAACGCCGTAGTTGAAAGGGGGGAAAGAAATTCCTACCTCCGCGAAAGGGAGAAAAAAAAATCCTTGGGTAAGAAGAAAAAAGGACCTCCAGTCATCTCCTAGAAGAGGATCTAGAGGAAGGGGCTGAGGAATTTGTAGGGGGTCCGGAAAGCCGACGGGGGGGGATCAAAAGGCGCAGCGCCTGCTCCATTAAAAGGTTACGAAAGAGGACGCGGGTCCCTTTCTATCGTCCGTCACCAATGAAAAGGAAAAGACGTCGCCGGAAAAACCAGGGTTGCGTACGGGGCTGGCCGTAAAGGGAAAGAGAAGGGCCTGGCGCTATCTTTTAGCAGAAAAGGGAAAAACCACTCTAGTCTTAATGAAGGGCGGCTGTCCGAAGTTCGGGGGTACGTCCCGCGCCTGACCGGTGCGCGGAAAGTCGCAAAAAAGGGGAGACCGCGGCGGAAAAAGAAGCGTCGGTGCTTGTAGCTTAAGACGAGGGGAAGAAGTCTTCGAGAAAGGTCTAAACTATAAAAGAAGACCCAAAGGGCGTCAGAGATATCCTCCTAGGACCTATCTTGAAGAAAAAAAAAGGATGTGAAGCTCTTCTTTAGAGGGAACAAAAAAAAGGGTGACGAAAAGGGTCAATCCGAGAAAAGAAACTCGACGATTAGCTTTTTGTGGAAAAAGACCACGAGCATCGTAGGCAGACAAGGAAAAAAAGGAGTGGCCGAAGGGGAACACGAGGCTGAAAGGGGGACACTAGATTTGGGATTGTAGCAAGAAAAAAAAGAGGCGCTTCCCATTTCACTTAAGGACACCGGTACGCGGATAAGCATTGGCATTCACTATAAGAAGGGGCAAAGACTTCTCCACTATGGAAGGGGGAAATTCTGACGGAAGAGCATCCCTAATCCGTCTCATGGAAAAACATGGTTCGTTCGAGAAAGAAAGGGTGTATCTAATGCCGGGGGGGGCTTGACTCAAGAGATATGTCTCCTCCTCTACTCGCTAGGGAAGCTCAGAGGGGGGGAAGGTCTTCTCTCTGCGCTTTATGCATCTCTGATCCAAAAGTCCAATCAGGAGAGCCTGGAGCGAAGGAGGGCCCTACACACCTAGGAGCAGAGGGGTCTATTTATTTCCTCAGCAATAGATGATGAAAAGGAAAAGGAAAAAAGGGCTTCCTAGTCAAGATCTATTAAATCGTTCGGACAAGAAAAAAAGCGGGATAACGCTCGAAAAGGGAGACCTTCCGCTATAGAGGGACTTTTGGGAACCGGACGCAACCACAGAAGGGCTCGCAGAGAAACTTAAGCGATCTCTCCTGCACGCTTTGAAAATTTTTCGGGATCCCCACCAGGAAAGGGTAGACGATATGCTTAGGAGAAACAGACTAGCGTTCCTATGTCTTTGCTTCTGGAAGTCTATGAGACGGTAATAGAAAGAAATTACTAAATTCTTAAAGCTCTACTTTAAGGGAGGGGGGTACTCTGAAGAGTCACGAGGGGGAAAACGGATCTCCAGAAAAGCAAGCGCCTCAGCAGCTTTTGGATACGGCGCCATGGCTATGAGAAAGGATTGGTCGTGAAAGAAAATTCGTCGGGGGGCGGGGCGTGTGATCGAAGTGAGGAAAAAGACACAGAAAATTCAAGACTGGATCTCACTTACAAAAGAAGAAAAAAAGAAATCCCAGGATTTCAGAGTCAGGGGAAAAAGTGCTGGGGAGGCCCAAAAGTGACGAGGGTTGTTATCTCCTAAGAAAAGAGCCGGGAAGGAGAGTCGAGGAGCCGACTGACGTTCTAAGGAAGGTTTTCCGAAGGAAATCGTCCTTTAACGCAGGCGAAAGGAGATTCTTCTTAGGGGACCAGAAGAGAGAAAGAAAATAAGGGAAATTCTTCAGAACTCAAGTCGAATAGGTATGGGGGGGGAAAAAAAATGTCGATTACCTCCGAAATCTGCAGTACGAAAGGGAAAAAAAGAGATCTGTAACCTCTTGCGGAAAGGGGTGGTTTGCGGGAAAAGGCTCATATAGAATTCATGTCGGAGAGAGTGGTTTCCCCTCTTCAATGAGGGGGGAATACCGACTAAAAAAAAGGGCCTATCGAATCATCTCCCAGAGTTCATCTCATCAAGTATAACCAAACAGAGGGAGAGGTTCTTCTCTCTCTCAAGGGGAGGTAATTCAAGATAATGTCGAGGGTAGAGGGGGTTTGGGTTTTTTTTTTTGGAAGCTCAGGGGGGGAAAGGACCGTCTCCGAGCTCGGGGCAGTAGACCCCTCTTAGAAGGCTTTCTGCGGCCAAAAAGTGAGATATCAAGCCCCGAAGGGAAAAAACTTTCTACCGTCCAAGAAGGAGACCAAGAACCGGCTCTGTTGTCTGCTGATCCTGGGAGGAATCTTACCCTGCCGAACGGGGGACTTCCCTCAGGACAAGCGCGGGATGAAGGAGTATAATGGCTTTCCGGAACCTGAACCTATGGGGGAACCGTCAGCCCACTTCCCTTCAAGTTAGCTCAAGCTGGAGAAAGCGGCTCCGCACAGCATCCGTGGGCAGTTCGGGAAAGGGGGGGCCGGACCAGCCTGGAGGAAAAAAAGGGTGCTTAAAGGGGGTCCAGTCGAACCTGGGCAGAAAGGGGACAACACGAAAAAAGGCTTGCTCAAGCCAAGGATTGGGGGGGAGAGGGGTGCCGTTGAGCAGGTCCACCGCCGGGAAGGGGGGAGGGATCGCAAAGCGAGGAAAAGAGGGGTCAGATCGGCGCAACGCCAGGCCGGAACGCTGTTCACGTAACCTTTGAGAAAAGAAGTCTTCGGCGATGGCTATCGGGAAAAGCGGCCTGAAAGAAGGAAAAAGAAACACCGTCTTCTTCTTTTCCGTCGAAGAGGATCAAATCGCCGTCGGGGAAGAATAAGCTCTTCCGGCTTAACGAAAAGGGGGGAAGCCCTCCACTGTCAATTCAGCCTCTAGTTGCGTCTGACTTCGGGAGGGGGCCTCTCACTCTCTCGAGGAAAGGTCTCACGACGGGAAAAAAAAAAAACTGTTTTCTGCTCACATCTCGAGAGACGTCTGGGGGGAAAAAAAGGGACGGCTATCGCGGAGAAAAGAACATGGTTCGGGAAGGCCTGCAACCGTGTTAAGGGGAGAAGGAGCTCTACATCCCTCAGGAAAGAAGTTCCGACTACAAATAAGCCTCCGCCGCTGAAATCGCCTTTCTCGACGAGAACCTGGATTGACCTGAGGAACACCTGTCCTTACTACAGAGGAAGTAGTCATCGTCCGAGCGCAAAAGGGGAAATGTGTCCTGAAAAGTGAAGACTTGGGGGGAGGGATCAGCGCCACTGAAGATCAACAAAGAAGGGGGGGGGACCGTCTGATCACTCCGAGATTACCAAAAACCTCTTCCGCGGAGGAGAATAGGAGGAAGTAAAGGGGGGGGGGGGGAACCTGCACAAAATCTAATTGAAAAGGGAAAACCTGTTCTGATAACTTATCGTAAGCATGACACGTTCCGGAACAGGGAAAACAAAAACCAAAACCAAAAATCCCATTCCACCCTATGGAATTCGAGAATGAGACCGGAAAAGTTACCTTCATCCTCCCCTAAAAAAAAACTCTGGCGACCACGAGAGGCGGCTAATAACGAGAAAGGGGAGCTGGAACGTAGGGGGGACGCCTATGAAGGAGAAGTTCACCTTCAAAATCTCTTTTCCGGCGAATGCATCTCAATCCGGGAGGCTTAAAGCGAGCAAGTCAACACATCGACTTCCATCAGGGAAAAGGGGAGGGGATGGCCCTGGATCGCCATGAATACGGCAATAGGAATCCTGAATGAGGAAAATTACGGGGAGTCAACAACACAACGAGGGACCACTTGGAAAAAGAAAGAAAGATGACTACTATGCCGGGGGAAAAAATGAGATACAGGGGCTTCCCCGGTAGGGGAGAGTGGACAGATTTGACGTCCAGATGCAGGAGGAAAGAATATATTTACGTTAACCGGAGACGAGTTGCAGGAGGACAGGACCGTCAAGGTAAAGGGGGAGGGCCAAGGGGGTTCTACGGAAAAAAAAGGCGACTGCCTTTCGTCTGGGCCAAAAACCGGTGCCATAAGGAAGGGGGACTCCTTCATCTGGGTGGAAAAGGGGGAGAGAACATGGTAGGAAAAGACTCATTGCATAGAAAATGAACAAATTCGCAAGGGAGCAAAAACAGAGAAGAAGTAACTTCTCACGTCGAACGCGGTTTGGGTTTATCAAGGGGAAAAAAAAGGGTGCAGGTTGCTGGGAAAGAGAAAGATGCACTAGAAAGAGATTGGTACGGGGGGAGCCCGCATCTTTTTCCAAGGGAGCACGATGCAGCCGGAGGAGGGTCGACCAGAAAAGGGAAAAGGACGATGAAGGTCAAATAAAAAGGACTATCTATATGCTCAAGTACGCGGCGGAGGAGAAGTGACCAAACTTCTGAAAAGGGAAGAACAGCGCATGCTCAATTAACAAGGAGGGAGCAGCACAAAAGAGGCCCTTTCGGATCTCCTTCACGAAAAAAGGGGCAAGCGTCGCCGGCTAAAAAAAGCTTTGACGCAGGAGAAAAAGTCGGGAGAAAAAGGGGGAAAGTATACCAACCTCTTCTCTCGCAATAAAGGGGGAGATTCTGGCAGGGGAAAAAAAAAAAGGGGCGTGCGTTGCGTCACGACTAGCGATGTAAAAGGCGTTCTGGGGATCCCTCCGCGGCGAGCAATGGTTAGGATAGAAAGGGACGAGAATTAGGCTCGCTCTTCGGAAAAAAAAAAAAACCAGGGGAAGGGAAAGAGTTGTGGCTCTATCTTACAGACGGAAAAAGGGGAAGAATCGCCAACCAACCGGGGGAACTTGAGAAACGGCATCCAGTCCTGCGAACCATTGTGTATGTATAAAAAAAGCTTTTTGGCCTCATCTGAGGGGAGAACGTCATCGAGGCAAAAAAAAAACGCGTCCATTCCTGTTCCAGCAGGGGGGGACAGCGCCGGGCAGGGTCTTCTTCAGAGCAAAGGGGATAACTCAGAAAATGAGCTTCCAGTCACGGAAGGAAAGTCGCGTAAAGAAGGAAAGATTGTCAGTTCATTCACTATCCGAAATCCTACATAGTAAGAAGACATGGTCAGAGCCATGAATTTCGTCTGGAAAAAAAGAAAAATCAGCCCAGAAAAGGGGAAAGACATTTCCTCTATCTGAAGTCAAAGTCGGGGTCTTATACAGCGATCTCTTTAAAAGCGGATAGGGGGAAAGCCTAGAATAGGTGGTGAAGGGGGAAGAACGCCGGTCTCTGCATCTAAAAAGAAACACCTGGAAAGAGGCTTCCAGTAGTCATGGAACATCCAAAGCGTCCTAAGAAGGGTCTCGAAAGAGAAGGGATACCTTCATTACCGAAAGGGGGATTTCCGAGAGGGTTCTTAGCGTGTCCAAAGAGGGGCAGCAAGTGGGAAAAAGATGGCACTGGAGCTCCCTTCCTCTGGACCGAAAAAGACGTTTTTCCTTCCCTCAAAAAGCACTCTGGTCCAGATGACAATGGACACTTACGAAAGTAAGGCCAGAAAAAGCTGGGAGGGGGAAGAGCCTTTTTCTTATCTCCAAAAGAGGAAAGACTGAGGTCGATGAACAGGGTTTCCCTCTGCAAAAAAGCATCATGTAGAGGTAGGCGGTAAAAGGAGGGGAGGGCTTAATTCTTCTCCCGGGGGTGCGAAAGTAGGGAGAGGCGCTGGCTGGTCGGATCTCAATCTTACCTCTGTCTAAGGAGACCTAGAAAGGAGGGGGGAAAGAAGGGCCTCCATGCTAAGGGAGTTCGTTTGGTCGGTCTTTTCTATGTCTGGTGAGGGGGCGTCTAGGGTTGGAATAGGAGATCACCACCGAGAGGGAAGGGAGCGCAGACCCAGGAAGATAGCATGTCTGCCCTTCTTTATATAGGGCGCCGGCGAGGAGTCGAATCTCTCTGTCAGAAGGCCGGAGGGTGTATCTCGGGAAAGAAAAAGAAGGTCCGTCCGAAGTAAAAGAAAAAGGGGATAACACTCTTTCTACTACTTAAGGCTTGAAATAGAGGAAAAAAAAAAAAGAAAACAGAAGCCTACAGAAGTCCTTTTTTTCTCCGGGAAGACTTCAGTAGAAAGGACGACCTCATCTTCTAGGGTTGGCAATGCTATGACCGCAGGTCCCAAACGGCGTACGTTGACGTGCAGGCTGACCTTTTGGAAAAAGAAGTGGAAGCAGGGGAAGAAGCGTTTCCGAAGCTTTTTCTGAGTCAGTTTCCGGTCGGAGGAACTCTTTTGCAAGAGAGGAAGAGCAAAATGAAAAAATATGGATTTGTCGACAAAAACAGAAAAGCTCCGTGCGCTCACCAGGAGGGCGGTCCCCCTTCAGAAGAGAGAATCTATCCGGGGTCTGGCGCGGCTCATAGATGCACGCGCCGAAAAATTCAGCGGGCTACCAATCTGACTGCTCCATAAAATCGAATGCGCTGTCGGCTCAGAAAAAGTCCGGAAAAAAGGAGGGAGGAGATGTGACCTCCGATAGACGACATGGTTATGCGCCAAAGAGCCAGGGCTGCTGGAATGAGAGAAAAGAGTCCAGGAAAAAAAGGCCTGCTCTGACCCTGCCGGCATCGAGAGGACTGTCACGACCCTGAAGCAGGGAAAAACAACTAAAACTTGGAACCGGCATGCAAAAGGAAGAAAGAGGAAACAAGAGGATAAAAAAAATCCATCTGCTCTGCTCCGCCATCAAGGGAAGCTTCGACCTTTATCCAGCCTGTCCGGGGGGGCTGCTCAGCGTGTAGGAAGTGGCCCGCCAGAGAAAAATTGAGCCAACGCTAGTTGTTCTGGCGGGAAAAAAAAGGGGGGCGCGGATCGTATTTGGTACCAAAAGTATAGTCACCCGACGGTGGGAAAACATCGCGGTGGGGGGGGAGAGGGAACCACGTCCAGTCCGAATGCCGCCCTGTAACCAGGGGGACTTTGCACCAGAAGAAAAAGACTCCGGCAATGTAAGAAAAAAAGAACAACACTGCCTTCCAGACTGCGGGAAAAGGCCTCCTCACCTGACGCTCGCGGGGAAAGGGCCTTCTTAACTCAGAAAATTCCCACATCCACGAAAAAGCAGGTTGGTCGACTTGCGCTAAAACCAGGCCTAGGATCTCGTACTGGCGGAAAGGGCCAAATGGTGGAACGTTCTACGTAGGAAAACGAAAAGGGAGAGGGAGGGAGCTCAAGGCCCAGGAAAAATTTGTCGACGGGAGGAAAGGAACCTCAGATCGGAGCTGAACACTGACTCTTAAAAAAGGAGAGGCCCGACTACAAAAATACAGGGGACATCGGAAAAGGGGAATACTCTTCTGATCGCCTGAATTGCTCTGGCAAAGTCATCTTCGGCCCACTGTCCGAGGAGAAAAGGCGTCACGTCATCGGGCCGAAAACCGATGCGGGGAGAGAAAGGGACCAACTTCGATCTTGGGTTCATGGACGCCGGACGTAACCTGAAAAAGGGGGGGGCCGTCAGGCAACAAAGGAAGCTATTATGTTGCAGGGTGGTTGGGGAAACATTCGTAAGTTCCCGGAGGGGGAGTTCCAATCCTGGTAAAAGGGAAAAGCGAAGGATTCATCAAATCAAGACAGAAAGGGGAGGCGGGACTGAAGGCTCCACCTTTAGTAATCCGCCCCGACGAAGGCTCCCCAGAAGACAAACTCGGGAGTTCGGAATGACCTTCCTGTACACGTCAGAAAGGGCGAAGGAAAGGGTCTGTGGGGGAAAGGTCAATGATACAGGGGAATATAGCAGTCTCAAGGATGACTCTGACCGGGGGGGAAGACACCATCTTCTACCCACGCATGGACCCTTCATCAGGGGAAAGAGTCTCATTGAGAAAACCATGGTAGACGTCTGTCCATCTCAATGTCAGGGGGAAACCTCTCAACAAGGGATGAGAAATAGTTTCCTCCAGCATGGCGATAAGACGGATAAGTATGGGAAAAGAGAGGACACGCCAAGATCTCTAGCTGCAAAAGGGGAGCCGATGTGGGGGAAAGGGGGCAGCTTCCCTCCTCTCTGCCCGGCCGACGAGAATCGGCTTAAGGGGAAAGTTTGCCCAAGCCCTCGAGTGAGTTTTGTCTCGACCGTTGGAGGAAAAAGACTGGTGAAAAGGAAAAAGATTTCTCTATCTAGGGGAGCAGAAGGGGGAAGGGGAGGTCGTGGAGGTACGTTACCGAGTGAAGGAGAAAGTGCCCGATGAAGTCCTCAAGGGGGGGTGGAGGACCTCAGCACGCTGAAAAGGACATCAAGGAGTCTAGAGGAGGCCATTATTGGAACGAATAAGGCATGTAAGAAGAGTGCAGGTCAAAACGAGGCCATCGGGAGAAAAAACGGGGTTTTCATGCTGGTAGGACGGGCCACAAGTGCTTGGGAAAAAGTGTTCGATATGGCAGAAAAGATGGGCGGGGGGGGTAAGGGCTACGCCCTCATCGGTGCCAAATGCACGAAACGAGAGAGCCTGAGGTGTCTTCCCAGGAGGGGAAAAGAACATTAGTTCTGGAGAGAGGAACGAGTGAAAGCGAGGGCGTATATTTGGGGAAAAACGACGTCGGGGAGGGGGGAAAAAGGCTCATCTGCCTGCTCAAGGTGCAACTGTTTAGTGCCGAGAACGCTTTCCCTTGAAAAAAGGAACGCACAGGGGGACTGAAGGTCTCTATGGGGGCGTCGGCTGGGGGGAAAAGAAGATCCTCTTCCCTTTCCTTCCGTGACGGCCTGGGGGGAGAAAGCGCTCGCCACTCGAGTTTAGACGTTAGAGCGTTCAGGAAGCCGGAAGGCGCACGAAACAAAGGAAGGAAAGAGGCTCGCCTTACACTCCAGAGAAGAACTAATCTGCGAATTGGGCAAAGGGGGGAGTTTCGTAGCGGACAGTACGATGGGGACAGAGGAAGAAGAATAGTCGCGTCGAAACTAACCCGCGAAAAAAGGAAGTCCTGGCCTTTTGTGTCGCCGATAAAAAGAAAAAGAGGTGAGCGCTTCGCGATCTAAAGGGGAAGCTCGGCTTGTACCCCATCAGAAGAGAACAACCAAGCCTAGGGTTGCAAGATTGGTCGATTAGGTAAGGTAAGACGAAGGGGGGGGATGATGAGAAGAGGTCCCAGCCCACACTCGCGTTTTCCCGGGAACTGATCTGAGAGTAAGAAAGGCATCGAAGGCCTACAAAGGGAGTAGGGGAAAGGGACTTTTCCCTTCCGACATATGCAACACGCTCAGGGGGAAAATTCAGCTTGGGGAAAAAAAAAACGAATCGAAGCTCGACCAAGGACTGCCGGTCAGCGGAGTCTTTGTCAAAGATCCGGGTAAAAAGGGAAGGAGAGTACCTCTCCAAAGAAAGGGAGAGAACGAAAAGAGTCGAAATTCCAGCCTCCAGGATACGAGTGCAAAATTTCGCGAGAGGATCGAAGTCGGGGTGTCTTTTGCTTGCTCGAATTTAGAACAAGCCCGACAGCGCTTAGAGAGTTTCTACGTGAAAAACCTGAGAAAGAGAAACCCCTGAGCCTCTCTTGAAAAAGGAGAGATCTAAGGGGAAAGACTCCCCCTCCCTTTGCCGATAAATAGAGCAAAGCGATCGCCGGGGGGGGAAGAAGGGGTCCAAAAGTAAAAAGGGGGGAAAATCGCCCCTGGGGGCCGATCACCGGCAACGTCGGGAAAGAAAAGCGGCGTTAAACATCTCGTCACAGAGACCGGAATCGATAAGAAAAAACCCTCCGTGTCCGGCCGCAAAACAAGGACCTACAGCCGCCAGCTCCACGTACGAGAGAGAAAAGAAAAGGCGGTCATTCTCCTGGAGAGAAAAAGACCATCTCGAACTTTCTTCAGGATGGAGAAAAAAAAAGTCTGTGAAAAGGCGGACAGTCGATAGGCGGAAAAGGAGGTTGAGAAAGGGAACTAACTCGTACGAAAGAAGGAGGTGCAGTCCACCACCCAGACGGCAATGGGCGTGGGAGCACCAAAAAAAAAGAGCCCTCTCTCCTTCGCGCCAGCGTATAAAAGAAGGCCGCAAGGGACACGTCTCTTCTTGTAGGAGAATTCGGAATGATCACTGGTCTGTGTTGAGAAAGGGTGTATTAAAAAGAGTCTGGAAACTAAACAAAATCGGGGATGCGAGACGACCAATAATAGGGAAGGTTGTCAAGAGGGGGGCCCTCTTCTTCTCCGAGATGTCGAGGCTGTTGCTTCGGGAAGGGATGGTTCTCTCCGAACCACCCCGATGGGTTCCGGGGAGCACCTACAAGAAAGCCCTCAGAGAAAAAGACCGCTACCTGCGCGTCGTTTTTAAAAGAAGAGAGAGATCTTCGTCGATCAAAGAAAAGCTCTATTGATTGGGGGAGAAAAGAAGGTACGAAGGGGGGCGGATGCGAGTACGTGGGGGGGAAAGCGTGTCGTGATGACAGGGGGGAACGTCCCCACTTCTGTTGTAGAAGGAGAGGGCCGGAAAGAGCTTTTCTCAACGCCACAGTCGGGGGAAAAAGCGGGCTTCCGACCCAGGGAGAGAATAAGAGGAAAGTCAGCGCCCGGAATTACTTAAGAGAAAAAATCCATCGACAAAGGAAGAAAACGGCCTCTCTCTCAGGAGGGCAAAAAAGTCAGCTCCTGGCGACACATGAGGGACGCTCGCTCAATGCGAAACCGGAAGAAGTCTCCCCCTCTGAAGAGGAAAGAAGAGGCTGTCTCTTCTTTATAAATATATCTAGAAACAAGGAAACGTAAGGGGCTTTCGTAGATACTCTGGAGACTGAGCCGGCTCTGTCATGAGGGAAAAAGCCCTGCCGACCGGAGGAAAAGACTGCCGGCCATCGTGAGGGGTCCTTCGGATAAGGGGAGTGCTCCCTGAAAAAGAGGGCCTGAAAATGGACCC
>Ga0179593_1467349_pt1 | contig 20406 bp, 24 predicted proteins | sample CZODoug2_1_08_16_FD_185931 | JGI IMG/M metagenome (GOLD analysis project Ga0179593, IMG submission 185931) | Vadose zone soil fungal communities from Angelo Coast Range Reserve, California, USA - CZODoug2_1_08_16fungal (PacBio error correction) | ecosystem: Environmental > Terrestrial > Soil >...
GGGAACAATATGACCTGGCAGACCAAAGAAAAAGGAGGCTAAACCGCTGCTTCGAGGCTTTGCTGCTGCACCAAAAAACCGTAAGTAAAGAGATAACGTGAAAAAAGAAGGGCAACCAAGAACCAAGGTCAAGCTCAGCTCGAGGCCAGAAAAAATAGAAAGTCGAGGCTGAAAAGCGGAAGCGGCAGACGATGCCCGCTCGGTAAGTTGCAGACAAAAGTCCTCAATCTAAGACATCATGCTCCTGAGACCGAACGCGCAAACGAAGGGGGAATACAGTCACTCACAGATACGACGATTTGTGAAGAAAAAAAAAGAAAGAGAGCGCGATCAAACGGATAGGATCTCAAAAACGGGGGAGGGGGAGAACCCTCCAAAGTAGGATCTGTACGATGTGAAGAAAAAGGATGTTCCCCCACCCTCCAGCAGCTCATTAAGCCGTCCGACCTCCCGCTCTTGGGGATTGGAAAGGGAAAGGCGTGCCAACAGCCCGAAGAAAACGAAAAAGAGAGACGGATTTAGGGAAAAGAAGGGATGTAAAAAGGAAAAGAAAGAATAAAGAAAAACGGAGCGGGAACCAAGACGCGAAGTCCTTTGTTGACTGGAACGCCGGGACAACGTTGTGTGAGTGGGAGAGATATCTATGTTGTGAAAAAAAAAGTGGAAACGTAACTTTACTCGGGTTTCCCTTCCTTAAGACGGTAACAATAGAAAGAATTGACAAGGGAATGGCAATCCTTCGGCAGGCGCCATCAGAAGGTAAGGGCATTTGAGGGCACGTGGAAGGTGGGGAAGTAGATATACGCAGGCTAGTTAATGCAAACAAGCCATTTAACTAAGGAATCGCGTAAAAATATTAGGTGATACCGGTGTTCAATCGGGCTTGAGCCTGGGCGGGAAGTATGTTGAAAGATAAGCTAGGTCCACAGATCTCATGATCGCAAATGATAACCCTCATTTACAAGACCCGCGACATGGGCGGGCAGCGCAGGAAAAACCATCTACAAATAGGGAAGAAAAAAAAGCGAAGAGTAGGAGACCCACGACTGGGCGCGGTCTCCGTCCCTATTTTCCGCCTGAGTCGCTGTTGTCTTGGGGCCTTATAAGTCGCTGACGATCGCGCAATTACAAGAAAGGAAGGGTTGCGGAGAGGGTGCGGCGGATGATAACGGTCGTCTTCACGCCCGAAGGAAATAACAGCTACTTCACACGTGATGGCAGGGGGGAGGAGGGGACGCGCAGGCAGTGCGGCAGTCGGGCTTGAGGGGGATGAAAGGAAAAGACACGCGCGAAGTGGATGCTGATTCAATGTGTTCTATCAGTGGGAATAGGGAGATGTAAAAAACATTAGGAAAGGCCCGCGACGGAGAGGGGGAAGCGTGACTTGACCGACGAACAAGAAATCCGCGTCTGGCTCAGGTAGAGTCCAACCAGATGAGGTCGGGGGAGATCGCGCAAAAAGGGGGGGGTGGTCTGCAGCCACAAAGTCTGGTTGAGGTCTGCGCGACATGTAGCGGGTGGGGGGAGTACGATGGAAAGTGGCGGAGCGGTCGGTAACTCTTTCAGAGGGGCCCAACCACAGGATAAAGCAAGCGGGATGCCCCTGCCTTTCAGCAGAAAGGGGAGGCAGCGAAAAAAAAAGAGACCATACCATGCGAGCTAATTTCCAATAGATTCAAAGGGAGAAAAGAATATAAGCGGCCGCGCCAGTTAGTACCCTATAGCGTAAGCGGTTCGTAAAACGTCGGCAAAGAGTAAGCGATTAAAGTGGAGTGGGCGCATAACTGTGGAAAGAGAGAAGAAAGCAAGTGATGGAGGCATTCTCAAAGAAAAACGGCAGTGTCGGGCTAACCTTGCCGTTCGGCGCTTCTTCTTGGACAACGGGTCGGGCGAGGGGTGTAGAAAATAGGGGCAAGCGGCAGAGGGGTTCGAATTAAAAAGCAAGACGGCGATACAGAAAAGGGAATCGCCGGCGGGAGTCTCGCCTCCCGGCGTCTCACTACTGATCTTGAGAGGAAATTTCATGGGGGGGGGAGGATAAACACTGGCAGTTACTTCAAGTGAGGGGGATTGTGGGAAATTTAAACTGTGAGCGCGGGCGAGATTTTTTACGGAGGGGCAGGGACGAGGAAAACTGTGGGGATCTGCCTGTGGTCAGAAGTGAGACAATCCAAAAAAGAGGTCACTATCTCGTTCGACTCGTCCCGATCAGGTCCTCCGAAAAAAAGGGGCCAACAACGAGAGAGGGTTTAAGCAGGCTCAGGGAAGTCGCCGCCCGCGCGGAAAACATCCGTTCTCATGGCCAACAACGGCATATAAAATAAGGAGATAAGAACGAGTTTTTTCCCGCAATTGTCTGATAGAAAGGAGGACTTCGGAACAAGCAGTAAAAAACAGCACCTCGCGCGGGTCGTCGGCAACCAGACGGGACTCCGTCTAACTCTCTTCGTATAAGAGGAAAAAAAACCAAATGAAACAGGAGGATTGAACGCAGCCGACTAAGACGAGAGACAACGAAAACACCTAGCGCACGGGCAGCTAAACAACCCTCCCTCATGCGGCCGGCTTGTTAAGCAGGAAAACTGACACTCCAGCCGACCAGAACTCGACTGAACGTGCTAAGCGAGCTCAGCCTTGTCTTTTATAAGCCTCCTTACTCGAAAGCGTGTCTAAAACGCTCAGGTGAGAAGTACGCTAAAAAAAGACCAAAAACCCGGGGAGGGCCAAAAAAAGGGCAAGCTAAGCAGAGGAAATCACTAACTTTCTATCGGGCCAAGTGCTGAATCAGATCATTAAAAGGCGTGGAGGAGAAGATCCCACACTCCACTCCACGCCATGAAAAGTTAATATGGAAACCTTATCACAAATCCCCTGGGAAATCACTTCGCTTATACTTGTCTGACTTGCCGCAGAAGCAGGTGCAAATCACGAGCTGGAGGCAACGGTCAGTTATCGAACAAATAGGATTGCCTGGTCGGTTGCATGAAAAGCCAAAAAAGGGGGAAAACGTATTGAAGAAACCGACGGAAACAAAAAAACGACCCCAATCGGAAACTATGGAAAATGGATCTCACACCAAAAAAACCCAAAGACTGTTGGTATAAACATCATCAACGGGAAACGAGAACATCATGGGTTGAGAAGGGGTGGTGTGGTGGTGGGGTGTTTGTAATTCTGAGGCCGAAGGGAGACCACGCCGGACGGGAGGGTGGGTAAAAAAGAAGCGTAGATAAAAAAAGCTAGAAGGAAAGACGAAAATGGCCTAAAGCAACATACAAATCAAAACGAAAAAAGACTCAGGCAGACAAATAAGCTCGAGTTACATAACCAATGTAACCTTGAAAGTCTGAAACGAGACAACCGCGATAATCACCTTGAAGAAAGGGGGTCATGAGAAAAACTTTAGAGCCTCGGATCCAAAGAAAAACCGAACGGTAAAAAAAAGGAAGGGCCGCGATCGTATCAGGGGAAAATAATGTCACCGATCACTCGATAGCTGGAGACAAATAGCGCCAGCCGCAAAGCAAGAGGGAAGCATAGAGCTTTTGGCCTGCACTAAAAAACAATTGTGTGTGGAGAGGGGAGGCGAAGAAAGAAGAAACGCTCGGCGGCGCAAGAGGTCTTCAACCTTGCCAAGTAGATCTTTACAAATCGCTTAGATGGACAAGGAAAACAGACAGATGCCATCGTGCAAATCCGGAAGGCAAACTAGAAGGAACATCAGAAAGGGAAAAAAATCATGAGTTTGGGGAAAAGAGCTGGTTTTGGGTAGGCGGGCCCATGACGTGTTCCAATCTAGACCGGCAGAGACCGAAGGATCTGCCATGAAATCCGACTTAAAAGGAAGAAAAGAGGATGAAGGGTACCGAGACCGAAAAGTAAAAAGGAGGTCCACGGAAAACAAGACGTACTCCGAATCTACCTCGCAAACTGCCTTAAGGCTCGGAGAGTTTAGAGTCTCTCGGTGACAGAATAAGGTTGTAGGGGGGGGGAGAAAGATGACCAGCACCTCTCATAATCCGAACGCAAAGAGAGAGCCGGGCGTTGGGGAGGAAAAAGGCTCTTTCCCGGAAAGTCCATCCCAAAAATCTGGGAGTCTAACGCTCTGCAAAGCGCAGGCGGGATTTGCAGAAGGTGGTCGACTAGGACAGATAGAAAAGGGAGAGACACAAAAAAACGCCCTCCCCCGAAACGGGAGGACTATACGGTAAAAAGTCGCAAGGAAAGAGTCTTATCCAGACGTAGTAAAACAGACGTAAGAAGCACTCATTCGTTACTTCCGTGCCTTGACTCGTTCGGCCGCAGGACGCATGAAGTGCTGGGAAGGGGAAGAGTTTGGGAGGCAGGGCCATACGAGTCGGAGAGCAGCAGCCTGCCTGCTAACAAGAGAACAGGGCACAAGGGTCACCGTGGATCTGTCGCTTATCTTACCTTGTCCTGTTGGCCTTGCTCAGCTTACATCTAGCCAGTGAAGGAAGAAGGAGGTGAAGGAAAAGCCAAGACGCAAGGAAGGAAATCAGGCGAACATGTCTTTACGGAGGGAAGGTAGCTGACGGAGAAGGCGAGAATCTCTCTCACAAAAGGAGATCTCGTACAGCACAGCCGGACCTACGAAAGCATGCGGAGGACACCCTGCTGATGCAGCTTAGATTTATGCACGGCGACTTTAGGAAGGCGATATGAACGCTGAAAAAAAAAAAGACCAGGGAAAAGCCGCCTACAAAACGGAAGAGGAAAAACACGCGAAGAGCCGCTGCACAGGTCGCCGCTCGATTGAACCTGTCATACAAATCCGGGAATCGTATAAAACCAGAAATGCGCCTCTGCGACGAGACAGAATAGGCATTCCGCTGGTACCGCAGGCTCAAAAAAAAAGACAGAGAATCAAAAGTTTTCCTACGTAAGGCGAAGAGGCATCGGGAGATCTAATTCACTATAGTCCTCGCCCAGGTTTAGGTGAGGTGGGGCGCCGGAACCGGGTGCGAATCGGAAGAAAAGGGAGACACCGGGAAAAAAAGAAAATGAGAGGACGGGGGAGTCAGCCCGGCTGCGGAAAAGCGGGAACCAGGAAGGAAAAAACAACCGGACGATCCGGGCGTTCGCTTTCCGGGAATCTCAATAATTCAGAAAGCAAAGGGAAAACTTCTTCTGGAAACAAAAGGGAAGCACGCGGGAAAGTGCCGCGATCTAATACTGCTGGTACACAGACCGGTCAAGAAAGGAGGTGAACGGATCGGGGGAGGCCATGTCGCCAAATTGGCCCCACGTGGTACGCGTCAGGGAGATAGGGAGTAAGACAAGAACAGGATATGCAGGGGGGAGGGGGCTGGAATATCTTCGCGGAAGACGGAGAAGGGAAAAAGTGTGCGAAAAGGGGGGATAAGCATGAGCTGCCAGAAAAAAAAGCAGGACGGAAGAAGCGCAATTGGAAGGAGAAAGACCTTACAGTGCTGAAGCGCTGCGAGGGGAGAGAATCTGGGGAGCTAAGATATTTACCAATCACGAAGGACAGTGGAAACGAGGGAAGAACTGGGGGAAACCCTCCGCGCGATTTGGCGGAAACTTGCCCCAAAGTACTTTAAGCGCCGCAAAAGCGGGGCAGAAGGAGTCCGCCAACAAAAAACTAGGAGCTAAGAAAATCGCTGCCAGGGCGTGCTTGCCCTTATCTTGATCGCTGATAAATGAAAAGGAGGGGGGAGTAGCGGTGCGGAGAGTGTCAGGGAAGGAGGCCTTCAAAAAAAAAGCAAGTAAAGGGAAACAACTACTACTGGAATATCGCGTGCAAAGCAGTCTACTCGGGCACCAGACCAGGAGAAGGGACTGTTATGAAGATCGAAGGGGCAGAAGGGGGAGAGGGATCAAAAAGTGGACCTGTTGAAAAAGGGAGGATGTCCGCCTCGATTCTCTCAGAAAAGAGGGGGAGAGTTGGCTCAGGAAAGAAAAAAAAAGGGAAACAACCCAACAAGTCCAGGTCGGAACTGAAAAGAAGGGGATCTCTCTCACATATACTGGGCCTAGGATACACAGGGAGGGGGAGGGGGGGGGTTAGCAAAAAACATTCTTTGGGGTAGTGATAAGGTCAATCATCTTTATGTCAAGATGGGTGCTTTCGGTCGCGTTTGATAGGACTACTACAAATAACGATGGCGGATGCAAAAACAAAGGAATAAGAAGGGGATAGAGAGAAGAACCGGGAAGCCACCGAGCTTTGGCCAAAATGCTTCTTCGCATGAGGAAAACAGGAACTCGAAGGAAGGTGCCGGTGCCTAAGTCATCAAGCTGAAAATCTTTAGCAGTGTAGGTGGCTAAAAGTGGCTGAGAGACGTAGGATCTGCTCACCCCAAGGCCTGTCTGCAAGTTCGTGATAGAAAAGGGAGGAGGAAGTCAATGACTGGTAAAGTAAAGTCGGATGGGGAGAGAGGGGATTGAGGAAGGGCTCCGAGAGCGCTGTTTGTCACTTCTTCGGTAAGGAGGCAGAAAGCACCAGGGGACAGACTGCCGCGGAGCGGGACAGCCAAGGCGCCGACTTCGTGCTTGAGAATCAGGTGGTGTCTTCCAGCCCAGTAGGAAATTCTCAAAAGGGGGATGGGGTTTTGACGAGGCAAGTGAGAGGGAGGAGAGAAAGTGGCGATCGGAGGGGAGGCGGGCGGATGGCAAGATCACAAGGGAGACGTTATTGTGCGATTCAAAAGAAATCAGCCTCTCAACGAACGGGAGACGGCCGTCACGAATCAGGGAGCCGAACGAGCGAGTGTGCTAGACACATACGAAAGGGGGGGGTCAAGTGACTTCCTTGAGGAGCCCGCAAAGAGAGGGAAAACATAATTCGGATAATCTCACAAACCGAAGGTGAGAAGAGAGATCCAAAGAGTTGCAAAGCTCTTGGCGCTAGAAAAAAACGTATTCCGGCGGACTTCTAAATTCGTGGAGTGGGGGGGGAACTAAAGCGCGCTTCGTCCAATCTTAACGGAGAAACGACGATAGTGCCCAAGGGAGGGGAGAAAATAAACACAGATGAAACCTTTGGCGCGGGGACCGAGAAGAGCTTCCACAGGAGAAGCATTAAAAAACCCGCGCGCCGGAGAGGAAAAATCCAAAAAAAATGTCCAAGTCCGGGTCGGGGAGCAAAAAGAGGCTCGACCGAACGTCCAGCCTCGACAACGGGGGTGCGGGCAGCGCGCTTGGATAAGAAGTATCGCCGATGAAACGCGAAAGAAGGGACAAAAAAAAAAACGGCCTAAAGGAAGAACTTGCCTGAAATTCTGCCCCAGAGCAGATTAGCTTGCGCCCGGCCGCAAGCGAAAGACGAGGAAGAGCCACGAAAAAGCGTCCTGAATCGAGCCTCATCAATCGGGGGGAATACTAGCACACAGGAGAGACTAACTGCTCTACATATGATAAAAAAACAGTGAAGCAAAGCAACAGTCCCGTGTCGAACTGCGCGCCGAGAGGCCGGAGAAGGCCGAAGGGCTCATGTCCATAGCAGGGGCTTTAGCAGGCACGTGCGCATTGTTCAATTAGGTACATAGGCCGGTGGCAGCAGCCAGAGGAAGCATGAGGGTGAGACAGTCAGAAAGGACCCGCGAACGAACGCCAAAAACGAATAATCCCCGGGAAGACCATCACCGAGAAAGCAAGGGGCTGGTGATCACGACCTCAAGTGAGACTAGAACAATCAGTTGCGAAGAGAGATAGAGCCGAGGCACTCTACGCGGACGGTGACGAGGGTAGGTAGTCCGCTGGAAGAGAAAAGAAGGACCTCTCTGAAGAGAATGCCCGGCGAGAAATCAAGAACACGTCTGCTCAGGGAAGCCGAGAACAATGCGCGAAGCAAGGAGAGGAAAGAAAAAGATAGAAAAAATAACCGTGAAACGGGACACGCAAAAGACAAGAGAAAAAATAAATCGGAAGTAGCTTGGGACATTGCGGATGGAAGTTCGGGCCGTGAAGAAGATTCGATCAAACGAAGCAACCGCAACCTCAGTGTGAGGAGGGAGCGATCGGGGGACAAGTAGGGCTGAAAAGGCACCACCGAGAACGAAAAAAGTTCGAAAAAATCGCCATCAGCGGGCGGAAGCCGCAGAGAAGGGCTTGTCTTCGTCTTTCCAGCAAGGTGGTGAGATGGAAGAGAAGCGAAGAAAAATCCAGGGGGCCACAAACGCGGGTTCTGCAAGCCGAAAAGTCATAATCTGGAAAAGACCTTAGGGCTTGAAAAAAAGAAAAAGATAACATCAGGGAAAATCCGGGAAAAATAGGCATGTACATGGCGTACCTGGCTTTTTTGCACCGCCTGCGTTAAGAGCAAAATAGGTACAAACACAGGAAAGAACAGCGCCGGCCACACTAAGGAAGTCACGGGTAAAGCCGGACAAGAAGATCATATACGGGGAGAATGGGGGAAAGGGAGTGACCGGATTAACAGACTCTGTGACCAGTGCAAATTCGGTCCGACAAGAAACTCGAGATACAAAAGAAAAAGCCCCACGCCGGGAAGGGCGGGAAAAAAAGGGCATAGTATGATCCCTCAGTTCCAAAAAAATAAGGGAGGAGACTGAAAGAGGAGGAGAAAAAAAAGATAAAAATCCAGGAACCCATCTCGCGAAGGAGGGGCGTTGGGGAAACAAGGAGCGTGTGGCACGCTCACGAGGAAAATAAAACAATGGTGAAACGATCTCAGAAAGCGGCGGTGGGGGACAGACAAGGTTGAAAAGAGAGCCAATTATGCGCCCCCACACCTACCCCCCTCAAGCGGGAAGATAAGGGACTATTCTCGCGTTCCAACGATTGCGCTCGAAAGACATTACTAAGTAGAATGTGAGCATTCAGGAGGTGGAGGCTGAGTACGCGGAGGGAAGAGGGCGGAAGGGAGAAAAGGAAGGTGGGTATCTCTTCGCGGACTTTGATGAAATAGAGAGGAGACCCTTCATCTGAAAGAGGGAACTCTCAGGGGACCTCGGCGCCGGGTCTGGGGTCAAAAGTGAAATTGGTCTTTCAACTCGGTTGGTCAGGGGACTAGCGGATCGTCGATAGGAAAGAGCGGTGCAACGCCATCTGCATCAGCAGGGTGGGGGTCAACAGAATGCTTCACGGACGGCAAAGGAACAGAACTGGGGAGATTCCAGCAACACAACGGGGAGTAGAGAGAACTCGCGACCGTAGTAAGAAAAAGAAGAAAGAGTCTTAAAAAACAAGGCTGGGTGAAGGCGGCGGAGGGGGAGGATGCTGAAAAGAGTAAAAGCTGAGCCAGGAAAAACACGAGAAAGAAAGAAAAAGGCGATCCCTGCGCCGATTATTCTCAATAAGCCGCTGCAGCTTCAATGAACCTCAAGATAGGTTGGCCAGGGGAAGAAAAAAAGGCCGCCGCCAGAAAAAACCATCATGAAAGGAGAGGAGAAGAAATCGCAGAGAAATCCGTGTTACCTTCAAATAAAACCAGCCTGAATCTGGCAGGTCGGAATACGTCGAGGTGCGAAAAACATAGGGAGAAGGCGAAAGAGAGAAGGAGGATCTCAAATGCGGGATGGTCGGGGGTCCATCACGCGGTGCGATAGGGACAGAAGGAGAAAAGGGAGGAAAACAACCCTCTTGGAAAAAAGAGCGCGTCGAACTCCCCAAAAAATAAATTTTATTGTAATGTACGCGGGCACAAAACAGCGAGGAAAAAAAAAAAAGAAAAACCACAACACGCCCGAGAGAGCAGTGAGTCGGATGAACGGGAGGGGGGGGAAGGCCTCTCTGGGATAAAGCCCGAAAACTTGAGGTCGGAACCGCGGAAGAAAACCTGCCAAGTCGCCAAGGGCTGGGTAAGAAGCAGTGGAAAGTGCCAAAGAGAGAAGTTCAGATTGGAGAAACAGGTTCACTTACAACTCTGTGAACGGTGCCAAATGTCCGGAAAAAACCGTGCAAGATGAGTGCCGGGTGAATTGCGAGCATCCTTCTGCACCCGCGGGTCGTGAGGGGGGGGGGGAAAGTGGCGCAGGGGCCGAGAATAAAAAAAAAAGGCTTCAAAAAAAAACCAGGGAACAGCCCTGAAGAGACAGGAAGAGGAGGGATACCTAGGGGCCATTGCTCCGAGCGTGATGCGGTAAAGAGAGAGTTAGCCAGAAGGAGGGTGAATGAAGACACGTTGGGTGGACCCGCAGTCCGCGCAGTGGGCGGGGGGGCAGCGAAAAACTAAGAGAACAAATTGCTGGAAGCGCCGGGACAAAGAGGCGACGGCTGAGACACGCTGGCGCGCGCACTATGTGAGGAACGAAGAAGAAGAAGGTGTGCCCTTTATCGCTGAAAGGCAACAAAAAGCCCCACTTGTGGGCCGGGGAGAGGGGGGGCGTGATTATAGTAAATTCGGCAGTCAGCCAGAATTGCGGAACCTTATAGAATATAACAGAATGGCTGAATCGCCTTGGTAAAAGACCGGCTCTCCGGAACGTTGCAGGAAAAGTGCGAAAGAGGGGGGGGAGGGAAGAGCGCGAAATTCTCTGGAGCTCAGGCGCGTACTTGGTTCTCCGCATTTGTGAGGGCTGGCGGAACGGGGGGGAGGAGGACAAGCTCGTCTATGGACTCGGGGTCTGAAACGCCGACACCACACATATCAAAAAATCGACCCTCGGGATCTGATCCGAGGGAGGAAAGGGATGTCTTGCTCCCCTTTATGGTTTATACACAGCACCCCAGGCTTAGGTCTTAGGGGGGAGGGAGGAAAGAAAGCTCTTTGCTCTGGGCGTTCGGGCGCGGGGTGAGAGTCATCTCAAAGGAACAGGATAACTCTGGCGGATGAAAAACGCCAAGGAATAAAGGGTAGGAGGAACGCACTATACCACGAGCGGATGGAGAGGGCGGCGGAGAGAAGCGAAAAGTCACCTCTTCTCTCATTTTAACCGGGCGGGGCGGATAAAACGAGAGCATAGATACCCACCAGGGTCCATTCAAAAACAGGGAGTGAAGAATGGGGAGACTTAAGACCGACGTGCTTATAGGCTCTATCGAAAGGGCCGGACGACCTTGACGGTGGGACGTTCTTGTCTCTGGAAGGGAGTTAGGAAAGCTGGTCCGGTGCTTATGTTCAAAGAGTCAGTCGACTCGTAGCGGACTGTTCGAAAGTTCAGTTCGAGGACCAGGGAAACGCATCGCCGCTCGGATCCCAAAACCGCGCAAGGATGGATTCGATAATGTCATTTCAACGGAGCCGACCAGAGGGGAGCTGGAGTTATGGGGGTTCAGGCTGCAAGGGGTGACCGAGGGAGAGAGGGGGGCAGAAAGGAGCTTTCCGGCACCATGTGTAAGAGGCTGTTTGACGAAAGTCGCGGAAGAGGGTCTGAGTCTTTCCCGCTAGGAAGACCGAACGAAAGTGCGATCGCCGAATCGGGTGGCAGAACTCCAGGGGCCAGGAGAGAAAAACAGAGGACATCCGTTCAAGGAGCTCTCGAAAACAAAAGAGAAAGAGAGAAAAGAAAGGGGAGGTTTGGAAAGTTTTTGGGGCGGCTAAACACGTAGCCGGCGGCACCATGCGATCTGGAGAGAGAGAAAAAGCGAAAAACTGATCGTGACGAAGGCGAACGGATAGGGTGCCATAAGCGAGAGAGCTCATAGGAACAGGGTGCGGAGTTGGCACCGCGCCCGCGGGACGAACGCCATTTAACTCGCGCACGGGAAGAAACCCAAAACCAGACAGTCCGAACGGGGCAAAATACAAAACTTGAACAAAGAAACGGAAGCCGAGGAAGGGACCAAACGGTGGGGAAGCGAACGGAGATGAAGGTGCTTGGGACTCGAAGAATTTCGAACATCCGCAAGGGGGGGGCGCCGGACAAAAAGACAAAGCAAAAACCAGACCTCGCGGAATCTGGGCCACGCCTGAAACTGATATATGCACGAAAAAACGCAGCCTGGCTGAGACGATGCAAGTCAGAAAAGAAAGGAACGACCACAGTATCTCAAACACGAACGAAGACGATGATAAAGGACCTGGGGTGCACCACAGCGAACACGGGAAAAAGAGAACAGGATGGCCCTTGGAATGAAGCCGAGCGAGAAAGGGGAAATCGCTCGGAGGATAGGGCCTGCAGGTGGTCGGGAACGACCATTTCGGAGGGACATAGAAAAAAAAAGACGTAATAAAAAAGGCGGGGCGGAGAAAAAACGTACCCCGCGAAACGAAGAAAAAAGCGGAAATCAACGGAACAAAAGCGCTCATCACTCAACCAAGACAGACGGTTGAAATCACGCATCATCACGGTGGCACCGAAAGGAAGAAGAAAGGGGGTGCACGGCGATCGATACCTAGAAAAGCGGACTTGGAAGAGGGTGGGAAAAGAGGGGAAAGAGCGAGATCAACAAGCCAGGCACGAGGCGGAAAAAAAGAGAAGGGAAAACCGAGGGGGGAATTCTCGGGAACATCTCGACGGAGATCCAACAAAGGAGCGAGAAAGAAACAGATAGACTTCCGCACTTCCCCAGACACGGCTACAACGAAAGAAAAAACTGAAGGGAGTTTTGATAATGGCGGACCTGTCGGAGGGATAATAAAAAAAACCCTACCAGGGGGCAAAATAGTAGGAAGAAGAGGGGAGCGGGGGAAAGAGCCCGGCTTCCTCGATACAAAACAGTGTCGCAGCGCCAAGAAGAGAAGCCAGAAAAAACGCTTGTGGAAGGAGCGGCAAAATTGGGGTGAGATGGGGGTGCGCTGAACCGCCACTCATAGGAGGGAGGCAAAACTATCTGGAAATCTTTCCACTGAGAGTCATGAGATGGACCAATAAGGGACTTTACCCTCCCAAATAGGAGCCTGCGCAAAGGGGAAAACAGGGAAACTAATGACCGGAAGGTAAGAAGAGTGGGTTTGGCAGAATCGATGCAGTTAATCCGGGGACTCACAATCGAAAAGAAAACTAAAGTCTAAAAAGGAGGAGAAGGGAGACAAATTAAAAACGAATATCAATATGAGTACGGAGGGGGATGACCGATTAAAAAGGCCACTCGGTCCAAGTGTGGCGAGGGGAAGCATGACCGGAATTCCAAATCACACCAGCAAAGCCTACGTACCCCTCAAGATGAACTCTATCGCGGCGGTCGACCTCGAGGTGGGAAAGTTTTGGAGGTAAAAAAGGGGCTCCAAAAAAAATAATAGAAGAGAAGAAAAAAAGACGCCTTGTCGTTTATGTGGCAGGCGAGGGGGGGGGAAATCGGTGAAAAAAAAGGGAAATAAAAGATCAAAGGGGAGTCGACGAATACGACAAAACACGGGTAACCTGCAATAAACAACGGAGGCAGAAACAAAAGACTACCCTAAAAAGGAAAAATCTCAAAATTTACGCGCATGCGAGACCGATGGCTAGGCGCACTGACGTAGGAAAACTATCGAGCAGGAAAGGAACCTTAAGCGGTTAAAGTACCAGCGTATTTCCTATCGCGGCAAACGGATCATGCGCAAGGCTTATCGGGGGGGAGGCGACGGTTTTCTGATTCAACAAGAGGGGCTGGGGCTTCAGCTCCTGCAGCTGCAGCGGGATCTTCTAGAAAGTTTCAATGGCAGCCGGACAGGCAGCTGAGCTTTGACGGGACTGTTTGCAGGGCTAGAGCCAGATCGCTTCCGGAACACGGAGGAGGGGAGAAAATCCCTTTGTCAATCCTAATGCTTCGGAAAAGGTCAGAGACGGCGCGGTCTAAGCTCTCTCAAAAAAAAAAGGTGGAAAAAGATCTCGAACGCGAAGGACATCGAAGGAAAAAAACGAAGCATGCGGCAGTACCAAAGGCAGCTTTGATCTTGTGCTGAGGAAAGCAGGTGAAGAAAGCGAGTGACTCTGAGCAAAAAAAGCGAAAAGACCAAGGGAACAACTCAAAAAGAAACCCGGCGGGACCCGAGGGAAGCAAAGAGAAAACGCTGAGCTTAAAGAATTCCGCTCCGAGGGCCAGGAAAAACCAGGACCGAAGAGAAGACCACAGGCGCATGCCCTTAGTAGACGCCGCGACGGCAATCCGGTGTACTAGCAGATACAAAACGATGAAAGCAGGAAAGAGGTGTCCTTAAGTCCACTTTCGAAGAGCCATCGGGCGAGAAAAGAGGAGAAAATTCCCCGAGGAATGGGATGGTGGGCAAACCCTCGGGGAGATAGGAATGTCGACACCGGTAAAGGGAAAAAAATAAGAGCATAGGAGCCGAAAAAATCTGGTAAGGGGTGGAAGTGAAAGGGATTAAAACCCGAAAGAAAAAAAAAGCACCCGGAGCGAAGTGGCGTTGAGGAGGGACGTAGAAGGTCTTTGGGGGGGAAGAACTAATCTAAAGTGAGCAACCTAAAACTTCTTTCAACCTAAGACGCGCAGAACTAACGAGACAGCGAGGGTGAAACTTCAAAAAGGTTGAGGGGATAAGTCAGCCTGCTCCTCCTTTCCACCAAATGACCGTAGGGGAAGAAGGCCATAGAAGAAAGAAAAGAAATCAGGATGTTCCGGTGAAATTTCGGCTGAATAATGAGAGATTAGAGGCTGGCACAGAGCATGTCCTTGGAAGGTTGGAGGGCGGATTTTGGGGTGCTCTATAAAAGGAAAAGATGAAACAGAACGGGACGGCCCAAGAAGGACTGGGGGAAATGGGGAAAGGTAGGTGCTGTACAGATTGGGATAACATGGTCCTAGCCTATCTGGAGAAAAGCAGAGAAAGGTTAAGAGCTCATTGCGTTTAAGCTGAAGACTACCGCAGGGGTGAACCCAAAGGAAGCGCAGAGGTGGCATGATCATCGAGCGCACTCCAACGAAAGATGGGAACGCGGGGCCAAGCTGCGCAGCCCCGCTCTTGAGACACGCGAGGGAGCTGGAGGAACTATAATTTAGGAGAGCTATCGCGATTTGCTTAATCGGTGCGGAAGAAAAACCGCAGTCGGGGGCATGCTCGCGGGGCGGCGGAGTATAGAGTCAGATGAAAGACCGTAAAGCGAATGAGAACTCATCTTTAGATAAGGGGGTAAGGCTCGAACGGGAAGGTTCTGATTTGGACTTGAAGCAAAGGGATCTCAGGAAACGTGTACAAAGAGGTGATTTTCGGGAAGACGGCATTAGGAGAAGGAAGCGCGGAGAGCACTAATGAACCTGCCTGACACACCCTCAGGGAAAGCAGGGCCCACGGGGATAGAACGTTCAACCGGAAGGGGAAGTTCCGAAACGGGCAAACCTGGGGAAATGGGGATCACAAAAAACGGGGCCTGAGTAGTGCTGCGTGGGATCCAAACGGAGTGAGTGACCGCTTGTGAGGACTGAGCAGGCGGGTCGGAACTCCCTGAGAAGGAAGAATTCACGCTAAGGAACTACTGGTAAAAGACGATCCGAACGCGGGGGCGGACCGTAGAAAAAAGGGAATGGGCAGACGCCGCTCGGATCGAGAGAAGGGCTGCAGAGAAGTTAGAAAAGAGCGGGCGTGAGCCGTCGGAGAAACATCATTGTCTTAAGTGTAGCGGATCGCACGAAGGGAATCTGGCGAGAGAAAAAAGGGCAGGCTAGGCCAGGAGGGAGATACCGGACGAAGCGGATGGAGAGGCTGAGTTCTGTCCATCTCAGAACGTTGGGGCGAGGTTGAGGCTAAGGCAGAATCCTGGGAGCTGGACTTTCGCGTCAGTACGAGGGGAGAAAAAAAAAAACCGGAAAGAGCAGAAGCGCTGCCCTCACGTGCGCGCGGCTGCCGGAGGTGCACGAAGAAGGGAAGTTGTTTTATCAATCCCTTCCTACATTCTGACGGTGGATGGGGGTTTTCACTTGAAGGGGGGATCGAGGGCCTAGAAGGAGGGTCGTCGGCCCGGAGGAAAGGGAAGCATTTTTAAGAGGTCCTATTAACGTCTTCAACCGCCAACTGGGCACTCGACTGTTGTGAAAGAATTATGGAGCGCGAGGTCGCTCCCGAGAACTTGGTGAAGCAGGACAAAACAGTGGTCTTGCAAAAACCGTGAAACATCCGCGGAATTCAGACTCAAAAACAAACAAAAGAAGGATGTATCCAGGACATCAAAACGGAGTGTGTAAAAGAAACGGGGGGGATTAGAGAACAAAGGAGTTCCGAAAACGCACCAGTGCGACAACCCTTGGTCACGCTTTAGACCCGTAGAACGGAAGAGTGCAAGGGAGGGAGGATAATCATAAAGAGGGGGGACTTGCCCGCGCAACGACGGAAGAAGAAAACCGGAGAGCAAAAAAGAGCAAGCAAGCAAAAAAAAAGACACTCACAGAGGCCGGCCGGGAGGGGAAAAACCTGCTTACCAAGACGTCGAAGGCAACGGAGGGAAGGAGATCATTCCTGTTCCTTTTATCGGAGGTGACGCGAAGAAAAGTGGGGGGGGGGAAAAAGAAGAAAGGGGGGAGCAGGGAAAGCAGGAAAATCCAAAGAAGCTGAGTCACCGGAAACTGACGCTAAAGCGAGTAGAACACATTCCTAGTCTACCCGGCTTATCGAGAACGATCAGCACGTCGTGGAGATTGACGAAAAAAAAATTGGAACACAGAAAAGAGGAAAGCCTGCTTAAAAGAGAACGTTAAAGCCCAAAAAACACGACGCGCCGCTGGAAGCCTGGGCGAAGAGAGGCATCCGCGCTTGGTTCTTCCTTGAATTCGGGGATCCGCCGAAAAAGGGAGGCATGAAGGGGAGAAGAAACGTAGAAGGGCGTGTGCGACGAAAAAAGAAAGACCGACTGCAAACATGCAGTCACACGTCCAAAGGGGAGAAAAGAAACTGGGGAAACGGACTGGGGACAACAGCACAGGTGCGACGGAGTAACATCCAGTCGCAGCGCAATGACGGTGAGTACCGGGGGAGCGCAGGAAAAAGAGACTGATCGGGTGGGAAGGGAACTGATCAACTGAGAAGCGAGCGGGAAAGGAAAATGAAGGGCGAAACAGAATCGACCGTCCTCCTTTATCCTTCTACATGCCGAGACGATCGTCATCAAAAGGAAAAGGAACCAAAGGGGCCAAGTCGAAAAAACGCGACCACTCAAAGAAAACGCTTGAGTATAACTGTGGATCAGGATCGGAGGGCAAGCATTAAAGAATCCGCCGCAACCAGACAAGAAAAAGCAGGGGGGTCGTGATGGGGGAAGGAGGAGCAAAAGAGAGAAGGCCACCTCGCGGCGGAGCAGCGCCAAGGGAAACCAAGAAACGCGCTCCCTTTTGGCCGGCCTTGGGTAAAAGACAGGGTGGTCGAGGAGCCCTCGACGCCGCAAAAATCGCGACGGAGGGTCCCCGCGTGTGCTTAAGGCAGGGTGAACGAGGATAATGATCTGACAAAAAAGAGGCGGTCCCTCAAAACAGAGCAGAAGAACACGGAGAAAAAAGAATACCCAGGAGCCGGAAACAGAGGGCAAAGTATTCTTGGGTGTGGGGGGCAGCAACTCGAGAGTATAGAGCGGGAAAAAACATTCCAAGCCCATAGGAAAAAAAAAAAAAACTGCAGCCGAACAGTCTTCGGCAAAAAAGCCGAAAGGAAAAGAATATCATCGAGAAAGAATGCCGAGGCCGAGTAAAAAAGGGAACGGGGCACGGGGAAAAAGCTAAACAGAGAGACGAAGCAAACAAAGGACCGAGGTACAACAGTCGCTCGTCTAAAATCTCGAGAAAACCCAAAGGGTGGAAAAGGGGGTGCGAGAAGGGAGGGAGAGAAAAAAGCCCTCGAAGGGGGGAAGGAAAGAAAATCGCCCGGGGGCCGTTTTAAAGGTTCATGCGCTGGTGGAGACGTTCAATTCAACTCCCCCGAGGCTCAGCTCAATATCTCGATGTTAAACAGTGGAGAAATCTATCCGAGCGAAAAAAAGGGAGAACAAAAAAAGACCCCCCCCTAAAAGGAAAGGAAAAGTGTCAGCATCAAACCCGGGACTCGCACTGACGGAGACTAGAGATCGCCGAAATCAGTCTGTTGGGGATCTGCAGTTACGCGAGGATCGCGAGGGAGCGGACCGCAAGGGGAGAAGAAGAACGGACTTTTGTCTGACAGGGCCGAGAGAGTCACTGAAAAGATCCCATGTCACTCATGCAAGCGTCGGAGCTGAGGGGACATTGATCTGCGTCTGGCTCAAAGGGAGCCTGACCCCACGAGCCGGGCGCAAGGCCATAAGAAGGGGTCGAAAGGGGGGGGGACAGACAAACTTGCGGTCGGGGGCATGAAGTCGCAGGAAGCTCTGGCGAGATCGGAGGAAGAAAACAAAGGCAAAGGATATATCTGAGCGACAAGGACCTGACTATGGACGGCAGGCGGAAGGACTGACATCTTCTTCTTTGCTCTGCGAGAGCGCGTGAAGGAAGGCCTAGATGACAGGGGGGGCCAGTCCCAATAAAAGGGAGAAAAAAAAAGTCAAAGCCAGCAGAGCGGAAATTCTCTACCGGCTGCAGCACAAATGATCGAATGAGAACTGCATACAAGTTTCCCCCGACTCAGGAGGGGAGGAAGAGTCAGGCGCAAGTCGGTCCGAAGGCGCCCTCTAAGGCAGACCGTGGGACAAGCCAAGTCTGCATCCGAGTATGGGGTTAAAGATTAAATCGGGCTCTTATAATGCGAACCGGGGGAGTCTCTCAAGATTGAGTGGGAGGTCAGGGGTGGGGAGAAGAAGGGGAAGACGGAAAAGGAGAAACACCGAGGGGCCGCCCACACCGAAAAAGGCGGTCCGTCGACCCCCCATCTTCGGGGTGAGGTGAGTGTACAGCGGGACACCACTAAAGAAACTAAAACTCCTCCTTACGGCCAGCGGATTTCCGTAGGGGGAGTTGGAATCCTAAAGAAGTATTTGAGAAAGGAAAAAAAGTCGTGGACCCTGGAAGAAAAAACGGGCCGGATGTCGGGGTCTATTCTTGGTAAGCCGGGAAAAGGAAGGGGGGATGGGAGAAGGAAGGCATCTAAGGACCCTGGCCCACGCCAGGTACGGACATCGGTCATTACAAAAAGAAGATAAACTGGACTTAGGAGGGAAGGGACGATAATGCGGGCGCCAAGGGGGCGCTGGATGAGAGGGGGGAGGGGGGGGGAATATGGGGGGGACGCTCTAAAAGAGGAGGACCACAACCAGGTACGAAAGTGTTCCCCGGATTAGGTGCTTACAAGGAATTTACAAGAGGGCGTTATCTTTTTCAAGAAGTCGGTGTACAGAGAGAGGAAGGGGGGGGAAAGGGGATGGAAGACCCGCGGGGGAACGAAAGGGAGATGGAGACTCTCTCGCATAAATCGAAAAAAATGAGCGGCGGCCACAAGCCTCAGCGGGGGGAGTAACGGGGAACAGCTGCTGAAGAAGAGCCCATATGGATCGATAACGAAGGCGCGGCGTGCTTACCCGTATCTCGCTGACGATCGCAGCAATCAGTAAACAACACTTTTTCCTACGGTGCGGCGGATGATCACTGCGAGGAAAAAGAGGCATCGCCATTGGAGAAAGCTACTTGAAAGGAGAGAGGTCGCCGGAACGGGCCATTGCGGCAGTCTTCTTTCGGCGAGCGCCAGTGTCGCGTAGAGACAAGGTTTCATTTGTTCGCTGTCAACATTATGAGGGGGGAACGGAGCGCACATAGGAGGAGTTGAGGAGGAACGTGCGAATCACAAACACCCGTCAAGGGGGGAAGAGGGGGAGCGCAAGAGGGAGAGATCAGAGAGTTGGGCGAAAAATGATTAAATCACGGCCACCGAAAGATGGGAGAAAAAAGCCCCAGGCATCAGTTTCTGCTCTGATACACGGTGAGTGATGAAAGGGGGAGTGGAGGGGAGCAGGGGAGGAACGGGGCCGCGCAACGACCCCGGATTACCGCCCTATACACCTCCAAGGTCGGAGAAAGCCGAACCGCACCTATACAAATCATGCAGAGGGAAGAACTCTTCGGCGGCGGAAGTCGGAAAATGAGAAGAAAAAGGATTCAGAGGGCGAGAGGGGAGAACCTCAGGGATCATCTTCATGCACTTAAAAAAAGGGCTTCCTTGTCGATCGAAAGTGATGATTCTAAGATACAACCGGGCACTCTGTTTCGGGGGGAGATAAAAGAGAGTACGCGGCGGCAGGTTGAAAAAATACATCGAGGGATGGCAAGGTGTCAACATCAGGCCCTCGGAAGGGGAAAATTATTCGCGTCCAATTCGGTAACACGGCACGGGACGGAGAATGATGACTACACCGGCACGGCGATGACGAGGGGAGGAGGCAAAATGTAAGGGTTTAGGGCACACCACGCCGCATGCTGCAGGTATCGTTCTCTTGCCGTGAGGCAGCGGAAGAAAGGTGGAGAGCGTTCTTCTGCCGCTTGAGCACACTGTGGCATTATCAAAAGGGGCGGAAGGACTGAAGTCCAGCCGGAGAGATGAAGTCGAAGGCTCCCGAGCAGGGCGAGAAAAGAGTCGAAGAGAGCATGGGGAGTCGACCGGGTAGCCCGCGAGTGAGAAACAAATCCTTTTACTGGGAG
>Ga0179593_1592595_pt1 | contig 20406 bp, 24 predicted proteins | sample CZODoug2_1_08_16_FD_185931 | JGI IMG/M metagenome (GOLD analysis project Ga0179593, IMG submission 185931) | Vadose zone soil fungal communities from Angelo Coast Range Reserve, California, USA - CZODoug2_1_08_16fungal (PacBio error correction) | ecosystem: Environmental > Terrestrial > Soil >...
CTTGGCAGGCCCCGAACCGAGGGGGGGCGGTCGGAACCAAAAGGAAAGACAGGGAAAGAAGATTCAGGGGAAGTTACTAACTCAGAAAGGAACGGGGAAAAAGGGGTCTGGAGCGGGAGGAGATCTTCTTGAAAAAAAGGGCGGAGGGGTCTCCTGGAAAAGGGCTATCAAACGGTGGGTTCAAGGGACGACATCTCCGAGCGGTTCCAAAGGCGACTCCGAAAGGAGAGTCTTAACACCGAAGGGAGATTAACGGGGAGGAGTGGAAGAGGCTCGTGGGGAGGTTAAGGTTCTCGAGGGGATCCCACCATGTGGGAGGAATCTAAAAAATCGTGCGGTAAAAAGGCAAGCCCTCCCGGGAGGCGAAGCCTTTTATTTTAAGGGGACTTTCGCTCCCCGGGGATTTAGAAGGGGGTTGGGGGGGGGACTCTGTCGAAAGAGAAAAACTGTAAACCTCATACAGTCGGCCACAAAAAAAAACAGAACCGATCAGGGAGTTTTTGTAACTATAAGAAAAAAGAAGGAAACGCTGGAAAAGGTACAAACGTGGGAGAGAAAGCCGGCGACGATCCCTGAAAATTGTATTACCCTAAGGGAAAGACTGGAGGGCAACAACTGCTGAGGCATAAAATTTAGGAAGGTCCAGCAAAAAACCGTCCCGGAGTTCATCTGGCAGGGTCCTTCTCCTGGAAAAAGGGCAGAGGGGGGGGGGGGGGGGGGGGCAAGGGAGCGGAAGGATGGAGGCTTGACCGGACGTCCAAAATGAAGCGCCTGTGGCTGTAAGACCAAACGGAGGGGGAAGGAAAACAAGTCTTACGACAAGAAGGATCGACCAAAAGGAGGAGTGAAAAAAAACCTCAACAGCATCGCCCGGCAAACAAAAGTGCGAAGAAAGTGAGAGACAAGGGCGGGCGAGGAAAAACTCTTGAGGAAAACCTTCCCGCCACCTCTTAAAACGGGATGAAAAACAGTGGGGCGGATCGCCTCGCACCCCTCAAAAAACGCAATGCGCCGGGATAGGTCTCCGGGGGGGGCCCCGAGGCGAGGACGCCCGCCTGAAAAGTTGTCTGGGGGGGTACGCCTAAAAAAAAAAGGTCCAGAGAGGCGCCAAAGCCAGGAGGGAGGTAGCGGGGAAGCCCCAACCCAGCCCACCGTCAAAAAGAGTCAAGATCCCGCAACACATTCCCCTGACCTACAAATCCCTCCCGACGGGTCGGCCGCCGCGCGATCCAGGAGAAGATCAGAAACTGGAACAACCAGGAGAGGGATCGGTTCGGGCGAAAACCCCTACCGCCTTGACAAGAAAGCAGGGGCTTTAAGATGACCGAGCTGCTCAATGACCTCGGGGGGCTAAGGCCCTAACGGGGGACGCGTCTGACTTACAAAAATGGTTTCGAGACTAGCGGCAGAAACCGTGGGAAGGATCGGGGGCAAGGGAACCATGCCGAAGAATTTCGCGACAACCACAAGATGTGCCAGGAGCAGTTTGCTGCCCCGACAAGGTCAACCTGGTAAGACGGGATCACCCAAAGGTGAAAAACAACCACCGGCACAGTTACTTTAATTTCGGAAAAAAAAAGGGGGTGAAGAAGCCGAAGAGGTGTCGGGGACTATCCAACGCCTAGGAAGAAAGGCTGGGAAAACGGAAATTCAGGGGGGGACACAGAATTCCACGGGCCAAAGCTGCGAAAGGGTCAAAAACGGAAATCTACGGGTGGGACGGGAGACAAGATCTTTCTGAAGCATAAAGAAAGAAAAAAAAAATAGGCGCCTTGTAGGGCCGAAGGGGCGGGGAAGGGGTCGCCGAGGGAAAGATCTCGAAGTTTTCCGTTTGGGGCCGTTGGAGTGGGAGATGGGTGTGAAGGAAGAAGTACGTCCTATCAAAGCGAAGGGGAGCAAGATCGGACGAAAAAACAAAAGGTTCATCTCGATGAACGATCCGGGCCGGTGAAAAGGAAGGACTTCCGGGAAAGAAAACGTCAGGGGGTCTAAGGGTCGAGGGCGTTTCTGTGTTGGGATCAGGCCCGGCGATCGATGAAGAGGGTCTCATCGGGCCCGGGTCACCACGGGTTTCAATGGGCCGAAACGATGGAGGACCCTTGAGAAGGGAGGCAAAGGACTATGAAGGGGGAAGGAATGTCTATTAACGACGCCTCGGGGGGGGGGGGGGGGGGGGGGTTGGGGAAAAGACACAGGGAGTTAGAATGGAGATCGTCAATGGAAAAATTAAGGGATTATGTCGGTTCGCGTTGTGGCGTGCAAGTACAAAGGAAGGAAAAGCCCTCAAAGGGAAGTATACTGGGGAAGCCTCTGAAAATGTCCTTTCCCGGTTATCCGGACGTCAAGCAAAATCCTTCTCAGGAAGGGGAATCAAAAGGGGGGAACCTCTGCCAAAAACCTGACCACCGGGGAAAAGCCTTCGGGAAAGGTTTTCACCGAAGGAAACGAGTTTACAGGAAAGAAAGAAAAGGGTTTCGAAAGGTGCTGGTAATGTCTACCTTCCTGAACTAGATCAACGACCTTGAAAAAGTTTTTGGAAGGAGGGGGGTGAAAAAAGGGTTCTTCAAGGTGCCCGCAAGGTGAACGAGGCGGAAAGTTAACTGAAAAAGGGGGGACTGATTCTTTTCTGGGGATGTCAGGGTGACGGTTCCCGGGCTTGTTGGTTTGCAGGGGTATTTGCAACAAAAAGGGCGTGAGAAGCTCAACAAAAAAACAACGGATTAGGAGGAAAGGGGGGGGACGGCAAAAGAGCCAATAGGCCAGAGGGAAAACAAGACTCGTCCACCACTTACTCCTTAATAACGAAAAGAAAGGGAAACTAAACTTTGAAAAGTAAAGCACAAGTAACGCCTTCCCGCGAAAGAAAAGTGAAAGAAAAAAGCCCGGCGCCGCCTGCCAAACACCAAAAGTTCTTCTACATCGGTGGGGGGAGCACTCAGGAAAAAGTTTTGTCTAACAGAAACGGGCTGGCCCGAAAGGGGTCCCCAAAAAAGATGACCAAGGGGAAATCAAAAGGAAAAGGAGCTTTAAAAAAGTCATAGGGGTAAGCGGTAAATTGAGGAAGGGGGGGGGAATGGGGGGAAGCCCGCCTATATCAACCATACAGTCTTGATTCGGAAGTTCGGCGGGATGGACCAGGCAACTTGAAGGCCTAACCAACCCGGAGAGCAAAGACACCAGTTAAAGTACTGAATCCTCATCGAAGATGACCCACGAAAAGAAGGAGGAAGGGATTCGGGGGGGTCTAACCTTGTCGGGGGGATCCGAACCAATCTCCTATTCGAGCGTAGAAGTATTATACACTATCGGCAGGAGGTTCCTCTTCCTGTTTTTCTAAAAAAGACCCGGGGAAGACCATCGTAGGCCCATTCGTGAAAAGGGAAAATTCGGGGGGGGAACCGAAGCAGAGTGAAGGCTTCCGAAGACGATTAACTGGAAAGAGCCCCTCCAGAGAAAAACGCAGAAGAACCCTCGACGGGCCGTGCGAGGAAAAAATCCCCCTCGGAAAAAAACGACTTCGAAGTATTGGGGGATACCACGAAACAACCAGCGAGATGGAACGGGCGCCGATCTTAAACGGAGGAGAAAAATCTTGTCGTAGAAGGAGGTTCTTTCCCCGTCAGGCTACACCAGACTAACTATCACAAACAAAGCGCAAGAGAGAAGATAAAAAAAAACTCCTTCGAGCCGACGGTTCCCGCCCGCCGAACCTCACAGACAAAGCCCCCGAACGGACTGAAAGAAAAAGGGAAACCATACTATCGCTTCAAACGGCCCCGTCCCGTCAGTCCGGGCAGCCTTTCTGGAAATAGGAGGGGGGGCGCAGCTACAGGCGGGCTCGGAATTAGGGGGAAGGGCTAACATGGAAGAAAGCCGGGAAAGCGCCTGTGCTTGAAAAAAACGTGCTGGGTGTACCCAGAAAGATCGGGAGACCATTCGGCCCGGGCCCCCGAAGAATAAAGAGTGCACTGGGTGGTGTGGGGACGGTTGATAAGGTCCGAACAGGTTCATTAAAGAAGAAAACGCCGACCAGGGGGGTAGGGATAACTAAAAACTTCAGGGGGGGGGACCCGGGGGAGACGATTAAAAGGGGGGCCTCGGCAGAGGATCCCCACAGAGACGGGTCATAGCCGTCGACGGGTCCTTTCTGGAAATCACGAGCCTAGTGCGAAGGGCGGTCCGGCGGCATTCAAGCTCCTGAGGCAGGATTCGGGGCTGGTCGAAGGAAAGGGGGCCTGCAGTTGGGGAAGCGGTTCCTATCTGAAGGAGAGGAGATTGTGGAATCATCCAGGGGGATAGAGAGGTTAGGTCGGGGAGCCCCCTGGGCGGGTTGATGGGAAAGGGGGAGGTGTTTCAGGGGAGGGGAGAAAGCCCGCTCTTACGGGTAGAACCATCGAATTCGGAGGGGGGGGATCGGCCTTTGTTCGGGGGATCGGCCCAAGAAATCCAGTCCGGACGTAGTGGTCCTAACATTACCTGAAAGACCGCCGGGGTCTGGAGAAAAGAATCTAAGCTTTGCATGGGGGATTAAGGGCTCCCACGGGAGCCTCCATATCAGAAGATTTGCGAGTTGAAGATTGGGGGGGGCCTCTCCTACTAGTTCAAAGGGGTCAAATCCGATGAAGACCAAACCGCTTGAGGACTTGGTGCGGAAGCATTCGGGCCTTGGGTCGGCGAAAAATGGAAAAGAGTTGGGTCGAGAGCTTTTCGAGAGGACGGAGCCGATGAAGTCCGGAGAATTGTCCATGGACCTTTAGAGTCCCTGGCGGCGGGACAGCCTCCGCGGAAACCCCACTAACCCCCTAAGAAAGTCCCGGCGAAGGGCCTCGACGATTAAAAAGGCTCAAGGGGGACGGCCGCAGCAGGCACTTCCTAAACGATGGGACGGGAGTTGTTGGTCAAAAGGGAAACGAAAACCCGACGGAAAGAGAAAGGAGGCGGGCCAGTGCAAAGAACGCCACACTTTTTGGAAAAAAAAGGAAAAAGAGGCAGCCGTGTACTTCGAAAAGGGGGGGAAAAAAAAAACACTCCGAAGCGAGGCCAAAAAGCCTGGGGAAGAAAAGGAAGCGCGGGGGGGGATTCCGGAGAATCCAACACAATCCCCTGAAGGCTCCACCGAGAGTAAGTCCCTCCACCGAGAAAAGACCTCGGGGGTAACCGGGAAAGTACACTGGGAATAAGGACCTCCTTCGGGAGGCCTTAAGCCGAGGAAAAAGAGGGGTCCTGACCGCCCAATGATTGGGAATTGCATCTGCCATCGAACACCTTGGGCCAAACCCTAGTCATCCCAAAGAGAAAGGAAGAAGAAGGTCCTCCCAAAAAGCTACCTGCCACCTCGAGGATTCTTGGAAACTTTTCCCCGTCCGGAGGGGTCATGAGAGGATATGTCAACCAAGGGCAGCAAAACCGATAAGTCAGACCACTAACCGTCATTTCTCACGACTGATCCTAAAAAACCTATCGGGGCCGAGCAAAAGTTCAAGTGAAGGAGTCCAACATGAAAAAGACCTCCTCAGATCCGAAGCCCGAAAGCCGGAAGCACGGAAAACCGCAAGTCACGGGAACGAGTCCGGCTGCCCGAGGGGGCAAAAAATATAAGACCTCTCAACAACAACAAAGGGGGGGGTATGGTAGGCCCCGAGTCCCTCAGGGCTGGGGGGTGAGAGTTTCGGAAAAGATTCTGGGGTCAAAAGATGGAAGTTTTACGGAAATCCGCAATGGGGAAAAGTTGGGGGAGGGATCCAGATCGTCTAACTCTTGAACAGAGTTAAAAAAGAGCTTCCGGGTGTTAAAGTGACGGTGCCTTTGGGTCGAACCTCCTTGTTTAAATAAAGACGAAAAAAGCTCCGGACGGAAAAGTCCGATCGGGCTGAGGGGTCCGGGGAAAATCGGGTCGAAGGGGATCAAAAAAAGAGGGGGCGAGAGGATTCAGGGCCAAAAATCCGGGCGGGGAGCCCAAAAAAAGCCGCTCACAGAACGCGAGGGGGGGAATCCGGGGGGGTGTTCGCCGTGGGGTACGTTGGGCAGAGGCCGCCCGGGGGAGAAAACTAGAGGGAAAGTCTGTGAGATGGGTGTGCTAAGAAGAAGGACTCTAATGCCTCGCGCAGAAGACATTCGGAAAAAGGGTCCGACTATTCGGTGGGGATAGCCGATCCAAGGAGGAAACGTATCTTTACCACTGAGAAAAGGGCTCGCTACGATTTCGGGAAAGAGGGTTCCCACGTGAGGGAAAGAAGAGCAACTGCCGTAGGCCTACGTGCTGAGGAGGAGAAACACCGTGTCGTCTTCCAATATAGAAGGGTCCGGAAAAAAAAAAATGCTGCGAATTCCAAGGTTTGATGCGACTGGCGGCAGGAAAAGCCTTAGACCGAGGGAAGAAAGGGGGGTACAGTTCGGTTCACATAAAAGCGGCCCTCCAGTGCTTCAGCCAAAAAAAAAACGACAAAAGACCAACTCGGAAGATCTCCCGGATTGGCCGAGCAAAGGATACGAAAAGATGTCGAACGCGCACAGCTGGGAAATCAAAGAGGCCTAAGAGACCGGAAAATCGTCGGGACGAGAAAGTCGTCAACCTAAAAAGGATTTAGGAGGCCCGTCCTGGGGGGGGGGCGGGAGCGAAACAACTGAACAAAAACCGCCTCCAACGCCCGGACCTGCAAGGAAGGTTTTCGGAGGAAGAGACTAGGACCTTTCCCCAGTAGGTGTGACCCAACGAACGAAGACCCACGCCAGAAACCGAACTTCGAGGTGTTCTTCCCGTAAAGAAAAAAATCCCCGAACGCGACGACTTCAAACACGCCCAAGCCGACAACCTCGAAACCCCAAAAGAGGTCGAAAAACGGAGAAGCCGCTTCGGACAGGGCAAAAAACCTGAGTTCAGAGACCGACCGAAACTGCCGAAGGAGCTGGCCGGCGGATGAAGCCTCTCCAGTCATACAGAAGAACTCGCTAGGAAGGGGCCGACGTCGCGCAGAAGAAGGAGCCCCGCGGGGATGCTCGGAGAAAGAAAACTAAGTTTCACCCCAGTGCAAGGAAAAGAAGGGGAGGCTCGCCAAGAGACGAAGGGGGAAAAACTTCCCCAAGAAAGGCAAGGACACGTAGGAAAAGGGTTTGAAAGAAAAAACACCGTTTTGAAACAAAAAAGGTCCCACCAGGGGGGGAAAGTCTTTGAAAAAAAAGTTCTGCTGGGAAGCTTCTGGGAAAAAAAAAGCCCAGCGGCGAGGGGGAATCTGCATTGCGGGAGAGAACACGAAAAGTAGCCAAGAAGACTCATCGCGACGTCCAGGCACCTGAACCCTCCAGGAGGAAGAAAAGGGACATAAGTCTTGTCTAAAAACCCGGTTCAGGGAAACTTCGGACGCGGGGGAAGTGAAGCGCAGCGGATCTTAGAGGTCCGTCTTCTGAGTTGAAGGACCAGGAGGGGTTGTAGCAGGAACTTTCAATGAGGTGAATTGCAGAGGGCCTTCGGCAAAAAAAAAAAAAAAAAGAAAAAAAAAAAAAACCACACAATAATGGGGTAAAAAAGAAAATCGATTGAACTTTTCCTTGATTTATGCCGTTTGGAGGTTCCCACCGACCTTTCGAATCGGTCCTGGAAAGTGGACTGGAAAAATCACGAGTCCGAAGCCGAGGATCAGGGGTCAGGAATCGGCGAGCAAGTTAGCGCAGCCTGCGGGGGAAGGTGCACGACATTTCGCGACTGGCCCGACCTAAGGAAAGGCGGGAAAAAAGGGAAAGAATATGAACTGCCCGATTATGGCAAAAGACTCGGGGAAGAAAAGGGCCGATTGGGGGAAAAAGCACTATCCTCAGCAAAAAAAAGGGGACGATTTCGCACAAGAAGGTCATAGCGGCAAAGCTAAAGAGGAAGGGGGGAAAAGTTTTTATCGGGGGGTCGAAAAGAGTTCAAAGGCCCGGGGGAAAACGACTAATCCAAACGACGAAAGGGAAACTCCGTTGGGGGGTCTTCCCCTGTTGAATCGGGAAGAAGCACCTCTTCGGAAGAGGACAGGGAAGGCATGTGAAGTACCGACGAGAGGGGGGGGTCCGCTTCTTGGGGAAGGTCAAAAAAAAAAGGGACCGCTGGCCTAGGAAACAGGTCTTTTTCGAGGGCTTGGGGGGGGGGGGGTCTCTTCGCCGCTCAAGATCGACTTGAAGGATTTTTGAAGAAAGAAAACCGGGCTAAGCGAACAACAGCCTTCGCAGGGGCGTACTGGGGAGCAGTTTCTTCGGATTAGGGTCTGGCGTTCCTTGGGGGACTATTTTGACCTGGGGGTTTTCCGCGTTGGGGGGATAAGGGAACTGAAGGGGATGTGGAAACCAACACAAAAAAAAAGAAAAGGGAATATATAGATCCAACAAAACCTAAAAGAGGGAAAAAATACGGCGGAAAACCAACAAGCGGAAAAAAGGAAGAATGAAAGCGAAAAAACCTAAAGAAAGGAATCAGTTACGCCTTCAAGGCACCCCAGACGGGCCCAGCCGAGCAAAAAAGAATGGCAAACACATCAAAAACACTTCAAGTAAACAACTCGGCAGCGGAAAAGAAGACAATTAACAGCAGAAGGGGGCGAACAGGCCCCTCTAGAACGAGGTCGTCCAGGGGGGGAAGATGGAGAAAAACCGCCGGGGAAGAGCGTCCGTTCAGAGGACTTGCGGCGAAGGAGGAGGACTACTAGGAAAGCCCGTCCGAAGGGGAAGGGGAAATACAAAGACAAAGGGACCGGTAGGCTATTCGGTAAGGAGCTATCATGAGGGGGGGGGAACGGGAGGTTTCCGAACCCCAAAGCAAGACAAAACAAATTTCCATCATCGCCCTTGAGAAAAAAAACCCAGGAAGGGGAAGGATCGTGAGGGGCGAAAAAAAAAAGCGGAACATCGTCGAGGAGACAAGGACGGCATCGGTTCTTGGGAGCCGGTCCTCCCAATCGGAAAGGGACCAAGGCTGAACGGCGAAAAAAAGGAAATTCCCCCGCCAGGAGGGCAGCCTGCCGCAAAAGAATCGAGAGCCAGCTGAACTCCCACGAATAAAGAGAGTCCTCCAAGGAAGCTCGACCACGGGAAACCCGCCGAGAGAAAGGTCTAACGAAAAAGCCCAGGAAGCCAAGGAGAAAAAAAAGACCATCGAGATTAAAGTTGGGTCAGAATTCGGGATTCCCCATCCTTGGGGTTGCAGAGGCTTTCAAGGGGGAATTTCTATATAGAAAAAACACTCAGTCCGCCGGGAAATCGAAAGGCGCAAAAAAAAAAAAATAAGCGGAAAAGATGACTTCCCCAAAAAAACGTTCCAAGAAGGACCTTCTTCGCCAGAACTGCAAAAGGAGTCCGAGCCAAAGGGGAGAGCAGCGGGTGCACCCGACGAAAGGGTGGGGAGGTATGTGTCTAACGGGGGAAGTTGGGGACGGGGCTCACGTCGAGGGGTCGTTGTCAGGACTGTCCCCATAAAGATTAAAAAACCATTCGTCGGGAAAAAAAAGGATCTACTCGGTGGAGGTGTTTGGGGCCAAAAGTTTTTTATGAAAGAGAAAGGGGGACCGATGTCGGGGAGGAACTCATGAGACCTAAATGTTCGTGGGAAGAAAAGGGGGGGAATCGTCGAAGGGGCCCCTTTGAAGACAGGGGAGGCCCGGCGCCTGCCAGGAAAAGAAAATCCTCCCAACCGGGGAAGAATCATCCGACTTCCCGCCCGAGCCGAGCGAAGAAGGCTGAGGTATACTAGGAAAAGACCGTAAAGAGAAAAAAAAGGCACGTCTTGTCATAAGGGGAGGGGGGGTCTGTCACCGAAACTCCTGCACCAGGTTGTGCCAGGAAGATCGGGGAAAAGGGCGGCGCGGGTAAAAAAAAAAACCGAAGGGAGAGAGGTTAGATGGGGGGGGGGAACCGGGGGAAGGTGGCGGGAAAGGAAGTCAGGTGCGAGGTGAGTTAGGGTCGAAAGAGGTTACTTGGACCCATAAAAGGGAAAGGTTAAAAAAACTAGAAGGCCGGGGGGGGTCTCTGGGCGGAAAAACAGAACTCTAGAGTCGGAAAAAGTCCTCGAAGCCGAGAAAAGTGCCGGGAAGAAAAAGCAGGGGGATCCCTGGTATGGAGGGGGGCGGAGGGACAGCGCCAAATTCAAGGGGGGGAACCGCTAGCGAAAATGTCCGTGAAAGACCGGAGGGGGGTGGGAAAAAGAGAACTGACGAGGTCGGAACCATCAGATCCAAGCCTAGGAATAACTCAAAAGAGCGTGAGAAGTACTTGTCGAAAAAAAGATCAGGGGGATTGGGAGGGCGGCTCGGGAAAGTCGCCGAGTTGGTCGAAAAGGAGGTTGGCGAGCCGTCCGTCGCCGATGGGGAAGTGTCCCAATTGGCGGGAAGGTCTCAGGCGTGGGGGGGGGTCAACCTGGAACCTCTAAAAAAAAAACTAAACCCAAAACCCTGTGAAAAAGGAGAGCGTAAAAGAGACTGATGAAGACGGAAAAGGGGAAAGCGCCTCCGCAGCCAAAAGGGGCCGAAAAGAGTGGTCGGCAAACACCTCCGGGGGAAGAACAGCTCCCGCCGGCAGGACACGTTGGTAAGAATAGGGGAAAAAAGTGGACTTCGGGATCGGGGAAAACAAAAACAGAAAGCGAAGCGTGAAACAAGGGTGGAGCAAGGGTCCAAGCAATGGATTCGAGGGAAAAAGAAGAAGAGTCGCCTAGGCAGGCGCCGAGCACAGGGCCCCTGAAGGGAAACCCAATCAGGCGACCCAGCCCCGGAATCACAAAAAAAAAAGAAACAAAAAAAGTCTGAAGGGGATTGCGGAACATGAAAGAATGAAAGAAGGTCGTAAAGCCCCTGCAGGGGACTGAAAACCAGCAAATCAGAAAAAGAATTTGAATCCCAGCGCGAGTCACCAAACACGCCAAAGAGAAGACTCGCGAGCTGCCGGGCGGGGCGCTCTATTAAGCGTCACACGGCGAGAGGGGGCTGTGAACCCCGAAGGAAGGACCACCAAGGGAGCGCAAAACTCCTCGGAGAGGGGCGTTGTAGGGGGAGTCAAGCAAAGGGGGTTGGGACCGAAAGAGACGTTAAAGGCGTGTGGGAAACTTCAAAAGCGAATAGGGAGAAAGAAGCCTGCCTGCAAGCGAAAAGACACCCACCAGAAAAGGGTCTTAAGAGTCCTCTGGAACAAATCTCTCAGACAACAACCTTAAGGATAAAGGGTTGTTAATCCTGGGAGGACCTCCGACGAGGAAAGTGGGGCGGGGTCTCTACAGCGCCAGTTCTCGAGAAATAGTCGAAGTTGAAAAGGGCTGCACAGTTGCCTCGAGGGGGGTCACTCGTAGTCAAGTCGACCCCAAAAAGAGGGCGAAAAAAATACTTGGTGGCCGGTGCTTTCCAAAGGGGGGTTCGACTGGAGAGGGAAATCCTCCCTACGCCAGATACGAAGGACCTCCAGGATCGATCGAGGGGATGTCCTCTTGGGTACGTCTCCTTGTATCCCCTTCTAGCATGACCCCTACACTATTCCGGGGGGGAAGCGGGCCGGGGTTTCAGCGCGAAAGGTCTATACGGACGCCGTTTGGGGACAGTTCTCAGCCGAAAAGAAAAACGAGAAACGGTATTTGGTGAGGGCTAAAAAAAAAGGAACACGCAGGAAGCGCGCGAAGGACAAACGGAGGGGGCCGACCGCCCCGTAGGGGGAAATAGCAAGAAAAACCTAAGTCCAAGCTAAGAGTGTACAATTGACGAAGGGGCCGCTGACGAAGGAGTCCGGGAGTGGGCGGTCGGGCCGAAAAAAGGAGTCGGAGGGACGTGCTGACCTGCAGAAGGAGGACACCGGGGGGGTAAGTCTTCATCGGGAGGAGCGGGACTCTCGAGGCACAGGGGGAGGAGCGGACGGAGCCACGCGCGTAGCGAGAAGAAAGTCGGAGGGAAATTCCAGAGGGAATCCCGTCCTTAAAAAAGCAAAGCCGAAAAAATAGGAGGGGGGGACAACAATCCGCGCCAATCAAAAACCCCCTGATAAGCAGGAAACGTCTCCTCCCGCAGGGGGAGCAATGCTTGCGAACCGAAATCTGGGAAAACCCCGGTTTTCCCAAAGATGGAGAGGAGCAGGGGGTGAAAAAAGGCGCGGGATAGAATAACTGCAACCCGTCGAGGACTCCGAAAAAAGTCTTCCCTTTCGACTGAAGCAGAAAAGGGACCGCCACGCCCGATTTCAATACCCAGCAAAAAAAAAAAACGCAAAACCACGCCCGAGATGAAAAGGGCTATGGGGAGTGGCCCCGTAAGCGCGGAAAAAACCCTCCCATCCCCCGAAAAAAAAAATCCACGCCCGGGGCCCTAACAAAAAAATCGAAAAAACCTACGATACGACCCGCGGCCCGCGAGCGAAAAGGCCAAAAGAACACAACCTGCAGGCTAGCAAAGTAGGGGCGACCACGCAAAGACTACCGGAGGCGAGAGCGGGGAAAGAGGGGGAGAGGATCCGACTAAACTCGGCTCACGAGGGGACGAGGAATAGGATGCTGAAAAGAGCTCACCAGGCCGCCCTAAGATTCTAAAAGGAAAAGCGACGAAGGGAAAGAGCGGCAGGGGCCCGAGGAAACAGGGTCGGGAGTTCCTGCAAAAAAAAAATCTGGAAAAAAAAAAGCAAAAACGGGGGCGACCTGGGGGAGACCCACGGGGGGGAAAAACCGGAACCGAAGTCCGCAAAAAAAAAAAAAAAAAACAAGGAAGAAGAACTGCCGAATCTTCAAAGGAAACAGACAGACAACGCCCAGCAGAGTCGCGAGACCAGGAAAGACGCTTCGACACTAAAAGAAAGAGCCCGCCGAGACGAAAAAAAAAAAAAAAGTCCCGGCTGCCTTGAAAGGGCGAGCTACCCAGATCTGGCGCAGAAAAGGGGGCGGCGCCGGGGAAAGAGGCTCGCCTCGGATAAAAAAAGGGTCGATTGGGAGGAACTGAGTTCGTCGCTGTTTGTGGGGGACAGGAAAAGAGAAGCAAGATCAACTACAAGGGGGGCAGATCGTCGGGACACCGGAAAAAAGAGATCGAAAGTAATCGAGGATCAAAACACGTTTGAACCGGGACCGCGCGAAAGAAGTTACCGTCGAGGTACGCGGTGCGGAAGGGAAGAAAATGGAAATCTGCGAGCTCGGAGGAGAAGAGGAGGACAGCTTGCACTCGGGCTGTCAAAAAAGTCCCGCCCGAACTGGCCCGACGGAAAAAACTGTCAGGGAGGGAAAAAAAGATGAACTCACTAACAAAAGGTATGGATAGGCCAAACGCTCGATAGGAAAGACCAGCAACGGGATCCTAAAAAGGCGAGTTTTCAAAGCGAAAAAGGTCGGGGGGGGGGGGGGGGGGAAAAAAAAAAAAAAAAAAGGGGGCCGCGGCCAAAAAAGGCTGTCCAAAAAAGAGCCGAAGAAAAGAAGATCCTCTAAAAAAAGGAATGTATCCGGATCAATCGGGCAAGAAGAATCTCACCGCAGGGTCTGACAAGAAACGAACGCGCTTAGGCGCGGGGGAGGTCACCAAAGAGGACCCTCGGCCAATTCCCTGGGGGTGTGCCTGGGAGGCTTGCCCGAGCAATATAAGAGGGACTTTGCCGGGGGTTGGGCAGGCCGGGGAGCCGGTGCGAAGGGAAAAAAAAAAAAACTGGAAAAAAACTGCTTTGAAGGTAAGGAAAAAGGCTTCCGGGGAAAAGTTCGATGGCGGGGAGAAAGGGAGTCAGGGTGAAAGGTCCTGCTGGGGGGAAGCGTTGGGAGGGAGAGATACTGCCGGTCCGGCGAAAAAACAAAACAACGGAAGGGAAAAGTAGAAGAAAAGGAGAAAGGCATTAAAGAGCAAATGAAAAGACACGCTTAAACACAATCAGGAAACCGAGAAACCCTGACCCGAAGAAAAAGGAGAAGAACTTCTCAGGGAGAATGAAGAAAGACGAAGGGGGCCAGGCGGGCAAGGCCGCCGGAGCCAAAAAAAAAGCCTGAAAGAACACCTTTTCCAAGGGACCGGAAACAGCGTGGACAGCGGCGACAGAGAGGCAGAAGTTCGAACGCGCGGGCGGTTCTGAGGGCACAATCCCGGAAAAGACCAAGAATAGCAAGCTGTCGGACATCCAAGCTACGGGGGGGAAAATTGGCGGTTGCGTTCGTGGGCGTATGGGTGCAGGAAAGGCCCAGACCTGGAAGAAGTCCGTAGGAAGAAAGGAAGAAAAAAGGGTACAACGGAGACTATCCTGACCATCCGGTCCGAGAAGCGACCAGCAACCCAGCGGGGAAGAAATCCTTCCGACCGAGCGACGCGGCGAAACTTCGCCGGAGGGAGGGGGCAGGGTTCTAATACCAAGGGGGACACGACTCGAGCGTCAGGGGAAAAGACTTCAAAAGAGTTCATCTTCTTGGGGAGGGAAAGACGACCGGGAATCCATCGTCGGAAAGGCTGAAACCGGACAGGGGGGAACCCGCCCAGAAGAAAAAGCCTGCGAAACTCAAAAGCGGCCTCACAGGGAGCAGGTCCCCTCCAAAAAAACGCGCCTCCTCGAAGGGAGTGCGCGAAGTCCCTAAAACAAAAAAAACCGACGGATCCAGAGGAATCCCCCCGTCAAGAGAAAGGGTGAACTCCGGTTGAGGACCCATGTCCCTTGGGGGGGGGTGGAAAAAAATGAACAATACGGGGACGGGACCCTAAATGTCAGGAGAACGACGAACTCCAAAAATGAAATCTGAACACAGAAGCGAGAATCCCGCGGCGGACTAGGTCCCAAGGCCGTCCCCGCCCACGGCTCCGTGACAGTCTCGTCCTTCGCACAGTCTACGCTAAGGGGACATCCCAGGGACCTTCTGGGGAGACCGGCTCCAGGAGAAAGCTGAAGAAAGGCAGGAAGCCTTCTGTGACAACGAGCGAAGTCCGAAGAAGACTATCCGGCTGGAGTTGTCTGGGGCCAAAGAAAATCAGCAAAGGAGGGATGGCAAGAGACTAATAGGATGTCGTGATGTGGGAGAATGGGGGCTCAACAAAATTAAATAGTAGGTCAAAAAGGGTCCAACCGAGGTAAAGATGAACTCGGCACAACGACCATGGGGGGCGAAGGTTAACTCGAACAAGAAATAGTTCCTGGGGGGGCACCCCTTAAGAGGAAAAGGTCCACTTGGCTAAAAAGACGATCACTCAAGGATGGTTCCGGCAAGACATCGCCAATGCTGCAAACTCTCTCCTGAGCTGGGACGAGCGGGATAAACCCACCAAACACGCAGGCAGAGGACCGGTTCAGGGCAAAAGCCGGTAGAAGTCGACGAACGGCATTGATCCCAATTCCAGTGTTGGGTTCGCAAGTCTTGCCGAAAGGGCTTAGGTTAAGTTGCATGAACTCAGCTCCAGAGGGATAGAAAAGATGTTAAGGGTTTGCCTTGAGGAATGTAAGGTCGCGGGGGAGGGAGCCTCTCGGTTGGACCCCGTATGGAACATGCAAGCGACGGGTCTTTGTCATCGGAGGATTGGGGGGAAGCGCTAAAAAAAAAGACCCCAGGAAAATTGCCAGGGGATGTCTCTTGCCACTCAATCAGGGGAAAGAAATTAAAGGCTTCATTACTGGATCATGGATCTAGGCCAGGAGGTCGATCCCACTAAAAAAAAACCCCAAAGGGGACACGAGAGACCTAGGGCGGGGCCTGTTCCTAAGGGGGGAACGCCGAGACGTTCTTTCGGAGGACCAGGGGACAGTAGTCTCACCCAAAACACCATCGCCTGGGCGCGGGACTGTTGATCCGTCGAGAGGCCTTGTAATGGGGGAGGCGCGAAGGCCTAGTTGGGTCAAGTTCGCTTGCAAGCCGTGAGCTATGGGGACACTTCAGGACCAAAGAACCTGGCAAGGTCCCCTCGGCTCCTGGGGGGCAGCACTCCGAAAGCCTCAACCAGCAACCCAAGGGTGCCTTCGGAAGGGAAAGGGGTCTAATGGGGACTATAAATGAAAAACCCTGGTGCAATAGACAAAATTCTCCTATGAGAAGACTCATGGGGGGCGCCAAACGAAAGCCAGCCCCAGCCTGGAAAAGAAAAGACTTCCACTCTTGGAAACCCACAAAGAAAGTGTTAAGTAGAAATACGGGGGGGGTGACTTCGAAGTTTCCAAAAATCCTAACTGAGACGACCCCGGTAAAGATCGTGATCCGATTGAGCGAGGAAAGAGTCGCGTTTCATCCTATCACCAACAAAGCCCCCTCACCCCCTTCTAAAAACCCTCAAACCGGAGCCGGCGACCTGCCAGATTAAACACCGGAGGGACAAAAGAGCGTCTCTCTTTGGCACCTCTGTGGGTCTGACAGGCAGACGTTTTCGGGAAAGCGGGGGGCGTCAATGTTTTATCCAGCGGGCCTATTGAAAACCACCACAAGAGGTGAAGCCGAGAGGGACTGTCCTCAAAAGCTGAAGGAGGGATTCTCTTTTCGAGTCGTCATTGACTTTGATTTCTCGAAGAAAATTCCCCAGATACGCACGCCTGTTCTGGAGCTTGCACTCTCTGTGGGGAAGGGTTCGAGGAATCCTCTGGCCCCGAAGCCCGAAGAAAAACGGTTCGTCAACTTTTAAGGGGACCTCAGCACCTGCGAGAAAAAGGAAGGAAGACCGCACAGGGTCCCTCAAGCGATGAAAAGCCAAAAATCAACAAAACAAAAGTAGGAGGATGAAAAGGGAAAGGGGATTGGTCAGGAACCTACGTCTCAAGAACAAGGACCGCGGGCGGCGCTTCAAAGGGGGAATTTCGTCGCAGAGGAAAGCGGGAGATCGCCATGGAAAGGGAACAATCCAGGGGAGAGGACCTTGACCGCTGGAACCGAATCGCAAAAAGGACGCATAAGATCGTTGTGCCGGGGGGGGGGTTCGACAAAATCGTTCCAGCAAGCTCAGGCCGTCCCAAAAGGAAGCGCCAAAAAGTAAAGAGATATGTCCGTACGAGGTTGGTTTTCGGGGGTTCGCGCCTGGGGAAGAACAAGGGGGGGCCTCTTTCGAAAAACCGCAGGGGTGCGGGTCCCCGCAGAAAAACAGCCCAGGGAACGGGAGCGCGAACGAAGATAGGTAACGTGTATTTGGGGTCCTGGGAAGAAGGGGGAGTGTCGACAAGCGGGGGTCAGCCCGGTGGGTTGGAAAGAATCGACGCGGAAAAAAAAAAGCCGCGTCGAGAGATCCAGTCTGAGGGAAAGCATGAAAAAAGGGCAGACCGTGGACCGGGGGGATTTTGGTAAAAAAGAATCAAAGACCTAATGTAAAGGGGGATCTTTACCACGGTGAAGAGAGGGCCGCAATCTTGGCTTTCTTCCGGAAAAAAAGTGTCGGCAAAGGGCGAGAAAAGGGGCGGGTAATCGGGAAAGGTGGGTGAAACTCTTCAGGAATTTCGCAAGAAAAAGCACGGGGGAGTCTCTGACGAAGGGAAAGGCTGCCAAGAAAAGAGGAATCGCCGGTACAGGGGAAGGACTAAAGACTGCTCAAGGAATTCGGAAACGCAAGGTAAAGACCAACTCGCCGAGTCCATCGAAGACAAGCCCTGGGGGGGAAGGTGCTGCCAATTAAAGGAAGACTCAGGGGGTACGATCAGAAGTCTCGATATAAGACAAAACCCTCTCGAGAACTGAACCCTTAACCCCCGTTGAACTTTTGGGGGGAATTCTTGATTCCTGTCTCGGGGGGGGGTCTCCTTACGTGCAAAAAACTCGAGAAAAAGAAATTCCCGCTCAACCAAAGGTCTTCGGAAAGGACTGAAAAAAAGAGCCAAATCCGCCCTGAGGGCAAAAAGGGGGGGTGGAGGGGTTGAAAACTACCAGACCCCCTCCGGGACAACTTCCGATCTATTTTTGAAAGTAAAAAGAAAGGGTTGCGGCCAACCCTCAAGGACCCTCCTTCCTAAACCACCACCCCTCTAAACTCAAGAATCCACGGTGGATCCACCCCCGCACAAGAAGCGCTCTCCTCCACGACACCCGCATTCTTCTCTGAGACATTTACCAAAGGACCCCCGACAAAGCCTTAAGACGAAAGATACCGCAGCCAGCTTACAGTCCTAAACTGGCCTGAGTCGGTGAATGGTTGCACGCGGTCTTCCAAGATAAGTTGCAAATGGGATCCAGGGACCTGACGAGTTCGAACGCCCCCAAAGGAAAAGGAGTTTCCCCTGAAAAACAGAAACTCAGGACTACCCCTGGGAGGGATAACCAAAGGAAACAAACACCAAATAGGGATCCGTCTGGTCTGAGGAGTTCTGAAAAAAGAGATAATTCAGGACCAACACTACAAAGAAGCTTCCTCGACGAGGAAAAGAGGCTTCGGACAAAAAAGGGAGGAACACTGACCAATAGCCCGCCTTGAGAGAAGGCCTAATCGCCCGGCCTGCTCACGGGGGGGAGGAAAAATTGGCCTATCTTCCTGGGGAGGGAAACGGCGGCCTTCCGAGGGGAAGACGTGGGCCCCTCGCCGAGGGAAGGCTAAGTTTTTCTAAGGAAGTGAAAAAAGGGGTTTTTAGGTCATGGGGGTAAGAAGGAAAAGTCCTCGTCCGGGAGGCAACGACCAAGGGGAAGGGGGGAAGATACCCACTGAGTGGCAAAGACTCTTGGAAGGGTAAAAGGACGAGGATCCAGGGGAGAGGGCTTCTGCAAAGATTTAACCCTTACTATTAGAGCGGGGCTTGAGGGATCATTTTTCAAAAAAGATCGATGAGGGAAAAGGGAAAGCTGCTCGGGCCCGGGTCACCAAGGGGAGACGCCGCCTGGAAGGGGAAAGGACCATTCACAACATATGAACTTCTCATCGGTAGGGAACTACTAAAAGAGCGAGTTCGGCAACGAGGGGGGGGAACACAGATCCTCTCAGGTCGCACGGAGTCGATTCGGGGCGAAAAAAAAGGGGGAGGAAATAACTGGGGGCGCGGTGGGGAGGCCCGGCTGGTCCGAAGCCGAGGTCCTCGCCATCCTTCACGGGGAATGGTTCTTCCTCACCGGGAAAGCCGGCCGGAAAGAAACCCTCAAGGGATCCTACTGACTTCAAAAAAGGGGGGTCCACTCACACCTCTGAAAAAACTGTTAAAGGGGGGGATCCAGACAGGGGGAAATACTAGCTGAGGACGGGGGATAAAAGCTGCGGAAAGTGTTTCTGGTACGTGGGCTCGGCCGCCTGCCAAATGAAAAAAGGTTCTGCTGGTTGGGCGAACGGGGCTTTCAAAAAATGTTGCCACAAACCGCCGGGCCGCCGAAGGGAAGGAACTGAGCAGTTCTTGGAAAAAAAGTTCTTTGGAGAAGGAGGAGGAGTTTCCTGCTTGGGGGGGGTTGAAGAGTGGTATTTGCGAGGACCACGGAATCTCTGGAAAAGGGAGGTAGGTAGGGAAAAGGGAGATCCCGGCCAGACAAAATAAAAAAAAAGGGGAAACCAAACAAGAAGGAAAGAATTCACTTCCTGAAGAAAAAAGAATCCGAAGAAACGAATTTACAGGGAAAAGAAAAAAACGCCTTTCGGGGACCAAAAAAGGACGTGCCCAACCAAAGAGCCCCGGAGAAGAGAAAAGAACCACCTTCAAGGTCGAAGAGAAAGGAGACAGCAGAAGCTAACCATCCACCACTTTGGGGGAAAGACCGGGGATCGAAGGGAGGGTCCGCGGTCAGAACGTATGTGGGAAAAAGAATCGCAAGAAAAAAACCTCCTGCTGTGGGGGAGGGGGCCAAGCGTTAGCACTGGACCGTGTCGGGAAAGTCGGCGAGGTTCTGAGAAGATCACAGGAGAAACCCATCATTCGGACTCTTGCAGAGAGGGCGGAGGGAAACAAGTAGGAAACACCAGACCCGGGGGTCCGAACCCAGCGAAAAGAAACAGGACATCAAAACCGGTCGACTGAAAATCCTTCAAAGAACCTGAAGATCAGAAGAGCCGGATAGTATCGTGCCAGGGGGATCAGACCTACGGGGGTATACGAGGGTACAAAAGGCTGGCAAGGTTAAAGAGGTGGCGAAGCAAAGGGGAGCATGAGTCGCAAAGGCGGCGGCGAAAAAGAGTAGGGACCCCGCCCAAGATCGCCTCGGGAAAAGAACGATCTTCAAGGGAGAAAGGGGGAACGATCAACCCTGCACCAGAGGTACCGGGCAAGGTCAAAAAGAAGCGCGAATAGACCCAGCAAAAGCCCGAGCCCCAGCCGGCAAAGAGGACTCTGGGGGGGGAAAAAGAAAATCTTCCAAAAAGAAATGGCAGGAGCCTTTCTGAAGGTCCCCGTCCTTCTACAAAAAGGAAAAAACTCAGCAAGAAATCTACAAAGTATCAGATCGGGAAGAGAAAAAAAACGCGAGAGGGACTTCCCTTCGCAAGAGAGAGGGGACCAAAGAATCGCCGATCCGTGCGAAGAAGGGGCTTGGAGAGGCCCGGGGGAAGGTGGTCGACTAGGAAAAATGAAAGCCGGTGGTCTCGGACGTAT
>Ga0179593_1547745_pt1 | contig 20405 bp, 40 predicted proteins | sample CZODoug2_1_08_16_FD_185931 | JGI IMG/M metagenome (GOLD analysis project Ga0179593, IMG submission 185931) | Vadose zone soil fungal communities from Angelo Coast Range Reserve, California, USA - CZODoug2_1_08_16fungal (PacBio error correction) | ecosystem: Environmental > Terrestrial > Soil >...
GGGGAGGGGGGGGTCTTTACGTAATAGAGGAGAAGAAAAAACCTCGCAATGCTTGCGAGGGGGTGGTTGCAGTGGGGGGTGGGGGGGGTTTCAAAAAAAACAAGTTTCTTCGATCGTAAAAAAACCTTGGTAAGAAGGCCGAAGGGGCGAGGAGGAGTGGTGACAGAAAAGAAAAAACGAGGTTGTAAAGAGCGTACTTTGATTCCTTGGGAGGGATGGGCAGTGGGAGGGCGAGACATGGGGTGCGTCGCGCTGCGAGCGGGCTAATGGGTCCTTGGAGGCACTATCAGTTGTATCACATGGGCCCGATCATCATGGGAAAATTCGCTAGACCTGAGGGGAAAGCTCCGCTTCTGTGGACTTTGAGTGACTGGACGAGGAAGACAAAAGGAGTCCTAGATTGGATGAAGCCTCCATGCCAGGATCTCGTTGTCAGGCGGGCGCTGGCCAGAGTCAAAAGAAGAATCGTACGCTAAGGGGTCTAAGTGGCTAGGCGAAGGCAGGTGATGAACTCAGGATCGTCGACCACTTGTGGAGGCATTGGGGGGGGACGTAGGAGGGGGAAGGCGCAGCCGAGCGTCATGACCCACGAGCTTAGAGGTGGAAGGTGGGCTCTCATTGGGGAGGGAAAAGATGAAAAAGCCGGATGAAGAAGGAATCGGAAAGAAAAAAGGGCAGAAGACCCGCATGCCGTTATGGGGAAATAAAATTATTGTCTACTTGAGGACAGCGGGATCTCTTCTTTCTGGTCCGGACAAATGGAGAAAGAGGGGGCCAAGATTTAAAGAGGGGGAAATGAGGAAAAAAGAATTAAGACGCCGGGATGGTTTGACAGAGAAGCAAAGGGAGGTCATTAATAGTAGTCGGGATAGGGGGATAGGGAGTGGGTACCGGGGGATAGAGCCGCCCTCGAGCGAAGGAAAATCAGGATATGGAGCGGGTTGATCGAAAGGTTCCGGTAAGGTGTCTTATCCAGGCGTGGGCTCTTCTCGAAGAATTTTCGGCAGAAAAAAAAAAAAAAAAAAGAAGACTGCATTGCTCGCTATCGGAATACGGGGTGGAAAACAGTCCTTTGAGGTCGAAAGGAGGGAAATCTAAACACAAAAAGTCGCGATGGGGCGAACCAATAAGACCATGCGCGAGAAAGAAGTTATTTGACAACGTTGAACGGGCACACAGGGACCAGGGGCGTCTTCCTTGAAGTCGGAACCTAGGAAATCGTCGAGAAGGGGCCTATGGGCAGGACGGGGGGGGGGGGGGGGGGTGTTGACGGGCTTGCAGGGGGGGGGGTGTTGGATGCATTCATTTACTGGCATTACCTGTCGGCTATTTGTTATTAGTGGGGGCGACTAGAGCGCGCCCTCGGTAGTAGTCTGGTCAGTGTCAAAGGTAAGCCGGACAGAAGGAAGGGGTCTTCGTACCTGATAATTGGTAGAATTGAGAATTTCCCGGGCTGAAGCGAATCTCCGTAACTGACTTTGTGGGCGTGGGGAAGTGTCATTGGCCGCGCTAACGGCATGTTATCGAATGTGGATAGGGAGGGGTTCGAATGTCGAATGTATAGCCATGACATATAAGGCGAAACAGGCTGAAGTGCAGCTTCGTGCGGGCTGCTCGCATGTGATCAGAAAATCGGATGCGATCGCAGGGCTTTTTGAGGTGAGGTTAAATATCGTTCTTGAATAATCAGAGGAAGGGGGGGTGAGAATGCGGAGGGGAAGAAGGGGTTGCGGCAAACAGATGCCATCAGAGTTGGCTTCCGTCAGGTGGCAGTCTCATGTCCCGTCTATTAAAGGGACAGGGATCCAAGATTTTAATCGGGGGAAGAATCATACTCAAAGAGGGATGGAAAGAGGCTCAGACCGCGCAGATGGACAGAAGCAACAACAAGGGAAAGGAGCGATGTAAAAGAGGAAAACCCTGAGAAACGTCCATTCGGATCGTTTTAGAGCGCGGGTTCTCAGTTCCCTAACGGGTCCATATCGCTCTTCATGCGCTGGATGTGACCGGCAGCCAGGGCCGACAACTCAAGGGGTCTCGCGCAACAAGGAGGATTACATGCTCAAAGCAGAGACTACCATGCTTCATTGTCACCACGGGAAAAAAGAAAGGAATCTGCGGATCGAACTGGAAAGCATGCATCGCAGAGGGGAGACTCAACCGCGCCGACCGACGACAAAACTTGAAAGGGGGTTGGGGGAAAAAGGAAAGGGAGCCTTGTGCGGACGATAAAAAATTCGCAGACGGCAGTCAACCGAATGATAACAGGGGAAAAGGGCAATGCCAACGGCAAGAAAGGGTCGCACGAGGGGGGCTCGTTCAGTTCACACGGGAGGCCTTTCTCAAGGTCATGGAAACGAAAGCCTACGAGACCTGGGGGACGAGGTCCGCAATTCATTCAAAAACAGAAAAAGATGCCGGTCCCTTACGGGGTAGGGGGGGTTGGGGTCAGAGGTCAGCAAAAAAAGAAAGAACAATTCGCCGGGCTGAACCATGCTCTTCTGGAAAAAAGGGAGCGCATCAACCATACACCGTGGAGTGGTTCACAAAGAAAAATCGAGAAACTCTCTCGGAAAATGAGAGAACGTTGGAAAAAAGGGAGGGGCTGGGGAGGGTTGTTCTCAGAAGCGAGTAATCCGGTGCTAGTCGGTCATATGGCGGGAAAGGGTGAAACGGGGGGGAGTAGAATTCTCTCTCGGCGGACTTTCTTTCAAGAAAGGAACCGGCCAGCAAACTGTCCGTTCGAGGGGCTAGGTGAGCAACCAGAGCCATTCTGCGAACATTGATAAGCAAAAGTCCAGGGAAAAAAAAGGAAGGTATTCTATTCCGAATCCAAAAACGTGCGTTGAAAATATTCGTCGGGGGGTTATAACGAGAAGAAGCGCGAGCTGCAGGGGGGGGGGCCGGGTCCACTCGAACAGTCGGGATGGGGCCGGGCGGCAAAACGCAACGGACATCGGGGAGGTTGCTATCGAAAAAAGCGAGTCTGGGTACATAGGGCCGGAAAGGGGAATTTATTTATCCTCCTGGTCACGAATAGGGACAGCTGGGCGGCGCAGGGGATGGAAAAGCATTGGAGAGTGTATAGAGAACCGTCCGAGGAAAAGGTCGGACTATGGCGCGGGCACGGTCAAAAAAAAAATCTCCAAAAACATGGATAAAGTCGTAGGATATCCTAAACGTCGCCGGAAGAAGACGATCTGGGGCGGCAGGTTCCAGCGAAAAATGACAAGGTTAGCCAAAGGGCGGACAAAGATTCATGAGAAAACAACAAGAATGGTAACAAATCGCACTAGCGCTCCTAAGACGGACGGTAGCTGTCGGCCCGGTCTCAAGGCGAAAAAGAGAAAAAACGACTATCTCCTGGACCGAGAAGTTGAAGCATCGTCGACGGGGGGGGGTGTAGGGGGGAAAAGACTAAGCTCGACCGTCAATAAAACCGGGGTTTCCCATCGGCATGTTAAGGGAACCAAAAGACGAGGAATAGGGAAACAACCATGATGATATGGCAGGAAACCAACGAAGAGGAAGAAAAGGGAGCGCTCCAAGAAAAGCCCCCCCAAACCCCGCAAAAAAAACCCCACCCCTCACCCCCCAAAGCTCCCCCAACAAAACCCACCCCCCCCCCAAAACCAACCAAAACCGCCCCCCCCCCAATACCCCACCAACCCCCCATCGCAAAACCCCGCAAATCGCTCTCCCCCCTCAACGCCCCAACCTCCCCTCGCCCACAAAACCTTCCTCTCCCAGCTCCCCACCCCCTCCTCCTTCTCCCCCCCCCCTCTCCTGCTCCACACGAAAACCCTGAACCCCCCTACCCCCCCAAAAACGGCCCCTACTCACCCCCCCAAAACCCCCCCTCTTCCCAAGTCAACCCTCTGTGAAAACAGAAGAAAACAAATCAAAACGCCCCCCCAACGCATACCTCCCTCCCCCCCCCAACTCCCCCCCACGCACCCGCCCCCCCCAACCCAACCAAACCCACCTAAAACACCCCCCTCCCCCATCACGCCCCCAAATCCGATCTCCCCACCCCCCCTCAAACAAAAAACCTGCAGGACACCCCGAGCCCTCCCACTCAATTCATCCTCTCAAAAACTTAAAACCCCCCCCCTTACCCCCATTGTCACTACCCGTCCAACCCCCCCTCATCCTACAAAAGCCAAAAGTCCCCCCCCTCCCCCCCGCACCAACTCCGAACCCATCCCAAAAAACCAACCCCCCCAAAAAAAAAATCCCTCCAATAACCGAAAAACCTCTGGCTACCCCGGCTGCTCGCAAACCTCCAAACGGACCAAACCCCCCCCGGCCCTCCCCAAAACAACCCACCCTCCCGGCCCCCCTTACTTCCAACAAACCTTTGCCCCTCCCCCTCAACTTCTGCCAACCCCTCCAAAAAACCCTCTCCCTCCCCCCCCCTCCACAACCCCCCCCTCTAAACAAAAAAACCCCTCTTCCTCCCACAAAACCGGCCCCTCCAAAAAAAACCACCCCCCCCCCCCCCCCCCCGGCAACGCCCTCCGCGCAAAGCCACATAGACACCCCCCCCCTAACCAACCTACGACCTCCCCCCACTCGGTCCGACCCACAAACCCTCCAAACCCCCCTCGCCGCAACGCAAACTCCACACCCAAGCCCCCCCCCACAACACTACCCCCTGTGGCCTTCACATCACTCTGACCCCAAACACCCCCCCCCTGGCCGGCGCAACCATACCCTATCGCTCCCAAATTGGCCTCCGCCCCATAAAGCCCTCCGCACCTCTCCCCCATCCTCTCAAAACCGTCACCCCACCCTGGTTCCACCCCCCCCCCTCACCAACCACCTTTCCTCTCCCCTCCCACAAAAATCCTCCAAAACCGGCCGCTCTTCCCCCCCCAAAACCCCATACGTAAACCCCCCCCTCCCAACCCTAAACCCCCCAACCCCCGTCCCAAAGATCCCACCCTTCCCCTCACCCAAAAACCACCCCCACCTCGCACCCCTCCCCCCCCCCTACCCCAACCCTCCCTTCAAAACGCTGCTACTCCCTCCAAAAAAAAACAAAAAACCCGCTTTTACACAGTGTCGACGGAAATCAGGGAGGCGGCGAAGCATCCAGAAATAAGGGGAGCAGTCAAAACCATAAAGGACCCCTACGATCTATGCGGGGGCCGGGGGAAAGTAATCTCTGCTAAAGCGAAACTGACGTTAAGCTCGGACGGAGTGTTCGGGGATGGAAAGCGCCGAGAAAGACGGAGACGTTAAAAGGCTGTTCGGCTCTGCGGGGCCAGCGGGGAAATTAAATGTCGACGAAACTGCAAAAGGTGCAACAACACACCACAACGGAAGATAAAGTAATTTCAAGGGGAAGTCGAGCAAAGCTACGAAGCGATGCCGAGCTTGGACCCCTGGATTGGCCTGGAGTGAGCGGCGCATTGAGGAAGGAACGACCCTGTCGGATACGTTCCTTCACGGAGAAAAAATAAGAGAATACTTGATCCGCAGGTCCGATGAGGGGGGGGATGAGTGCGTAAATATCTTGAAGGAGGCTCCAAATAGAAGTAGTCAGTCTTTCTAAAGGGTCCGCTTGGCGCAGGGGTGCAGGTGCTCGCTTGAGTGTTGCACGATACATAAGGGGTAGTGTACTCGACCGGTACTTAGGGTAGAAGGCACCTCGGGAGATTGATCTTGTCGGCTGAAGAAAAATAAGAAAAGCAGTCGCCGATGTATTGAAACCTACTGCGGCATTCTGGTGTAAAAACGACGGAGGCGTGAATGTTCCGCGGTCTGGCCGGGCTGAGAGGCTGGGGGGAAAAAGCGTTGGGTCCTTTCATCTGGCTGGCGGAGGAAATCTATTTTCTTAGACTGGGGGGGATAGGCGACCTGTTTGGATGGCTTTTGTCGTAGGAGAGAACAAAGCCGAGCGTAAAAAGAATAACTGCTAGTCCTATCATTCTCTGAAGTGGGGGTGCAGGGGCCGGATGTCGATAAAATCTCATCTCAAGAAGAACAGGAAAAATACCCCCGTATTCAGTGCCAGAGACCAAAAGAGGGAAGGCAAGACCTTCTAACGCAAGGTCGGCAGTTTATTCACTACTGGCGCGATAAGATGTCGCTCAACGGCTCGGTATTGAGGGGCTCAAACGCGCAAAAATGGTCCGGCAGTTTCAGCGGCGGGGCAGGAATGAAGTGCTTCTGCGAGTCTGCTTCATCTATGGATCGACTCGCCTCTACGAATTTAAGATCGAAGTCGGCGAATGCGCGCGGGTACACGTAATTAGAGTCCTGCTTTCATGCGCGTCCGAATGGTTCTTAAGAGTTCTAAGGGCAAGCGGTTGGGGGGGAACAAGGGAACTTGTCTTGGCAAAGTGCCGCTAACTTGAAAGCAAAAAACTCGGTTCGCAAGGAAAGGACGCATCGCTAGCAAGGGTTTGAAGAAAAAAACGGTGCGCTGGTGGGGAAGAAAAACCGCCCCTTCCTGAAAAAGTCGTAAATCCTTCCCGGAACGGAGTTAATGTTGACCGGGCGTGGGGGGCGGAACGGGTTTGGCAGTTGTTCGGCGTCGGCCCAAAAGGCTGGGGGAGGCATCCGGCGAAAATAATGGGGCGGGGTTCTATACACGCTCGACTTCTCTGGCATGCGGCTATTGCTCGAGGCGTTGGGAAGATCTCGCGGGTCTCGTATTGGGTTGAACTTATTTTTGTGGACTGCCCGGAAGAAGACTTTGCTTGCTCAGGGGAACTCGCCGAATCGACCAAGTTGGGAAATGATTCGTTGGCATGTCACGCTGCGGCGCAGGTTCGAGGGGAGGCGTGGTGGTCGGTGTCGGTCCTGTTTCTTGCGAATGTTAAAAAAAAAAACAATTTGGAAAAACGAGGCCTGAGATAAAAAGATAAGGACTGCGGCTCTTCTCCTTTCGAAGGTTCGGGGGCGGGGACATTTTGGCGTAAAATTCAGGACGCGCGAGTGAGGGAGTTCACAGGAAAACTCGGGGCGTGGCGAGAAACTGCGTGGAAGTGTGAAATACTGGGCATGACGGATCTCTGCGAAAGGATAGGCTTAAAGGGGGGGGGGATGAAATCTTCTTTGAAAAGGGCGAAATGCGGAGGGCGGCGGGATTGCGCGTTTCAAAAAGGTGTTGCGCGAAAGCGGGGAAAAAAGAATGGGGGAAGATCCGGTCGCCGATAAGTACATTCTAAAGAGAATATTATGCATTTAATGCCTGATCCAGGGAGATATTTTCTCTATAGCCGGACAGAGGACAAAAACAACGGGCTTGAGGGGAAAGGTGCGCGGCGGCGCGGGCGAAAACCAGGCCTTTAATCAGGGGGAAGCTCTAGTTCAGGGAAGGTATTTTCTGCGAACAGGTTCGCAATACAATTCTCTTTCGCCATTAGTGTGACCCTGCGGGGAGATCAACCTCTCCTATCTGGAGAAAAAACACGGCCAAGTAGGATTCAAACAACAAAGGATATACGGGCGGACGTAAACATGCCAGGGAAACTGATCTCCCGCGAAGGCGGCCTGTTGACTCCCTCCTCCACGGTCGCGAGCGCGGAACGCAATCCTGATCCGCAAAATCGCACGGCCAGGTCTTTCTTTTCTCTGGCATGTCATCAAAAGGAACGACATTCTGCCGACGCAGTCAAACACAAACTCAAGCTCAATAATTGCGGCGCAGCGCGACCCAAAATGCCATACGGCTAAGCCCGGTAAAGAAGGGTTCGTCAAATGGGTTACAACTTCCTGTTACTGGTCTGAAAAGAAAAAAGTTGCGAACAGGAACCTTACATTAGACTATTGCAAACAGGGCATACCTATCTGGGTACGCTGAAAAGGAACCTGGACTCGTGCGGGGTAATCGGGACGCTTGCTTTCTAAACCAACGAGCCGGAGGAAATGCGAAAGCTGCTGGGGGAACCGCGTACGCCCGGCACCAAAAAGGGCACCACAAACTCAGAACAGAGAGGGAAAGAGTCTGGTCAAAAGGACTTTTTAATGAAGGCGGGGTTGGAGGACCGATCCGGCGGTCCGGTTGGCGTTGCATGGAGGAAAAAAGCAAACATCTCTACATGGGGATTAAATAGCGAACACTAAAAAAGACAAGGACGGTTGTCTACACAAACCGTCGATAAGGGGGTGGGCAGAAAAGAAACCAACTAGTCGGGATAGAGGTCAAGGAAGGCTCCGCCGGCTCCCGGGCCGGCCGCCTCAGGGGGGCAATCCCCTGTATGAGAAAAGAAGGGATTACTCGGCGAGGGTGGGATACTCCCTCAGAGAGGGGTCCAAAAGAAAAGGCAAAGTCACTTTCCCTCGTCGACCGGAAAAAACCTCAAAAACGCGCGTGCGTGTTGTGGAGCAAATGGGAACAAAAAAGGTTCTGGGAATCGGAAGGAAGTCAGAACGGTTGATTCCTTGCCGAAAGCTTTCCTATGCTGGCATCAGGGGGGAGCTGCAGCAATACGGCGGGCTGTCGCTTGTCAGGGGGTTAGGGGGGAGGAGCTGCTATTCTCGAATAGGAAAGAAGCCGGGAACTATCGCCAACCATGACACTTCGAGTGACTATCCGCGACGCCGGAGCGGGCAAGGATTCATTCGACGCCTACACAAATGCACCACTAAGGTCGACGATCAACGTGATCAAAACTCGATGGAAAACTAGCTAGGAAACCTCAATCACTCCGGTCCGTCAAAGGCTCAACGCAGACCTCGAGAAACCGAATCCTGCAGGGGTGAAATAATCGGCAGAACTGGCCTATGACAAAAGGAGGAAATCCGGAAATCCCGCCTAAGGGGCCGGGATGAGTAACCCAACTTGGACAAGACACGGGAAAGAAACAATGATGATGCGTGCAGCAAAAAAACAGAAATGGCCGGGAAAACAAAATGGATCCCCCCAATAAAAACGCCCCCCCCCCCGCCCGCGCGCCGCACCCAAAACCACTCTCCCCCCCCCACCCCCCGCCCAAAACCAAACCCCCTCCCCCCGCCCCCCCTCCCAATGTACACGCCTCAAGCCACCCCCCAAAAAAGAACCTCCTCTAACTCCCCCCCCCATAGCAAACCCAACCCCCCCCCCCACCCCCAAATACTCCCCCGCCTCGCACCTCCAAAAAAAACAAAACCCCAAACCCCGCCCCGCTCCACCCCCCCCCCCCCCGAAAAACAAAGACCCAAACCCCCTCCCCCCCCCCACCCCCCCAACTCTAACCCATCCCCCCACCCCCCTCCCCCCAACCCCCAACATCCAAACCCCCCCCTCCCCCACCACAAAAGACCCCCACCTACAAAACCCCCACCACTCCAGAACCCTGCCCCCCCTCCCTCCTCCCTCCCCTCAACCCCCCCACTCACGTCAACCTAACTTCGGCCCAGCTCCTACCACCCCACCCACCCTCCCCCTAACAACATCCCCCCCGCAAAAAAAAAACTTCGCTCCCCCTCGCACCAACCCCTCCCCCCCCAAACCCCCTCCCCCCCCACACCCGCAACCCTCACCAAATAAAAACGCCCTCCCCTCAACAAAACCCCCCTAAAATCCACCGCCCAACCTCTCACTCACCCCTCCCCCCCACCAAAACACCCCACACCCACCCCAACAAACCCCCCCCCCCGACCGCACACCTCCTCAAAGACCCCCCCCGCACTCCGGCATAAATCCAAACTCTCCTCGCCGCCCCCAAAACCCCCTAACCTCCACCCCTAGTCACCCAAGACCCCCCCCCACTCAGTCAAGCGGCCCCACCTCCCATGCCCTCCCCCACCGTAAAACCCCCCTCCGTCCTTCTTCCCTAACTCCCAAAACTTCCCCCCCTCCCGGTAACCCCCCCCCCCCAAAAACCCCCCCTCCCGCCAACCCCCCACTCCCCCTCCCCCCCCCTCCCTCCTCCCCCCCCCCAACCCCCGCCCCCCCCAAAAACCCCCAAAATCCCACAATCCGTCGCTCCAAAAAACCACCCAAAACCCCCCCCACGCCTAATGACGTTTCCCTTCCTAACAAGTCCCCCCCAATCATTCCATATAGGAAAACCCTCCTTCCCCCCTCCCCCCCCCCCTCGCCTCCCAACCAAAACGCCCCCAACCCAAAAAACCGCTTTTCCCTCCTCAACCCCCCAACAACTCTTCTCCGCTTCCCCTCCAACCAAAAAAAAAACCCCTACCTTCCTCCGCCCTTCTCCCCCCCTCCACCTCCCTCGACTCCCCCCTAAACCGCCCCATCCTCCCCCCCCCCCCCACCCAAACCAACGCTCCCACGCCCACTGAGGCTCCCTCCCCTCAACGCAATCTACTCCCCAAACCCCCTCATCACCCCCCCGAAAAAAAAGCCACCCTGCCCCACGTAACAAACCCCCTGAAAAAAACCCCTTCTCAAAATTCACAACCCCAACAAAAACCCCCATCCCCCTCTCCTCTGCAAAAGACCACCCTCAAAAAATTAAAAAAAACCCACCCCCCCCCTACTCCACGCTCCTCTCCCCAAAAACCTCTCCGCCTCCCATCCCCCCGAACCCGCAAATAACCGCAAACCAACCCGCCCCCCTCCCCCCCCCTCAAAAACAACCCTCAGCGCTCCCCCCCACCCCCCCCCCCCTGCCCAAAGAAAAAAAAAAGCCCCCCACCCCCCACCCCCCTCTTCCTGTTGCCCCCGAAACCTCCCCCCTTCTTCCCTAAAAAAAACCGCCCCCCAAACCGTGCCCCCCCCTCTCCCAACCCCCTCACTCCCCCCACTCGACGTATGTCTGATCTCTGAAGGTAGAAGGTAAATTCCTAATATGGGAAAAAAGACATCCTATCCGCGGATCCTGCCGCGCACCGGATCAGATATTGGGTCATATCTTAGAAAAGATATGAACTGTTTGGCGACACGGTCTCATGTCACTTTAAGCGGACCGGGAGTGGAAGCGACTGGTATTAACGCTCGGGTCAGCTCGTCATACGAAAGGAGTGATGTCGTACGAACTGAGGAAGCAAGGTATTGAAAATAAGATTGCAGCTTGCTAAGTAGCGCAAAAAATCGAAATGCCGAGCTGGTCCTGAAATGTGGTAGCAATAGTCGGCCGGGGCCAAATATTCTACGCTCATTCAGGAGGTTAGAAAAAAGTCACTATTACTTGTCGCGGGGCGAGGTCCCGGGGGGGTGGGAGGGGGCGTCATGATTCTTCGACTGGGGGGAGTAAGATTATGAAAAATGGGGGCCTTTGTCGGCTTCGGTATTTGGCTTCGCATCCGTGGTCATAAATGGGTTAGTGGATCTCGAACGTGTGAGACGAAAAGGGTCCGGCCAAACCCCCCTTGGAGGGGAGATGTACGTCAACATCAAGGAACCTCAGTCGTCCTATTATTCAACAACCCTGGAGCCGGAGGTAGGGGGGTGTCTAGAGGCGTCAAGAACCTCCGTAAGACGCCGGGACGCTGGGGGAAGCGAGCTGTGGACATCGGGATTTATCGATGACGCGTGCGTTCGAATGGGGTGATGCGGGGGGACAGTTGTGGAAACGTATGCCGTCATGAGCTCCCAAAAAAGGAGGAAAAGGAAACGGCCGGCGACGCGCGGAGGTAGTCCTCGTATGGTTTTGTCGTGTGAGAAATCTAGCTCGGGATGCCGGAGCACGACCAATAGAACATCCAAGGCGCGGGAGCCGGAAGTTCGGTGCGCAGCTGACGCCGTCCGGCAGCAAGCTAGGGCGAGGGATCGTTTCGGGATCACCTGGCGGGGAAGGGGCATCGGCGCGGGGACTATGGGGGGAAAAGGAAGAGCGTAGGTTAGATATGCTCAAAACATGGAGCAAACTCGAAAACAATTTCAGGGCAGGGACCCCCCACCCCAAAAACCCCCCCCCACGGTGGGGGAGGGGGCTATTTCTTGAATATTGCTTCTCGTACGCTTCATTACTTGGGTGGGCATCGAAACGACGAAGCAAGGCGGGTGGATCAAATAAGGAGCGGCGAATGAGTCAGCGGCGGAATGTGCCCATGCTTGCAATGGCTTAAAACGTCCGAATTCGGGACGAGGAAATTCTGCTCATCTAAACGTGTGTGGACAAACTTCAAGGGTCTTGGCGAACGGGGTCAAAACGCACTGGGCAGCGAGGGGGAACTACTGCTTCGCGAGGCATCACTTTCCGCCACTAAGAAAACTACAGGCTGTTTTGTAGTGGAACAGCCGGACGCCTGCGCATCTGGGCAACTACCCTTGGGCGAACGCGTCTAATGGTCCGGCGTGGGGCGGATCAAGGGACTCATTGCTTGCGGCGGAGTGGAAAAAAATTTGCTCATGGGAGAGAAATGGGATCGTGGTGAAATCGACAAATACACCTCGGACGGGGGAATCATCGATGTCGGGGTACTAAGACCTTCCTCTTGGGAGAGTAGTCGGGGTGAACTGGACGGGGAGTGGGGACGACCGGAATCCTGGAAGGGGGGGGGGATGATCGCCGAACCCGGGAGTGGAAAAAACGTGGCATTGGGGGAACCTTCTCTCCAGGGGTGAGGGGGGAAAACGGTGGTCGGCCTGGAAGAAAGGGCTAGCTCACAGGTATGACAAAAAAAAGACAGGCGCGTGCGATTGGGGGGGGAGGGCTCGTCTCGCAGAGGGGACATTTTTCCCCGGCGGAACAGCAAGGATCGCAGCTGCGGTGAAGTTTGAGTGTGAAACGGTCATGACGTCGAAAAAAAGGAAAAAGAATTTGATAAAGCGCTGGGACGAATGTGTTCTTGGGAAGAAGACGATGAGGTTAAAAAAAAAAATTGAGTCGTAGTTGACGCAAGAGCAAGTGGCCCGGCGAGGTGGTACCGGGTTCGCCAGGATCATGCGCAAACAAGGAAGAGCCGATTCCGAAGGCACTGGGGCAAAGAAGCAAGCTTTGACATCGAGTCTCAAAACAACCCATTTAGTATTGAGGGAAAGAGAGGGGAAGGCCGACTAAGAGCACATCCGTTCTAGGGTCGGAACTCTTGCGCAATGTACTTAATCCTTAGCCTGCCAGCTTATCTATCACGGAAAAACTCACGAGGGGGTTTTACCGGCGGCCGTAGGTCAAGCATTCCTCTACGGATAGTGCAAGCAAGTCAGGCCGAGATATCGTCACGGGCAAATCCAGGTCAAGAGGCGACGGGTCGGAAAAGGTCTTCAGAACTTCACCGAACTATGGCGATCAACTATAACACAAGCTCGCATGTCTAAGGAGGAACGCCCGTCCCAAAAATCGCACGCGCCTTTGGAGCCGCCTTGGTGCGGCACGGCTCAAGATTCACACGACGCAGTCTCTACAAATCAGGGGTTGCTATAACATTTGCTGAAGACAGTCGGGAGGGGCAAAAACTGCATGCACGCAAGCAAAGACAAAAGGTCGTTCGTCGTTGTGCGGGGCAAGCAAAGGGCGGTTCGGTCGGCAGCTACAAAAGCCAAAAAAAAAGCGTTTCCTACGAGACGGGCTAAATTAAAAGTCAAGAACAATCAGAAAAGAAGGGCGGTCTCGTAGGATGAAGGGAAACAAAAGACCGGGGGCTGGTAGTGCCATGGAAGACCGCCACCGCGGCATCAAGGGAACCAAAGGAAAAAAAACATTCACTTCTCTAAAGTCCATCAGACGCTCTCGTAAAGGAAAGGGAAGAAGGCGATACATTGGGGGGGGAAAAGGCTCCGAGAACGGGAAGATATCAGGGGGAACGCTGAGGACAAGAGGGGACAAATGGAGTGCAGCATCAGGAAGAAGTAGCCAAGGAGAAGTTCAAAATCAAACAAGGACTGGGGGGGACACCATCAAACGGGTGGAATAAGGTTTATTCATCTGAAAAAAAATCAGCGACATACGGCTCAGCTATCCCGGGCGCGAACGGATTGTAATATCCGCCGCAAAAAAGATGCCAGCGCTTGGGGTCTCTTGCGAGGGGGGAGGGTGACCTTTCTTTCTCGGGGCGAGAAGCCTGACTATTGAAAAATCGTCGACCAGGAAGCGCAAGGAAAAATGGGGCCGGCAGCTTCGCGGGCGGGGTGGAGGGGCAATGCAGACAACTACGAGGTCTGGGACGCATTCGGAGCGCCAAAAGGGGGATTCTCGCGAAAGGGTCGTTAAACGGGGCTGCCTTTATCGTGGCCGCAGGGGGCGGCAAAGGAAACTTTTACTGGCGGTGAAAGGGTGGCATGTAGGTCGAGCTCTATGGTAATCGCGGTTCTCCGCGAAAGAAAGGGAAAGCCAATGAGAAAACTGAGGAAAAGCTTCAGATCAAGCGCGTCTCCGAATCTAATACGCTGGATGGGGATTAGTTTCACTTTTGCCAGCACTACGAACAAAAGCGCCAAGGTCCTATAAAGAGTGCAGGATCAACAAGGAGGGTACTCGAAATAAGCGACACCTGGAGTGCGATCGGCCGGGGTCTCCACGTAAAACGAAATCAAAAACCAACATAGAAGGACCAGGGAACTGTTTGTGAATAACATAGGACGGGGTCTATGGACGAGCCATATCAAAAGGCCCGTAAGGGGGCGCGCATCGTCATCCTTGTCCGTCGGTCCGATGACAAAAACCATCACCTGAGGGGGGGGGCATCACCACGATATGCGGAGCACTCTGGAAAATGCGGGCCCCAAAAAAACCCACCTCCCCCGCCAAAAACCACCGCCCTCCCCAACCTCCCCAAGCCCCCGACGCAAAACCCCCCCCCTCCCCTCCCCCCCTCCCCAAAACAACCCACCTCCCCCCATCCCCCAAAAACCTGTCCGCCTACCTCCAACCAACACACCACAACCCCCCGCCCCCCCACCCCCCCCAATACGCCCCCCCCCCCCCACCAAGCCACAAAAAAAAGATACCGCTCTCCCCCCCTCACCCCCTAGCACCAACCTGCCTCCACCCCAAACCCCTCCCCCCAAAAATCTTCACTCACCAACAAAAGACCCCACCCCCCACTCAAAAAGCACACTCCCCAGCAAAAACACCCCCCCACCCCCCCCCCACCCCCCTAAACAACCCTCCCCCCCAAAACGACCCCCTTACTTGAAACCGTAACCTCCCCCCTCTCTCCCCCCAAACCCCCTCCCCCCCGCACCCCCCCCCCAAAAAAACCTCCCCCCTCCCAAAAACGCCCCCCCTCCCAAAATGCCCCTCCAAACCCAACGCACCAAATCCTAAAAAAGTCACCCACCCCCCTCAAATAAACTCACCCCCCCGCCCCCTTGTCTTCCAAGAAAAACTGAACACCCCTCTGCCCCACAAACCCCCCCAACCCAAAAAAACCTCCCCACTAGTGAAAAAATCCAACCCAAACCCCGCCTCCCTAACCCCCCACCCAAAAAACCCCCCCACCCTTCACCCCATATCCCCCCTCCCACCAAAAATCTCCCCTCATCTCAACCAACCCCCCCCTCCCCCTCCAAAACCCCCTCTCCCACCCATCCCCCATTGAAACCCCACACAGACCCTCACCCCAACAGAAAACAAAATCCCAAAACCCCTCTCCCACACCCCCCCTCATCACCCCCCCTCACGCGAAACACTCCTCCCCGTCCCAACCCCCTCCCCCCTCCCCAACCCCCCCCTATTACTCCCCCAACCCCCCTTCTCTCCCCTAGCACTTCTTCGCCTTTCCACTCCCCTATTGCTCAACTCCCCCTCTCCCCCCCAAATCCGCTCCCCCCCTTTCCGCAAAAAAACCCCCCCCCACGCCACTCAACTCGTCAAACCTCTCTCCCCTTCCGCGACCCCCCCAAAATAAAGCCCCCCCCCCCCCAAACCGCAGACCACCCCAGCAAAAAAAAACCCCCCGCGTTAACCACCCTCCTCACCTCCCCCCACCGCCCCCCCTTCAACAAAAAAAAAACTTCTACGCCTCTCTCCCCCCCACCCCCCACGCCCTCTCCCAAAAACTACCCTTACCCTCCCAAAACCCCAAAGCCGAAACCCCCCCCAAAAACCCATCCTTCAAAAAAAACCCGGCGCCATTTGCAAACCCTCAACCCGCATCCCCCCCCCCAGAAAAAAACCTCCCCCCACTTCCCTTCCCGCCCAACTCTCAAAACCGCCCAAAAAAATCCCCCCTCCCCTCTCCCCCTCCCCCCCATAACCATCCCCCCTTTTGCTTCCCCCCGGTCCTACACTACACAGCCTCTGAACAAGCCCCCCAACTCCACTCCTCCACTCCTCAAACCAACTACTCCACCGCTTCCAAAACTCTCTCTGCCAACAAAACCAAACTACACGCATCCAACCAATCCCCTCCAAAGCCTATCCCCCCCCAATTCCTCGTACCCCCCCCCCACACCCAATCAGAAAGAAACCCACACCCCCCCCAAAAACTCCGCAAATAAAAAAACCCCCTCTCCTTCTACCCTCATTCTACTCCCCCTCCCTGCAAACGGCCCCCCTGCCTTCTCGCGCCCTCTCACCTCGCCTCACCCCCCCCCCAAAATTCCGCTCAAAAGCCAACCTCCCCCCCCCCACCAAAACCCCCGAACCCCCATCTCCACACCCGAGAAAAACTCCCCTCTCCCCAAACAAAAAAACCCAAACCCCCTCAAAAAAAATCCTACCCCCCCCTAAAACCCCACCCCCCCCCTCATCCCAAAACCCAAATCTCCAACTTCCTAAACCTTCCCTCCCAACTCAAAGAAAAACACTCTCCCCCATCCCCCCCCCCGTCCCTCCCAAAATTGTCAAAAATAAACTCCCCTTCCCCTCTTCCTCTTCCCTCCCTCCTCCACCCGGCTTCACCAAAACCACACCCAACAACCCCTACCCGGCACAAATGCCCCCCCCAAAAAAAACCCCCCTTCCCCCTGACACACACCCAACCCTCTCCCTTCTCCCGTCCCTCCCCTCCTCGGCCCCAACCCTCCTTCCCTTAAAACCCCCCCCCACGCACCAAGACCCAACCCACCCCCCCTCAAACATACCCCCACCCCCCGTCCCACAACCCACCCCACCTCACCCAACGTACCCCCTCCCCAACCGCCCCCCCCCTCCCCCCCCAAAAAAAATAAACCTAAATCGTCCCTGCTCCCCGCACTCCACAAAAAACCTACCCCCTCCGTTCTCCCCCCCTTTCTCTCCTATTTCCCACTAAAAAAAATCAGACCCATCATAATTCCCCACCCGCCTCTCCCCTCTCCCAACCCAAGCCTCCAAACAAAACCCCCCGCAATCCCAACCCCAGTGCCGCAACCTCCCCCCTCTCGATAAAACCTCCCCTCCCCCAAACCCCACCACTAACAAACACCACCCCCTTCTTCCCTTAAACTCCAACTCCCCCACTCCAAGAAACCCCTTCCCCCCAACCCAACGGAACCTCCCTTACAAAAACAAACCTACATCTCCAGCCCCCCAACCCTGATAACCCGAAAAATCTAACCCGACCTCTCAACTCCAATCCAGAACCCCCCCCGAAAGCAAACTCCGTCCCCCCGAACTCCCCAGCCCCACCAATCCCATCCCCCAATGCCGCCTTCTCCACCCACCCAATCGTCCACCCCCTCAGCTAATGCCCCACTCTCGGCCCCCTAACACCCCACCCCCTCCAACCTCACCCCCCAAATTAAAAAAACCAGCCCTACTTCCCCCTCCCAAAAAAAACTAAACAGACCCTCGCCCCCACTACCAAAAAAAAACAAGCCCCCCCCCCCCTCATCCCGGGTACCCCTCCCAACATAAAAACACAAACCAAACTTCCGCAGACCCCCCCTTCACCCCTTCTCTACCCCCCCACCCCCAAAACCACCCCCTCCCCGCACCGCCCCCACCCCCAACCCAAAGACCCTCCATGCCCGCCCCCCCAAACCCCCACCCCTCCGTACGACTCCCCTCCAATCAAAAAAAATGCCCCCAAAGCCTCGCCCCGCCACCCCGTCCCCCCCCCCCCCCCCCCCACCCCCCCCCCTGCCACCCAACCCCAACCCCTCTCTCCACCACCAAAGCCCTTCCCATTCTCCAAAATCCCCCAACTAAAAAGCCTCAAAAAAAACTTAAAAACCTCCCCCTCCCCAACCTTCCGCGCAACCCACCCGCGATCTGTCCTCAACCCCAAACTAAAAAACCCCCCCCCAGCTCCCGAACAACCCCTCCCTTCACCCCCCCCCTCCCCCGAAAGAAAAAAACAAACAAATACCACCCCTCCCCCTAAACCTCATACAACCCCCCCACTTTACCGATCTGCTCCTTCCCACCCCCCACCCCAAAAACCCCTCCCCTCCCCTCCCCCAAAAAATAACTAACTACCTTACTCCTCCCACCCAACCCAGATCCCACCCAACCTCCCCCCCCTCGGATAACCACAAAAACAACACCCCCAACACCGCCTCTCTCATCACCCCCCCCTCTCAAAACCACCTCTCAACCAACCAAGCACCCCTCCACACCCCGAACACAAGGAGCCCTTTTAAGATCAGAAGGAGTCGTAATATCAGGGTCGCATCTCAAGAAAGGAAAGAGACTAGAAAGAACATGAAAATCAATCGTGTATCCAGAAATTACTAGGGTTTTAATAAAAACTCTGCTAGGGGGAGGCGCGAGAGGGGGGAATTGTCTAGGGTACAAAGGGCGTTCAGCAAGCGAGTCGAGGGAGGGGCTTAGTGCGCTATTGGTACGAAAGCTGCTGCGAAAAAAAAAAAAAAACATATAAAAAGGAAAAGATGAAGTTTCGACAATAGCGCGCTCGTGAGAGGACTGTCTGGGTGCGCTTGTACTCATTTTCACTAAGAGGCTCAGGGATAACGCCGTGAGAGCGACTAATTCGTAGATGAGAAGAAGTACGCCAGGGTGCTTTACCTTTTATTGTATGGATGGGTCGGTTAGCTCAAAAGGCCTTCATCGGGGGACAGAGCGAGTAAGCAGTGGGAATGATGTACCTTTTTCGAGGCTAGAGGAAAGTGGGGATCTGCTCCGTAACGCAGGGGCACTTTCAATAAAAGGGGGTTGATAAATTTATCGAGAAGTGATGGAGGGGGGAACGAGCGCCGAAAACTGGCGTGTAGATGGGAGGGGAGTTTCTCGTCATAGCCACATTAGGTATGGGGGGGGGGGGGGGGGGTCACCCAAGGCACAGGATGTAAATAGAGCGTGGTCATGTTGACCCGGACGCGAAAAAAGAAACGCTTGCGGTGAAGAGTATTAAAGGAAATAATACGTTGATCATAAAATATCTGGGATCCTCGAAGGTGGGTCGGTCGGGCCGCGGAATCAGAGGCCGATCGCGAGGGAGGGGGACGCCTGGCGACGCGCGGATAGGGTCAGTCGACGGGCGAAAAATTCTGGCCGGATAAGAACATTTAGCTCTAAAACCAGGGGGGAAGAGAAAAGATCCGTATTCGTCATTGTAAAATCTCCATTGCAGCAGGAGGGGGGGGAAAGCCGGTCGTCCGGGATTCTTAGGACGAAACTTTGTCGCAAGCGGCGCAGACTAGTATGATAAAAACACGACGGCGAGTGTGCGGTGGCCCGGTCGACCATGGGAGTGGAAAAGAACGGAAAGATCGCGCTTCATGGGAGACATATGCGACGAATTTAAAGGTCGGTAAATTCTATGGGAGTTATGTGCCAGAGAGGGCTGGGAGCCTACGGTAGGCTTAGAAAAAAGGCGCACCGAATGGGTCTGTGATGCTGCACTTACTACTAACGGGTGTGGGGGGCAAAAGGAGTCAGGGGTGGCGGAAATGTCCCGGGCTCGGGCAGTCGGTCGATGTGCGCAAGTCTCAACGACGAAAAAGGGAATTATTGGCATCTCGAGGAAATTCAAGGAAGGGCAGTCGAAAACAATCGGAGCGAGAGGTTTTAGGAGGGGTGCTTGAATTCCAGGGGTGTGGGTGAGTGCGGCCAAGGCTTTTTCTTGATCCGCGCGAGGTAGAGGTGGTGGAAGAAAGAAAACTGAACGCTGTCACGTCGGTCTGACTTGATGGCGGGGGGAGCGGCAGCAGCGCGGCAAGGAAGTTCTTGCTGGTTTAGAAGAGTAATGCTTTGGCAGGGTGAAATCTAAACGGCCAGAAGAATTGGGCATTGCCGGGGGGGAATTGAAAAAAGGGAAGAGGCGACCGGGGTATCGGAAATGGAAGAGGGGAGGTGGGGAATGGGAGGCGAAAGAGCCGTTCCGGCACCAGGATTGCTTCTCTGCCGGCTCAGAATGGAGGGGGGGAGGAGAGTGGCCCTACACGAGTGGGGGGGAAAGAAGGGAAAAAAAAGAATTCGAGGCCGCAGAGGTGGTCGATTATACGGACACTCTCGGAGAAAGGGGGGAGAAAGGGACAGGGATTATATCAGTCAGTTAGAGGTGGACAGCCGACTTTAGACTGAGGAGGAGTGAGGGTCGACCGGGGGGGTTGCGTCGCCGGTCGTAGCAAGGTCTTCCTGTAGTAAACCGGGGAGCGCGAAACAGCTTGAAAGATAGAGCGCATTGCCGATCAGAGAATAGTTCTAGGGTCCGGAACTCGAAGATGGGGA